>Ga0209380_10003263_pt1 | contig 10111 bp, 7 predicted proteins | sample HubBroMetageWFT6_FD_188347 | JGI IMG/M metagenome (GOLD analysis project Ga0209380, IMG submission 188347) | Warmed and freeze-thawed soil microbial communities from the Hubbard Brook experimental Forest, New Hampshire - Hubbard Brook CCASE Soil... | ecosystem: Environmental > Terrestrial > Soil...
TTGCTGACCCCGCCGAGCTGATAGATGAAGTCCATGTGCCAGGTCGCCCGGCGGAACTCGCCGTCAGTCGCCGACTGCAGCCCCACCTCCGCCTGCACCGCCACCGCGCCCGCGACCGCGGCGTCCTCGACACCAGCCAGCTCCCCGGCGTCAATCCGCCCGGCAGCAAAATCATCCCGCGCCCGCAGCAGCTCCGGCGGCCGCAGCAGACTCCCCACATGATCAGCGCGGAACGGCGGCGTAGCGCGAGCAGTCATCTGACCTCCATCAGGCATCCACGTCGGCGACTGAAGACCGGCATATCGTCCAACGCGCAGGATTCACGTGTCCATGTCCGCGGCACTCGCCGGGTCACCCCGGCAATTGGGCCGACCGACAAACGCTCTCGCCGTGCACTGTCGATCAGCACGCCGCACGTGACGCATACTGTCATACATTGCTGTGCCGCGGCACGACCGCTGTCGACGGACGCGCGTATCGATATGTGGCCTGCGACAACGCCAGCTCGCGACGCCCGCCTAGGTCAATCTCGGTAGCTGGCCTGCTATCGGAACCACATTAACGGGTGCCAGCGGGCCGACGGCCGCGAACCGGTTTGTGCTCTTGCACAATGCTTATCTTTCACCGGGCGTCTAGCATCGTGTCTATGGAGGACACGCGCACAGTGTCCCACCACCCGGCGGTGGTGCTGGACGAGCGTGCCGTCCACCGTGAGAACGGCTTGCTGCGCGAGCTGATCACTGTCTATCAGCACCTGACCGGCCTGACTCTGCAGGACGCCGACGTGTCGACGGTCCTGCGGCTGCTCGCGGAGCGAACCGCGGCGACCGTAGCGGTGGTCAGCCGGGGCCTGGAGATCCTGGCTGCCGCCGGTCCAGGCGCCAGCGACGACGAGGTGGCGGAGTACGCGCGCGGGCACGTCGCGAACTCGCGCCTGGGCGCCGTCCTGAACAGCACTGCGCAGACGCGCCGGTCGCTGCGGCTGCCCGAGGTTGGCGGCTCGGTCCCCGTCATCGTCGCGCCGATCCTCGTGGGCGACGACGTGCCTGCCTACCTGATGACGTTCGGCAACTCGCAGGACCGCGACGGCGGCGATATCAGCCTGCTGGTCACCGAGCATGCGGCCACCATCTGCGGCGTGATTCTCGGCCGGGAGCGGGTGGTGGCCGCCTCGGCCCGCCAGGTGCGTGACGACCTGGTGGAAGGACTGCTGCTCGGCGGCCCGCGCGATACCGGCGAGGTCGGCCGGTGGGCCCGGCACCTGGGCTATGACCACACGCGCGAGCACCGGATCCTGGCCGTGGCCATCGACGCAGGAGGTGCCGCCCACGGGCCCCGCGCGGGCGTGCCGCTCGCCGGGCGGGTAGCGGCCGCGGTCGAGCACTTCTTCACCACCAGGATGCCGGGCGCGATCACCGCCGTCAGGGACAGCGAAGTGGTGGTCGTGGCCCCGGAGCCCGGGGGCCAGCTCCCCGCGGGCGCCGAGGGCAGCAGGGTCAGCCTGAACTGCGTCGCCAGGATCCGGGATCTGTTCCCGGACGCGGTCATCACCATCGGCATCGGCGGTACCTGCCGCGACGCGGCCGACATCGCGCGCTCCTACGGCCAGGCGCGCCGGACCATCGACGCGGTCGTGCGGCTCGGGCACCGCGGTCAGGTGGTGGCGTTCGACGATCTGGGCATTCACCGCCTGCTGCTCCAGGTCCCCGACCTGACCGAGCTGACGTCGTTCGCGACGGAGATCCTCGGCGAGCTCGAGCGCCAGGATCCGCAGCGTGGCGCCGAGCTGCTCGCCACTCTGGCCTGTTATTTCCGCGAGAACAACAGCCCGCAGCGGACCGCCCGCAGCCTTCATCTGCATCCGAACACGGTTGCCTACCGGGTCCGGCGCATCCAGGAGATCACCGGCCTCCGGCTTGACACCTACCGCGACCGCCTGATGGCGCAGGTCGCCATCGAGATCCTCGGCGCTACCGAGGGCGGCATGGATGTCACGCCGGCCAGGACGGCCGCGAGCTATGCCCGCCGGCACGTGTCCGACTTGGCGGCTGTCTCCGGTCAGCCGAGCCAGCGAAGGAGGTGAGCCGGCCTGCAACCCAGCGACGTCCGAGCCCCGGCAGTGCGTGCCGGGACCGACCTGCTGACCTCGCTGAGGCAGCGGGTCCTCATCTGCGACGGCGCGATGGGCACGATGCTGCACGCGGCCGGCAACTCACTGGACCGGGCCCTGTCTGAGCTCAACCTGTCCAATCCCGGCCTGGTGAGTACCATCCACGAGAGCTATCTGAGTGCCGGTGCCGATGTCATCCTGACCAACACCTTCGGCGCCAACCGGCTGCGCCTGGCCGATCATGGCATCGGCGAGCTGGCGAGGGAGATCAACCTGGCGGGTGCGGCTCTCGCCGTACAGGCACGCGATGCCGCGGATCGCCAGGTCTTCGTGGCCGGCTCGGTCGCCCCGGCGGTGACCGCCAGCCAGCGGCGCCGGGTGGACCGGGCGCAGCGGGTCGAGGCGCTCCGCGAGCAGGTCGCGGCGCTCGATGCGGGCGGCGTCGACGCGCTGATCCTGGAAACGTTCGGCTACCTGGAGGAGCTCGCCGAGGCCGTGGCGGTCGCGGCCGAGATCTCCAGCCTCCCGATCATCGCCCAGGCGACCTTCGCCAGCGACGGCCGCACTCTCGGCGGCGAGACGCCGCGCGAGGTCGCCAGTGTGCTCAGCGGCCTTCCGGTCGCTGTCGTCGGCACCAACTGCACGCTCGGCCCGCAGGGACTGCTGGCGGTCGTGGAGGCGCTCGTCCCGCACACCAGCCTGCCCGTCAGCGCGCAGCCGAACGCCGGCCTGCCGCGCCGCGTGAACGGGCGCCGCTTCGAGTACAACCTCGACGGCGTCTACTTCGCTCGTTATGCCCGCCGCCTCGTCGACGCCGGAGCGGCCCTGGTCGGCGGTTGCTGTGGCACCGGCCCGGCCCAGATTCAGGCCGCGGCGCAGGAGGTCGGGGGCACGCATCCAGTCCGGCCGCCGATCTCGGCGCCGGTGGTGCCGCGACGCCGTCAGCTGGCCCCCGCCCTGCACGGGACCGGTGCCAGCCCCGGGCTCCGCGAGCGCCTCACAGCCGGCAGCTTCGTGATCAGCGCCATGATCGCGACGCCGCTTGGCGGAGCTGCCGACGAGGCCGCCGATCAGGCCGTGCTGCTACGCCAGCGGGGCATCGACACGTTCTTCATCGCTTCCCGGCAGAGTCCGCGGGCCCAGCTCAGCTCGATCGACCTTGCCTTTCAGCTGCGCCAGCGGGTGGACGCCGAGACCATCGCGACCGTGACCACCTGGGATAAGACCATCATGGCGCTCCAGGCCGACCTGCTCGGCGCGAACGCGCTCGGCATCAGGAACGTCGTCTGCGAGACCGGCAATCCGCCGCTGCTCGGTGACTATCCGAACGTCGACGGGATCTGGGACGTCGACTCGGTTGGCCTGGTCGAACTCGTCACCGGGCTGAACAAGGGCATCGACTGCAACGGACTGCCACTGGCCGCCAGGACCTCGTTCCTAGCCGGGGCCAGGTTCAACCCGAGCGCCGCCGACCTCGATGCGGAGCTCGAAAGGACCGCAGGCAAGATCAGGGCCGGCGCGCAGTTCCTGATCAGCCGGCCGGTTTATGAACTGGAGCGGCTGCGGCAGGTGCTCGCCGCGCTCGCCGGGCAGGACGTGCCAGTCCTCATCTGCGTCGCGCCGCTGCGCAGCTTCGCGGAGGCGGACTTCCTCTCGCACGAGGTGCCGGATATCCACATACCCGCCAGCGCGCTCACGGCGATGGAGCAGGCCGGCCCGGACGCGGAACACACCGGTTCGCAGATGGCCGCTGGCCTGCTGGCGCAGGCACGATCGCTCGTCCAGGGCGTGGTGCTGCGGTTGCCGGGCGCCGGCCTGGCCACCCTCGACCTGATGCTCGACGCCCTCACCTGACCGCGGGCCCTGGCCGCATTGTCTCCCGGGCACAACGAGCCACTGCGCACGTTGTGGCAGCCGATGTTGATCTCAGCAAGCCGGCCAGCGCATCCTGAGGATCCGCCGGCACACCGGGTACCGCCGGCCGGGAGGGAGTCCGGGGTGAGCGAAGCAGGCGCCGGGCCGCCGCAGCCGTTCTCTCCCCGTGCCTCGGCGCGCTCAATGTACCGGGCGCACCGCCTGCTGGCGCAGAACGCGGGCTACCAGCGGCTGGCCGCCAGGCTCGAGCGGTGGCCAGCGCTGAGCCGCTTGTTCACCGCAGCGGAACGGGGCGTCAAGCAGGAGCTCTTCGGCTGCCGGATGTGCGGGCAGTGCGCGCTTCCGGTCACGGGCTATGCGTGTCCCATGACCTGCCCGAAACAGCTGAGGAACGGGCCATGCGGCGGGGTCGGTGCCGACGGCTCGTGTGAGGTCTATCCGGCCGAGCGGTGCGTGTGGGTGCTGGCCTACGAACGCGCGCAGCAAGCCGGTCGCTCGGCTGATCTGCTCCGGCTGCACCGGCCGATCGATCACCGGCGCGTCGGTCAGAGCTCGTGGCTCAACTACTGGCAGGGCCGGGATGACCAGTTGTGGACTGCCGGTGACGATCTTGCGTCACCGGCCCTCATCGGCCCGGCCGGTCATTCGGCGCCATCATGACCAGCGGTTTCCAGTCCAGCCTGGAGAGCGGGACGTTCACGGTGACGGCCGAGATCGCCCCTCCGCGCGGCGCCGATCCCGACGCCATCGGCCGCAAGGTGGCCCCGCTGCGGGGCTGGGTGGCCGCGGTCAACGTCACCGACAACCAGAGCGCGGTAGTCCGGATGTCGAGCCTGGCCGCAAGCCGGCTGGCGCTCGCCGCGGGCGTCGAGCCGATCATGCAGGTGACGTGCCGGGATCGCAACCGCATCGCCCTGCAGTCCGACCTGCTCGGCGCGTGCGGCCTGGGCATACCGAACATCCTGATGATGACCGGCGACCATCCGCGCTTTGGTGATCACGCGGACGCCATGCCCGTCTTCGACCTGGACAGCATCCAGCTGCTCTGGGTGGCCCGGACGATGCGGGACGAGCACCGGCTGCTGTCCGGCCGCAATCTCGCCTGGCCGCCAAGCTGGTTTCTCGGCGCGGTCGAGAACCCGTTCGCCCCGCCGACCGAGTTCCGGGCGGCGAGGCTGGGCAAGAAGATCGCCGCCGGAGCGCAGTTCGTGCAGACGCAGTATGTCTTCGATGTCACGGCGTTCGAACGCTGGATGACGCAAGTACGCGATCTCGGCCTCGACGGGCGATGCCATGTCCTGGCCGGCGTCGGGCCGATCATGTCCGCCCGCGCGCTCGGCCACCTTCAGCACGAGGTGCCGGGCGTGCACATCCCGCGCGAGGTGGCGCGGCGGCTGCTGGCCGTTCCGGCGAGCCGAGTGGCCGACGAGGGCATCAAGGTGTGCGCCGAGACGATCAGCCAGCTGAGGCACATCACGGGCGTCGCGGGCGTGCACATCATGGCGGCAGGGAACGAGCAGCTGATCCCGGACATCCTGCGCCTGGCTGGCCTCGATCGCGGAGCCTGCCGTGCGGGTTGAGGTGCGCCCGGTCAGCCGGCTCCGCGGTGCCGATCCCATCAAGGTCATGCCCGCCATCGAGCCGGTCTTCGACCGGCTCTGCGCGAGCGCTATTGACCTGTCCCGCGTGAGCGTGGTGTGTGACTGGATCCAGTACCGGGCGAACTTCCGCGAGATCGCCGACTTCCGGCCGGTGCTGGCCGTGCCCTGGCGGACGGGCGCCGAGCCCGAGAACGCCGAGCCCGAATGGGCCGACACCTCCGGCAGGCCTCCCGAGACGGCCCTTGAGGTCGCACTCGACCTGCGGCGATGCGGCGAAGCGGACATCGAGGCGATCGTCGGCCGGCTGCTGCGCGAGCACGCCGATCCGGCCTTGTCCGACCGCGTCCCCATCGAGCCGTGGCGGCCGGCCGCGCAGAGCTGCATCTGGCAGTTCAACTCGCTGTACTGGCAGGCGCTGTCGAGCTGGGAGCAGGCGGCTGGGCGGGAGTACGAGCAGGCGCTGCCCGGCGGCCAGAGCGACGCCAGGAATGTCGAGGCCGTCCGGGAGCTCATCCTCGAGCTCTTCAAGGTCTGGGATGACCTGGACGCCAGGGGCGCGTTGCCTGCCGAGCTCTACGTGGTCGAGCTCGGCGTCGGTAACGGCGGCCAGGCGCGAACGTGGCTGGACGAGTTCGCCGCCCTATCCGCCGGGCATAGCCGCGACTACTACCGGCGACTGCAGTACCTGATGGGCGACTACTCCCCCCACGTCCTTGGCCGCGCGCTCAAGTCCGTCGCCCCGCACGCCGACCACGTGAACGCTCTCGTGGTCGAGGCCATGCATCCGGCGGTCAGCCTCGGTTTCCTGCGCGGCAAGGCGTTCCTGGTCTACGTCTCCAACGTGTACGACAACCTGCCGACCGACGAGCTGGCGAGCATTGGCGGGCGCACTTACCAGGTTGAGGTCAGGGCCACCCTGGCGGCAGCCGAAGCCCAGGGCATCGCGCAGCCGCTCGGGGTGGCGGCGGGCGAGATCCCTGGCCTGGTCGGCAAGCTGCTCCGGCTGGGCCCGGCGCTGCTGAGCGAGGCCATGCCGCAGCACTTCGACAGCACCGAGAGCGCGGTGCGGTTCTGGCAGCAGGTCTGGGCCGCGCTGCGGCTGCAGGAGCGATACGCGCCGCTGCCGGCGCTTGACCGGTATCAGGTCACCGCCGACATGACCGGCGACCTGCTGCTGCCGCAGCTGGAGTCGCACGGCGACATCCGGGTGCACGCGAGCAACGGGGCGCTAAGCAGCTTCGTGCAGACCCTGCCGTTGCTGCATCCGTTCGGCCGCCTGCAGTGCCACGACCTGTTCCTCACCGACGTCCGGCAGTACCGGAGCGGCTTCTACGGCCCCGGCAAGTACGACGGCTCCGTCGTCAACTGGATCAACGGCCCGCTGCTGCAGCGCATCGGCAGCCGGCACGGCTTCGACGTGCGCATCTCACCGTTCGCGCAGCGGCCGTCGTCGAACGTCAAGACCCTCACCGCGCAGGTGCGGGAATGAGCCGGGTCGCGCAGTCGGCCACGGACGGGCGTCCGGGGCCCGCGGCCTTGCTGCCGACGACCGTCATCGGGTCCTACGCGGTGCCCGAATGGCTCGGGCAGCTCAGGAACGACTACTACCACCACCGGATCAGCCAGGTGTACCTGGACGAGATCCACGAGATGGCAATCAAGTCCGCGCTCGTCGATCAGGAACGCGCCGGGATCGACATCGTCTCCGACGGCGAGCTGCGGCGGGACAACGACATCGACTACCTGCTGGCCAGGATCGGCGGCATCGAGATCGAGCGCCGCGACAAGGTGGACTACTTCGACTACTACGACGCCCACATCAGCAGGCCGCTGGCGGAACCGGGCGAGCGCAGCCTCGGGCTCGCCGCGGACTTCCGCTTCATCAGCCAGCTGACCGAGCGGCCCGTGAAGCTCTCGCTGACCGGTCCGTTCTCGCTGTCGCGGCGGATCCGGAACTACGCCTACGCCGACCAGGCCGACCTGGTCAGGGCGCTGGCGCGCACGCTGCGCGCGGAAGCCAGCGAGCTTGAGCAGGCCGGCGCCCGGGTGCTGCAGATCGACGAGCCGTTCCTCGCCGGATATCCCGAGCAGATCGAGCTCGCGGTCGAGGCCGTCAACATCGTGGTGAGCGGGGCGGCGGCGAGCTGGACGCTGCATGTCTGCTACGGGAACCGGTACGCGCGGCCACTGTGGGCCGGTCACTACGACTTTCTCTTCCCGGCGGTCCGGGAGGCCAACATCGATCAGCTGGCGCTGGAGTTCGCCCGAACTGGCGACGACGACCTGGGCCTGCTCGAGCAGCATGGCTGGACCCGCCGGCTGGGCCTCGGCGTCATCGACGTCAAGACCGAGCAGGTGGAGTCGCCCGACCTGGTGGCCGCGCGGATCCGCCGGGCACTGCGATTCGTGGCCGCGGACCAGCTCGTCATCAATCCCGACTGCGGGCTTCGCCACCTTCCCCCCAGTGTGGCGCGGGCGAAGCTCGCCGCGATGGTCGCGGGGGCCGCCCAGGTCCGAGCCGAGCTCGGCTCGGCCTGCCCGGCCGACACGCTCGGCAGGGCCGGGGAGGCAGCCACATGAGCCCATCCGACGAGGCTGGATACCACTTCACCTCCGAGTCGGTCACCGAAGGACACCCCGACAAGGTCGCGGACCAGATTTCCGATGCCATCCTCGACGCCGTGCTGGCGGAGGATCCCGGCGCGCGGGTCGCGGTGGAAACGCTCGTGACCACCGGTCTGGTCGTGATCGCTGGCGAACTCACCACCTCAGCCCGGCTTGACTACGCCGACATCGCGCGCGCCACCATCTGCGACATCGGCTACGACGAAGGCGACGTGGGCTACGACGGGCACGCGGTCGGCGTGATCACGGTGCTCGACCGGCAGTCCCCGGACATTGCCCAGGGCGTCGACCGGGCTCATGAAACTCGCGGCGGCGACGCCTCAGCGGCCGCTTACGATCAGATCGGGGCCGGTGACCAGGGGATGATGTTCGGCTATGCGACCAACGAGACTCCGGAGCTGATGCCCGCCCCGATAGCCCTGGCGCACCGGCTGGCGCAGCGGCTGGCGGAGGTACGCAAGACCAGAGTCCTGCCGTTCCTGCGACCCGATGGCAAGACGCAGGTGACAGTCCGCTACGACCAGCACGGCAGGCCCGTCTCCGTCGACAAGCTGGTGATCTCCGCCCAGCACCAGGAGGGCGCGGAAGACAAGCTCCCCGATGCGCTCTGGGCCGAGGTCGCCACCCCGGTGCTGCCGGAGCACATGTACGACCCGCGCCGCCTGCGCCGCAGCTTCTACGTGAACCCAACGGGACGCTTCGTGGTCGGCGGCCCGTGCGGCGACACCGGGCTGACCGGCAGGAAGATCATCGTGGACACCTACGGCGGGTCGGCCAGGCACGGCGGCGGCGCGCTGTCGGGCAAGGACCCGTCCAAGGTGGATCGGGCGGCCGCCTACGGGGCGCGGTATGTCGCCAAGAACCTCGTCGCTGCCGGGCTGGCCGACCGGGTCGAGCTTCAGGTTGCGTACGCGATCGGCATGGCCAGGCCGGTGTCGCTGCTGATCGACACGTTCGGCACCGAGCACATCCCGCGGGGGCGCATCGCCGAACTCGTCGAGCGGAACTTCGACCTGCGGCCGGCGGCGCTGCGCGACGTCCTTCGGCTCGCCCGGCCCATTTACCGGGCAACGGCTGCCTACGGCCACTTCGGCCGGGACGAAGCCGACTTCACCTGGGAGCGCACCGACCGGGCGGGCCAGCTGCGGGACCAGGCTGGAGCCAACTTCTAGCTCTGGGTAATCCCGGACTTCTGTCTGCGACGTTACCAGCGGTCCCGCAACGCCAGCGTGCATTCCGTGCGGGCTGCGCCCGTCGTGCCTTTTCGGCGGCATTCGTCGGGGCCTAAGCACATCCCGACGGCGCGATTCGAAGTCGCCTTCGGCCGACACGGCCAATCGCGTAACGAGATGTCGAGCGGAAACGACAACTTGCCGGACACGGAAGTTGTCCGGAGGTCCGGGTGACCTGTGGGCCCGTACGTCACTCAGTACGGGCGAGTTACGTCAGCAAATCATTTGCTCGCAGTACGTCCGCGAGGCGGAATAAGGATCGCCGCATCATCGAGTCGATGCGCGTCTGAATCACCAGGAAGGATACGTTCATGTATATCGGAAGGCTTCGCCCGCTTCTGCTCGGCGCCGCAGTCGCGCTGTGCATGGGTACCGGTTCTGCCGCTATGGCGTCGACATCTGTGCCGTCGCACGCCTCGGACTATGGCAACTACGGCTGCAACAACAGCGGCAAGAATCACCACAGCCACGGTATGAAGTCCAACGATTACGGCAAGAACCATAATAACTGCGGCTGCCAGTACGGCGGCTACAGCGGCGGCAAGACCACCGACGCCCAGTACGGCAATAACAACAACAACAACTGCGGCTGCCAGTACGGCGGCTACAACAGCGGCAAGACCACCGACGCCCAGTACGGCAACAACAACAACAACAACTGCGGCTGC
>Ga0209380_10003266_pt1 | contig 10108 bp, 10 predicted proteins | sample HubBroMetageWFT6_FD_188347 | JGI IMG/M metagenome (GOLD analysis project Ga0209380, IMG submission 188347) | Warmed and freeze-thawed soil microbial communities from the Hubbard Brook experimental Forest, New Hampshire - Hubbard Brook CCASE Soil... | ecosystem: Environmental > Terrestrial >...
GTCAGACCCCGAATTTTCCGTCATGGCAGGCAACCTAAGCTGGGATTTGGCGAACCGCGCGTCACAGGCTACGCTCCGACGCACATCTATCGGAAGGGAGAGCGCGATGGCAAAGGCGTATTGGGTCGCGACCTACAAGTCGATTTCCGACCCGGACGCGTTGGCGGGCTACGCTAAGCTCGCCGGTCCGGCAATCCAGGCGGGTGGCGGGCGCTTCCTCGCGCGCGGCAACGCGGCCAAGGCCTACGAAGCCGGCCTCATCCAGCGCGTCGTGATCATCGAATTCGACAGCGTCGCGCAGGCGACCGCGACCCATGACAGCCCCGGCTATCGGGAAGCCCTCAAGGTGCTCGGCAAGGGCGCCGAGCGCGATATGCGGATTGTCGAGGGCGTCTAACTCGACAGGAGTCCGAACATGCCGCGTCTGAATTTCGGCGCATTTCTCGCCCCGCATCATCCGGTCGGCGAGCATCCGATGTTGCAGTTCCGCCGCGACCTCGACCTCGTCGAGCATCTCGACAAGCTCGGCTACGACGAGTTCTGGTGCGGCGAGCATCATTCGAGCGGCTGGGAGATGATCGCCTCGCCCGAGATGTTCCTGGCCGCGGCGGGCGAGCGGTCGAACCGCATCAAGCTCGCCACCGGGGTCGTGTCGCTGCCCTATCACCACCCGTTCAACGTCGCGCAACGCATGGTGCAGCTCGACCACATGACCGGCGGCCGGGCGATCTTCGGTTCGGGCCCGGGCGCGCTCGCCTCGGATGCCCACACCTTGGGGATCGACCCGATGGTGCAGCGCGACCAGCAGGATGAGGCGATCGGCGTCATCCGCCGCCTGATGCAGGGCGAACGGGTCACCCACAAGGCCGACTGGTTCACGCTGCAAGACGCAGCGCTGCAACTCCTGCCCCTTCAGGAGGAGATGCCATTCGCCGTCGCCTCGCAGATCAGCCCATCCGGGATGACGCTCGCCGGCAAGCACGGGATCGGCGTCATCTCGATCGGCTCGCTGTCGAACGAGGGGCTGAACGCCCTGCCGACGCAATGGGGCTTCGCCGAGGCCGCCGCGGAGAAGCACGGCAAGACAGTCAACCGCAAGGACTGGCGCGTGCTGCTCTCCTGGCACATCGCCGAGACCCGTGAGAAAGCGATCGCCGAGGCCCGCGAGGGTCTGCTCCGCCATCATAACGAATACATCGTCGGCACCTTGCAGCGGCCGGGCGCCGAGCCGTTCAAAAACACCGACGAGGCGATCGAGAAGACCGCCTATTCCGAAGCGGCGGCGGCGACGATCGGCACCCCTGACGATCTGGTGGCCCGGATCAAATCCGTGCTCGAGGTCAGCGGCGGCTTCGGCACACTCGTGGGCTTCGTCCACGATTGGGCCAACCCGGAAAACACGATGCGCAGCTGGGACATGGTCGCGCGCTACGTCGTGCCGGAGATCAACGGCTATGTCGCGAAACTGCGCGACTCGCGGGAGTTTGTCGCCACCAATCGCGGCGTCTTCGACCGCGCCAAGGAAGCCATCATGGCGAAGATCAACGAGAATGAGGCCGCGGTCGCCGCGCTCAAGGTGACGCGCGGCTCGCGCCTCGGCAATGTCGCGTCGGCCAGCAACATGCCCGATCTGACGAAGGTCCGCGACGCGGCCAAGTGAGGGGGGATGCATGGGTAAGCTAGAGGGCAAAGTCGCCCTGGTCACCGGCTCAGGCCGCAATATCGGCCGCGCAACGGTGTTGAAGCTGGCCGCGGAAGGCGCGCACGTTATCGTTAACGCGCGCACAAACCAGGCCGAGGCCGATGCGGTCGTAAGCGAAGCCCGCGAACTTGGGGTCAAGGCGATGGCGGTTATCGCCGATGTCGCCGAGAAGGACCAGGTCGAGGCGATGGCCGCGCGGGCACTTTCCGAATTCGGCCGCATCGACATCCTGATCAACAACGCCGCGATCCGGCCGCACAAATCCTTCACCGAGCTGACGCAGCAGGATTGGGAGCACGTACGTGGCGTCGTGCTCGACGGAGCGCTATACCTGACCCGCGCCCTGATCGAGCCGATGGTGAAGAACCGCTACGGCCGCATCCTGTTCTTCGTCGGCGATGGTGCTTTCTCCGGCCGCGGCGCGGGCCGCGCCCACATCTCGGCGGCCAAGATGGGGCTGATCGGGCTGGCTCGGGGGCTTGCCTCGGAGTTCGCTCCGAAGAACATCCGGGTCAACGTCGTGTCGCCCGGCAGCATCGACACGAGGCGCGACAATCCCGAGTGGTACCACGGCCGGCCGCCGGACGCCGCCGGCATCCCGCTTGGCCGTCAGGGCAGCGTCGACGAGATCGCCGCCACCTGCCTGTTCCTGGTCAGCGAGGATGGCGGCTTCATCACCGGCCAAACCATCCACGTCAACGGCGGCGCGGCATACTACTGAACTTCAATCGCCGCCGGCCGGTCAGCCCGGCGCGAGCGGCGCGTGCAGTCGGGTATCTCTGCAGATGATGCCGCCACGGTTGCCGATCGTCAGATCGCCGTAGACTTCGGCGAAGACCGGCGGCAGCGGCCGAGCTCCCGGCGGAGCGAGCCACAGGCGCAGCAGGTGGCGCTTGCGCTCGACATCGGGCCAGTCCTCATAGCCGGTGCGGGCGTGCAGGATCGTGTGGTTGTGCAGGAACTGGATGTCGCCGGGCATGAAGCTCATGTCGAGGCGAAGTTCCGGATCGGCGGCCAACTCGCTGAGCATGTCGAGCGCTTCGATGTCTTCGGCGGTGAGCCGCCGCGCCTCGGGAAAGCGCTGCGCCGACAGGATGTATTGCCGCGAATACAAGACCGAGACGCGGCCGGCATGCCGGTTGAATACCGGCGCCTCGTAGAACGGCGCCTTGCCCTCCGGCACCTCGCCGCGCCGGTCGGTCGGAAAGGGTTGATAAAGACGATCCAAGAGGTCCGGCCGCCGTCTCGCCATCTCGTTGTGCACCGCCATCGAGCTGACGATCGCCGACAGCCCGCCCGATTTTGCGCGCCTCAGACACAACAGCGCGACGACGTCGCAGCGGTCGATGTGGAAATTCTGCTCTTCGGCGGTCGCATAGCCGCGCACGTTCGGGTCGGCCTTGCTGAGCCCGCCGAGATCGTAGACGTGGCCGAGCAAATGCCCCTTGGCGTTTTGCGACCGGGCGCTGCCGAAATAGCTGCCGACGCCCCAATAAGCCGTCGCGCTCTCGGCGATCGGCCGATCCTCGACCGGCATGCCGCGCAACAGCACAAAGCCGCGACCGTCGATGACCTCGGCACGCAGCCGCTCCAGTACCGGGCCGAGTGTCGGCAACGGGAAGTCCTCGCGGCGGATGTCGGCGATATCGAGCCCGCGCGCCCGCACCGCCTGCGCCGCGGCCTCGATCTCGGCAACCTCGGCCGGCGACAGGCGGTAGCTCCACTCATCTTCGCGCTCGCGCATATCCGCGCCGATCCAGGCCGATGGGCCCTCGATCAGCGGCCGCGACGACACGGGTCGCGCCGGCGTAAAGACCTCGACCTCAGTTACCGCCATCGGGCTCACCTCGCTGTCTTGGCCGCCATCATCCCGGTGAATTGGCCGAATTAATACCCCATCGTTTTGTCGATTTCCTGCAACAGCCCGCCGCCCGCCTCGACGCTGCGGATGTTCGCGCCGATTTCGGTGACCAGCTGCGCCACGGTCGGTCGTCGCGCCACATGCGGCATCACGGTGACCTTGGGATGCGCCCAGAGCGGGCTTTCCGCCGGCAGCGGCTCAGGCCAGAGCGCGTCGAGCGCGGCGTATGACAGCTGCCCCGAATCGAGCGCGGCGATCAAGTCCGCATCGACCACATGCTTGCCGCGGCCGACATTGATGAGCATCGCGCCCCTTGGCATCATGGCAAAGGTGCGGGCGCAGAATATGCCCTCGGTTTCTCGCGTCAGCGGCAATAGGCAAACGGCGATATCGGTCTGGTTCAGAAACGGCTCGAGCTGGCCCGGGCCGTGGAAGATGCGAATGTCGGCTTCCTCGCGCGGGGAGCGAACCCACGCCGAGACCGGGAAACCGAGCGACTGTAACACCAGCGCCGGCGCTTTCGCCATCAAGCCGAGACCAAGAAACCCGACGCGCCGCTCCTCCGGCCGGACAATCCTGCTCCGCCGCCACTCGCGATTGACTTGAGCCATCTGATAACCGGGCAGGTCGCGATGAAACCGCAGCACGTGCATGATGACGTATTCGGTCATCATCGGATCGCCGCCCGAGGGCTCGATCTTGCCGAGCGGCACCTTCGGCAGCCTGGGATGGTCGACAAAGGCTTCCACCCCGGCCGAGCGGCTGAACATCGCCTTCAAATTCGGCAATTCGGGAAGCGCGTCGAAATCCGGGCGGATGAAGGCGAGATATTCGATATCCGCCAGCTTTCCCGCATCCGGCCAGATGCGGATTTCCAGATCGGGGAGCTGCGCCTCGAAGGTGTCGCACCAGGCCTGTGCGTTACCGATCTGTTTGTCGAGATTGACAATAAGCAGCGCCATGTCCCCTCCGAAGCTGCGCGACGTGCGCTGACCGCCTGGTACGTTACCGGACGGTCAACAGCCGGAAGCAGGGGACAGTAAGGGCGGCTTCGCGCGGCCGCAACAACCGGGCTCTCTAGCCGACGCGATCGCCGTTCAGGGGAGCCGGCTGAGTCGGGCTACGGCTTGCTTGTCAGCGGCCTGGCTTGGAAGCGGCAGCGGACCGACCCCGGTTGCCTCCCGGGGCCGGCAATCGCGGAACGATGCTGGGCGGATGGGCCAATTCCGGCCCTTACCGCTAGCGCGGGCCGGTGAAGCTGTTCAGCTCATGGCCGATCGCCAGCTCCTGGCGGCCCAGGCCGGATGGGTTCTGCTGGAGCAGGTCGCGCTGCGCCCCGATCAGGCCGGTCGCGTAGTCGTCCTGCATCTGCTCTTGCAGAGGACTGGTCGCCGGCGACGATAGCGAAAGGCTCGGGTTGACGGCGTGCGCAGACAACCCTCGGCTCGCGCCGATGGCGACGTTCGGAGACATCCCTCGCGTGATCGCGCTCTGCTGGGCGAACAGTGGGCCGCTCGAGAGCGAAACGGCAAGTGCCACAAGGGCCGGAACGATCAGGGTTTTCATGAGTATTCTCCACAAGTGTCAGGCTGACATTTGCTGTTCGCAAGTGGCGGGCTCATTTCCCGGACATGAATTTGCTGTTACGCGTCGCTGCGCTTTCTCGTTCGTCGAGGCAGCCGCCGAAAGCGCAGACCGCCGCGCTTCTGCCGGCCAGTCACGTCCAGCAGCCCGAGGGGGGACAGCCGCCCGATGACCGACCGGTTTTCATCGAGATCGGAAGCTGACGCCCGCCAATTTTCGTTCCCGAACAGCGAAGCGAGAAAGGGGCGACGGTTCCGATGGACGGTCAGGCTTTTCGGGCGCTGGCCCGGCGATGCCGCGAGCCGAGCCGGATCGCGGCTCGGTCAGAGGTCAGAGAACAGCTTCGGCAATGGGTTGACGACTTTGAGGCCGAGGCAAAGGCCGTCGAGGGCCGACACTTTCCGGACAAGGCCGATGCCGGGGAGCGGCGTTTACAGCCACCAGTAACCGCGTGGGCGCACGCCGCAACCGGCACATCGCGCGCCGGCTCCCCACGAACCCACCGACGATCGCTCGCGTCATCACAGCGTCACTCCCGTATCCCAGCGCACGACCAGTTGCTCGATCGTACGGATGACCAGAAAGAACAGTACCGAAAACGCCGAGCCGCACAGCACTGTCGCGTACAGCAAAGCGGAATCGAAATTGTAGGTGGCCTGGATGATCAACGCACCGATGCCGACCTGGGAGCCGATCCACTCGCCGACGATCGCGCCCACCGTCGCCGTGCTGGTCGCGATCTTCAGCGCCGAGAACAGGAACGGTAGCGAGGTCGGCACCCGCAATTTGAAAAACACCTCGCGGCGGCTGGCCGACAGCACGTGCATCAATTCCATAGCCTGCGGGCTGACGGCCTGCAGGCCGCGCACCATGTTCACCAGGGTTGGGAAGTAGCAGATGATGCCGGCGATGGCGATTTTGGGTGCCAGCCCATTGCCGAGCAGCAACACCAGAATCGGCGCCTTTGCCACAACCGGGATCGAGTTGATCAGCACCGCGACCGGAAAGAAAGCCTGTTCGAGGCTGCGGCAGTGCACAAACACCGTAGCGGTGACGATCGCCGCAAAATTCCCGAGCAGGAAACCGCCCACCGCCTCGAGCGCGGTCGGTGCCAGATTGGTCATCAGCAGTCCGAATTTGTCGTAAAACGTGCGCGCCACGACCTGCGGCGCCGGCGCGATGAACGGCTTCACCTGGAACACTTCAACGAGCGCCCACCACACAAGCAAGAGCGCGGCGCCGCCGAGCAATGGCAAAACGACGCGCCGCCACCGCTCCCAGCGCTGTTCGGCGAGGAATGCCCGCTCGGCTGCATCCGCGGTGGGCGCGACTGTGGAGCGGGCGGCGAGTTGGCCGGTCTGCATCTCAACACATCTCCAGCACCGCGCGAAGGTGCGCGGCTTGGCGCATGAATTCGGGCGACTCGCGCACGCTCAGCATGCGCGGCTCGTCGAGCCGGATCGGCACGATCTCGCACACCCGGCCGGGGTTCGCGGCCAGCACCAGCACCGAGGAACCGAGGAAGGCGGCCTCGTAGATACTGTGGGTGACGAACACGATTGTCGTGCCCGTCTCGCGCCAGATGCGTAGCAATTCCTCGTTGAGCCGATCGCGGGTGATCTCATCGACGGCGCCGAACGGCTCGTCCATCAACAGGATGCGCGGACCGCCGAGCAGCGCACGGGCGATCGCCACGCGCTGGCGCATCCCGCCCGACAATTCGTGCGGCAATGCGCGCTCCCAGCCGGCAAGACCGACCAGCCGCAACAGCTCCTCGGGCCCCATCGCCCCCGCTGACAATGCGGGGCGGGTGCCGACTTCCAGCGGCAGACGGACGTTGTCGATGACGTTGCGCCACGGCAGCAGGGTCGCGTCCTGGAACACAAACCCGATCTGACGGCTGCGCCGCGCCGCCTCGGCACTGGCGCCGAGCACGCGGACCGCCCCCGCCTGGGGGCGGACGATGTCGGCGATGACCCGCAACAGCGTAGACTTGCCGCAGCCCGACGGGCCGAGCACGGTCAACAGGCTGCCGGCCTCGACTGTCAACGACACATCTTCCAGCGCCGTCACCGATTGCCGGTTGCTGACGAAGCGAACACTGACCCCTTCGCACTGCAGCGCCGGCGCCGGCGACACGGGCGCCTCACCCCAACTTGGGTCGGGTGTCGGCGGTCGCGTCCAGAATATCCGTGGTCATGACATCGGCGACCGAAGGCGTGCGCTTTGAGAACTGGCCGAGATCGCTCCACATCGCGATCTGCTCCTGCCAGATCGCCGGATCCATCGCACCATAGCCGTGCGAGCGCGTGTGCTCGTCAAAACAATAGTCCAGCATCACATCCGCCGCGGCACGCTCGTCGGCCGCGACCAGGTTCGGGAAGACCTCCAGCAGCAGCGACACAGCCTTGTCGCGATTGGCATAGGCATAGTCCCAGCCGCGCGAAGCAGCGCGCAGAAAACGGACGAGCACATCGGGATTTTTGGCCAGCGTCTCGGTGGTGGCGTAGTACGGGTTGGCGTACAGCCGGACCCCAGTATCCCACAGCCGCAACGTCACGCAGTCCGGACCGAGCACGCTCAGCGCGGTCATGTTGGTGACCCACCCGGTGACCACATCGACCTGGTCGGTCAAGAGCGGCAGCATGTCCGACCCGATAGTGACGATCTTCACTTCAACCGGATCGATGCCGTTCTTGGCCATCAAGGCACGCAGCAGGATGACGCCGGTGGCCTGAATGCCGACCCGTTTGCCGCGAAAATCGGCGGGGCTCCGCACCGGGTTCTTTGCCAACGAGAAGAAGGCGTAAGGGTGCTTTTGCGCAGACACGGCAAAACATTTGATCGGCAGATCCTGCGAGACCGCCAGCATCAGCGACGGGCTCGAAGAAACCTCCCCGACCTCGTAGCGGCCGGAGGCGACGATGGCGATGCCGTCATTGTTCGGTCCGCCCGGCTGGATGTGGAAACCGAGCCCCTCCTTCTCGAAATAGCCGAGCCGGAGCGCGCACGCCTCGCCGAGCTGATTGCCGCCGCCGAGCCAGCCGAGCTGCATGTTGAGCGACACGGCGGCGCCCGAGGCCATGTCGGTCAGCGTGGCGACGCAAAGCCCGGCGATCCCGCCGGCCAGCAATGAGCGGCGAGAAAGGTGCGATGCCGTCATGCTGATCGTCCTCCCCCTGGCGGAACAGCCGAGCCAAAGACTGCCACGCCGGCGCCGCCCGACAAAGGACAAAGCCGCGACGGTGAGCTTCGCTCCGCCACCCGAATGGTCCGGCACAATGCATGCAATGGGCCAAGATGCGGGAGGCAACGATGTCACAGGATCTGGAGAAACGCGCTGCGGATGACGGCATCCGCTATTTCTTGATCAGCTTTGTCGATTTGTTCGGCGTCTTACGGGCGAAGCTGGTGCCGGCGGCGGCTATCGGGCAGATGCAGCGGGACGGCGCCGCGTTCGCCGGATTTTCAACACATCTCGATCTGACTCCGGCCGACCCGGACATGTTCGCGATCCCAGATTCGGCGAGCCTGACGATCCTGCCGTGGAAACCCGAGATCGCCTGGGTCGCCGCCGATCTGCACCTCCACGGCGTGCCGCTGGCGCAAGCGCCGCGGCAGGTGCTGAAGCATCAGCTCGCCGCGGCTGAGGCGAGGGGCTATCGCCTGAAGACCGGGGTCGAGGCCGAGTTTTTCGTGCTCCAGCCCGACGCGGCGGCGATCGCGGATGGTAGCGATCGTCAAGCGAAGCCCTGCTACGATCAGGCCGCCCTCATTCGCCGCTACGAGCTGATCCGCGCGATCAGCGATGCCATGCTGGCGCTCGGCTGGGGGCCTTACCAGAGCGATCACGAGGATGCGAGCGGCCAGTTCGAGATGAACTGGACCTATGATGATGCGCTGGTCACTGCCGACCGCCACGTCTTCTTCAAATTCATGGTCAAGCAGTTCGCCGAGCAGCACGGGGTGCGCGCCACGTTCATGCCAAAGCCGTTCATGCACCTGACCGGCAACGGCTGCCACGCGCATGTGTCGCTGTGGGATCGCGCCGGCGAGGTCAATCTGTTCGCCGATCCAGCCGGCGAACTCGGCCTCGCCGCGCTCGCCTATCGGTTCCTCGGCGGCATTCTCGCCGCGGCCGAGCCGCTTGCCGCGCTGTTTACCCCGACGGTCAACAGCTTCAAGCGGATCAATGCGGCGCCGACGCGCTCCGGCGCGACCTGGTCGCCAAACACCATCAGCTACGGCGGCAACAACCGCACCCACATGGTGCGCATTCCCGAGCCGGGGCGGTTCGAATTGCGCCTGATGGACGGCGCCGCCAACCCCTATCTGCTGCAGGCGGGCATCCTTGCCGCCGGTCTCGACGGGATTGCCCACCGCCGCGATCCCGGACCCCGGCTCGACATCAACATGTACGAGCCCGGTGCCGTACCCGACGGAACGCGGCGGCTGCCGCTCAACCTGCTCGACGCGCTCCGCGCATTCGACGCCTCGGAAATGCTGCGCCAGGCACTCGGCGACAGCTTTGTCGATTCATACGTCAAGCTGCGGATGGCCGAGTGGGACAACTATATGCGCCACCTGACCGAGTGGGAGCGCGAACGGACGCTCGACGTATAGGGCGTGGCCCCCGCACGGGCCGTGCTGAACGGAGGGCCAGCGTTCCGTTTGCCAGCCTTCGAGCGCTGGCTCATCATTAAAGCCCTGACCGGCCCGGATGGATCGCGCCCATGCCCATGAGCCTCTCGCCGAACCTGCCGCCCGACAAGCAGCGTGAGATGCTGCGCCAGATGCTGACCATCCGCCGCTTCGAGGAACGCGCCTCGGCGGACTATCTTGCCGGCAAGATCTACGGCGTCGTGCACTGCTACATCGGTGAGGAGGCGGTCGCGGTCGGCGTCTGTACCGCGCTCCACCGCGGCGACCGGATCATCTCGACGCATCGCGGCCACGGCCAT
>Ga0209380_10003267_pt1 | contig 10100 bp, 10 predicted proteins | sample HubBroMetageWFT6_FD_188347 | JGI IMG/M metagenome (GOLD analysis project Ga0209380, IMG submission 188347) | Warmed and freeze-thawed soil microbial communities from the Hubbard Brook experimental Forest, New Hampshire - Hubbard Brook CCASE Soil... | ecosystem: Environmental > Terrestrial >...
CCGGCTGTAGCTCGAGTGGAGTTGCCGGGGAGACATGGTGAAGAGTTTGCCCCAATGAGGGCGAGCTCCGAAGGGGGCAAGCTCCTTTTCGATGACCGGCAAGAGTTTGCTGACGGCCGGCCAGTCTTGTTTCCAGGTGAAATGAATCGTGACGCAAGGTTGCTGGTAACACGGACTCATCCATAGGTCATCGGCGGCGATGGCGCGGATTTCTGTGATCAGCAGGTGCGGAGTGACCTGGTCGCGGAGGCGTTCCACGGCGAGGATGGCTTCGACGGCGTGCTGGCGCGGGACGAAGTACTCTGATTGCAACTCCTTGCCGGCGCTGGGTGTGAAGCCCATGCGGAAGTGCGGGAGGCGTTCGTACCAAGGGCCGGGGACGCCCATTTGCTCGGTGCAGTTTTCGGCGGAGAGTTCCGCAATGGGGTGGAGATTTTTGCTGGCCAGTTTGGCGCCGAAGAATTCCGGCGTGGCGTCCAAGGCTTGGCCTTTTTCAACGCGGCTTTTTAGCCAAACTTCGCTGAAACGCTGGTTTTGCCAGTCGGTGAAGAGGCTGACGCTGTAGGCGCTGGCCTGGATGGCGTCGAAGTGATTTTTCATCGCGCTGAAGGAGAGATTTTCGTAGACATACTGGCGCATCTGGTAGGTGGGCTGGATATCGAGCGTGATTTTTGTGATTACGCCGAGAGCGCCTAGTCCGACGACCGCTCCATTGAAAAACTGAGTGTCTTGACGGCGCGAGAGTTTAACTACGTCGCCGCCGGCGGTCACGAATTCCAAAGCGGAAACCGCGGTGGCCAGATTGCCGTTTTTTTCGCCGGAGCCGTGTGTTGCGGTGCTACAGGCGCCAGCGACGGAAATGTGTGGCAACGAGGCCAGATTCGCGAGCGCGAAGCCTTGGTTGTGGAGCAGCGGGGACAATTGACCGTAGGTGATGCCGGCGTCCACGGTGACAGAGCGCGCCTGGGGATCGAGAGAGACGATTTCGTCCAACGGCTTCAAGGACAGAAAAGTGTCTCTAGTGTCGGCAATGTTGTTGAAGCAGTGGCGCGTGCCCAGGACTTTCAGTTTGGCTTGTTTCTTGACGAAATCCTGAACCTCGTCGAACGACTTGGCGGCGTACAGGCGGTCTGTGCCGTATTCGAGGTTGCCGGCCCAGTTGGTCAGTTTGTCAGTTCCGGCCCAAGCCAGGAGGCGTAAGACCGCGGGGCTGGCCATCGTGGCGGAGGAGAGCTTGAGAAAGGTGCGTTTGTTCATGGCTGGCTCGGGATTTCCTTTTTGATCTCCTAAGCGGCGCCATAGTACACCCGTCTTAACGGTTCGCGACACTTGGAAACGATTTCGAGCGGGAGCGCCCCGATCCAGAGGCTTGTCCATTTCGGATCGTGGTGTCGGGAAACAATCCGTTCCACGCCACGCTGGCAAAGGCCGACCAACGGTCGAAACAAAACGCGAAGGTGTATCGATGTGGACAGATATCGGTCTCCGTTCTTCATAAGATGGGCCTTCGGAGAAAGTAAGACGACTCCTCTCGGGAGAGTCAACCGCCGGGGATACTCCCGCTGGCCGAGGGACCAGCGCTTTCTTGTTGCGAGGAGGGTACTTGCGCGCAGTTGCAGAAGGTGCCGCTTCATTTCCGAACGGAGGACTAGCAATGGCAACAGCACCTATGGGCGGTCTGGAAGGCTTGCGCTTGCCGGACTTGCTGGTTTTAATCAAGCAGACGGCGGAATGGGCACGAAACCGCCGTGTCCTCGACCCGCGCGCAGCTATCGTGCCGGACGAGATTCTCGAAGCGAAGGTTTTGTACACCCGGGCGAGGGCCTGGCTGTTGGGAGAGAGCCCACGGCGCGCAGAGCCCAAATGGCGGAGGCTTGGCGAAGTGGAAGCTGCGTTCTTCGCCCTGTACGATGCCTTACGATCACAGATTACTTCTCCACTCTTGATGAACGCGAAGAACATCGACGGCTGGCAACCATAGCCGATTCTTGATGGCACTTGGCCCGGTCGTTCGAGGGCCATTCCGCCCGTCCCCTCCGTTTCGCCATCCCGCCCATTTGTCGATCAAGTTCTCGTCCATCCTGCCCTACGCCCTAAGCGGAACTAACCTAATCCGGCCAGCTCTTGTTCCGATCGAATGGTGGTGTCTTCGGGACGCAATGCGTTCCGCCTCCGCTATGGGCAGGCGACGCATCGGTGGGCGGCGCATTGGCTCCCCGCTGTGAGCCATGTACTACTCATACCGGAGGGCTTCGACGGGATCGAGGCGGGCGGCCTTCCAGGCGGGGTAGACGCCGAAGACAATTCCGATTAGCGCGCAGAGGACAAGCGCAGTGATGATCCAGAACAGAGAGAGGACGGCGGGGAAGTGAGCGCCGTAGTGGAGGAGGAGGCTGATTCCTGAGCCGAAGGAGACGCCGATCACGCCGCCAATGGCGCTTAGGGTTACGGCTTCGATAAGGAATTGGATGAGGATGTTGCTGCGCTTTGCGCCTATGGCCTTGCGGACGCCGATTTCGCGGGTTCGCTCGGTTACCGAAACCAGCATGATGTTCATTACGCCGATGCCGCCGACGATCAGGCCCACCGAAGCTACTGCGAACATCAGGATAAAAATCAGGCCGCTGATTTTTTGCCAGAGCTCAAGAAAATAGTCGGGAGTGAAGATCGCGAAATCGTCGGGCTTGTCATTAGGGAGACGGCGCTTGCGGCGGAGGAGGTCGCGCATTTCGTCGACGGCTTGCGTGACGTTGTCGGGATCGGCGGCTTTCGCGAAGATGACGTAGTCCTTCTTGTTGGGATAGAGCTTGCGCAGCGTGGTTACCGGCATGTAGGCGGAATTGTCCTCAGGGTTGGAGCCACCGGAGATGCCTTGGCGTTGTTTTTGGAGAGTGCCGATTACCGTGAAAAGCTGGCCGTCGATGGTGACTTCCTGGCCGATGCTATCGGTGACGGATTCCGGGAAGAGGGTGCGTACGGTGTCGTAGCCGAGGAGGACCACGGGGGCGCGATGCTCCGAGTCGGTGTCGTTGAAAAAGCGGCCTTGCTCGATTTTCAGATCGAAGATTTCACCGATGGATGGCTGGTTGCCTTGCAGGATCACGCTTTTCGCGCGGTAGACGCCGTGGCGAACGTCCGCCGTGCCAGAGCCGAATTCTGGTTGAAAAATGCGCATGGAGGCGGAGGCCGCTTTGATGTGGGGAAGCCTGGCGATGTCCTCAGCCCATTCCGGCTGGAGTTCTTTGCGCGTGAACCATTCGCTGGGCGGGCGAGAGAGAGAAGCCCAGGGGAAGCGGTAGGCGATGATGGTGTCGGAGCCCAGTTCGCGGATGCCGCCGAGGACGTTGTCATTGAGGCCGTTGATTACGGCGGTGACCGTGATGACCGTGGTGATGCCGATAACGATGCCGAGGATGGTTAGGGCGGAGCGTAGGGAGTTTTTGCGCAGGGTGTCGAGAGCTAGCAAGACTTCGTCGCGGAATTTCAGCGCGCTTTGCTTGCCGCCTAGCAAGCGCACGGGTAGCACTGGTGTATGCGTGTGCGGTAGTGCTTTCCCAAGCGTTGCCATGGTATCCGTTCCACTCTTACTTCAGCCCAGCCGGGCTCTAGGCCAACCTCTTTTATCATTCCGATCTTAACGCTACAACCGGATCCAGTCGCGCGGCTTTCGACGCAGGATAGGTTCCAAAAAATAACCCCACACTCAAGGCCACGAGCAGGCCGCCGATGACGGACCAGAGTTGGACAGCGCTGGGCAGCGGCGAGACGATCGACACAAGCTGCGCGGTAAGGACGCCGAAAAGGACCCCTAGCGCGCCGCCGAAGAGCGAGATGGTGGAGGATTCGATCAGGAATTGACGCAGGATGTCTCCGCTGCGGGCGCCAAGGGCTTTGCGCAAGCCGATTTCGCGGGTGCGCTCCGTTACCGAGACTAGCATGATATTCATGATAACGATGCCGCCGACGAGAAGCGAAATCGAGGCAATCGCGATGGTTACCAGAAAGAAGCTGCTGCTAATGTCCTTCCAGAGAGATAAGAAGGAGTCGCTGGTTTCGATGGCGAAGTCGTCTTTCTTGCCGTAGTCGAGATGACGCCGGCCACGCATGATTTGGCGGACTTCGTCGACGCTTTCCTGAATGGTACTGGCTGATCCGGCGCGGGAGGTGATGCGGAGCGAGTCGTTTTGCGTGCCGTATTCTTTATTGTAGGTGGTGAGTGGAAGGATGATCCAATTGTCGAGAGAGGTGCCCAGTGCGGAGCCTTCCTTTTTGCCGACGCCGATGACTTGGCAGGGGATATTGCGCCAGCGAACTTCTTTTCCGATGGGGTCCATGCCGGGCAGCAGGTTTTCGACGAGGTCATTGCCGATAACGCATACCGGGGCGGCTTGTTGGAGGTCTGTTTCGGTTATGTGGCGGCCGGCGACGAGATCGACATCGTAGAGCTCGGGCATCTGGGGCGTCCAGGCGCGGAGGTTGGTGTCTTTCAGAGAATTCAGGCCGCTCTTGACCTCCAGACGTCCGCCGAAGGAGGCGCCGATTTCCTTGCAGGATTTGCAGAGTTCGCGGACGGATTGGTAGTCCTCGTAGGTGATGCGCTTGCGCTTTTGAAATTCGAGGTAGTCGTCGACATTGGTGATGATGGAGGGCGTTTTGGCTACTCCAAAGACATCCGCGCCGAGGCGGAAGACCCTGGTGGCGACGTACTGGTTGGCCCCATTAATTAGGCTGACGACGGCGATCACGGCGGCTACGCCGATAACGACTCCTATGAGGGTCAGGACGCTGCGCAACTTGTGCGCCCAGAGGCTGCTCGCGGCAATAGCCACGGCCTCCTTGAAGTTCATTGTGGTTGCGCGGGCCATTGGGGTTCTTGCCTAAGTATACGTGCGGGGAGCTGGTTAAGTATCGGTCACTGAGGGCCTTCGAACAAAGATCAAAAAAGGGTGTTGATACAGGGCCCAAGGAGGGAGTCGAAAAAGGGGGGCTAAAAAGAGGGTCGGGAATCCGGAGTGGGGTTCCGGATTCCCGGGGGTTCGAGGGTTAAGGCGGGGATGGATCAGCGGTTGGTACGGAGAAGCTCTGCGACCAGGGTGACTTGACTCTGAGTCTCGCTCTTTGCGATCTGCGCCATTTCCATTTCTCGTCGGGACTTAGAGAGTTGTCGTCCGCGGGAATTACCTGCGGTCCAGACTTCGGAGAGGAAATAACGATCGCCGTAGCGGTTGAAAATCATCTTTGATTCGGTCTGCATCTCGGTCTTGACCACTGGGTTGGTGTTCATAAACGCCGACGCGGCGGCATCTTTGCGGTCAATTAAGAGAAGCGTTCGTTCGGGAGCCGTAACCTTGATCGAATACTCCCCGGCGGGAAGCGTCATGTTGCCGGCCACGAAGTCGAAGGGTATATTGACGACCAACATCTCCTGCGCCTGGGCCACTCGGCTGAAAGCCATCACCGTCAGCGCCATCATGCCGGCCATAACCAAAGCTCGCGTTTTCATAGGACACTCCTTTTTCTTGCTCGCTAGCGGCCTCTAAGCCGAACTGCTTGCCGCTTGGTTCGTTACCGGGTCAGCTGCTCAACATGGTGTCGACTTTCGCGCATTCCAGGGCGCGGCACAATGCACGGGGTGTGAACTCGAGGGCGACTGTGGGTGAACAAGTAAGTGAGGGGAAATAGGGGAGTTAAGCGCCTACCGACGCGGTCGCGATTGGCAGAAGGAGTGGTATAGTCTCGGAGTGCACGGGGAATTATCGACATGCCTAAGCCTGCTCGCTCGGCGAATCTAGTGCGGTTTGATGTGTTTGAGGTGGATTTGCGCGCCGAGGAATTGTATAAGGCCGGGCGCAAAATAAAGTTGCAAGTCCAGCCGTTTCATGTGCTTCAGATCTTGCTCGAGCAGCCTGGGGAAGTTGTTACCCGGGAGGAGTTGCAGAAACGTTTGTGGCCGGCGGACACATTCGTGGATTTCGATCACAGCCTGAATACAGCGATCAAGAAACTGCGCCAGGCCCTGTGCGATGACAAGAAGAAGCCGCGTTTCGTCGAGACGCTGCCCAAGCGTGGCTACAGGTTTCTGGTTGGCGTGAAAAGACCTGCGGGGGGTTCCGCCGCTCGGGAGACGCCGGTTGCTGCGCTCGCCAGTGCGAAGGAAGCGGCTGCGTCTCCGTGGGTGGGGCGCGTGGCCAAGGTTTACTGCCAGGACGGAGTTTCGTTCGCCGTGGTGGCGATTGATGAGGCGGCCTCTGCGGAAAGACAAAGACTCGATGCCGCGAATGATGATGTGGGGTTGTCACTCTTGATTGCTTCGCAGAGGCTAATCATGTTGCCAGCAGAGACGCCGGTGAGGGTTATCGAGGTCGAGCAGACGCATGCGCGCTGCCACGCGCGAGTTTTGGAGGGCGAGCACTATGGCAAGACGGCTTTGCTGCCGCTGAAATTGCTTGCGGAATCCAAAGAGCTTGGTCCGGTTCGCGGGCCGCGGCAGTGGAACCTTGTCCGCTAGCTTCCGACGTTCAGCTCGGATGGCGAATGCGTTCGGCCAGCGCGCGGGCGCGTTGGCGGCCAATCTCGACGAAGCGGGAATCGCTGGCGATTTGGTCGAGTGTGGCCAGAGCGCGCTGCGGCTCGGGCAGAAGTTTGTGGTTCAGATCGGTTTCGAATTGCAAGAGCGCGTCGTTGATGCCCAGGCGGTCGTACTTCATGCGGCGCTCCAGCAGCGTGACCAATTCCTGCTGGCGGGCCAAGCCTTCGAAGATTTGCATCAACTGAGTTGCCGCTGAATTCAACGTGTAGTTGAATTTTGTTTCGTGGCTCTCCGAGCCTTTTTCCCAGCGGAAGGATTTTTCGCCCAGATTGGCGATCCTGCGGTGAACGTCCAGATCCTGCCCCTGAAAGTTTTTTAGCTGGGCGGCCAGTTCGAACATTTTTTCGCGCAATGGGGCGCTTACCTCAAAGGGTGCGGCTCCGGGGTCTTCCTCGAGCTGGCGGATTTCGAAGGTGGCAGCATCGGAATCGTCGTGGACGATGATCTCGATGAATTCCGGCGAGCTGGATTTGAAAATGCGGCGATAGGAGAGCTTTGCGTGGGCAGCGGCTGGAGACGGCGCTGCCAGAGAGGCTGCTGCTGCGGGCGAACTGAGGAGAATGCTCGCGAGCGATGCCCACAGAACAAACCGCTGAAGAAGAGTCTTCATCGTGAGATTACGATGCGCGGCGCATGTTGTGAGTTGCGCCGCCGTGTGGGACTGCCGCTCTTAGAGCGCGGGGCTCGGCGCGCAACTTGGTACTCGCGGACATGTCCGGAAGTCCAAAGCGCTGCCGGACTTGTTCAGCCTGCAAATGGCAGAGCGCCACGGCCAGGGCATCGGCGGCATCGGAAGGTTCCGGAGTTTCGGTCATGTGCAAGAGCGCGCGGACCATTAATTGCATCTGCTTTTTGTCCGCCTGGCCGTAACCGGCCACAGAGGCTTTCACCTCACGCGGCGAATAACTGTGAACCGCGACGCCACGCTGCGCCGCCGCCAAGAGCACCACGCCGCGGACCTCCGCGAGCCGCAGGGCCGTTCTCATATTCAGAGCGGTGAAGACCGATTCCACGGCGAGGGCGTCCGGTAAAAATTCGTCCATGAGTCGGCAAAGCAGCGCGTGAACGTCCTGAAGCACGGCACCGAGGCACTCTTTCTGTCGCATGGGCGCGACTTTGAGTGCACCATAATGCAGCATACGGCAGCGGCGGCCGTCGCTCTCGATGATTCCATAGCCGGTGGGGCCTGCCGATGCCGGGTCCACGCCCAGTACACGAAAACAGCCGTTCCTGGCCGTAGAGCTTGCGGCTGGGCTTCGAGCTTTCATCGACTTAAGTCTACGGCGTTCGCCGCGTCCCTGCCACAGGTTTGTCGGCTGGTTTCCCGGCAAAAGGAAAACGGCCATTCCGGTACGCCGGAATGACCGTCACAAAGTGAGACAGACATGGCTGTCTGTCTCTTTCCATTTTAAACCGGCTCCAAGCGTTAGTTCGCTCCAACGGCCGCCTGAATCTCCGACTCATCGATGTCAAAATTTGCGTATACGTGCTGAACGTCGTCGTGTTCTTCGAGCGCTTCGATGAGCCGCACCATTTGCGTGGCCTGCGGGCCGGTGAGCTTGATGTAATTTTGCGGCACCATGCTGATTTCCGCCGAAGTTGGCGTAATGCCTGCTTTGACCAGCGCCTCTTTAACTTTTTCGAGAGCTTCTGGCGGCGTCACGACGTACCAGCCGGAGCCATCATCCTTTAAATCATCCGCGCCTGCCTCGAGAACAATGTCCATCATTTTGTCTTCGGTGGCGGCTTCCTTCGGTACCACGATTTCGCCCTTGCGGTGGAACATCCAGCCCACGGCGCCCGTCTCGGCGAGGTTTCCGCCGTTCTTGCTTATTAGGTGGCGAAATTCGCCGACGATACGGTTGCGGTTCGTAGTAACGGCTGAGATCAGCATACCGACGCCGCCCGGGCCATAGCCTTCGAAGGTGACTTCTTCATATTGTTCGCCTTCGAGCTGTCCCGTGCCTCGCAGGATGGCGCGCTCGATATTTTCGTTCGGCATGTTTTCGTTTTTGCCGGCGAGGATGGCGGTGCGCAAACGGGGGTTCGAGTTGGGATCGCCGCCGCCGATTCGGGCGGCGATGGTGATTTCGCGGATCACTCGAGTGAAGACGCGACCGCGCTTCGCGTCGGTGGCCGCCTTCTTGTGTTTAATGGTGGCCCATTTTGAATGCCCAGACATGACAGATCCTCTTTTTTGCGTGCTCCCGACCTGGCGGGATCCACGTTGAGTGAAATTTCGTGCGACCGCGCGCCACGCGAGTGGCGGTTAGGCGACGCGACCCCCAAAGGCGGGGCTTTACTGTGCGGAGACTTAGGGTATACCGCAAACCCCTGCGGAACTGCGCCAGTTTAGCACAGCCTTCGTGCGCGCGAAACCGGGTATACTCGCTGCGACTCGCTGCCGGGGCACCTCTTTGCGCTCGAACCGTTTGCCTAGTTTCGCCGAGTTCTCGCACCTGGTCGCCAGGGAGAAACATCGCCGCGACGCATGCTCGAGGCTCAAGCGCGGGTTTACCATCAGGCGCGCTCCTGACCTGTCCCTAAAGCCAGGTACGCCGTCGGTCACATAGAAGGAAACTCAGCCCGAGAGAGAAGCACGCCGGTCTACACTGGCTCTAAGGAACACGGTGTGGAAAACCATTCTGTTTTCTCGGGGACTTCAAGAAACAAGCCCACCCGTGGCAGGAGATGCAGATCATGAAACGCACGCTTATTTTCCTCGGGGCACTAGGGCTGGCGCTGCTGGCGGCGCGAGGCGTTTTGGCTTCGCCGCAATCGAAGGGAAGCTCGACGCTCAGCGGCGTAGTCATCGGACCGGACGACAAGCCCGCCCCGCACGCCACCGTCTCGTATCAAGCCTCGGATGGAAGCGCTCCTCATGCCGCGCGTGCGGATGCCCATGGCCGATTCACGATTTCGCAGCTCAAGGCCGATAGTTACGACATTCGGGCTTCCGCGAAGGGCATTTTCTCGGATTGGCAAAAGAATATCCCGCTGCGCAGGGGGCAAGCGCGGTCTGTGGAGTTGCGGCTAATCTACGCGAAGGAAATGCCCAAGTCTGTTTCAAGCGCAAAGCCGAAACCATAAGTCGCGCCACGGCGCCTCCCGAGATCCGGGACGGTGTCCGATCCGAGCCTCCTGCCCAGGTTTCGAGAAGCAGCCGGCCGCTATCACTGTTGGATGAAGAGCTGCGCCAGTTCATGTAGATCCCCTGCAGACACATCGGACGCGGCGCAGAATTCCATGCCTTGATGCCGCCAATGAACCCATTGATAGCCTTGCCGTGAGCCGGGCGGGTGAATGGGCGTGTCCAGGTCCTTCGTGGGCCAGACAAAGACATTGATGAAATGTTTGCGGCGTCCATAGACGAGTGCAGCGACGTTACGTTGGCCAAGGACATCCAGGCGGCCGCCAATTAACGGGAAACCTTCATCCATGAAATCGTGAACCGGCGGAATGAAATCCAGTTTGCCATCGAACCAGGGCTTGACCGTGTGTTGGTCCGTGG
>Ga0209380_10003268_pt1 | contig 10099 bp, 6 predicted proteins | sample HubBroMetageWFT6_FD_188347 | JGI IMG/M metagenome (GOLD analysis project Ga0209380, IMG submission 188347) | Warmed and freeze-thawed soil microbial communities from the Hubbard Brook experimental Forest, New Hampshire - Hubbard Brook CCASE Soil... | ecosystem: Environmental > Terrestrial > Soil...
TTCCATGTACAACACTCCAGCATTCGGATTTGGACGATAGGGCGCGATGTCTTTGAATCCGAATCTGCGATACATAGCGACCGCATCTTTCATCACCGGCTCGACGGTATCGAGCCGCATGCATTCATAGCCGATCAGGCGGGCCTCGGCGATGATTTTTTCTGCCAGGAGGCGGCCGAGGCCCTTGCCGCGAAACTGCGGGCGCAGGTAGAGCCGCTTCATTTCACAAATCGCCGGGTCGAGTTTATGCAGGGCGACACAGCCCGCGAGTTGGCCTTCGACCTCCGCAAGCAGCAGGCGACCGGCAGGCGGAGCGTAGTCTCCGGGAAGATCGGCGAGCTCCTGGTCGAAGTTCTGGAAGCAGAGGCTGAATCCGAGGGATTGCGCGTATTCGAGGAACAATTCGCGCGCTTGCGCGATCTGCGGTGCGGATTTGGCTTCAACAAAAGTCAAAGGGTTTACCACAGGGGACACAGAGGAATTCGGAGGAGTCGAGCGTTCGATTTTCATTTCCTCTGTGTGACCTTCGCGTACTCTGCGTTGAAAAACCTGCTACCCCATCAGCAGGCCGCCGTTCACGTTCAGTACGTGGCCGGTGATGTAGGACGCCCCATCGGAGCTTAGAAACTCTACCGCTGCGGCCACGTCATCCACCGAACCCACGCGGCCCAGCGGGATCTGTTTGACGGCAGTCTGCTTGAACTCTTCGCTCAGCACCGCCGTCATAGCAGTTTCGATGAAGCCGGGCGCGACCGCGTTGCACGTAATGTTGCGCGAGCCCACTTCGCGCGCGATCGCCATGGTGAGCCCGATTAGTCCGGCCTTCGACGCAGCGTAGTTGGCTTGTCCGGCCTGGCCCATCTGGCCGAAGACGCTGGTGATGTTGATGATCCGTCCCCAGCGCTGTTTAAGCATGGAGCCGATCACCTGCTGCGTCGCGAGATAGGCGGAGGTGAGGTTGGTCTGCAACACGGAGTCCCAATCGGCGCGCTTCATGCGCATAACCAGTTGATCACGGGTAATTCCGGCATTGTTGACCAGGATGTCGATCTTGCCGAACTGCGCGATCGCAGCCTTGACCGTCGACTTGATCTGTTCCTCGTCGCCCACGTCGAGCGGAAAGGCTGCCGCCTTGCCGCCCGCGGCAGTGATTTCATTCACCAGTTCGTTCAGCTTTTCCTGATTGCGCGCCGCCACGGCCACCGCGGCACCGGCAGAGGCAAGCTTTAACGCGCATGCCCGTCCAATGCCCTGCGATGCTCCCGTAACCAGCGCCACGTGCCCTGCAAGGGACATGAATTTCTCCCGATTGAGTGATTGGTCTCGTATTCGTTGCCTAGCTGTTAGAACGCAGAATTATACGCGCCGGTGGTTTCTAGGGGGCGGGGCTCAGCGGCCAGATGAAAACTTCCAGCCTGCGGGCAAACAGCAGAGAGGGTGGGCTCGCGGGCAGTTCTATGCCGGCGGCTGCGGCGACGGTGCTGGTCTCGAATTCCGCTGCAGCGTCCTGCAAGGGCCATTGCAGGTGATCGATCTCGCCGCTGAGGACCTGGCCGCGGTGCGTCGTATATAGACAGTAGCGCTCGGTGAGCCAGTGCTCGAGCGATCCTTTTTCGCGAAGGCGGACTTCTCCAGTTGGACGGTATTGCCCGCGAAACTCCGCAGGGCCAGGTCGACGACGCGATGCATACTGAATGCTGCCACCGATCTCCCTGGAACTCATTTCTGCGTGGAAATAGGGCAGGTGGTAAAACGCACGAGCGGCCCAGACTGCGGGTAGATTGGCGGCGTCGAGACTGAAAAAATATACGCCGGGCTTGCCGCCTCGGGTCACATAAGTGCGGACGTTGAGCTCGGGAAAGCGCGAAAGGCCCGGCAACGGCGGGAGTCCGCGGGCGCGAATTCCGCTCATGTGAAAGGGAACGACCCCCACCCAACATTGGCCATCGAAAGTGTCGAGCGTCAGCTGTGATGGAACCAGGGGACGAATGACTGCAGTGGACAGCGGCCAGTGGGCGAAGAGCAGATCGTGCCAGGTCTGCTTCATTACCCACGGGCCGGAAGGTAAAGGCCACGGCCGATGCGCCACGGATTCGAGCCGGGGATGCACCTTAGAAGTGTAGACGGAAGGTTGCGCGCCAAGCCGCGACTATGTGAGAAGGACACTCTTGTCCGTCGCCTTTGATTTTGACTTTTGCTGGCGATGGCTCGGAAAATCTTAAAAGGGCTTCGAAAACAGGTTCAAAAGCAAGGTCAAAAGCAAGGTCAAAAGCGACGGACAAGAGTGTTCGTCCTACACCACCGTTGTCATTCCTCTAACGATTGCGCGTTGCGACATTGCCAAGTAACATTCGAACACTCCCATGCCTCAGACTTTTCGTGACAATGTGATCGCTATGCCCGAGCCTTCCGCCAAGAACTCACCCACATCGGATGCCGCCGCCGCCGAAGCCGGGCACCGGTCGCCCTTGCGGGCTGCTGACGCCGAGAGTCCGGCAACTCCCATGAAGCTTCCCGCCGATGCGGCTTCCACCGAGGTCTTTGCGGTGTACGGGGTTGAGCCGGAGATTCAGGCTTACGCCATGGCCAAGTATTCGCGGTCGGCGCTGTCGATGAAAGAATCGCTGCGCGAGATCAGCACGCAGAAGGCGGAGAAATTTCTCAACACATTTTATTTTCAGTACGGGCACCGCTCGATTGCCGACCTGGCTCATCTTGCTCTGGCGGTGGAGCGGCTCTCGATTCTCGCCGCGATTGAGTTGGCCGACGAGCAGCGCTGGGACGGGCAGGAACGCTCCACGCGCTATCAGGATTTCAAGAAAAGTGGCTATTACACTCCGGATTTCGGTGCCGATCACGAGGCGCGAAGACTCTATCGCGAGACGCTGGATTTTCTTTTCGCTGAATATGAAGCGCTCTCGGGGCACATGGCGCAGCACCTGATTCGGATCACGCCCAAGCCTGCCGACATGAAGCAGGAAACGTATGAACGCACGCTAAAGGCGCGTGCCTTCGACATCACGCGTTATCTGTTGCCGCTGGCTACGAACACTTCGCTGGGAGAAATCGTCAACGCGCGCACGCTGGAGACGCAGGTGGCGCATCTGCTCTCGCACACGCACAAAGAAGTGCGGCAGCTGGGCGAGTCACTGAAGAAGGCGGCAACGTCGGCGGCATACAACGTGAACGCGGAGTCTCTGGAGAAGTTGGTGGCGGAAATTCGCGCCGTGGATCCGGCTCTGGGCGCGCGGGCCGAGCAGGAATTGCTGCATGAAGTGCGGGTAGCACCGACGCTGGTGAAGTATGCCGACCCGAATCTGTACGAAATGGAAACGCGGCGGGAATTGCGGCAGGCTGCGCGCGAGTTGATGAAGAGCGAGCCGGTTGCGCCCGCGAAGGCGATTGTCGATTTGCTCGATGACGAACCGCTCGAAGTCGAGATCGCGACCACTCTGCTTTACGAGCATTCGCATCATTCGTATCGCCAGCTGCGGCAGGCGCTGCAGGTTTCCGGAGAAAGATTCCGGCGCGAGATTATCGACCTGGGGCTGCGCCATCGCGGCAAGCACGACGACATGCTGCGCGCGTTCCGCGCCGGGCAGCAGTTCCGCTTCGACATTCTGATGGATACCGGCGGCTTCCGCGACATGCATCGCCACCGCCGCTGCATCCAGGTGATGCAGGGATTCACCACGCAGCACGGCTACGAAATGCTGCTCGACATGGAAGATGCCGGCATGCGTTCTCGATTCGAGGCTGTCATGCTACGCACGCAAACTGCGGTGGAGAACCTGGCGCAGTGCGGCACACCCGAAGCCGAAGAGAATTCGCAGTACGCGATTCCCTTGGCGTTCCGCAAACGGGCGCTGTTCAAGATGGACTTTGCCGAGGTGGTCTACATCTCCGAGCTGCGCACCACGCCTGCGGGGCATGTTTCTTACCGCAATGTGGCCTACGCAATGTATGAGGCCGTGGCACGCAAGTATCCGGCGCTAGCAAAGTATTTTCGCGTGCATGATGTGACGGCGCCGGTGGACTTGCTGCAGAGGTAGCAGCCGACACCCGCAACTGGTGCCCAACGGCCTGAATCTCGGCTTTCTAAGCTGCGAACGACTAATCAGCCTGAGCGGCGAGCCCTAAGATCTTCACTACCAATCGTTTTGCAGGGTTCGGCGATGAAGTGGACGGCCCCTCCAGAATGCTCTGTCCGGGGGGCCTCTGGCTGACTTGCATAGCGCTCTGTCCTGGTTCCTGCTCCGAAAGGTTTACGCCAAAAGCGAACGGCTAAGGGCTAAAAGCTGGTTTCGATTACTTTCGTCCCCCGACTTCAGTGACCGACAGATACCTCGCAGCCGCGCCGCATAGCTCCTAAACTGGTGCTGGAGACTCTTGCGTGACCACCGACGAGGAACTGAATCTTCTTGACTCCCAGCTCAGGCGACTGAAGATCGAGTACGAGATTTTCTTCAGCAACCCGACCAAGCGGCCACCCACCGACGTGGAATGGAAGGTGGTGGCGCTCATACGCAAGTTTTCCGACGGCGGCCGCCTGAGCTTCTCACAGCGCTACCGTTACAACGAAATGTCCCAGCGTTACGCCGTCTACAGCGACCTGTGGCGCAAGAAAGCCCGCATTCGCGAAGAAGGCTACCGCCGTCCGCAGGATGCCCTGCTTTCGGTGCAAGGTGTTCGCGTCGCCGAGGACGAACACAAGGAGCAGCACCATCCCGTGTACGGCGTCAGCGCCGCCGCAGCCGCAGCCGCGGGCGGCGCACGGGGGCAAGCCTCGCAATCCTTTGCCCTGCACGACGTCGATAAAAGCGAACGTGAACAGGTGGAGCGGCTCTATAACACCCTGGTTGCCGCCAAGAAAAAAGCCGGCGAGAACGTCTCCGGCAACTTCGATTCCTTTACCACCTTCGTCCAGAAAAAGACGCAGCAAATCCGCAAACAATACGGCTGCCAAAGCGTGGAATACTCGGTCGAACTTACCGATGGACACGTGAAGCTGAAAGCCAAAGCGAAAACCTAGCGGCGACCTAGCACTGCAGATCTGTCATTCCGAGCGAAGCGAGGAACCCTATAACCTTCCCCGCTGCCGATTTTTCCCCCGCGACCTGCGGCCGCCCGTCCCGCCCACCGCCTTGCTGATAGAATTTTCCATCGTCCCCAAATTGCTCATCTCCCGAACTTGAGGCCATCATGCCCGCCAGCACTTCCGCGATCCAGCGCGCCATTCTCAGCGTCACCGACAAAACCGGCCTGGCCGATTTCGCCCGCAAGCTGACCATGCTCGGCATCGAACTCGTCTCCACCGGAGGCACCGCCAAGCTGCTGCGCGACTCCGGAATCGCGGTCAAAGACATTTCCGAACTCACCGGTTTCCCTGAAATGCTCGACGGACGCGTGAAAACGCTGCATCCCAAGGTGCATGGTGGCATTCTGCATCGCCGCGAGAATCCCGCCCACCGCAGCGCGGTCGCGGAACACGGCATTCCGCCCATCGACATGGTGGTGGTGAATCTCTACGCGTTCGAAAAGACCGCGGCTAAGCCGGGCGTGGCTTTCGACGAGCTGATCGAAAACATCGACATCGGCGGACCCTCCATGATCCGCTCCGCAGCCAAGAATTTTCACGATGTCGCGATCGTCACCTCGCCCGCTGACTACGACGCCATCGCCGAAGAGCTTGCGCGCTCCGGTGGTTCGCTCTCGCTCGACACCAAGTGGCGCCTGGCCCAGAAGGCCTTCGCCACCACTGCCGCCTATGACTCCGCCATTGCCACCACGCTCGAGCGCATCGGTGCCAAGGGAAGCTTCCACCTGCAGGCTCCATCGCAGGCTCCCGAGCAATTTCCGCAGACCCTGCGCCTAACTTTCCAGAAGGCTCTCGATCTCCGTTACGGCGAAAATCCTCACCAGAAAGCCGCCATGTATTCCGACGGCTCGGGCGCCGGCGTGGCCAATGCCCGCCAGCTCCAGGGCAAAGAGCTTTCCTACAACAACATCGTCGACCTGCAAGCCGCCTGGGACCTGGCCCAGGAATTTGAAGAGCCAGTCTGCGCCATCATCAAGCACACCAATCCCAGCGGTGTAGCCACTGGCGCCACTCTCGCCGAGGCCTACAAACGAGCGCGCGAATGCGACCCCGTCTCCGCATTCGGTGGGGTAATCGGCGTGAACCGTCCCATCGACGCCGAAGCCGCCGAAGAAATGCACAAACTGTTTCTGGAAGTCATTGCCGCCCCGGCGTTCGACGACGGCGCGAAAGCCAAGTTTGCCACCAAGAAAAACCTGCGCCTGGTGGAAGTAACCGATCCCGGTCCCCGGCCATGGAGCCCGGGACGCCTCGTCCAGGGGGCGGACGAGGCGTCCGCTGCTCCACGAAACTGGGTGTTGAAGAATGTTTCCGGAGGAATCCTGGTGCAGGATGCCGACGCGCGTCCCCTGCAACCTTCCGACCTGCGCGTGGTCTCAAAACGTCCGCCCACTCCCGAAGAGACGCGCGCCTTGCTGTTTGCGTGGAAAGTGTGCAAGCACGTGAAATCCAACGCCATCGTCTATGCCCGCGACGGACAGACCGTTGGCGTAGGCGCGGGCCAGATGAGCCGTGTCGACTCCGCGAAAATCGGCGCCATGAAAGCACAACTCCCGCTGCAGGGAACCGTCGCGGCCTCCGACGCCTTCTTTCCTTTCTCCGACGGGGTGGAAGAAATCGCAAAAGCCGGGGCTACCGCCATCATTCAGCCCGGAGGCTCGCAACGCGACGCCGAAGTAATCGCGGCCGCAGACCGCCTCGGCTTAGCCATGCTCTTCACCGGCGTTCGCCACTTCCGCCACTGAGGATGCTTGATTTCTCGATCTTGGATGGAGACGGAGGGGCCAATCGGTTGAGGAATCTGCTGATAGCGCTAGGCATTTGCCTATGGCCCATATTAGCGGTCGCGCAGCGGCCGCGAGCTGGAGGCCAGCAGCTTGTCTTCACTCACGTCACGGTGATTAGCGCCACCGGCGCGCCTGCCCAGCCGGACATGACTGTTGTCTTAGCCGGCACTCGAATTGCCGCGATCGGCACGAGCAAGAGCGTTTCTATTCCTAAGCGTGCCCGCGTGGTAGACGCAAAGGGCAAGTTTCTGATTCCCGGTCTATGGGATATGCACGCACACATTGGCGGAGAGGACGGTGACGACGATAATAAAGAAAAAGCCTATCTTTCCCTCTGGCTAGCCAACGGCGTAACCGGCATCCGCATCATGGACGGCCTGCCCGTGCATCATCGCTGGCGCATGGAAATGGAAGAAGGAAGTTTGCTGGCACCGCGCATGGTGATCGCGAGCCGCATCATCGGCGGCGAGATGAGCGCAGCGGAAGCCCGGCAGTTGGTCAGGAAGGCGAAGCAGGAGGGCGCGGACTTCGTGAAAGTGCATGACGGCGTTCCCAGGGACGCCTATTTTGCCCTGGTGGACGAAGCCAGGAAGTCTGGCCTCGCGGTTGAGGGGCACGTGCCGGAATCTATCACCGCGGCGGACGCGTCTGTGGCCGGGCAAAAAAGCATTGAGCATCTTACCGGCGTAGCCAAAGCTGCCCCCGACGACAAGCAAGCGCAGGCATTGTTCGCGCTATTCAGGATAAACGGGACTGGGCAATGTCCCACGCTCGTCATGCGCCACAGCTACACGGTTTTGGATGACCCTGGTTTGGCGAGCGATCGCCGCTTGAAGTATGTGGAACCCTCCCGGAGGAAAAGCTGGCTCGACATGCAGAACGAGACCAAAAGCTTTCCACCGGATGAGCTGCCCGACCGGCGGGAAACCGTTCGCAATGAAATGCGGCTCGTGGGAGAAATGCAGCGGGCCGGAGTGGAGATTCTCGCCGGCACCGATGCGGTCAGCTCCGCCGCCTACGTTCTGCCCGGATTCAGCCTTCACGAAGAGTTGGCGATGCTCGTCCAAGCGGGTCTGACACCCATGGAAGCCCTGCAGGCCGCGACCCGCAACCCCGCTGGATTTCTGAACGCGCTCGACAACCGGGGTACGGTGGACGCCGGGAAGCTTGCCGACCTCGTGCTGCTCGATGCCGATCCCCTTCAAGACATCGCCAACACGCGGCGCATCAACGCCATCGTCATAAACGGTCATCTCATCGACCGCAAAGCGCTCGACCAAATGCTTGCCGGCGTGGAAACCGTAATGAGTCACTAGAATTCTTTGCGACATTCGCGGAAGTACTTCGCGCCTTTTGAGGGTTAAAAGCTCTTGATCTGACGGGCGACACACCCCTCTTTACCTAACTTGACAACAAAACACTCACAATCCCGCCGGGTCCTGTACTTCTGTTTGCCGGGACTTACATTCGCTAGCACTGTTTTTCCCTGATCCTCGCCCCGGCGGGTTAGAATAAGGGCACCCCGCCCCCAGCGGTCTTGCATCTAATGACTATGGTTTTAAGAACGCGGCGGTCTGCTCAGGTCGGCTTAATTCAAGTCAGTTCAACTCAGGTCAGGTCCAGCATGAAGAATATTTTTCGCAATTTTCTGATCATAATGGTCGCCGCCGCTGCGGCAGCCGGCCAATCCACCACTCCCACGCCCTCAAATGCCGCGGCCGCCCAGCCCGCGCCCCGCAAGGTGGATCGCGCTGCCGCCTATTACCACTACTCGGTCGCGCATATGTACGAAGAACAGGTCACGGTGTATGGCCGCAGCGAGCTGGCCAACAAAGCCATGGAAGAATACCGCCTGGCCATTGAAGCCGACCCCTCTTCCGAGTTCCTCACTTCCGGCCTGGCCGAGCTCTACGTCAAGACCGGACGCATTCGCGACGCCGTTATCGAAGCCCAGGACATCATCAAGCGCGACCCCACCAACCTCGAGGCGCATAAACTTCTCGGCCGCATTTATCTGCGTTCCCTGGGTGACATGCCCGGCGGCACCGGCTCCGACAACGTTCTGAAGCTGGCCATCGAGCAGTATGAGCAGATCGTGAAGATCGAGCCCAACAGTGTGGACGACCATCTCCTGCTCGGCCGCCTCTACCGCCTGAACAATGACTTGCAAAAAGCCGAGAGCGAGCTCAAAACGGCGATCAAGCTCGACCCGAACTCCGAAGAAGCCGTCACGACCCTGGCCATCCTCTACACCGATGAGGGCGATACCGCGCACGCTCTGCAAGTGCTCAGCGCCGTGCCGGATACTGCCCGTTCCGCCAAGCTCTACGCCGCTCTGGGCCAGACCTACGAACAGCGCAAGGAATTCAAGAACGCGATTGACGCATTCAAGAAGGCGATCATGCTCGACCGCGACAATCTGGATGCGATTCGCGGCCTTGCCGAGAATCTGCTCAACGATGGTCAAACCGACGCCGCCCTCGAGCAATACAAAGTTATCGCCGACGCGAACCCGGAAGACGCGCAAACCTTCCTGCGTATCGCCGAAATTTATCGCCGCCAGGGCAAGTACGACCAGGCGCTCGAGAACCTCAAGAAAGCCGACACCATGGTTCCCGACTCCCTTGAAGTCCCTTACAGCATGGCCGGTGTCTATGAGGCCCAGGGCCGCTACGACGACGCCGTAAAGCTTCTGCAGGACCTGGTGAAGAAAACCGAGAAGCCCGACCACAACTACAACCAGGCCGATCGCAACAATCGCGCCATCTTTGTCGAACGCCTGGGAATTGTGTATCGCGAGCAGGAGAACTATCCCGCGTCCGTGGACGCTTTCCGCAAGATGTTGAATCTGGGCGACGAGAATGCCGAACGCGGCTACCAGAGCATCATCGACACGTATCGCGAAGGCAAGATGTGGTCCCAAGCCACCGCCGCCGCGCGCGAAGCCGTCCAGAAATTACCCGACGACCGTGGAATGCGCATGGTGCTCGACGCTCAACTTGCCGACGCCGGAGATGCCGACAAGGCCCTCGCCGACGTCCACTCCTTGCTGAACGGCAAACCGGAGGATCGCGAAGTCTACGTCACCTTGGCGCAAATGAATACCCGCCTCAAACGCTGGAAAGATGCCGAGGACGCGCTCAACAAAGCGGAACAGCTTTCCACCAAAGCCGAAGACAAAGATTACATTTATTTCCTGCGCGGCTCGACCTAC
>Ga0209380_10003269_pt1 | contig 10098 bp, 8 predicted proteins | sample HubBroMetageWFT6_FD_188347 | JGI IMG/M metagenome (GOLD analysis project Ga0209380, IMG submission 188347) | Warmed and freeze-thawed soil microbial communities from the Hubbard Brook experimental Forest, New Hampshire - Hubbard Brook CCASE Soil... | ecosystem: Environmental > Terrestrial > Soil...
AAAAGCTCGAAAAGCGAATTTGACGTCCGCCGTCGTATGCCGAGCGCGAGGAATGGCGGGACGCATGACCGCTTGACGTCGACTCCAGACGTTCAATCGCTTGGCGCGAACGGGCCGCTCGGGGTCGATTGCGGCCGTCTCTTGTTCTGGCGGCGGGATGGCGTCCACGCTGTATATAACATACTAGAGAGGTTATATTGCTTCCGTCAGAATCGAAACGAGTTGCAGAAAAATGCACTTAACCGATTGAAAAGCCGCGATCGCGCGCAGAACTGAATACTGCGCCGATCTGTCCAATGGAGCCGCTGCTGTGGGCCCCTCCGCTAGGCCGCCTGAACGTGAAAGTCACGCCGGAGAAGCGCCGCCACGTCCTTTTCCGGGACGGGCCGGCTGAACAGATAGCCCTGCGCTTCAGCGATCGTGCCCAGCGCTTCGACCATTCTGAGTTGCTTGGCCGTCTCGACGCCCTCGATCAGCACGGTCATGCCGAGCCTCCGGCTCATCGACGAAACGCCTTCCACCAGCACGGACGCGCGTTCCTGAAGGCCAAGCCCCATAGTGAAGGAGCGGTCGATCTTGATGCGGTCTAGCGGAAAGCTCAGGAGATAGCTCAAGCTCGAATAGCCGGTGCCGAAATCGTCGAGCGAAACGCGCATGCCTTGAGCGTCGCCCCGATCCTCGAGCAGGGTCGATTCCGTGATCTCCAGGTCGAGGCGCTCCGGCGCGAGCTGGGCGTCCGCGAGGGCGCCGAGGATCGTGCTTTCGAGATTGCCGCTGCGGAACTGCGTGGACGAGAGGTTCACCGACACACTGACCGCCTCCGGCCAACCCGCGCAGGCCTTGCAGGCGCGCCGTAGCATGGCCTCTCCCATCTCCTCCATCAGCCCGATCTCCTCGACGATCGGGATGAATTCGGCCGGCGACACGGGCCCAAGCAAAGTGCTGCGCCAGCGCGCGAGCGCCTCGAAGCCGACGATCTGTCTCGTCGCGACGGACACGATCGGCTGGAAATAGACCTCGATTTGGTCGGTGGCGACCGCGGCGCGCAACTCGAGCTCGATCAGACGACGAATCTGGATTTTGGCGTCCATCTCCTGCTCGAACGCCCTCCAGGACCGGCGCCCATCGGCCTTCGCCGCATAGAGCGCGATATCCGCCTTGGACAGCAGCGCGTCGGGGCTTAAGCCATCGTCCGGCGCCGAGGCGCTGCCGATGCTCGCGCCGACGATGACCTCGCTCCCGTCGATGACTACGGCGCGATTGATCTCGTCGATAATGAGCTTGGCGAGGGCCTCGGTCTCGCACTGGCCAGTCTCGTGATAGTGAAGAATCACGAATTCGTCGCCCCCCCAGCGCGCGACCAAGTCACGCGGGCCAATGATGGCGCGGAGCCGGCTTGCGATCTCGACCAGAAGCTTGTCCCCGGTCCGGTGTCCGAGACTGTCGTTGACCTGCTTGAAGTCGTCGAGGTCGAGAAACATCACGGTCAGGCCGGAACCGGGCGCGCCGTCGCGCCGTAGGGCCAGCGTGAGCTGCTCCTCGAAATTTCTCCGGTTGGGCAGCTCAGTGACGGAGTCGAACCGCGCCATTCGATTGATTTCGAGCTGGGCGTTGCGGCGCTCGGTGACGTCCTGAACGACCAGAACGGTGCCCTCGCTTGTCATGCGATGGACCGTGATCTCAAACGCGCGATCGTCGAGCGTTTCGAGCGGGATGACGAAATCGACCCCGCTTTGGTCGTTGGCGAGCGTGGAGGCGAGACGCGCGAATTGCAGCTCCGCGAGGACTCCGTTGCCGACCAATTTCGCCAGCACCGATTTCACGTGCGCGCCGACGGGTGCGTCGTCAGGGCGGAGGCCGAACATCTTGAGAGCCTGGTCGTTCGTCAGAACGAGCCGGCCGCCTGGATTGAGCATGCAAAGACCGTGCGACATGTTGTTGAGCGCCATGTCGAGACGCGCCGCGAGCATGGCAGTCTGCCGCTGTGCCGTCACGACGGCGAGAAAATTGGCCCTGAGACGCGTCGAATAGCCCTTCATGAAGGCAATAAGGGGTACAAATCCGACAATTATCGCGACCGGATACCATCCGCCAGCGACGAACATCGCGGCGGAGAGGGGGAGGAACGCGGCGACAAGTTGAAGATTGAAGCCGCGGTAGATGGCGTAGCTGCGGCTCAACATTCCGAAAGCGTAGGCGATCGTTATGGTAGAGCCGAGGAACTGCCCGAAGGCTTCGCGCGTCACGCAGAACGAAAGCAGGGTCCAGAGCGATATGCCTGCGAGACTCGCGCAGGCCCCGATCGCAAAGGCTGTTTCATGCCTGCGAGCCGTTTCGAGCGTGCGGCTCGGCGCCTGTTTTGCAAGCCGGTGCAGGTGAAAGAGACGGATCGCGGCGATTGCAGGCTGCGCCGCAGATGTCGCGAACAACAACGTGCTCCTGCAGGCGATCGCGATCACGATCTGCACGAACGTCGCAGTCAGCGCCGACAGAAAAACGGGAGCAACGTCGACCAAGAGGCCGTCCACAAACCCGATATAGAGTTCGTCGGGCAGCTCGTCAGCTGGCGCGGAATGTATGCTCCGTCGGGCGTCCGCCATGAAAAAATGCCGAATGTGGTAAACCGGACGCCAGTATCGGCCTGGACAATTAAAAAGTCCCTTAACCAGACGTAAGAACTGTGTTTCGAAATCATGAAAGGAAAAAGCTAATTCGCGCCGTGCTAATCTCGATCGCTCTTTGGTCTGCTTCCGCCTTTGCAGCCAGGGCGGCCTGCCTCGGAGCGTCCAAATTAACTGCAGCGCTCGTAAATTAAACGCGGACGATTTACATTGGTTCACGTTTTGTTAACCTGCGCGAAAATGGCAATGCGAACGGGGGTTCGATGAGTTCGGCAGCCGAGGGCGCTCCATCATCCTTTTCAGATCGCGTCTTGCGATTTCTGGAGCGGGTCGAGCATCGGATCGCGAGAACGGATTGCGAGCGGGAAGCGGCGTTTCAGCTGCGACACGACGCTTACGTGCGCAACGACTTGATGGGGCCGCGAGCCGATCGAAGACTATTCGACCAAGGCTACGACGTCGCCGACAATGCGTGGATAACCCTGACCTTCGTCGACGGCGAACTGGCGGCCACGACAAGGCTCAATCTCGGGATTGGCGAAGATGCCATTCTCCCCAGCTTGGCTGTCTATCCCGACGTAGTCGCGCCAAGACTTAAGGCGGGATTTGTGCTTCTCGAAACGACGCGGCTCGCGGCGAACATTCGACTTTCTGGATCGAATCCGGAACTTGCCTATATGGCGGTGCGCCCAGGCTACATGGCCGCGGCGCATTTCGATATTGATTTCGCCGTCGCCTCGCCGCGACTCGAGCACATGGCCTTTTACCGGCGCATTTTCCAATTCGTCTTGTGGTGTGAGCCGCGCCCCTATCCGGGTCTCACCGCGAAATTCGGATGCATGGGAATGGACTTCCGGGAAATGCGAGCGCGGGTCGAGGAGCGTTACCCCTTTTTTAAATCCGATCCCGCGGAAAGAGAATCTCTATTTGGGCCGAGCAGACGTCGGTCCGACCGGTCGGTAGGCGACCAGGGGGCTTGCCTGGTAAATTCCGCCTAGGAAGCGAGCTTCGCCGCAGAAAGAGGTTCCTGGCGGAGGCTTGGCCTGAATTGCTGGGCGCAGGCGTCGAGCGCAGTCTCGCTCGGACGCAGCCTTTGCGCACCACACCAGTCCAGAAAGTCTTCGAGTGCGACTGTCTCGAGACTTGCCTCTGCGCCGCCCATCGATAGGCCCATGAAATGGCCATAGCGGCTATCCAGCCAGTCCTCATAGTCGCGAAAGTTCGACAATTCTGAAATGTAATCCCGCGCGCGCTCAAAATCAGCCGCGGATACAACCCCAACGAGAACCTTGTTCATAGTACAGCCACCAGTGTTGTGGGTTCTCATCGACGCTATGCGCCCTGGTTCATGCACTACCAATAATTCGTAAGCGGAGAGTAAAAGCTTTAACGTAAAAAGCGCCGAGGAGACGGTGAAATCTGGGCCTCTTCCGTTTCGATAGCGATCCTCGTCGCGCCAGTTAGTCTAACCAACCACCTTTCACCAACTGGCGTCAGCGCAACACCCACTAAAGTAATCTTACGTAATTATGTCAACATTAAATCAAAGGCCGCGCGCTTCGAAGCAGGGCGCAACCGGCGAGGCGTCGCCCGCGCGAGACCATGCGACAGGGAAAGCCAGTCGCGGCTAAGATCAAAGTTCAAGGATCCTCGGATCCGAAGATCAGCGTCATCCGTCGAAAGTCGCTAGCGCCGTCGAACCCGGCGCCATACCCTCAAACGCGTTCGGACGCCGGTGGCTTGGCTGAAAATGGGGCCATGCCCTCTCGCGCCAGCTTGTCCGCGCGGTTGTTCAGTTCATTATCGGCGTGGCCCTTGACCCAGCGCCACTCGATCGTGTGCCGCTCGGCAGCCGCGGCCAGGGCGCGCCAGAGGTCTTCGTTCTTGACCGGCTTTTTGGACGCCGTGCGCCAGCCGTTGCTTTTCCAGCTGTTAATCCAGCCCGTGACTCCGCCACGCAAATATTGGGAATCTGTATGCAGAGTCACCTCGCATGAGCGTTTCAAGGAGCTGAGGGCTTCGATCGCCGCGGTAAGCTCCATGCGATTGTTGGTGGTGAGCGCCTCGCCGCCCTTCAGCTCCTTTTCGTGGTCGCCGTAGCGCAGAACGGCGCCCCAGCCGCCTGGGCCGGGATTGCCCGAACAGGCGCCGTCGGTCCAGATCGAGACCCGCTGGCTCACCGCATGAGACCGTAGTCGGCGGCCGACCTCACGCGTTGGTGGAAGCGCAATTTGTCTCGGTATTCCAGCGGATTCTTCGGCGCGACCTTTGCGCCCGGCGGCACGTTGAGCCAGTCGACCAGCCGGGTCAGCATGAATCGCAGCGCGGCGCCCCGAGCCAGGAGCGGCAGCGCGTCGATCTCGGCCGCGCCAAGCGGCCGCAGCCGCTCGTAGGCGGAGATCATCGCCCGCCCCTTTGAGACGTTGAAGGCGTTGTCGGGTTCGAAACACCAGGCGCTGAGGCAGATCGCCAGATCGTATGCGAGCGCGTCGTTGCAGGCGAAGTAGAAGTCGATAAGGCCGGAAAGGTTCTCACCGAGGAAGAATACGTTGTCGTTGAACAGATCGGCATGGATGACGCCGGCCGGCAGGTTCTTCGGCCAGTGAGCCTGAAGAAGAGTGAGCTCGGCTGCGATCTCCTCGCGCAGGTGGGGCGCAACCTCATCCGCCCGCCCCTCAGCCGAGTGGAACAGGGGTCGCCAGCTTGGGAGCGACAGAGCGTTCGCGCGCTTGAGCGGAAAGTCGGCCCCGGCCAAGTGCATTCGCGCCAGCGCCTCCCCAACCTCGCCGCAATGGCGAACGTTGGGGCGTCGGATCCATATTCCATCGAGGAATGTGACAATGGTCGCCGGACGCCCAGCGAGTTCCCCAAGCGCCGATCCCTCGCGATTGCGGACGGGTTGAGGACAAGTGACGCCGCGTTGCGCCAGATGCTCCATCAGACCGATGAAGAACGGCAAGTCCTCTGCTTTCACCCGTTTCTCGTACAGGGTGAGGATGTGCTGGCCGGCGGTGGTGCGCATCAGGTAGTTGGAATTCTCAACCCCTTCGGCGATGCCCTTAAACGAAGTCACTTCCCCGAGATCGTAAAGCGCCAGAAAGGCGCGCAGCGCATCGTCCGAGACTTCGGTGTAAACGGCCATGTTACGTCCGTTGAAGCAGCCCATCGAACTAGAGCGATGGCGGACCCGCTTAGCGGCGTGTATAAGACCGGTCAATCGCCGAGCTTCGCCGCCGGTCGAAGGCCTTGCGGTCGCCCGACCGCGGCAGGCGAATTCCGCGCACGACCGCGGCCCGAGCGGACTATGACGGTTTAATCGCCGCGTAGATCCCTGGATATCGGCGTTCGGAGGAAATTGTTTTCGTAATCGCGCCGCCAAGGCGTCTTGGCGGTGCTCATTTTGGCGATTGGATGGGGGTTCATTCGATGCGCATTGTGATGGTTGGTGCGGGTTATGTCGGCCTTGTTTCGGGGTCCTGTCTCGCTGATTTTGGCCACGAGGTCGTCTGCGTCGAGGTCGACCGGAGCAAAGTCGCAGGTTTGCGAGAGGGTCGCGTTCCGATTTACGAGCCGGGCTTGAGCGAGTTGGTGCTCGCCAATCAAGCTGCGGGCCGGCTCTCGTTCACGACGAGCTTGAAAGAGGCCGGGCGCGGGGCGCAGGCGATCTTCATCGCCGTCGGCACGCCTTCGCTCGCGGAAGTCGGCTCGGCCGACATGCATTTCGTTCACGACGCGGCTCGCGCCATCGGCGAGATTATCGAGGGCTTCACCGTGGTCGTCGTTAAATCGACGGTGCCGATTGGCGCAGGCGATGAGGTCGAGCGCATCGTCGCGAAGCACGCGCCTCAAGGTTCCTTCGCCGTGGTGTCGAACCCGGAATTCTTGCGCGAAGGCGCGGCCATCGAGGACTTCAAGCGGCCCGATCGCGTGGTCATCGGGGTCGAGGACGAGCGCGCGCGTGCAGTGATGGGGGAGATCTATCGGCCCATCGAACGCAACGGCGGGCGGATCGTCTATACGTCCCGTCGCAGTTCGGAGATGATCAAATACGCCGCCAACGTATTCCTGGCGATGAAGGTGACTTTTATCAACGAAATCGCTGACCTGTGCGAGCGTCTCGGCGCCGATGTGCTCGACGTCTCCCACGGCATCGGCCTCGACGACCGTATCGGCCGCAAGTTTCTCAATCCCGGGCCGGGCTTCGGCGGATCTTGCTTCCCCAAGGATACGCTGGCTTTGACCAAGCTCGCTGCCGAGGCCAAAGCGCCGATCCGGCTGGTCGAGACGCTGGTCGACGTCAACGACAAGCGAAAAACGGCGATGGCGGCGAAGGTCGTCGCCGCCTGCGGCGGCTCGGTCGCCGGAAAACGGATCGCCGTGCTCGGCCTCACTTACAAGCCAAGAACCGACGACATGCGCGACGCGCCGAGCCTCGTCATCCTGCCCGAGCTGCAAGCAGCGGGCGCACACGTTGTCGCCTACGATCCGGAAGGCATTCGAACCGCAAAGCCGCTGCTTCCCGGAGTCGAGTTCGCGGACAACGCCTATGCTTGTGTCAAAGGCGCGGACGCGGCGGTCATCGTCACCGAGTGGGACGAGTTCCGCGCTCTCGACCTCGCTCGGGTCAAGGCCAGCTTGCTGACCCCGATCATGATCGACCTGCGCAACATTTATCCGATCGAAACGATGAAGGCGCTTGGGTTTCGCTATGTCTGCGTCGGCCGCGGGTTCGGCGGGGAGGGCTGAACTCGGCGCGACGCCATTTCGGCGCGCGCCGCGGCGGGGTGAACGGCGTCGGCGCCCCTGCCATAAGCCGCGAATCCGGACAATCGCCCTTAGCCAGTGACAGCTGGGTGCTGGGAGGAGCGCCGGCGGCCCGCATGCGTGAAGCGCACAAGTTTACGCGCGCCAATGATTTCCGCCACTTAAGTGCTCTTTTGCGCAACTTTTTCGCTGCAACTTCCAGCCCGCCTCGATCGGGGGCGGCCAGGACGGAGACCGGTAGCCGCGCGGTTGCGTTTCGGGCCTCGACGAAACCCAAAGCCCACGAAAGCTATGGGATCATTTCGCCAAGCGAAACGAAACGTTTCGCGGAGCAGGTCGTAAGCCGTTGGAATCCTTACGAGCGCTGAATCAGTGATTTCGCGAGATTGTTTGTTTTCAATGACTTGACCGCCGTTTCATTTCGCTGTCTTCTCAGCATGCGCTATCCCGACCCAAAATCCGATCCGAACGGTCGCGAAGCGCGCTCCCGTTGACGAGCTGAGAGCTGCCATTCTACGCAAGCTGACGCGATCGCCTGTCATGCCCGCGAAAGCGGGCATCCAGCCGTGCGTTGCCGAGATCTGGATTCCCGCTTGCGCGGGAATGACAAGAAGCAAGGCGCAGTCCCTCTGAACGCTCGCCGCGGAACGGGTTGGAGTCCCGACCCCTTGACCATCCAGCACCGTAGCACAGTCTTCTCAAAAAGAGAATTATTCTCTCCCTTTTAGGTTTCTTTGGAGCTGCGCGCCGCACGCGCCACGACGAGCTGTGCGGTCGCCTCCTTCTGTTGATGCCGCGTGATGTGCGATCGCATTCTAACGAAATTGTAATTCGGCCTTCATGTGAAGGACCCAGGAATCGCTCATTTTGTGCTGAATCGTCCTCGGGCCGGGCTTCTTCGCCTCCCTAAAGTTGCACGCCCTTGGTCAAGGCGCCGTCGATCACCAGATTGGTGCCCGTCGTATAACTCGAGGCGGGGCTCGCGAGAAAGACGATGCCGCGGCCGATCTCCTCCGGTTTCGCCATCCGCCCGGTTGGGTTTAACGAAAGGGCGCTCTTAAAAAGATCAGGCAGGTTCGTTTCGATATTCTGCCAGATGCCGCCGTCGAAATAAGTGTTGCCCGGCGAGACCGAATTCACCCGGATCATCTTGGACGCGTGCTGATACGCAAGTCTTTGCGCGTAGTGAATGAGCGCCGCCTTCATGGCGCCATAAGCCGGGCCGGTGAAATCGACCTCTCGGCCGGAGACAGAGGAAACGATGACGATCGAGGGATGTTTTGATTTTTCGAGATAGGGCAGGGCGGCCGTGACCGCATTCACGGTGTGCATCATGTCGACATCGAACGATTGACTCCAGGATTCCTCGACATCCTGGGCGGCGAGCGCGGAGACGTTGGCGACCAGAATGTCGATTCCGCCAAGCGCCTGCGCGCTGTCGGCGATGAATTTCTGAAGCGCGGCCTTGTCGGCCACGTCGACGCCGGCCCCGTAGGCCTGCACGCCTTTGGCGGTGAGGTCTTTAACCGCGGCCTTCACTTCGTCGGCGTTGCGGGCGCAGACGGCGACGCTTGCGCCTTCCTGCGCGAAAATATCGGAAGCGGCGCGACCGATGCCCTTGCTGCCGCCGGTCACGACCGCGCGCAGGCCCTTCAATCCGAGATCCATGTTCCCCTCCGTGATGTCAGTTTGGCGGCAGATATTCTTCGAGTGTCGAGGCGCCCAATGTGCATTGCGGATCGGCCTTGTCGCCGACGCGCAATCTTCCTGCCTTCGATAGCAAGAACCAGGCCCTGAGTTCACCGAAATCTTCGTCAAAGCGAGGCGCCCCGCCGCGCAACGCCTCGCATCGCCGCTCGACGGAGACTTCAGGCGCGATACAAGGGTCAGAGGAGGCCGGCAATGGCCGTCGGCGGGGTTTGGATTCCGGTCGAGCGGGACCCAGCCAAGCTAAGGCGATCGCGACGGCTATCCCCAAACGAGAAACAGCCCGATATCGCCCGGCATCCCGCCGGGAAAGTCAACAACCCGCGCCGAAAGATGGAAACCCTGCGGCTGCAGATCATGGCTCCATCGCAGGTAAATCTCGGCGGCCTCGCCACGCAATGTCGCCGGCCAGCCTGGGTCGGGTACGTTAACGGCGCGGCCGCCGTCGCTGCACACTTGGCTTGGAAAGCGCAAGAGCAAGAATTCCTTTAGCCCCTGCTCGGCCGCGGTGCGCGCTTCATGAAGGAGATGGCGCCAGCTTCCGTCCGATATATGCGTGCCGATCAGCTCCTCCGCCCTGTGCTGCCGCTCCTCCCCTGCGCTATGACGCAGGTCCTCGCGGCGGTGCGCTTCCGTGCTCTCGAAGTTCGCCGCCAGCTGGCGGAAATCTGCGGCGGCGGAGGAAGCATCATTCGGCTCAGTCATCAGCGCGGCAGGAGGTTCGATCTCATGGCGTTTTCCAATCTCTCCGATATGCATCGCCGTCAGTGCGAACTGCTTGGCCCGCGGCCCGCGGTTCGATTCAAGCGAGACGGCCTCTATCACGATCTGAGCTGGACCGAATATCGCGGGATGGCCGACCGCGCGGCGGCCGGGTTGATCGAGCTCGGCGTCAACGCGGGTGACCGCGTCGCGATTCTTGCGGAGAATCGTTACGAGTGGCTGATCGCCGATGAGGCGATCCTGTCGACTGGTGCCGCGGACGTCCCACTGCACGCGCCCTTGG
>Ga0209380_10003270_pt1 | contig 10097 bp, 10 predicted proteins | sample HubBroMetageWFT6_FD_188347 | JGI IMG/M metagenome (GOLD analysis project Ga0209380, IMG submission 188347) | Warmed and freeze-thawed soil microbial communities from the Hubbard Brook experimental Forest, New Hampshire - Hubbard Brook CCASE Soil... | ecosystem: Environmental > Terrestrial >...
CAGCTTCGCCATGGCTCTCACTGCGCCAGGGCGCGCCGGCGGGCGCTCGCGAGTGCTCCGGCGTCGAACGTGCGCCAGCGCGCGCACAAATGCTGATCCGGGCGAACGAGATAAGTCGAGCCGGGCGTTGCATCGAGCCGCTGCGTGAATAGGCCGTCGCGGTCGAAAACATCCTCGCCGACAACGGTCATCGGTATGCCGTCGATCGGCGGCGGATGACCGCCATTTGCGCCCGCACCATTGACGTAAATTGCCTGAAAGCCGCCGCGCACGCATTCCAACAGATGCACCGGCGTCCCATCGCGGCGCGCAAGCGGCGCGTCGGGGAGCGGCGCCCCGAGCCGCGAGGTGCCGGCAAACGACGCGGCGTCGGGCGTCGACAACGGCGTATCGTAAACGCTCGGCAGCGAAAGACGGCCGGAATTGACCATGCGTCGCGCGAATTCGGCCTTCGGTGCGAGCGCCAGCACGGCGTCGCGCAAGCGCAGCTCCGCGTTCGAGTGCGGCGACATGAATTCGGTCGAACGCGTGGAATGGCCGATGTTTTCGTCCGCCGCCTGGACGCGCTCAAGCTCGTAGCTGTCGATCAGCGCGGAACTGCCCTCCCCGCGGAGGACCGACGCGAGCTTCCAAGCCAAATTCTCGGCATCCTGAATGCCCGAATTGGCGCCGCGCGCACCGAACGGCGAAACCTGATGCGCAGCGTCGCCAATGAAAATCACCCGATCATGCACGAAGCGATCGAGCCGGCGGCAATTGAACGTGTAAACCGAGACCCATTCCAACTCAAAATCGTGCGGCGCCAGCACTTTTTGCAGCCGCGCCCGAACCCGCTCCGGCTCCTGTTCCGCGAGCGCATCGGCTTGCGGCCCGAGCTGCAAATCAATCCGCCAAATATCGTCCGGCTGGCGGTGCATCAGCGCCGATTGTCCGGCGTGGAATGTCGGAGCGAACCAGAAGCGCCGCTCGGTTGGAAAATCGGCGGCCATGCGGACGTCGGCGATGAGGAACTTATCGGCGAAGGTGACGCCGGCGAAGTCGAGCCCCAGAAAGCTGCGAACACTCGATCGCGCGCCGTCGGCGGCAATCAGCCAGTCCGCGTCCAGCCGATAAAGCCCATCCGGCGTCTCGATGGTAAGCCGCGCGCCGTCGTTGAGGCGGTCAACGCCGACAACGCGGTTGCTCCAGCGCAGCTCGAGATTTTTCAGTTCCAGCGCACGGTCGACCAGCGCCTTTTCCAGATAGAATTGTTGGAGGTTGATGAAGGCCGGCATTTTGTGGCCCGCCTCCGGTAAAAGGTCGAACGAAAACAGCAGTTCGTCGCCATAGAAGACTTTGCCGAGCTTCCAGGTTACGCCATGTGCGACCAAGCGCTCGCCGACGCCCAGCCGATCCAGAATTTCCAGCGTGCGCTTTGACCAGCAGATGCCGCGCGAGCCTTCGCCAATCCGGTCGGCATCATCGAGCACCACGACCGGAACGCCGCGCAAGGCGAGATCAATGGCTGCGGCGAGACCTACGGGTCCGGCGCCGACGATGACAACCGGACGACGAACCGGCGCGCCGGCGTCCTGGTCGGGCGAGCGCCGGTATTCGTAGCGATAGACCGATTTGCGCGGCGCGCTCATGCTGCTTAGCCGCGAAGCTGCGCCCACATGGCGCGGTCGCGCTCCGCCGTCCAAATCGCCGGATGATCGAGACCTTTAGCCTCGTCGTAGGCCCTGGCGACGTTGAACGGCATGCAATGCTCATAAATGGCGAAACCCGAAAACTTTGGATCCATGACCCGGCGCGCGTCATCAAAAGCTTCCTTGAGCGACCGGTTTTTGCCGACGCTGTCGGACACGCTGGCGTAGAGGGTGGTGAGGAAATCCTCGGTCAGAGCGATGCCGTCAGCAACGTCCTTCGGTGTCTTCAGCGCCGCGCCGCGGCCCGGCACCAACGCCTTGGCGGAAAGCTCGGCAAGCCGGTCCAACGTCGAGGGCCAATCGGTGAAATGGGCGTCGCCGCAATAACAGGCGGAATGGTATTCAACGAGATCGCCCGAAAACACCACATTGGCATCAGGCACATAGGCGACCACGTCGCCGGCAGTGTGGCCACGGCCGATATGCATGATCCGCACTTCGCGGCGCCCGAGCCAAACCGATACCTGATCGGGGAACGTGATGGTCGGCCAGGTGAGGCCAGGGATGCTCTCGACGGCACGGAACAGCCGCGGGAAGCGGCCGATTTCCGAATCCATGTCCTGTTTGCCGCGTTCGGCAATCAGGGCCCGCGTCGCGTCCGACGCCAGGATCTCGGCGCCGCCGTAGGCCGAAGCGCCGAGCACACGCACGGCATGATAATGGCTCAGCAAAACATATTTGATCGGCTTGTCGGTGACTTTGGCGACCCGGTCGATCACCTGCTGCGCCATCACCGGCGTTGCCTGGGCGTCGACGACCATTACCCCGTCGTCGCCGACAATGACGCCGGAATTCGGATCGCCCTCGGCCGTGAAGGCGTAAAGGTCCGGCCCGATCGTGTCGAAAGTAATGGTCTTTTCCGACAAGTCGCCGGTCGAGGCGAAGCCGCCGCTCATCAAACGATCCTCCGCAGCCAAACACTCAACTAAGGAATTGAGCCGATGCAGGCAAGGGCTTGATGGCGTTGCGCTTGTCGGCAACTTCGGTCATGGTCCCGGCTTGCAATCCGGCAGGCCCGAACCGTCCCGCCGCGGTAATGATGAGCTAGTAACTCGGATAACGCCATGGCTGGTCAGCGCGCGATGGAAAGCGATATCGCCGACGACGCGGCCGCGAGCGGTGCGATGGTCAACGACGAAGCCCCGCTGAAGCTCGAGCAGTTTCTGCCCTATCAACTCAACGTCGTGTCCAGCTTGGTCTCGCAGGCGCTGTCGCGCGTTTACGCGCAGCGCTACGGCATCGGCGTACCGGAATGGCGCGTATTGGTGACGCTCGGCCAGTACCAAATGATGACGGCCAAGGCGATCGGCGCCCATACCCACATGCACAAAACCAAGGTATCGCGGGCGGTGGCGATCTTGGAAAAGCGCCGCCTGCTCGGCCGTCGCCCCAACCGCGAGGATAAGCGCGAAGCCTTTCTGTCGCTCACCGCCGCGGGACGAAACATCTACGAAGAGCTCGCGCCGCACGCGCTCGACTTTGCCAAGCGGTTGACCGAAATCCTGACGTCTGCGGATCGAGAGGCCTTCAATCGCGCGCTCTCGCAATTGACGGCACGGTCAACTCAGCTGGTTGCTGAAGTCGCGGGCCTAAACGAGCGCGACTAGAACGGCCCGGTATTCAAAAGACGCCCAAGTCCGTGATAAGTCCCCTTCCCTGACGTATCCGGAGCCGTAGGTTTCACAGCAATGAAGCTCTATTCCTATTTTCGTTCGTCGGCCGCCTACCGTGTGCGCATCGCGCTCAACCTCAAGGGTATCGCCTACGAGACCATACCTGTTCACCTCATCAAGGACGGCGGACGACACCGGCAAGCCGAATACCGCGCCGTCAATCCACACATGCGCGTTCCGGCGCTCGTCGCGCCCGATGGTAAGGTGCTGTTTCAGTCGCTCGCCATCATCGAATATCTCGAAGAGATCGCGCCGGAGCCGCCGCTGTTGCCGAAAGATCCAATCGCGCGCGCGCAGGTGCGCGGTCTTGCGGACATCGTCGCCTGCGACATCCACCCGATGAATAATCTCGGCTCGCTTCGTTATTTGAAGCACGAGCTGCACCAGGAGCAGCCCGCAATCGATGCTTGGTATCATCATTGGGTCATTGACGGATTCAAGGCGCTGGAAACACTCGTCCAGGCCGGCCCTTACTCGTTCGGCGCTGAGGTCACGCTGGCCGATCTCTTTCTCATCCCTCAGGTCGCGAATGCCCGGCGGCTCAAGGTGCCGCTTGACGCTTTCCCGAAGATCGTCGGCATCGAGGCTGCCTGTCTTGCGCTTTCCGACTTCGACCGCGCCCGGCCGGAAAATCAGCCGGACGCCGAGTAGTTCGCAATCTTCACACTTTGGTCACCATTGCATCGCTTGATCGGGCTCGCGCGCGGAGCAGAGTCGGGATGATCAAGCTTTTGCAATGGGTTGGCGCCGTCAGCTTCAGCTGCATCGCAATTTCATTTGCGCTTGCGCAGACGTCAGCGCCGCCCGCGCCAAATGGCGAGCAAGCGAGCGGCAATCCAATTTGCGTCCGGCTCGAGGGCCAATTGGCGGCGCTGAGCCGCGGCGGAGCCGATCCGCGCACCGACCAAATCAAGCATTACGAGGACGCGGCGGCGAAGCAGCAGGCGGATCTCGACCGTTCACTCACGCAATCGAAGCGGCTCGGCTGCGAAAATGGCGGTTTCTTTTCGTTGTTCACCGGTGGCGGACCGCAATGCCAGCCGATCAATGCGCAGATTCAGCAAATGCGCGACAATCTCGATCGCACGATGAGCGAACTCGAGCGTCTAAAAAGCGGCAGCAATGACCGCGAGGGGCCGCGCCGCGCCTTGATCGGACAATTGGCGCAAAACAATTGCGGCCAGCAATATCAGGCAGCGGCCGCCCAGGCGGGGCCCGGCGGATTCCTCGACGCATTGTTCGGCGGCACGATCATAAATTCGGGCGGCGACGGCGCGCCGTCCGGCACCTATCGCACTGTCTGCGTACGAACGTGCGACGGGTATTATTTCCCGGTCTCGTATTCGGCGGTGCCAAACCGCTTTGCCGACGACCAGCGCGCCTGTCAGCGTGAATGTCCGGCGACCGAGACCGCGCTCTACACCTACCGTAATCCCGGCGAGGACATTAACCAGGCGGTGTCGCTCGGCGGGCAGCCCTACACCGCACTGCCGAACGCTTTTCGCTATCGGAAGGAATATAGCGGCGCCTGCTCTTGCCGGCGGCCGGGCCAAAGCTGGGCCGATGCCCTGAAAAACTCGGACGACGCGACCACGCTTGAGAGCGGCGACATTGTCGTGACTGACCAAAACGCCAAGGCGCTCTCGCAACCGCCGGCGCCGAAACCGCCGGGCAAGCCATCAAAGGGCGGCGCCGCCAACTCCAATGCCAACCAAAACCCCGGCGCGGCAACGGCGCCTCCCGCCGCGGCGAATCCCGGCGCGGCCACCGCGGACTCCGCCGCCAGCGGCGTGCGCAGCATCGGACCACCTTTCGTCGTCGGACATTAGCGCTCAGTCTCAGCCGAGCAACCGGCTGCGCAAAATGCACGCGTGATGCATGGCCGGCCGCGGCGGCATCTAAGCCGTCGGCGGCGGAGCAAGCGGCGGCGCTAAGCCCCGCCCAACCCATTTAGCCTTTTTCGTCGCAGGCCCAAGCGCGGACGACGCAATCGCGGCCGCCAAAGTCGTAGCAGCGTTTAAGCGACGCGTTCTCGGCCTTGCCGAGATGCTGGTTGAACGCCCAACCGTAGGAACCGCATGGATGCTTGGCGTCGATCGCAAGCGCCGCACAGCCGCGCTTGATATCGCCAACGACCTTGCAGGCTTGGCCCACGCACTTTTTCATGGCCACCGCGCGGGCCTCGGTCAGCTTGCGGTAATCGTAGCCATAGCCGAACGCGCCGCAGGCGCCGACCGCAAACGAACCCGCCGCATGCGCCGTACCGATTGCCGTAACGAAAATACATAAAGCCGCGACAGCCGCACTAACGCGGCGCAACAAAACCATCTCACCCTCCCCCGAGGACGTGCCGTGAGACGCTAATCGGTAAGAATTGCCAGTTGGTGAATCGAACACGGCCCCGCGCCCGTTCCGACCCCGCGCGCGGGGCTATGCGCCTTCCAGCTCCGCCTTCACGGCGTCGAGCGCCTCGGGCGTGTCGATGTCGGTCAGAGTGGCAGACCCGGACACCGGCACTTCGGCAACGGCCTCGCTGTAGCGGGCGATCAGTTGGCGCGCGCCGATGTCGCCCTCGACCGTCATCAATTCGGGGAAAAACCGCCGCGACCAAACCACCGGATTACCGCGCTGGCCGTCCATTGCCGGCACCGCAATAAGGGCGCCTTTCTCGGGCGCGAGGCCGGCGATGAGACGGTCCATAGTGGCGGAGTCGACTTGCGGCATATCGCCGAGGCAAACGATCACGCCGTCGGCCTGCTCCGGCAGGGCGGCGATGCCGACCCCCAGCGAGCCGCCGAGTCCGTCGGCAAATTTTGGATTGTGAACGAACTCGACCGGCAAGCCGGCAAGCGCCGCTTCAACGCGCTCGCGCTGGTGTCCGGTGACCACGAATACCGGCCGGGCCTTGGAGCCGAGAACGGCTTCGGCGGCGATGCGCACCAACGGACGCCCGCGAATTTCGGCCAATAACTTGTTCTGGCCGCCCATCCGGCTCGAGCGCCCGGCGGCCAGCACTAGGCCGGCAATGTTGCGCGCGGGCTGCACCGGCTCCTCCCGAGGCTGCGGCCGGGTGACGATCTCCATAAGCAGGCCGCCGACGCCCATCCCGGTTATGTCCTCACGCGGCACTTTAAGTCCGGCAAGGAGCCGCATCAGAACCCAATCGAATCCGTTCTCCTTCGGACTGCGCGCACAACCAGGCGCACCAAGGACCGGATGGCCGGCAGCCGAGCCGATCAACAACAGGTTGCCTGGATCAACCGGCATTCCGAAATGCTCAATTCGCCCGCCAACGGCTTCCAAAGCCGCCGGGATGACGTCGCGCCGGTCGGCAATGGCGGAGGCCCCAAAGACAATGACCAGCTGGGTATCGTGCTTGATGACCTCGGCAAGGGCGCGCGCCAGCGCCGCGCTGTCGTGCGACACCCGCCGTTCGGCCACGATGATCGCGCCCGCCGGCTCAAGGCGTTCGGCGGTGATCTTCAAGGTCTTGTCGATGACTTTGGGCGAAAGGCCGGGCAGCACCGTGGAAATAACCCCGACTTTGCGGACGCGATAAGGCGCAATGCTGACAAGCGGCTGTCGGGCCTCGGCAAGCGCGCGATCCCGCGCCGTCGCCGGCACGGCGAACGGAATGATTTTCACCGTCGCGATCATCTCGCCGGGGACCACCGGTTTGAACGCGGGCAAAGTCGCCACCGTGATGGCTTCATCCACCCGATTGATCCGATCGACCGCCGCCTTATCGACGACCAGCACGCCTGCCGTTTGCGAGAACAGGTTGGCGCGCCCGGTGAAGGCGCGATCGACATGCGTGCCATCGCCCGCGATCGCGTCCGCGATCTCGGCTGCCGCCACGTCTTCCGTGACATCGCCAGGTTCGAGCCGGGCGACCACAACGTCCTTAATACCGGCGGCCTCAAGCGCCGCGGCTTCGATCGGTCCGATCAGGGTACCCTTTTTGAGCACCAAACCGCCGCTGCGGATGGTGTGGACCGACGTCGCGCCGACCGCTTGTTTGGGTTCGACCGCCCCGAACTTCATGACACGGCCTCGGCGACGCGCTCACTCGTTTGCGGCTCTCGGCGCAGACTTTCCGTGATCTGCGCGATGATGGAAACCGCGATTTCAGCGGGCGAGACCGCCCCGATATTGAGTCCGATCGGGGCGTGAATGCGGGAGATCTCGGCGTCGCCGACACCCTGCTGCTTGAATCGGTCAACCCGGCGGCCGTGAGTTTTCCGCGAGCCGAGCGCGCCGATGTAAAAACAATCGCACGCCAGCGCGTAGAGCAGCGCCGGATCGTCAATCTTTGGATCATGCGTCAGCGCGACGAAGGCGGTGTACCGGTCGATACCAAGCGACGGCAAAGCCTTGTCCGGCCACTCGGCGATAATCTTCACGTCGGGAAACCGCTCGGGCGAGGCGAATGCCGTGCGCGGATCGACAATGGTGACGTCGTAGCCGAGGAGTTTGGCGATCGGCGCCAAGGCCTGGCTGATGTGCACCGCGCCGATCGCGACAAGCTGCGCCGCGGGCACGTGCACCGTGAGAAAGACCCGCCCCTCGTCGCTGTCGGCCATGCCGCTTTTGCCGCTGCGCAGTCGCTCGGCAAGGATCGCTCCGAGCGGATCGTTGGCAATCTCCGCCGCTTTGACCAGCCGCTGCTCAGCCGTCGCGATGTTGCTGACGATAATAGCCGCGCGTCGCGCGGCGCGTTCGGTGTTCAAAGCGGCGAGAACGTCGAGCTTCATTCGTCTTTTAATCCGGTCATTTCGGCAGCAATGACATTACTCGACCTTTTCCACGAGCACCCGGATGGTGCCGCCGCATGATAATCCGACTTTCCACGCGGTTTCGTCGGCAACGCCGAATTCCAGGACCTTCGACTTGCCGCTGTCGATGACGTCGAGCGCTTCGGTGACAACCGCACCTTCGACGCAGCCCCCGGAAACTGAGCCAAGGAAGTTACCCTCCTCGTCGATAACGAGGTTGGAGCCGACCGGGCGCGGCGCCGAACCCCAAGTCTCGACCACGGTCGCGAGCGCCACGGCGCGGCCTTGCTTGCGCCAATCCTCGGCGGCTTGGAGAATGTCGGTATCGGTGGAGAGCATGATCTTTCCTCCGGCTGCGGATTAGCTGATCCGCAATTCGCTATATCTGGCCAAATATAAGCCGTTAGGCGACTTTCTGCATCCAGGTTTTCGGGTCGGCGGCGGCGCCGCGACCTGGTTGCAGCGAGGCCACTAGCGCGCCTATCGACTCGAGATTGTGGATCGGGCGAAATTCATCGACATACGGCAACATAGTCTTGATGCCGCGGGCGCGGGCTTCGAACCCTTCGAAACGCAGGAGCGGATTGAGCCAAACAAGCCGGCGGCACGACCGGTGCAAGCGATCGATCTCAAAGGCCAGATTGTCGTCGGCGTCGCGCTCAAGCCCGTCGGTAATGAGTAACACGACGGGGCCCTGGGTCAGGACGCGCCGGGCCCACAATTTGTTGAAAGCGTGCAACGACGACGCGATCCGCGTTCCGCCGGACCAATCGGGGACAACCGCCGAGCACGAAGCGAGGGCATCGTCGGGATCGCGCTCGCGCAAGGCGCGCGTCACATTGGTGAGCCGCGTACCGAACAAAAACGTACTCACGCGCCGCCGCTTTTCCGTCAGCGCGTGCAGGAAATGCAGGAAGATACGGCTGTATTGGCTCATCGAGCCGGATATATCGAGCAGCGCCACGATCGGCGGCGGCTTCAATTTCGGGCCGATGAAGCGCAGATCGATGAAATCGCCGCCGCCTTTCATACTGGCGCGCAAAGTGCGGCGGATATCGATCAGATGGCCGCGCGCATGCGGCTTGAGCCGCCGCGTGCGGACCTGCGCGAACGGCATCACGAGCTTCTTCATCGCTTCTTTTGCCGCAGCGATTTCGGTTGACGTCATCTGGGCGAAATCCTTGCGTTGCAGGATTTCGCGATCCGACACCGTCATGCGCGCATCGAGCTCGATCTCTTGTTCTTTCTTGAGCTTGTCGTCGAGGCCGGAGAACAGCGCCTCGTGCACGCGCGTGGCGCCGGCCTGCGGCGCATGCGGCTCGGTCGGCGGCGCCTGCGGCAGCATCATCGCCATCAGCTGATCGATATAGCCGCGGCGGCGAAAGAAGATGCGGAAGGCCTGATCGAACAAGACCGTGTGCTCGTGCCGCTTCACGAAGACTGCATGCAGCGTCCAATAAAAGTCGTCGCGCGTGCCGACGCCGGCCGCCTTCACCGCTTCGAGCGCATCGAGCACCGCGCCTGGCCCGACAGGAATGCCGGCAGCGCGCAACGCGCGCGCGAAATAGACGATGTTCTCGGCGAGGCGGCCGTTGCTCTCTGCCATTCGGTATCCTTACCGCTCGTCCCCGCGAAGGCGGGGACCCAGACTGGATTCCCGCTTGCCCGGGAATGAGCGGAGCTAAATCACTCCGCCGCGCGCAACTCCGACTTCACGTCGTCGAGCAGCTCCTTGACCTTGGAACCTTCGAGCTTGGCGATGTCGTCCTGGTATTTCAGGAGCACGCCGAGCGTGTCGGACACGGTCGCCGGATCGAGCGCGACGACGTCGAGCTCGGACAAAGCCCCGGCCCAATCCAGCGTCTCGGCGACGCCGGGCGACTTGAACAGATCCTGCTTGCGTAGCGCCTGCACGAAAGCCACCACCTGCTCGGAGAGTTTTTTGCTCACCCCCGGAACCT
>Ga0209380_10003271_pt1 | contig 10097 bp, 9 predicted proteins | sample HubBroMetageWFT6_FD_188347 | JGI IMG/M metagenome (GOLD analysis project Ga0209380, IMG submission 188347) | Warmed and freeze-thawed soil microbial communities from the Hubbard Brook experimental Forest, New Hampshire - Hubbard Brook CCASE Soil... | ecosystem: Environmental > Terrestrial > Soil...
CGGGCGGACTTACCGGCGACTGCTGAGCGCGACAGCTCACTCGGGCGTTCACGGCCTGGCCGAATGCTGACACCGTTGTCGCCGAACGAGGGTCGTCCCCGGCGAGGCGCTGGCAGCCGTCAACATCGACCCTCGAACAGTCGCAGTAGAACTGGTCGTCGGACCGCTGACCGCGCACAGCCTCGCGAGAGGTATCGAGTGGTTCACCGGCTGCGACATGACCGCACTGCACGGCCCCCCGCGAACCAAATGCTCCAGACCTGGGCGCGTATCGGCCGCATAACGTGGCAACGAGGTAACACGGCCGGTAACGCCCATCGGTCGCCTGGCGACACTCGCCGAGATCCCGCTCTTCAAGCTCCTGGCCTTCGAGGTCAGCCCACCGCTTGAGCGATCGCACGACCAGCGGCAGATCCGGACGTTCGCCCGAGGACGCCGATGCATAAACATACAGATCGAGCCGCTTGCGCGTTGGACCATTGCCGGGCGGCCAATGGCGCGAAGTCCGCTAAATAACCGCGCGCCGACCCGCCGTTATAGCGCCGAATCCCGCTCAGCCAATATGCCGTCCGAGCCGAGCCCGAACGGCCGTTCTGTTGCCAGAGTGCGCCAACACCCGCCGCTGGACCCTATGTGCACATGATGGCGTCCTTGGGAAAAGCGCACGAAAGCTATGGTCGGAGGAAGTGAAAACGGGTGGTATCACTCCTTAGGCTCTTGCGGGGGATGCGGGCGAGGCCAGGCATGCGATAGAGGTGTCCTCGGCGAGGCGATCGGGCGTCCCGTTGAACGCCGGTACTCACTGACACGCAGAACCTTTCAAACTGGTGCCTGAGGCGGTCGGCGTCGCGTCGCGCTGCCCGCCAGGGCAGACCGCAAGAAATGGAGATCGATCAGCAATCTGCCGGAGGCTGCTCTGAGTCGCTGGCCGTTAGCGTCGCAGGAGCGGGCAGGGAATCGCCCGCCGCTAACGCGGAAAGGCCGAGATCACCGACGGTTCGCAGGCGCCCGACGACCTGCTTCCCCGTCGGTGGCGGCCGAGCACGACCCCGCAACGGTCGCGGTCGTGCGGCTGACCTGCGTTCACTCAAGATAAGGAGCAAGCAGATGCCTGAGCAGAATCTACAAGGCAAGGTCGTCCTCGTGGCCGGGGGCGCCAAGAACCTCGGCGGTCTCATCTCGCGCACCCTGGCGGCCGACGGGGCGCGCATCGCCGTGCACTACAACAGCGACGCCACCAAGGCCGCCGCCGCGGATACGGTGGCCGCCTGCATCGCAGCCGGCGGCGAGGCGTTCGCGATCCAGGCCGACCTGACCAGCGTGGCCGAGATCCGGCGGGTCCTCGATGCGGTCACGGGCCGCTGGGGGTCGCTGTACGCCTGCGTGAACACCACCGGCATGGCGGTCGGGCATCCCATGACGGAGGTCACCGAGGAGGAATTCGACCGGCACTTCGCCATCAACACCAAGGCCGCCTTCTTCATCATGGCCGAGGCGGCCCGGCGGATCGAGGACGGCGGCAAGATCGTCAACCTGGTGTCCTCGCTGCTCGCGGCCTACACCGGCCGGTACTCCGTCTACGCCGGCAGCAAGGCCCCCCTCGAGCACTTCACCAGGGCCCTGTCCAAGGAGCTGTTCGGCCGCAGCGTCTCGGTCAACAACATCGCGCCCGGCCCGATGGACACGCCGTTCTTCTGGGACGCGGCGGCGCCGGGCGAGCCCGAGTTCAGCAAGTCGATGAGCACCAGCGGCGAGCTGACCAAGATCGAGGACATCGTGCCCTGGGTCCGCTTCCTGCTGACGGGCGGCTGGTTCGCCAACGGCCAGACGCTCTTCGTCAACGGCGGCTTCTCGACCCGGTGACGAAGGCAAGGCCCGGGAGGGATGGCCGGCCAACGCCGCGAGCCGGTCAGCCGAGCTCGTCATGGGCGGCCCCGGCGGGGTGCTCGAGGCGCTGCAGGAATACCTGGGCCGCCCGCGGTCTCCGGACTCGCTCGCCTGGCCGGCATGGCATCTCATGCAAGCCAGTGCGACGTCATCGCAGACGTCAGCGGCGGCCAGCAGTCCTGGCAGCTCGGACTGGCGCCGCCGCTTCGCGACCGTCCTTCCGGGGTGGGAACGGCTAGCGCCAGCCCAGCGCGGGCGCTCAAGGGTCACGACCAGTGCCGAGCTCCCGGGGCGACCGCGACGACACATGCGCCCGCACTCAGGCGTACCTGCGGTCGCCGCGCAGCAAGGGCCTGGGCGCCGCCGTCGGCGGCGGCGCCCAGGCCCGCGTCTCCTCATGGCCCCACTGGAATCTGAGCAGGATGCGAAGGAGATCCCGGTCGGGCCGGTGAAGTTCCTCCGCCAGGGCAAGGCCTGCGGCGACTACAACAAGAAGGGAAAGAAGACATGGCTGATCAGAAGGTCATCCTCATCACCGGCGCCTCCAGCGGCTTCGGCAACCTCGCCGCCCGGGCGCTCGGCCGGGCGGGTTACACGGTCTACGCCGGGATGCGGGCCACCGCCGACCGCAACGCCAAGGCGGCCGAAGAGCTGGCCGAGCTGTCGGCGGCCGAGGCGATCGACGTCCGGGGCATCGAGATGGACGTCCAGGATCAGGCCTCGGTCGACGAGGCGGTCACCGCGATCGGCGCCGAGCAGGGGCGCCTGGACGTCGTGGTGCACAACGCCGGGCACATGGTCCTCGGCCCGGTCGAGGCGTTCACCCCCGGGCAGCTCGCCGACCTGTACGACGTCAACGTCCTGAGTACCCAGCGGGTCAACCGTGCCGTCCTGCCGCACCTGCGGGCACGCGGCCAGGGCCTGCTGGTGTGGGTGGGCAGCTCCAGCACCCGCGGCGGCCACCCGCCGTTCCTGGCGCCGTACTTCGCGGCCAAGGCGGGCATGGACGCCCTCGCCGAGAGCTACGCCGCCGAGCTGATCAAGTTCGGCATCGAAACCGTCATCGTCGTCCCCGGCGCCTACCCCAGCGGCACCAACCACTTCGCCGACGCCGGCGCGCCCGCCGACCAGCGGCGGGCCGCCGAATACGACGAGCTCTACGGGAAGCTGCGCGAGGTCATCAACCAGAACGTGGCCGGCATCTTCCCCGACGGCCACGACGCCGCGGAAGTCGCCGACGAGATCGTGCGGGTGATCGGGCTGCCCGCCGGGCAGCGGCCGTTCCGCACCCACATCGACCCCAGCCGCGACGGCAGCGAAGTGGTCTACGCGGTCAGCGACCGCGTCCGGGCCGAGTTCTACCACCGCATCGGCATCGCCGAGCTGCTACCCGTACGCGCGAGCCTCTAGGCAACCCGCGAAAAAATCGCCGCATAAGGAGACATCATCATGCCATTCGCGAACTTCAAGGTGCCCGCCCGTTCCCTGACCGCCGGGCAGAAGGAAGCCGTCGTGCACCGCGCCACCGACCTGCTGGCCGAGGTCTACGGTGAGGCCGCGCGCCCCAACACCATGGTCCTGGTCGAAGAAGTGGCCGACGGTGGCTGGGGCATCGGCGACCGCGTGCTCACCCTGGCGATGATCCAGGTCGCTAGCGATGGAGGTGCTTCGGATGACAACACCGCCTCATCCTGAACCGCGCCGTCCCGCCGCACAGGTGCGCGCCTCGACCGTGCTCATTACTGGCGCCGCTACGGGTATGGGCGCTCTCGCCTCCCGGTCGCTCGCCGCGCGGGGCCACACCGTGTACGCGTCGATGCGGGACCCCGACGGGGCGAACGCCAAGCGGGCCGCCGCGCTCCGCGACGGGGTCGACGGTGAGATACGCCCGCTCGAGCTGGACGTACTCGACGACGCGTCGGTGGACGCTGCGGTTGGCCGCGTCATCGAGCGGTCCGGGCGTCTTGATGTGCTCGTCAACAACGCCGGCCACATGTACTACGGAATCACCGAGGCTTTCACGCCGGATGAGCTGATGAGCTCGTACGCGACCAATTGCGCGGGGGCGCACCGGGTCACCCGCGCGGTGCTGCCGCACCTGCGCCGGCAGCGCGGGGGGCTGCTGCTGTGGGTCGGGTCGGGCTCGACTCGCGCGATCCCGCCGTACCTCGGGCCGTACTCGATCGCCAAGGCCGCTTTTGACGCGCTGGCGGAGTCGTTCGCCTGGGACGTCGAATCTCTCGGAGTCGACACGACGATCATCCATCCCGGCATCTTCACCGAAGGCACCTCTCACTTCGCCGATGCGGCGCGGCCGGGCGACGCGGCGCGGGCGTCCGAGTACGACGGGACGCCGGCCAGACGCCATCTCGGTTCCATGCTCCAGGACACCGAGCGGCTGTTCACCGACGGCCGCTCTCCCGATCCTCAGATCGTCGCGGACGAGATCGTCCGGATCGTCGAGCTGCCCGCCGGCCAGCGACCTCGCAGGACGGTCGCCGACGGCTCTGACTACGGCGCCGAGATCATCAACGGCGCCGCCGAAGAACTGCGCATCCGGCTCGCCCGCCGAATGCACATCACCAGCCTTCTCGGCAGCGAAGGCCGGCCAATCCCGCCCAGCGGGGCGCTCCCGGCGTAGCCCGGCGAAAGGAGATCCATCATGACTTCAGAGACCTTCGATGTAGTGGTCGTCGGCGGCGGGCACAACGGCCTGGTGACCGCGGCCTACCTGGCCCGGGCAGGGAAGCGCGTAGCCGTCTTGGAGCGCAACCGCTACTTCGGCGGCGGTGTCGCGACCCTCGAGATGACGCAGCCGGGCTTCCGCCACGAGCGACACTCGGCCATGCACGTGACGATCATGGCCAACCCCTTGATCGCGAAAGACGAGCTCGGGCTGATCAGCCGCTACGGCCTCGCATACGCAAAGCCGACAACGTCTTTCGGCGCCGTCTTCGAGGACGGCGACTGGATCGGGCTCTCCCCGGACCGGAAGGCGACGATGGCGTCGATCGCCGCGGTCTCGCCCGCCGACGCCGAGTCCTACAGCCGGTTCGCGGACTTCGCCGCAGAAGCGATGTCGGCGCTCATCCCCGCGTTCTTCGCCCCGCCAGTTTCGCTCGGCCAGACCCTGGCGGGCATGGAAAGCACCGCGTCGGGCCGGCAACTGGCCCGAATGACGATGCAGAGCGCGCACGACGTCATCTGCGAGGCCTTCGAAAATGACAAGGTCCGCACGGCGATGCTCCGGCTTGTCAACGAGATCCTGCTGATTCACCCCGAGGAAGCGGGAACGGGCCTGTTCGCGGTGGCCGGGATCGGCTTCGTCGACGGCTACGGCTTCTGCTGGCCCGTGGGCGGCGGCGGCCGGCTCACCGACGCGCTCGTGCGCTGCATCGAGAACGACGGCGGCGTCCTGCGCACAGGCGTCGAGGTCGAGCGCATCACCGTGGAGAACGGGCGCGCGACCGGCGTCGTGACCGCCGCCGGCGAGCAGTACCGGGCCATCGACGCGGTCCTCGCGTCGATACACCCCCACCACCTCGACCGGCACATCGACGGACTCGATCCCGAACTCGTGCGCGAGGCGCACTCGACGAAGCCATCGCACTACACGGCGTTCGTCGTCCACGCTCCGCTCGAGCGCCCGCTCGAGTTCCGCCGCAAGGAGGCTAACGACACCGCGCTGGTCGTCGTCGGCGTCACGTCGCTGGCCGAGTACCTGCGCGACTGCGACCAGCTGCGCCGCGGCCACGTATCGGACCACCCGCTGCTGTGGAGCACCTCGTTCCCGGACCCCGCACGGGCCCCGGAGGGCAGAGGAGTCCTCGAGGTGTACTGCATGACCACCTACGCCCTCGCCGACGGCGGCCCCGCCGCGTGGGAGGAAAGGATCGAGTCCTACCGAGATACGATTCTCGGCCGTCTGAGCCAGTTCACCCACGGGGTGCCGACCATGCCGGGCGCCACCCCGGTGGTCGTCAGCCCGCTCGACCACGAGCGCGACAGCCCGAGTTTCCCCGGCGGCGACTACAACGGCGTCGGCCTGTACCTCCACCAGATGCTCAACTACAGGCCCACCCCGTCCCTGTCGGACTACACCGTGCCCGGCGTCGCCGGCCTGTACCTAGTGGGCCCTTTCATGCACCCAGGCGGCGGAGTGTCCGGCGGCGGCCGGGCCACCGCCGTCAAGATGCTGACTGACCTCGGGCTCGACCTGCCGGCCACCAGCTAGGTCCTGAACCCCAACCTTTGTGGCCGGCGAGCGGGTAGCGCCGTGACCGTGCCTCGCCGAACCCACTGTTCGGATATCGAGAGCGGCTTAAGCGGCGTCGAGGATGCGCTTAAGCCGCCCTCGAGCCTCCGGAGGTTCTTCCACCCCATCGGTTCGATGACCTGCTCCGCCCTGAGCTGGCCGTTCTTCCCGAGGAGAGGCCGCTGAAATGTCCGACGATCCGGGAGCGCGCGGCGGCTCTCGCCCGCTTCCCCTGAGCTACGCTGGGTGCGAGTTCCTGCTCACGACGTTTCTCCTGTTCAGCGTGGTAACCGCGGTGCGCTGGCTGCGCGACCCCGGCTCCGGCGTCTATATCGCATCATTGCGGCCGGCGCTGGCCGTCCTGGCGGGCCTCACGGCCGTGCTCCTCGTCGTGTTGGTCCTGTCGCCGCCGGGCCGGCGCAGCGGCGGGCACATGAACCCGGCGGTGACGATCGCCGTGTGGCTGATGGACGTCTTCCCCGGTGCCAGCGTCGTTCCGTACGTGGCAGCCCAGCTGGCGGGCTCAGCGACCGGGGTGGCCCTGGGCCGTCTGGCCTGGGGTGCGCCGGTCGCCGCGAAGGCGACCAGGTACGCGGCGCTCGGGCCGGCGCCGGGGATCAATTCGTCGGCGGTCTTCCTGGGCGAATGCGGCTGCATGATCGTGCTGACCGTCCTGGTCGGGTATTTTCTCGCCTACCCTGCCCGCAACAGGTGGCTGCCGGTGATGATCGCGCTGGCGGTGGCGTTCATCATCATCCTGCTGGGTCCCGTCACCGGCGGGGTGGTCAACCCGGCGCGCCAGTTCGGCCCCGCCGTTTTCGCCGGCCAGACGACCGACCTGTGGATCTACCTGACCGCGCCGATCGTCGGCGCGGTGCTCGGAGCCGGCCTGCACCATCTGCTGTACCGGCGGTTCAAGACGCGTCAGCCCCTGACATACAAGCTGGCCGGCCCGCGCATCCCCAGCGACTAACCCGTGAGCCGGGCCGATCTTGCAGTCAGGGCCTCCTGCGTCGGAAGTCCGTCGGCGACATCCCGTACTCCTGGCGGAAACTGGTTGCCAGCTGCGAAGGAGTCGCGAACCCGCATGCCTCCGAGATCTCGGTCACGCTCAGGTCGGTGCGCTCCAGGTAGCGGCGCGCGCACCGCAACCTCATCGCGCTGAGAGACCGCCGCGGTGTCTGGCCGGTAGCCGCCTTGAACACGCGCAGGAAGTGGAAGGGACTCAGCCCGGCAGCCGCGGCCATGTCCCCCAGCGAGATCGGCTGGTCCAAGTTCTCCCGCATGTACGACATGACCGTCGCGATACGCCGGTCCGCGCGCGGAGGCGCCGCAGCCGGCGGGCGGCCCGCGTGGCGCGCCAGCAGGTGGGCCGACAGGAACGTGGCCGCGGACTCCGCGTACAACTCGTTCGCCCCGTCGCTGCGCACGCCGCTGATCAGAGCACGCAGGATCTGGGCGATCAGTGGATCTTCCGTCGCGAGGGCGTGCGGCCGGGAGACGCCGGCGGAGTCCTGGCCGTACATCTCCAGCGCCACCTGGTCCGTCACCGGCCCGGGTAGGTAGACCTGGATCGTGCGGATCCGGTCCGTGCCCCGCCAGCGCAGGTGGGTCGCCTGGCCAGGAGGCGTCATCGCCACCGTTCCCGGCCCGTAGACCGAACGCCGCCACTTACCGCCCGCGCGGGACTCTATCGTGGTCGATCCGGCAGTGACTAGCATGACCATCTGATCCGGCAGGGCGGGCAGGTTCACGTTATCGGCCACTGGGTCGCAGTCGAGCTGATAGGCCAGCACGGAGGCCCAGTTCGTCCGGTCCAGGCTAGACAGGCTGCAGGTCGCCCAGTGGGCCCCTTCGTGGGGAAGACGAGTGAACACGAGCGAGAGCACCTCCTTCCGGGAAGGCTGCGCCGTGGCCGGGTGTCGGACCACCCGCGCAATTCGTTGCGTACAAGCTCATCCGCTGATCCGGCGTGAAATTTATCCGGGCGGCGAGGCCGGTGGCGCTGGTGGGGCCGGGGATGAAGATGGTGTTTCCGGTGATGTTCATGTCTCCACTGTGGGCGGCGCGTCGTGGCGGGTGCAGGGATCGGTTATCGGGGGACCGGCGATCCCTGGGTCGCGGCGGCTCGCCTCCGGGCCCGGCGCATACTGGAAACATGGATCGTCCAGCACTAGCGGACTTCCTGCGCCACCGCCGGGAGGCGCTGCGGCCCGCCGACGTCGGCCTCCCGGTGGGCGAACGGCGCCGCGCTTGCGGGCTGCGGCGCGAGGAGGTCGCGGCCCTGGCCCTGATGTCGGTCGACTACTACACGCGGCTGGAGCAGCGGCGCGGCCCGCAGCCCAGCGAGCAGATGCTCGCCTCGCTCGCCCGGGCGCTGCGGCTGACCGGCAGCGAGCGTGACTACCTGTTCCAGACGGCCGGGCACAACCCCCCGGCAATTGTGGCCGCCGCGACGCAGGTGGCCCCCGCGCTGCTGCGGGTGCTTGACTGCCTCGGCGACACCCCGGCGCTGATCTTGTCCAGCCTGGGCGAGATGCTGGCGCAGAACCGGATGGCGGTGGCCCTGTTCGGCGACAAGACCGGCATCACGGGCCTGGCCCGCAGTGAGATCTACCGGTGGTTCACCGATCCCGCCGAGCGTCTGCACTACCCCGAGGGTGACCGCGACCGGCAAAGCCGCGCCCAGGTCGCGGGGTTGCGCGCCGCCGTCAGTACCATGGGCCCCGACTCGCGGGCGGGCGAGCTGGTGCAGGCGCTGCAGAAGGCGAGCCCGGAGTTCGCCCGGCTGTGGGACGGGCACGAGGTCGCCAAGCGCTTCGCCGAGCACAAGGTCCTCATCCATCCCAGACTCGGGCTGATCGAGGTCGACTGCCAGGCGCTGTTCACTGAGGACCAGTCCCAGGCGCTGCTCGTCATCAGCGCCCCGCCGTCCACCAAGGACTACGAGAAGCTGCAGCTGCTCGCCGCCCAACTGGACGACCCGGTTTCGGCGTGGTCGTTAATCAAGTACTCACTCCTGCAGGCTTCCGCCAGCGAGGACCCGAATGGTGCCGGGCATGAGTAGCGGGGCTATGGCCGGCCAGCAGGCGGCGGGCCACCTTTGCCGGTCCGCGTCTCGACTCCCTCGATGCGAACGAGGATTGTGTCGTCGGCCTGTGTGGCTCTACATGGCTAAAGGGCAGTTCAGCGGCGCTATTGTGTGGCTCGGCGTCGCTTCGCGTCGCCCTGTGACGGGCGATGATGGCTCCCCAAATGGCTCCCCATCAGCTCGTGCGGAGCTGGGTGACCTCGGTCACGTTGCGGTCGGGCTGGCCGAGTATCTGGCACCTCGTGAGTCGGCCCGGAGCCCGGCGCAGCCTTGCGGGTCTGCGGCCAATGGACCTGGGCGTAATCGGCAGAGAGGGGGACCGCAGGACCGAACTAGACTCGATGGCGACGGTGGTGAGTGGAGGGAGCTGCGTGTGACTGCGGAAGCGTCCGAGATGGTGACGGTCCCTCGTGCCGAGCTCGACGCGCTGAGGGCTGAGGTGAGGCGGCTTCGGCGCGAGGTCGGGCGGAGCCTGGCCAAGGCGCGGATGGAGGCAGACCCGGGCCCGGGCGACGGAGCGCTTAGCCTGTCGCGCAGTCAGCTGGCGGAGGCCTGGGGAATCAGTGAGTGATCGCCAGGTTCGCTTCTCCGGGGATTGCTGGCAGGAGATCGAGGCGCTGCCTCAGCCGGTGAGGTAGGCGGTTCAGCGGGTGATCTTCCATCTGCTTGAGGGCTCGTTCGACTCGATACCTGACGCGTTCTGCCGTGCTGCTGCTCAGATCCGGTGCGTGAACCGCCTACTTGAAGCGCACTCAGCGTTTGTCGGTTCGGTCGTACAAAACATCTGTGGTCTGGGAACGCGCTCTCCGATGGGGCAGCCCAGGGTGGAACATCCTGATGAGCCTCGGCTCTCCGGGCATCGCG
>Ga0209380_10003273_pt1 | contig 10095 bp, 8 predicted proteins | sample HubBroMetageWFT6_FD_188347 | JGI IMG/M metagenome (GOLD analysis project Ga0209380, IMG submission 188347) | Warmed and freeze-thawed soil microbial communities from the Hubbard Brook experimental Forest, New Hampshire - Hubbard Brook CCASE Soil... | ecosystem: Environmental > Terrestrial > Soil...
GTCCGGCTGTGGGACGGCATCATCGCCGTCCCGCTGGTCGGCACGCTCGATTCCGCCCGCACCCAGATGGTCACCGAGAAGCTCCTGGAGACCCTGGTGGCGACCGGGGCCGACCACGCGGTGCTGGACATCACCGGCGTGCCCACGGTCGACACCGAGGTGGCGCAGCACCTGCTCAAGACGGTCAACGCCGCTCGCCTGCTCGGGGCCGAGTGCATTATCTGCGGGATCAGGCCGCAGGTCGCCCAGACGATCGTGTCGCTCGGGATCGAGTTCGGCGACATCGCGACCAAGGCCACGCTGGCCGACGCGCTGCACTACGCGCTGAGCCGTTCGGGACTGAAGGTGACCGAGGCGGACCGGGCCTGATGGAACGCGTACCGATCCTGAAGATCGGGCCGACGCTGTTCGTCTCCATCCAGATCGACCTGCAGGACGACAGCGTGATGCGGCTCCAGGAGGACCTGGCCGACGAGCTGGCCGCCACCGGCGCGACCGGCGTGATCATCGACATCACCGCGGTGGAGATCGTCGACTCCTTCATCGGCCGGATGCTGACCATGATCGGGTCCATCTCCCGGCTGTTCGACGCGGAGACGGTGCTGGTGGGCATGCGCCCGGCGGTGGCCATCACGCTGACCGAGCTGGGACTGTCGCTCCGCGGCGTGCGCACCGCCCTGAACGCGGAAAAGGGCCTGAAGCTGCTGAGCGGCCGCGCCCGATGAATGACACTGATGGATGAGCTGCCGATCCAGTCCGGTGACGACGTGGTCCGGGTCCGGCAGCGGGTGCGCGTGGTGGCCGCGGACAGCGGCCTGTCCCTGGTCGACCAGACCAAGCTGGTCACGGCGGCCAGCGAGCTGGCTCGCAACGCCCTGGTGTACGGCGGCGGGGGAACGGCCCGCATCGAGGTGGTCACCTCCGCCGTGGGCCGGGCCGGCGTCCAGGTCGGCTTCAGTGACGACGGCCCCGGCATCGCGGATGTCGACCTGGCCCTGACCGACGGCTGGACCACCGGCGGCGGGCTGGGGCTGGGCCTGTCCGGCGCCCGCCGGCTCGTCGACGAGTTCGACCTGACCTCCAAACCCGGCCGCGGCACCAGCGTCGTGGTGATCAAGTGGTCCCGCTGAACTGGCCGCTCCAGGCCCCCGCCCCGCAGGACATGCGCTGGCTGGCGGTGGAGGACGCCAGCGCGGTGCCGTCCTGCCGGACGGCGGGTGTGGCCCTGGCCAGCCGGCTGGGGTTCCCGCCCGCCCGCGCCGAGCAGGTGGCGCTGGCGGTGACCGAGGCGGCCTCGAACCTGCACAAGCACGCCCGTCAGGGCTCGCTGCTGCTGCGCGTCAACCGGGACCTGGAGCAGCCGGGCATCGACCTCGTCACCATCGACGCCGGACCCGGCCTGGCCGACGTGAGCGCGGCCCTGCGGGACGGTCATTCCACCGCGGGCACCCTGGGCATCGGCCTGGGCGCGATCCGGCGGCTGGCCGACTTCACCGACATGTACTCCGTGCCGGGCCACGGGACGGCCCTGGTGGCCAGGTTCTGGCCCGGGCCCGGCCCGCCCGTCAGCCGCCGAGCGGGCCTGATCCGCCCGATCACCGGCGAGACCGAGTGCGGCGACGACTTCGCGGCGGTCCAGGCCGGGGACACCGTGACCGCCATCATGTGCGACGGCCTCGGCCACGGCCCGCTGGCCGCCGCGGCGGCCAGCCGGGCGGTAGCCGCGCTCCTGGACCAGCCGGACGGCGAGCCGGCCGCGCTGCTCGAGCGTGTGCACCGCCGGATGGCCGGCACCCGCGGGGGTGCCGTCGGCATCGTGCAGGTCACTGGTTCGGTGGCCCGGTTCGCCGGCCTGGGCAACATCGCGGCGTCCATCTTGTCCGACGGCACCCGCAAGAGCATGCTGTCCGTGCCCGGCATCGCCGGCTTCCAGGCCCGCACGATCCGCCAGTTCGAATACGAGGTGCCGCCCGGCGCGGCGGTCATCCTGCACTCCGACGGCATCAGCAGCCGCTGGGAGGTCGCCGCCGTGCCCGGCCTGGCGGCCCGGGATCCGCTGGTCATCGCGGCGGTGCTGCTGGCCGAGGCGGGCCAGCACCGCGATGACGCCGGCGTGCTGGTGCTCAAGTCATGACCAGCGAACTCGCCCGCCTCGACGTCCGCGACGTGACCGGCGTCTACGCGGCCCGCCAGGTCGGCCGCGGGCTGGCGGCTGGCCTGTGCCTGGACCGCCAGGACCAGATCCGGGTGGCGACCGCCCTGAGCGAGATCAGCCGCAGCGCGGTGACCGCCGGCCTGACCGCGGTCATCGCCTTCGGCGTGGACGACGTGGACCTGGTCCTGAGCGTCACCCTCGACGGGGAACCGCCGGCCGACGGGGTGGCCGCCGCCGCCCGGCTCATGGACCAGGTCGACACCGACGGCCGGGCCGTCCGGATGACCAAGCGCCGGCCGCCGGACGCGCAGCCCGACCTGGAGCTCGTCCGGGAGCAGCTGGCCGCCGTGCTGCCCCGGTCGGCCATGGAGGAGTTGCGCCGGCAGAACCAGGACCTGATCGCCGCGCTCGAAGACCTCAAGCAGCAGAAGGACCAGCTGGTGCTGCTCAACTCCGAGCTGGCCGAGACCAACGACGGCGTTATGGCCTTGTACAGCGAGCTGTCGTCCGAACTGGAGCAGACCAACCGCGGGGTGGTCGCCCTGTATGCCGAGCTCGACGAGAAGTCCGACCGGCTGCGGGCGGCGTCGGAGTCCAAGGACCGGTTCTGGGCCAACGTCAGCCACGAGCTGCGCACCCCGCTGAACTCCATCATCGGGCTGACCCGGCTGCTGGCCGAGCCCGTCCCCGGCAGCGCCCTGGATCCCGAGCGGCGCTACCAGGTGGACCTGATCAAGACCTCGGCCGGCACGCTGCTGTCGCTGGTCAAGGACCTGCTCGACGTGGCCAAGGCCGAGTCGGGACGGCTGCATACCGACCCCGCGCAGGTCAACCTGCACGCGCTGTTCGGCCGGCTGCGCGGCCTGGCCCGCCCGATGGCCGAAGGCAAGCCGATCGAGGTGGTGGTCGACGACGCGGGCGTCCCCGAGGCCATCTTGACCGACGAGGTGGCCCTGACCAGCATCCTGCGCAACCTGCTGTCCAACGGGATCAAGTACACCGACCGGGGTGAGGTGCGGCTGAGCGCCCGGGTCGTCGGCCCGCGGCTCGAGCTCACCGTGGTCGATACCGGCATAGGCATTCCGGCCGGCCTGTACGAACATGTCTTCGAGGAGTTCTACCAGGTGCCCGGGATTCGCCGGGGCGGAACGGGGCTGGGGCTGCCGTACGCCCGCCGGCTGGCCCGGATCCTGGGCGGGGACCTGGCCCTGAGCAGTGAGCCGGGCGCCGGGACCTCGGTCGTGCTCGATTTGCCGAATCAGACTCCGGTCCTGCGTACCGTCGTAGTGGCTGACGACGACGCCAGCTTCCGCCAGCTGCTCAAGGGATTGCTCACGGGAATGGCCGACCGGGTCATCGAGGCCGAGGACGGTGAGCAGGCGCTCGCCGTCCTGAACGGCAACCACGCCGACCTGGTCCTGGCCGACCTGCGGATGCCGGGAGTGGACGGCGGCACGCTGCTGTCCCGGCTGCCCGCGTCCATCCCCGCGATCTTGGTCACCGGCGCCGAAGTGCCGCTCCCGGCGCGGGCCTCGGCGATGCTGAGGAAGGACGAGCTCACCCGCGAGCGGCTGGAATTCACCATCCGCGGCGTCATCCGGAGCCCCTCATGACGGCGCCCCTTTCCGGCCAGCCGAACGTGCTGCTCGTGGTCGATGACGACGAGGCCAAGCGGTACATCATGGCCACCTGGCTGCGACGCGCGGGCTACACGGTGATCGAGGCGGCCACCGGGCGCGAGGGCCTGGCCCGGGCCGGCGAGGCCGAACTGATCCTGCTTGACGTGCACCTGCCCGACATCAGCGGCTTCGACGTCTGCCGGCAGATCAAGGCCGACCCACGGACCGCGGCGATCCCGGTGATCCAGGTGTCCGCCACCGCGGTGGCCGTGTCCGACCGGGCGGAGGGCCTGACTCAGGGCGCCGACGCCTACCTGGTGGATCCGGCCGAACCGGAGGAACTGCTGGCCATGGTGGTGGCCGCGCTGCGGTACTCCCGCGCCCGGCACCGCGCCGAGCGATCCGCGGCCCTGCTGGCCGAGCTGACCAGAGTCACGCTGGACATCAACGCGGCCGGCACCTTCGACGGGCTAGCCCGGGTCGCGGCCGCTGGGGCGGCCCGGATGTTCAACGCTCAGGTCATAGTCGTCCTGGCCATGCCCGACGGCCAGACCCGCCGGACCTCGGCGTCGCCCCAGCTTCCGGAGCCCAGGCAGCGCGGCGCCCCGTCCGGGCTGGCCGACCGGATCGCCGGGCGGGTGCTCGGGCCCGGGCAGCGGACCGCCGTGGCGCTGGTCCCGCAGGACGACTGGCTCCGGCTGATCCCGGACAGCACCCTGCGCTGCGACGTCCACGTGGCCGCGGTCCTGCTGAAGCCGGGCCGGCCGCCGGTGGCGGTGGGGCTCGATGGCGCGGGCGTGCCCGGCGAGGACGAACTGCAGATCCTCCGCCAGCTGGTCCAGCTGATCGCGCTGGCCGTGGAGGCCCTGCGTTCGATCGCCGAAGAGCACCTGATCGCCATGACCCTGCAGCGCAGCTTCCTGCCCGCGGAGCTGCCCGAGGTACCCGGCCTGGCCATGGCGTACCGGTACATCCCGGCCAGCGACCAGGCCGAGGTCGGCGGCGACTTCTACGAGGCGCTCCGCTGGCGGGACCAGGTCCTGGTCGCGATCGGCGACGTGCAGGGGCACTCGCTGCACGCGGCCACCGTGATGGGCGAACTGCGGCACGCGCTGCGGGCCTTTGCCGCCGAAGGGCACCCGCCGCTGGCCATCACCGGCCTGGTCAACGAGGTCCTGCAGCGGTATCACCCGGGCATCATCGCCTCGCTCTGCCTGGTGCTGCTCGACCCGGCCTCCGGCCGGATGCAGATCGTGAACTGCGGCCACATGCCCATCCTGCTCGTCGACGGGGGCGCCGCGGGCTACGTCGGCGAGGGCGGAGTGGTGCTCGGCCTGCCCATGCACGACCCGCACACGGAAACGGCCGTCCTGGCCGCGGGCGGGACCGCGCTGCTGTTCACCGACGGCCTGGTCGAGGAGCGCACGGTGTTCCTCGACGTCAACCTGGAGAAGCTGCGGGTGGCCGCTCAGGAGGTGCGGGGCGCGGACGTGGAGGCGTTCGCCAACCACCTGATGTCGATCTTCGGTCCCCGGGGAGACGACGTGGCCATGCTCGCGCTGCGGCGCATCCCGCTCGACCCGGTCGGCCCCCCCGGCCCGCTCGACCCGGTCGACCCCCTCAGCCTGGGACCGGGCCGGTGACCGACACCCCGCGCCCGGAGCGCGTCGCCGAGCTGGCGGCGCGCCACGCCGCGCTGCGGCGATCCGCCCGGTCGCGCGGGGCCGAGCCGGCCGAGATGCTCGACGCCGCGCTCATCGAGCTGGAAGGCGCCATCGAGCTGCTTCAGGCCGAGGCGCCCGCCCAAGGCCCTGTGACTAGCGGAGCCCCGGGGACGGACACCGCCGAACGCCAGCTGCTGCGTGCCGTCTTCACCGACGCCCCGGTGCCGCTGTTCCTGGTGGCCCAGGACGGGACGGTCCAGCGGGTCAACCGGTCCGCGGGCGACCTGATCGGGGCCAAGCCCGGCTACGCCACCGGCCGCCCGTTCGCCGCGTTCGTCAACCTGCCCTCCCGCGCGGCGGTGCAGTCACAGCTCAGCGCGGTGAGCCGGACCGGCCAGCCGCGCCTGGTCCGGGCCAGCCTGCTGGGCGAGGACGGCCTGGTTCCCAGCGAGCTGCTGATCGGCCGGGTGAGCGTCCGCGACGAGGCCGACCCGCTGGTCGTGGCGGTGCTGACCACCCCCACCTCCACCTCCAGCCCCACTCCCCCCGCGGCCGCCCGCGGGCCGAAGGCCAGCTCGCTGCAGGCCATCACCCGGCACCTGGATCTGGTCACCGCGGCCGCGCGCGTGCTACTGGAGAATCAGGGCTTCAGCGAATCCCGGACGTTGCAGCGGTGCGCGCGGCTGATCGCCACCGAGCTCGACGCGCTGGCCATCGTGGACCTGGAGCGCCGGCACCGGCTGCGGCGCCAGTTTGCCGTCGGCCCCGACGAGCCAGGGCTAGCTGGCCAGGCGGGCCTGGTCGCGGCCGTCGACCCGCCGCCCGGGTCGATCCCGGCTCGGGTGCACGAATCCGCGCACCCCGTGGTGATCGCCCACGTGGAAGACACCGGGGTCCTCGGGGCCGGGCTGGACGGAGAGCCGCTGCTGACCGTGCTGAACGCCACCTCGGTACTGTCCGTCCCGTTGTCGGACGGTCAGACCGGATATGGCGTGCTGACCCTGGTCCGCCCCACCCGGTTCACCATGGCCGAGTTGGGGCTGGTCCAGGCGATCGGCGAGCAGATGGCCCTGGCCATCCGGGTCGGCCGGGTCTTCCGGCGGCGCTCGGACACCGCCGACGCGCTGCAGTCCAGCCTGCTGCCGCGGCGGATGCCGGAGATCCCCGGGGTGAAGCTCGCCGCGACTTACCTGGCCGCCGCCGAGAAGCCGGAAGCCGGCGGCGATTTCTACGACGTTTACCAGACCCCCGACGGCTGGGGCCTGGCCGTGGGCGACGTGTGCGGGAAGGGCGAGGAGGCCGCCGCGGTGAGCGCGGCGGCCCGGCACGCGATCCGTGTGCTGGCGCGCCGGTGCGCCGATCCGGCCCAGGTGCTGTCCGGCACCAACGAGATCGTCCTGGCCGACGAACTGGCCCTGGACGGCGGCTTCGTCACGGCCAGCCTGGCCCACCTGAGCTGGCGAGAGGGCAGGCTGCGGGCGGTCGTGGCCAGCGCCGGCCACCCCGCGGCGGTGCTGCTTCGCGCGGACGGCGGAGTCCGGATGCTGGACGGCGGCGGACTCCCCCTCGGGCTGTTCCCCGACCCCGAGACGGCCACCCAGGAACTGACCCTGGACGCCGGCGACGTGCTGTTCCTGTATACCGACGGGCTGGCCCAGGCGCGCGGCCCGGATCACGCCTATTTCCACGACCGGCTGACCGACGAGCTGGCCGGGCTGGCCGGTTTCCCGCCCGACCGGCTGGTGGCGGCGGTACGCCAGGCCCTGCACGAGTTCATGGCCGGCGATCTGCTCGACGACGTGACGATGCTGGCCGTCCGGGTCGGGCGGCCCGACAAGGCCGCCGCGCCGGATCGCGCCGGCCTCCTGCCCAGGTCGAGCCCGGGACCCGCGCTATTGTCATGACCCGCGCGGAACAGGCACGATGTCCGAGTGCAGGTACGCGCGTGAACCGGGAGATGACTGAGCTATGGTCGGCGGCTCTCGGCGCCGCGGGCACGCTCATCCGCTACGGCCACTGGGGACGGCCGGTGCTGGTGTTTCCGTCCGAACGGGGCCGGGCCTGGGACTTCGAGAACAACGGCATGGTCGACGCGGTGCGCGGCCTGATCGACGAGGGGCGGCTGAAGCTCTACTGCGTGGACAGCTTTGACGCCGCGTCCTGGTCGAATCACGACCTCCCGCTCGAGGAACGCGCCCGCAGGCACGGCCGGTACGAGTCGTGGATCGTCGGCGACGTGGTGCCGTGGATCTACCGGGACTGCGGCGGGCCGGCCGAGGTCATCACGGTGGGCTGCAGCATGGGCGCGTTCCACGCGGCCAACTTCGCGCTCAAGCGGGCCGACCTGTTCCCGCTGGGCATGTGCTTGTCCGGCAACTACGACCCCGGGACCTGGCGCGCCTGGGGTGATCGGGGCCAGGAGGCGTACTTCAACAACCCCATGGACTACGCCGGCCACCTGGCGGGCGATCACCTGGAGTGGCTGCGCAGCCAGGTCAGCCTGCTGCTGGTCTGCGGTCAGGGCCAGTGGGAGGACACCACCGGGGTGCTGGACAGCACCCGGCGGTTCGCCGCGCTGCTGAACGAGAAAGGGATCAAGCACGAACTGGACGTGTGGGGCCACGACGTGCCCCACGACTGGCCGTCCTGGCGTGCCCAGTTCGCCCACCACATGCCCCGATTCTGCTAGCACCGTTCTGCTGAGGAGGAAGCCAGCCTTGACCACCAGGTACCTGATCGGGTTGCTGCTCGGGACCGAAGACGACTGGCCGACCGCGTTCACCGAGATCTTGAGCCGGCTGGGCCCGGTGCCGGGCCCGGACGGCGGCCAGCACGCCTTCGACACCGAGCGGATCACCATCGAGCCGTTCAGCCTGCGCGACCGGCCCCGGTACCACCTGGTCATCGACCGCCTCGCGTACTGGTACTACCACCCGCGGGAGTGGCTCAAGAAGGTCTCGATGATGGACGGGGTCTACCTGCTGAACAGCCCGTTCACCTTCCAGTCGATGGAGAAGCACGCGGCCTACTGCGCGATGATGCGGCTCGGGCTCAAGGTGCCCGAGACGGTGCTGGTGCCGTACAAGAACCCGCTCGACAACTCCCGCTACGCCTACACCGCGGCCCGCTACAACAAGTCGTTCGACCTGGACGCCATCGCGGAGAAGATCGGCTACCCGATCTTCATGAAGCCCTACGACGGCGGCGCCTGGCGTGGCGTCTCCCGCATCAACACCCCGGCCGAACTGCACGCCGCCTACGACGCCAGCGGCGAGATGCTCATGCACCTGCAGAAGGCCATCGACTACGACGTGTTCGCCCGCTCGCTGTCGATCGGCGCCGAGACCATGGTCATGCGCTTCCAGCCCGACCAGCCCATGCACTCGCGCTACGCGGTCGACCACAGCTTCCTGTCCCCGCAGGTCGGCACCGAGGTGGTGACGATCGGGCGGCTGGTCAACGCGTTCTTCCGGTGGGAGTTCAACTCGTGCGAGACGCTGGTCTCCGGCGACCAGGTGTACCCCATCGACTACGCCAACGCCTGCCCCGACGTCGCGCTGACCAGCCTGCACTACTACTTCCCCTGGGCCATGAAGGCCCTGGTCAAGTGGTGCGTGTTCGCCCTGGTCACCGCGCGCCGGGCCCGGCTGGACGTGGAGACCGACCGGTTCTTCACCGTCGCGGACGAGCCCGGCCTGTCCTACGACGGCAAGCTGGCCGTCTACGGGGACCTGGCCGACGCCTACTTCGACACCGCGCGCTACCGCGACTTCTGGTCCGGCCTGCAGGCCCGCCTGGACGAGGTCGTCCTGGACTGGATCGCGGGGCCCGATTTCGATCAGCTGCTGGTCCGGACCGTCCGTTCGGCGTACCCGGAGCACGAGCACGACCAGTTCATCGCCCACCTGCGCGGGCTGATGGAGCTGTGGGTCGGCGAGGAAACCACCCGGCTGTGTACCAACCCGTAAAAAAAGGGGACTAGACGTCCATGGGCCGTGACATCCAGGCGATCAAGATCACCGGCGAGGACCGGCGCCGCTACCGGGACAAGGTCCGGCGCTCGCTGGACGCGTTCGCCCGCATGCTGCGCGAGCGCCAGTTCGACGAGAACCCGTCGATGGTGGGCCAGGAGATCGAACTGAACCTGGTCGACGCCTCCGGCATGCCCTCGATGCGCAACGCCGAGGCGCTCGAGGCGATCGCGGACCCGGCCTGGGCCACCGAGGTCGGGCAGTTCAACCTGGAGATCAACGTGCCGCCCCGCCAGCTGGCCGGCGACGCGTTCGACGAGCTGGAGCGGGAGGTCCGCGCCGACCTGAACGCCGCGGACGGCAAGGCCCGCACGGTCGGCAGCCACCTGGTCATGATCGGCATCCTGCCCACCCTGGACGAGCACGACGTGAACGAGAGCGCCATGTCGGCCAACGAGCGCTACCGGGTGCTCAACGAGCAGATCTTCGCCGCCCGCGGGGAGGACATGCGGATCGCCATCGACGGCCCCGAGCACCTGCTCACCCACGCCGACTCCATCACGCCCGAGGCGGCCTGCACCAGCGTCCAGCTGCACACCCAGGTCAGCCCGGACGGGTTCGCCAGCTACTGGAACGCGGCCCAGGCCATCGCGGGCGTGCAGGTCGCGCTGGGGGCCAACTCGCCG
>Ga0209380_10003274_pt1 | contig 10092 bp, 13 predicted proteins | sample HubBroMetageWFT6_FD_188347 | JGI IMG/M metagenome (GOLD analysis project Ga0209380, IMG submission 188347) | Warmed and freeze-thawed soil microbial communities from the Hubbard Brook experimental Forest, New Hampshire - Hubbard Brook CCASE Soil... | ecosystem: Environmental > Terrestrial >...
GCAATACCTGCTGAGCCTGTCCGCCGCCCGGCCGGCCCCGCCGCGGCGGCCGCGCCGCGAGGCGGTGCCGGCCGGCATCCGGCAACTGCTCGACGCGCTCGTACTGCCGGCGTTCGTCGAGAACAGGATGTTCGACGTGCTCGCGGCGAACCGGCTCGCGACCGTACTGTCCCCCAGCATCCGCCCCGGCGCCAACCGCCTGCGGTCGGTGTTCCTCGACGCCGAAGAACGGGACCGGCATCCCGACTGGGAGCAGGCGACCGGCGGCCTGGTCGCCTCGTTCCGCGCATCGATCGGCACCGACGCCGACGATCCGCGGATCGCGCAGCTGGTCGGCGAGCTGTCCCTGGCCAGCGAACGGTTCCGGCAGCTCTGGGCGCGGCACGACGTCAAGGCGCTCGCGGGCGCACCCGTCCGGATGCGCCACCCGCAGGCCGGGATGCTGGAGCTGCGCCGCGAGAAGCTGTCCATCGGCGACTCGGGCGGCCAGCTCCTGGTGATCTATCACGCCGTAGCGGGCCGGCGAGCGTATTAGGATACCGCCTAGGTGTCGCGGTGACAGCCCCTAACCCGGGACTTCGACCAATCGGTCGATGAAGATGCCGGGGGTGACGATCACCTCGGGATCGAGCTCGCCGAGCTCGACAATACGGCGCACCTGAACGACCGAGAGATCCGCCGCCATTGCCATCGTCGGATTGAAATTACGCGCCGATTTGCGGTAGGTCAGATTGCCCCAACGGTCGCCGCGATCGGCGGAGAGGAGTGCGATGTCGCCCTTCAGCGGTTTTTCCAAAACATACATGCGGCCGTCGATCTCGTGGTGCTCCTTGCCGTCGGCAAGCCGGGTTCCAACCGAGACCGGCGAGTAGAAACCGCCGAGCCCCGCGGCGGCGCAGCGCATGCGCTCGCTGATTATGCCCTGCGGCACCAGCTCCAATTCGATGCGGCCCGCGGCATAGAGCTCTTCGAACACGACCGAGCCGGAGCTGCGTGGGAAGGAGCAGATGATCCGGCGCACCCGGCCGGCCGCGAGCAAGGAGGCGAGCCCCCTCCTCCCGGTCCCGGCATTGTTGGCGACGACCGTCAAATCGCGCGCCCCCTGCTCGACCACGGCTTCACACAACGCGTCCGGCAGCCCGGCGCCGCCAAACCCGGCGCACAGGATTGTTGCGCCATCGGCGATGCCGCTCACCGCTTCGGCGAGGCTCTTGACGCGTTTGTCGATCATCAGAACGCGACCGCGTCGCCGCCCTTCAGCGCGAGCATCGCCCGCGCCTCGTCGGGGGTGGCGATTTCGAGCGACAGGTTCTCGATGATCGACCGGACGCAGCTGACCTGGTCGGCATTGCTCTCCGCGAGTTTGCCTCGGCCGATCCACAGCGAATCCTCGAGCCCGACCCGCACATTGCCGCCCATGATCGCGCCCATCGAGACCAATGGCAGCTGGTGGCGGCCGGCGGCTAGCACCGACCACGCATAGGAATCGCCGAACAATTTGTCGGCGATCCGCTTCATGTGAACGACATTCTCCGGATCGGCCCCGATGCCGCCCAGGATCCCGAAGATCGTCTGCACGAAGAGCGGCGGCTTAATGAGGCCGCGGTCGAGGAAATGGGCCAGATTGTAGAGATGGCCGACATCGTAGCACTCGAACTCGAACCGGGTGCCGCAGCCCTCTCCCAGATCCTTCAGGATCCGCTCGATGTCGGCAAAGGTGTTGCGGAAGATGAAGTCGCGCGTCATTTCGAGGTGCCGCGACTCCCAGGGGTATTTGAACTCCTTGTACTTCTCCAATAAGGGGAACAGCCCGAAATTCATCGAGCCCATATTGAGCGAGCACATTTCGGGTTTGGCGCGCAGCGGAGCAGCGAGCCGCTCCTCGAGGCTCATGCCGTGACCGCCGCCGGTCGTGATGTTGACGACCGCTCCGGTCGACTGCTTGATCCGCGGCAGGAACTGCATGAAGACATCGGGGTCCGGCGTCGGCCGCCCATCCTTCGGGTCGCGCGCATGCAGATGCAGGATCGCCGCCCCCGCCTCCGCCGCGGCAATCGCATCGCGTGCGATTTCGTCCGGCGTCAGCGGCAAATGGGGGCTCATCGTCGGGGTGTGGATCGACCCCGTGACGGCACAGGTGATGACGACCTTGCCACGTAGCGGCATCTTGTTCCTCCCTCCTGCCGACGGCGACGATTACCCTATAATGGCCGAGTTTGGGACGGAGGTGGTGCGACTTTTTGCGGGGGGAATTCCGCAGCCTCCGCTCCCGCAACCATAAATTGACCAAATTATTTCCGTTTGCTGCATCTGCAGCGAATCAGCAGCAAATTCTCTGAATGATTGTAATGCCGAGACATGCACGCAGTCATGCGCCGGCCCGGCGCTTTTGTTGACAGCCGATCAGCCACCAGCACCTCCTTCACCCGACCGGCGCCCCGTCCCGCGCAACTCGCCAGAGGGCAGAGTATGCAATTCGAACAAGGCGATTTGAGGATCATCATCTCGAAATTTCCCAAAATCCTCCCTTGACGGAACGCCCAGCCGAATTATTTTGATGATAGTTCAAATATTGAATGGTTTGCTGGCATGGACCAGAAACGCGCGATCGCCGCCCTCGCGGCTCTCGCCCAGGAAACCCGCCTCGAGCTGTTCCGTCTTTTGGTCACCTGCGGCCCGGAAGGGCTGCCTGCCGGGGTCATCGCTGAGCGGCTCGGCGTGCAACCTTCGTCGCTGTCCTTCCACCTCGCGCAGCTCACCCACGCGGGTCTCATTGCGCAACGGCGTCAGAGCCGGCAGCTGATCTACTCGGCGGAATACGGCGCGATGAACGAGCTGCTCGCATACCTGACTGAAAACTGTTGCGGCCGAGGGGAGGCCTGCGTGTCCGCCTGCAGTCCTGCCGACATCCCTCGAGCAGCCACTTCGCCTAATCGTCCTTGATCACTGTCGGGGCGGCCCCGAACAGGGTCGAAATGAACCGGGTCGACGCGGCCAAATCGTCAACGGACACGTGCACGGCAGGCGCTTCATTGGTCTCTCCCGTAGCAAGGACCCGCTGGTGAATTTCGCGATCAGCACGCGGGCTGGCCGCGAGGCGGGGATGTCGCATCTCGGCATCCAGGCCGAGGATGAGACCGAGCTCAACGAGGTCTACGACCGCCTCAGCCGAGCCGAGCGGCCGATCGTAGAGGCCAAGGCGGCGACATGCTGCTACGCCAAATCGGACAAACAGTGGATCGCCGATCCGCAGGGCGTGCCCTGGGAAACGTTCCTCACTTATGGCGAAAGTACAGTCTACAGCGAAGGCTCGCTTGCCCGGCTGCGCGAGCTGACGGCGGACGCCGGGTGCTGCGAACCAACGGCGATCGCCAAGCCGAATACGGGTCCCGACACCCTCGCGCACCTGCTGCACCGGTTAGCGCTCAGACGCACTTAAAAGGAGAGAGGGATGGACCAAGCCGACGTCAAGGAGAGGGTGCGCGCCCGCTATGGCAGCATTGCCGAAACTTCCGGCACTACCGATTGCTGCACACCGGCAACCTCCTGCTGCGGCCCTTCTACCGCTTCTACAGCCGAGGGAAAGTCGCGGCAGATGGGGTATTCCGAAGCGGAGCTCGCGGCGGTTCCGGAAGGCGCCAATCTCGGGCTCGGCTGCGGGAATCCGCAAGCCATTGCCGCTTTGCAGCCAGGTGAAGTCGTGATCGATCTCGGCAGCGGTGCCGGTTTCGATTGCTTTCTAGCCGGGCAGCAAGTCGGCACGGAGGGGCGGGTCATCGGTGTCGACATGACCCACGAGATGCTGAAGAAGGCACGCGAGAACGCGCTCAAGGTAGGCGCCGGCAATGTCGAGTTCCGGCTTGGCGAGCTGGAGTATCTGCCTGTCGCCGATAACACGGCCGACGTCGTTCTATCGAACTGCGTGATCAATCTGGTGCCCGACAAGGAGCAGGTATTCCGCGAGGCCTTTCGCGTGCTGAAGCCCGGTGGACGTCTCGCGATTTCCGATGTGGTCAACAGCGCGCCCTTGCCGGCCGAACTGCAAGCCGATAGCGCGCTGCTGTGCGGTTGCGTCAGCGGCGCGGCGCCGGTCGATTGCATTGAGGCATGGCTTGTCCGGGCCGGGTTCGTTGACGTGCGCGTGACCCCGCAGCCTGAGAGCCGGGAGCTGATCAAGACTTGGGCGCCGGGTCGTGGCATCGAAAATTTTGTCGTCTCGGCTGCCGTCGAGGGCCGCAAACCAGCCTGAGCCGGCAGAATCCAGGGCGCGAACAAAGCGGCCCTGTCGCTCGCCCGTGCGTCGATCAACATTTTAACCGGACAAGGGTACTGCTATGACATCTGTCAGTGATGCCAGAGGCCGCGCAGCGGCACCGGCGCTCGGCACCTTCGAACGTTATCTGACTGTCTGGGTGGCGCTTTGCATCGTTACCGGCATCATCCTCGGTCAGTTTTTTCCTGCCCCGTTTCAGGCGCTCGGCCGCATGACCGTGGCCGAGGTCAACATTCCAGTCGCCCTGCTGATTTGGCTGATGATAGTGCCGATGCTGCTCAAGGTGGATTTCGGGGCATTGCACCGGGTGGCCGAGCAGTGGCGCGGCATCGCCGTGACCGTCGGGATCAATTGGCTGATCAAGCCTTTCAGCATGGCGCTCCTCGGCTGGCTCTTCATCGGCTGGTTGTTCCGTCCGTGGCTACCGGCGGGTCAGATCGACAGCTACATCGCCGGCCTCATCATCCTCGCGGCAGCGCCCTGTACGGCGATGGTGTTCGTGTGGTCGAACCTGACCGACGGCGATCCAAACTTCACGCTCAGCCAAGTCGCGCTCAACGACACGATCATGGTGTTCGCTTTTGCGCCGATCGTGGGACTCCTGCTCGGTCTCTCCTCGATCACGGTGCCGTGGACGACGCTGTTCCTTTCCGTGGTTCTCTACATTGTCGTGCCGGTGATCGCGGCACAGCTCTGGCGGCGATCCTTGCTGGCGCGTGGCGGCGAGGCCGGGCTCGCGCAAACCCTTCGGAAGCTCCAGCCGATCTCGCTCATCGCGCTGTTGGCGACACTCGTGTTGCTATTCGGGTTTCAGGGCGAGCAGATCGTAAGGCAGCCGCTCATTATCGCGCTGCTCGCCGTCCCGATCGTGATTCAGGTGTATCTCAACGCCGGCATTGCCTACGGGCTCAACCGGGCCCTCGGCGTCCCGCACAATGTCGCCTGCCCGTCGGCCTTGATCGGCGCCTCGAATTTCTTCGAGCTCGCCGTCGCCGCTGCGATCGCGCTTTTTGGCTTCCAGTCGGGCGCCGCGCTCGCGACCGTCGTCGGTGTGTTGGTCGAGGTTCCGGTCATGCTTTCCGTCGTGCGCATCGTGCTGCGCACACGCGGATGGTATGAGTATAGGGATCGTGCTTTCACCGCGTGACCCTCCCCAGAGTGTCCGAAACCGGGCGGGCCGCGTTGACGTCTGCCCATCGTGGACGTTGACTCAATGAGTGGTTGGGCGGCGCAATCTAAACGCGGCGCGCGGTGCCGTGAGTGGTCAAACGCAACGCCGTCGTTGCGGCTCTTGCGGCAGTTCCCTCGAGAGCATAGGGGCCCGGTCTGAAGATTTGGCCATGGCCGCCCGCCCGCGGAACGCGACGCTTAGCCCTGCGTCCGGATGAACGCCTTGATGTTGGGGCAGGTCTCCGTCTGCCACCAGCGATCCTCCCAATTCTGCAATCGGAATTGAACCGGCGGTCCCCCCATTGCTTCACCTCCAGCAATTCACGGGGTTTTAAGCCACTGTGGGGATCCGGCTCGGCAATGGTCCTCCGCTTGTCAGATAGACGCCGGCGGAGATGAGGGCGATGCCGACCCAGTCTGTTTCGTGTGGCTACTCGTCGAGGAGCGGTATTGCCAACAGTGCCGACAGCGCCGGCACCAAAGCTCCAAAGGCTGCGCCACCTGAAGCGCCAAGGATGGCAACCGCACGGCCATACAGAAGAAGGGAAACAATGCTCACGAGAACGCCCTGGAAAATCGCCTGAACGGTAATCTCAGCGAGCGGTAGCTGGGCGAGGCAGGTTCCGTGCAATGCTAGGTAGATTGGCAGGTAGATCACCAGCGATCCGGTGGAGACGAGGGCTGCCACGTGAAGTGGATCGAGTTTTGCCTGCCGCATGACCACGGTGAAGCATGCCGTCAAGAATGCCGCGAACAGGAAGAGCACATCGCCGAAAGCAGCGAAGCCGAATACGGCCCCTTTCAGATAGGCCGAAATGGCCGGCTGCATCACGAACCCCCAATACGTGACCGGAGGGGACCCAGCGGCTGGCCCGAGCGGCCAGCATCAGCGCCCTTCGACTCAGAAGATGAGGGGCGCCGCGATCGCCAGGAAATCCCAAAGAATGGCCAAATCGTCGTGGGTTGCCGGCCGGCTCCGGATGTCGCTCTCAGGCGGCGACATCGATGACTTCCATCGACACGATCTGGTCGGGCTCGCCCGAATAGATGATGAGGCTGACCGTTTCGGTCGCGATCATGGCGCTGTGCGGCTGGCCGGACGGGTTTAACGTGTAACCGCCCGAGGCGCGCGCCGGTGCGCCCGATTTTGTCGCGCGACCGCCTTCGAGATTGAAGACATGCTCGTCGGAAAGGGCGATCGCGACGATCTTGATCAGCTTCCCCGGCGGGGGTGAGAATTTGCCGAGCCACGCGATCCCGCCTCCCTCCGCCCGCCGGTCGCTGAGCACTTTGAGCTGCACAATGTCTTTGCCGTCATAACGCGCCGCCGGCCCATAGAACGGGATGCCCGGCGTCCACTCGGCCTGCCCTATATCGACATGGATCGAAACCATCCGTCCCTCCTTTCAAACGTTGCTTAGGGAGGTTAACAGGGCGATACTGACAGCGTTCTGTCAGGAGCCGCCCATGCGCCGCGCCGACCGCCTGTTCGATATCATTCAGACGTTACGCGCGGCCCGGCATCCGCTTACGGCAGCGGCGATCGCCGAGAAGCTGGAAGTGACGGTCCGCACGATCTATCGCGACATCGCCGCCTTGCAGGCGAGCCGCGTGCCGATCGAAGGGGCGCCCGGGCTCGGCTATGTGCTGCGCCGCGGCTTTGATCTGCCGCCATTGATGTTCACTCTCGAGGAGACCGACGCGATTGCGATTGGCGTGCGGTTGTTGCGTCGCCTGCGCGATCCGAAACTCCAGAAAGCGGCAGAAAGCGTGCTCGCCAAGCTCGCCGCTGTGGTTCCGCGGGAATTACAGTCGCAGCTCGTCGCAGCGCCGCTTTTCGTATCCGAGGGCAGCGCCCCGGCGGTCAACGGGATCGACCTGTCGCAGCTGCGCAGCGCGATCCGCGAGACGCGCAAGCTTGCCGTCGCCTATGTCGACGAAGAAGGCCGTCGCACGCAGAGAACGATCTGGCCGATCGCGATGGCCTATTATGTCGACGTAACCCTTCTCGGTGCGTGGTGCGAATTGCGGAACGACTTTCGCAATTTTCGGGTCGACCGCATTCTCGGCTCGCAACTGCTCGACCAAAGATTCGAGGCCGACAGCGGCAAGCTGATGGCCCAGTGGCTGGCGCTTCCAAAGGACAATTCCCGCGCCGCCGCCTGATCGCGCAGGCTGGGTCGCACTTGGTCGATCGCTCTTGAAAGTAAGGATAGTTTTCCTTACGTTGTCTTGCGGAGGCCACGTCATGAGCACGCTTACCGTCACTGCCAAAGGGCAAATTACGCTGCGCAAGGATCTCCTAAAGCATCTCGGCGCCCAGCCTGGCGAAAAAATTATCGTCGACAAGCTTCCGGATGGCCGGATTGAGATAAAGGCCTCGCGGCCTAAGGGTAAGATTTCGGATGTCTTTGATTTTTTGAAGCAGGAGAACGGCCCATCCTTGTCGATCGAGCAAATCAACGAGGTCGCGAGACGGGGTTGGGCCGGCAGGCGATGAAGATTACCGCCGATACGAATGTCCTCGTTCGAGCCATTACGGGTGATGACGATCGGCAAAGCAAACTGGCTCAGGCGGAATTGGCAAAGGGGATGCGATTGCGCTGGCGTTACCGGCGCTTTGCGAGTTGGTTTGGGTGCTGTCGCAGGCCTATAAAGTCCCAACGACGGATACAGCCGAAGCGGTTCGACGTTTGATGAATGGCGCAAATGTCCTGGTCAACCGGCTGGCAGTGGAAGCGGGTCTCGCGATGCTCGACGCGGGTGGTGATTTCGCCGACGGCGTCATTTCCAATGAAGGAAACTGGCTTGGGGCAGAGACCTTCGTTTCCTTCGATATGGAGGCCACCAAGCTACTTGCAGCTCGAGGCGGATCCGTTCGTCTGCTGCGGTAGAGGGATGCTCTCGGTGGCGTTTACCCCTTCGCGCGAATGAACGCCTTGACCTTGGGGTAGGTCTCGGTCTGCCACCGGCGGCCGTGGAACACGCCATAATGGCCGACTTTGAGCTGGAGGTGGTGCAGCTTTTTCGCCGGCGGGATGCCGGTGCAGAGATCGTGCGCGGCGACGGTCTGCCCGACCGCGCAAATGTCGTCATTCTCGCCCTCGACGGTCATCAACGCGGTCTGCTCGATCGCCTGCGGCTCGACCGGGTCGCCATGCACCCGGAAATGCCCGAGCGGCAGATCATGGTCGTGAAAGACGCGCTTGATGGTCTGCAGGTAGAAATCCGCCGGCAGATCCATGACCGAGCTGTACTCTTTGTAAAAAGCGCGGGTCGCCGCCGCGCTGTCGCCGTCCCCCTTGACGAGATTGTGGAACATCGACCAGTGCGCCGAGACGTGCCGGTCGAAATTCATGCTGAGAAAACCGGCGAGCTGGAGAAAGCCGGGATAGACCCGCCGAAAGGCTCCGGTATACCGCGCCGGCACCGTGGTTATGACGGTGCGGTCGAACCAGTCCAGCGGATGCGCCATCGCGAAGCGGTTGACCTCGGTCGGGTTCGCCCGCGGATCGATCGGACCGCCCATCAGGATCATTGAGGCCGGCTGGCAGGGGTCGCCAGCGGCCGCCAGCAGAGACACCGCGGCCAGCACCGGGACCGAAGGTTGGCACACCGCCATCACATGGATCTTCGGCCCCAAGAGACGGACGAACCGGCTCACCACATCGACAAAGTCGTCGAGATCGAACCGGCCATAAAGCAGCGGGATGTTTCGCGCATTCACCCAGTCGGTGATGTAGACATTGTGGTCGGGCAACAGGGTCGCGACGGTGCCGCGCAGCAAGGTCGGGAAATGGCCCGAAAGCGGCGCCACCACGAGTACCGTCGGCTCGTCGCGGGCTTCATCCTTGCGAAAATGGAGGAGCTGGCAGAAGGGATGCGAGGCAACGACCTCTTCGGTCACGCCAACCTCCTCGCCGCCGACGACCACCTTGTGGATGCCAAATTCCGGCCGATCGTGCGACATGCCGGCATTGGAAAGCAGCTCCATCGCCGCCGCCGCGCTCCTCACCAGCGGAGCATTCTCGATCAGCGGCCATGGCTGGGTCAGCACGCCGCGGAAAAACTCGGCCATCAGGCGAATCGGAGCGAGTACGTCGCTGTGTACCTGGTAAGTGTCGTAGAGCATATATCCTCGAATTTACCTGCCCCCGCGCTCGGGAAATTCCAAACTGTCGAAGCGGTTCCCATTTCGATCGATCCAAAGGCGAAATCATCCCATCCCAAAACTTTTGTGATTTCAAGGGTATATTTGTATTGCCAGTCATTTAGGCAAGGGCGTCGGAGATCTCCTCCCCGAGCATTGCAACTATCGGGTGCAATGTTTCAAAACTTGGTTAACGCCGCCCTTTAACAGGGCAGACCAATTAGACTTGCTTAAATCGTGGGCGTCTATGGCGGCCGGGACACGCCATTCACATCAAACTTCGGTTTTTCAGTCGGAGATTCAGTGCGGCGGGGCAGCCAAGCCGCCGCGTACTTCGTGCACGACAATACCGGAAATACGCGGCGGCGGCGCGAGCCAGCGGGGATGCGCCAAGCTGGTCCCGATGTCGCTTTCTCCGGCGCGCCACCGCCGTGTAACCGCGGCCGCCGAGAAATCGGCCATCTTGACGGCAAACTCGACGGCGCGGACCTCGAGAACC
>Ga0209380_10003275_pt1 | contig 10091 bp, 6 predicted proteins | sample HubBroMetageWFT6_FD_188347 | JGI IMG/M metagenome (GOLD analysis project Ga0209380, IMG submission 188347) | Warmed and freeze-thawed soil microbial communities from the Hubbard Brook experimental Forest, New Hampshire - Hubbard Brook CCASE Soil... | ecosystem: Environmental > Terrestrial > Soil...
CCGCCTAGTTGTTGCATGGCATCGCGCATGGCGGCGAGGTCGACTACGCAGGGTACGCCGGTGAAATCCTGGAGCAGGACGCGGCTGGGAGTGAAGGCGATTTCTTTGTCGGGCTGGGAGTTTTTATTCCAGGCGGCCATGGAACGGATGTCTTCTTTTTTTACGTTGCGGCCGTCTTCGGTGCGCAGCAAGTTTTCCAGCAGGATGCGGAGGCAGAAAGGGAGATGTTTGGTGGAGATGGCTTGCTGGTCGAGGGCGTCGAGTCGGTAGATTTCGTATTCTTTGCCGCCGACTTTGAGAATGGAGCGGGTGTTGAAAGTATTTAAGGACATGATTGGCTTCCTGGAACCTTTAAGTTTAGTCGTTTTGGGGCGGATTGCGTAGAGGCGTGGGACGTGCGGATTATTTTTTGGAGAGGAAGTAGAGGTCGTCGTAGCCGCCGGGGCGGGCGTAAACCACCGAAGAGAGATCGGGGGAGACGGCGAAGGCGTTGCCGCCGTAGTCTTCTCGAAGAGAGAAAGGGAGTTTGAGGGCTGGGACTGGAGAGCCGACGGGGGTGCCGTTGTGCAAGGGCTGGCGGAAAATGATGGTTTCGCCGTGGGCGGCGAGAGAGTAGAGGAAAGACTTGCCGTCGGGTGAATACAGGGCCATGAAAGACACGATGCCGGACTTCAGGGTGGTGCACTTTTTATCGGCGACGGAGTATTGATAGAGGCCAGGATTGTCTCCCCAGAGCGAGGAGGTGATGATGAATTTGTTGTCGGGAGAAGAATCGACGGCCATGCCACAGTGGTCGAAAAAGGGGGCTGCGGGAGAGCCATCTAAAGAGAGTCTCCAGTTCTTATCGGCGCGAGTACTTTTGTCGGAGCCGCCCAATATTAAAGAGTGATCGCCGGTTTCCCAAATGACGAAGCCGACAAAATCTCCCGACCAGGGCAACTCATGAAGATGCGTGCCATTGGCATCGATGATAAAGAGCTGCCAGTCCGTCCCGGTACGATCGGCAAAAAGAAATTTGCTTGCGTCGTTGGACCATCCCAATGTTTCCAAGTTAGCGCCGGAAGAAATAAGTTTCACGGGGTTGTGGCCGGCGGAATCCGAGACCCAGAGTTCTGTTCTATCCGCTTCGGGTTGGGTGATGTATGCCAAGTGCTGGCCGTCATTTGAAAAGATGGGCTGACTTGTGTCCTCGGTTACGAGATCAGAAAATTGTTTGGAGGCGGCGCGATAGAGAGTCAGGGTTCCGGCACTTCTGCCGTTAATGAAGTAAATGCCCTTGCCGTTCGGGTCGGACATGGGGCTTCTGTCAGGGCCGGGACCGAAAGTGACTTGCTTCAAGGAATGATTATCGAGAGAGAACTCCCAGAGGTTGGAAATGCCGTTGACCTTGCGGCTCACATATAGGCTTTTGCCCGGAACAGCCCACGAGGTGTGGGCAGAGGTCTCCGGCAGATCGGCCAGGTCTTCGATCTTGCGGGTGGAGAGATCCAATCGCTGGAAGGACATCTTGCTGGAAGTGCCGAAGGTGATCAGGAGGCTCCGCCCGTCCGGGTAAGCCTTGAGGCCAAACCCTAAGTTGGTGCTGACGGGAGCGGTGTAGAGCAGCTCTTCGCCAGAGCCAGTCCTCAACGTTCGAACGATGCGAGCGTCAGCTTTCTGGATGAACAAAGACTGGCCGTCGGGCGATGAGACGACATTAAAACCCGCAGCCAAGTGTTTCGGAGAGCCACCCAGGGTAGGTATGGTCCAGATCTCGAATTCACCAAGAGTCTGCACGAAGTAAATTTCAGTGCCGTCGAAGGAGAAATTCACAACAATCTTATTGACTTCGTCGTGAGTGAGTTGAAGAGGGGCGCCGCCGGAAGTGAGCATGACGAAGACCTGGTCGTAGCCGTCGACGGGAGAGGTGAAAGCGATGGTGCGGCCGTCGGGGGAGAGACTGGGGTAGTCGATCGACTTGTTCCACTGGCTGATTTTTGTGACGGTGGCCGGACCTTCGGAGGGCTGGCGATTCAGAGCAAAGCGGTAGACGCCATAGCCAGCGGCGAGAACGAGAAGAAGGAGCAACACGCCAAGGGAAAGAACTTTGCCTTTGTTGCGGGAGGCGGCTGCGGCGATGATGGAACTGTTGGAAGGATGGGCAGCCGACGCTCCTGAAGGAGCGGTGGCTGAAGCTGAAGGGAGGGTTTCCGGGGAGGCGGAAAATCCCGGGTGCGCAGAAGAAGAAGAGAATGCGGCGGGGACTGAGCCGCTGGAGACGCGTCCGGAACCGGTGTCGCGGCGCAGGCGCTTAAGATCGGCGCGAAGTTCGGCGGCATTCTGGTAGCGGAGGTCGCGATCTTTTTCGAGGGCCTTGCCGATGATGCGTTCGAGTTCGGGGGAAACGTCTGGGTGGAGGCGGGTGGGGGAAAGAGGTGCACGATTGAGGATGGCTTCGAAGATTATGCCGGAGGTTTCACCGCGGAAGGGGAGCGATCCGGTAGCCATTTCATAGAGCACGGCGCCGAAGGAGAACAGGTCAGAACGGGCATCGAGTTCCTTGCCGCGAACCTGTTCGGGTGACATGTAAGCCATGGTGCCGAGGGCTGAGCCGGGGCTGGTGAGATGGTCGGAGTCGACGCCGACGGTGGCGAGAGTGGCGGCGGCGGATTCGGCTTCGGGGCGAGGAGTGGTGACTTTAGCCAGGCCGAAATCGAGAATCTTGGCGTGGCCGCGTTTGGTGATGAAGATGTTGGCCGGCTTGATATCGCGGTGAACGATGCCTTGAGCGTGGGCGGCATCGAGGGCATCGGAGATTTCGATGGCGAGGTCGAGGAGGCGCTCCATGTCTATGGGACGGCCCGCGATCAGATACTTGAGAGTTTGGCCCTCGAGACATTCCATGGCGATGAAAGTCCGTCCGTTTTCTTCGCCAATGTCGTAGATGGTGCAGATGTTGGGATGGTTGAGAGCGGACGCGGCTTTGGCTTCGCGGCGGAAGCGAGCGAGGGATTGGGGATCTTTGGCGAGGTCGTCAGGAAGAAATTTAAGAGCCACGAAGCGATCAAGGCGCGTGTCCTGAGCCTTGTAGACGACGCCCATACCGCCGCCGCCGAGCTTTTCGATCACGCGGTAATGAGAGATGGTTTGTCCGACGAGTGAGGACGAATCGCTCATTTCACTTGGCACGCAGGGAGTGCGTCCACTGAATGCACATCTTAGGTTGGGCGCGGGGACAAGTCAACGAGGCGGCACGCGGCAGCTTCACAAAAATGCACAGGTCCTTCGTCGGGAGTCGCTCGCTTCGCGTGCGACTCCGCTTCCTCAGGATGACAAGGGGCCGCGTCTTCGTGGGCGGGGGAGTTTGGCGCGGCGGTTTACAGAAAATTACATACCGCGATCTCGACGGAGAGTAGCATCATGGCCTTATGAAACCTAAATCGCGGGTTGGTCATCTATCTAACTAGGAAAGATTCAGGCGATGTTAGTGCAGGGGAGGTTCAAGCATATGAACATATTCGGACGCATGGGAAGTTTTTCAGAGCATCGATTGGGCCAGAGGAGTCTGGGTTGCCTGTTGTCGGTGGTTCTGGTGTTCGCGACCTTGCCTCAGAATGTGTGGGCGCAAGACCAAGGTGCGCCGGCTGAGGCCGCTCCAGTTCAAGGTGCGGCGGATCAGAGCGCGCCGGCACCTGCTCCGGCGCCGCCGTACACGCAGCAGACTCCCGAGCAATTGCAGCAGTTGGTCGCGCCGATTGCGCTGTATCCGGATTCATTGGTGGCGCAGATCCTGGCTGCGTCGACGTTTCCCGAACAGGTGGTAGAGGCGGACCGATTTGTGCAAGCGCATCCTGATTTGAAGGGTACTGACCTGGGTAACGCTGTGGACCAGCAACCGTGGGATCCGAGCGTGAAGGCGCTGTCGGCATTTCCTTCGGTGCTGGGAAATATGGACAAGAACCTTTCATGGACGTCATCGCTGGGCGATGCCTACTACAACCAGCAGAAGGATGTGATGGATGCGGTGCAGGTGATGCGGCGAAAAGCGGAAGAGGCCGGCAATCTGAAGACTACACCGCAGCAAACGGTTACGGACCAGGACTCGGATATCGAGATTGCGCCTACCGATCCGGATGTGGTTTACGTTCCGGCGTACGATCCGTGGCTGGTTTACGGATATCCGGTGGTGGCGTGGCCGGGATGGTATCCGTACCCTGGAATCTGGTTTGGCGGGCCTTATCTTTCATTCGGACTTGGGTTCGGAATCGGGTGGTGGGGCGGGTTTGGATGGGGATGGGGTCACTGGGGATTCGACTGGCATGACCATTACGCGAGGTTCAACGGCGGGAGGTACTACTCCGGGAGCAGAACGTTTTATAACCGGGGCGCCTACGCTCGTGGCGGATTTGCACGAGGCGGCGGTTTTGACCGAGCCGGCGGCGGCTTCGACCGAGCCGGAGGGGCCAGACCTTTCGATGGAAACCGGCAGGCGGCTCGAGGATATGCAGCACCGCGCGGTCAGAGCGGGGTGCGATCTGGGGCCTTCAGCGGCTACGACCATGGAGGGCAGACCAGGAACTTCTCATCGCGCGGAAGCGCCAGCTTCGGTGGCGGATTTCATGGCGGCGGAGGGTTCCACGGAGGCGGAGGCGGCGGGCGACGGTAATCGGACCCGCGATGGGTTTCCAGTTGTTCGAAGACTTTGAAATACGGAGAAGCCATATGCAGCGAGCGATGTTGAAGTTCTATGAAACTCGTCGGGCAGATCTGCTTGCGGCGGCCGCGGTTGTGGTTCTTGTGACGGGGTGCTTTACTATGCCGTCCGCGGCGCAGCAACCGGGCCAGAAAACTTTTTCTTCCGCAGAAGATGCGAGCAGCGCTCTGTTCACGGCAGCGCAGAGCAATGACGAGAAAGCGATGTTAAGCATTTTGGGAGCGGACGGAAAAGAAATCGTTTCGTCCGGGGACGAGGCCGAGGACTCCCAGGCGCGGGCCAACTTCGCGGCGAAGTATCAGGAAATGCATCGTCTGGTGAAAGAGCCGGACGGGACGACGGTTTTGTATATCGGCGCCAAGAATTGGCCGACGCCCATACCGCTGGTGAACAAAGGCGGTTCGTGGTACTTCGACACAGAAGCAGGAAAGAGAGAGATTTTGTACCGGCGAGTTGGCCGGAATGAAATGTCGACGATCAGGGTTTGCCAGGAGCTGGTGTCGGCGCAAAAGGAATACTCGGGACAGCACAAGGAATACGCGCAGAAAATCTTCAGTGATGAAGGGCAGCGCGATGGCCTTTATTGGAAAGCCGCAGCCGGCGAACCCCTGAGCCCGGTTGGACCGCTGGTGGCAGCGGCGGTTACGGAGAGCTATGCCAAGAGCGGGGACAGCGCTCCGACTCCGTATCGCGGCTACTACTATCACATTCTGACGCGGCAGGGGAAAAATGCTCCGGGGGGAGCTGAGAGTTACCTTGTGGACGGAAAAATGACTGCGGGATTCGCGTTTGTGGCTTATCCGGCGGAATATAGATCGTCGGGGGTAATGACTTTCATTGTTGGGCAGGACGGGGTGGTGTATCAGAAAGATCTCGGCAAGAAGACGGATGCTATCGCGAAGGCTATGAAGGAATACAACCCGAATTCCAGCTGGCAGAAAGCTGAAGACCAGCCGGAAGAAACTGCCAGCGACCAGAAGACGAAATAATTCTGCGGATTGCCCTTAGTGAGCGGCGGTCCAGACCTGGTAGGCGACTACTGCCATCATGAACAGAAGATAGAGTCGAAGCGCCCAGAGGACGAGGAGTTCGGGGCCTTTGAGGTGCCGGCGCGGGATGGGGTGCTTCTTCGCTTTGACCAGCTGATCGTGCTCGAGCGAAGAGAGTACCCAGGTTTGATCGGAGAGCGAAGGGTGTTCTTTCTTGACCACTAGATTTGTTCTCCCAGTTCAGAATGATTCTTGCTGTCCCGAAAAACGTACCTCAGGGCTAAAGCCCATGTGAGTCGAGTCTCTACTGGCACCCTTTGGCGCGCTTCGCTTGCTCAGGGCAGGCTAAGAACTGAAGTCGTGCTCTTCCCGGTCTTTCAGCGAGACTAAAGCCTCTTCTAAATTCTGTCCTCTAACGCAGGCCTGGAAGGACTGCATCACCTTGCCTGAAGGCCTGGCATTCCACTTGTTTACGTTCCTCCCAAGGCGGCGAAGATGTTGGGGGCGATTATGCTGACGCCGAAGAGTATTCCGGCGGCGGTGAGGATGAATACAACCGCACTGGACAGAATGTTTGCCCACCATGGACTGACCAAGTCGCCCATGATTTCTTTGTCGTTGACCAACATGAAAAGGAATACCAGCGCCGGGGGCATGGCCAGAACTGCGACTACGTTTACCAGCAGGACCACGTAGACCAGCGGCAGGCCTGGGATCAGGACGATGGCCGCGGCGACGACCGCGCACAAAGTAAGGACTGCGTAAAACGACTTGCCTTCTCCCATGGGGAGGTTGAGGCTGTGGGGTTTGTGAGTGACTTCTCCGAAGGCGTAGGCCGAGGACGCTGAAATGGTGATGGCGGCTACGATGCCGGCCTCGACCATGCCGAGGGCGAAGAGCGATGCGCCGAAGCGTCCGATGATGGGTTGGAGAGCCTGGGCGAACTCAGCGGCCTGGTAATTCTCCGCCGTCATGTGATGGGCGAGGAGCGGGGCGGTCGCCAGAATCGTGGCGATGGCGGCGGCGGTCGCCAGGGCTGCGCCTAAGGCGGTGTCGATGCGGCCGAAGCGAATGTCTTTTGTGGTCATTCCTTTATCGACGGTCGCGCTCTGCTGGAAGAAAAGCATCCACGGGGTAACGGTGGCCCCGATATCGGCAAGCATGAGGAGCACGGTGTCTTTGTTGAAGCCGGGGAGCGGTTGCCAGGTGAGGAATGCGTGGCCGACGGAGTGCCACGCGGGGTGAGTCATGAGTGCGACTGGAATGAAGATCAGATTGAATGCGGCTGCAGCCAGGGTGAGGCGTTCCCAGGTCCAATAGCGGTGGCTCATGAGAGCGCCGTAGAGGATTACAAGCGCAATGAGGACCGCGACCCAGGGAGGGACGCCGAAGAAGCCGAGGCCGGCGCGGATGGCGATGAACTCTGTGATCAGAGTGAGGAAGTTGCCGATGCCGAGGTCGAGCATGGAGAACCATCCCCAGAAAGGACCGAAGCGCTCGAAGATGAGTTCGGCGTGTCCACGATGGGTGGCAGCGCCGAGGCGAACGGTCATCTCCTGGACCACGATGGCCATGCAAAAGGTGAGGGCGACGAAGGGAAGGAAGAATCCGATGCCGAATTTTGCGCCAGTGGCGGCATAGGAGAGCATGCTGGGGCCGTCGTTTTCTCCTAACATGACGAGTACACCTGGGCCAACCAGCAACCACAGAAGGCGCGCACGCGAGGAAAAGCCGCGCTGGGCGCGGGCTGTAGACACTCGGACGCGATCGTGAGCGCGGTCCACGTCTTCGTGAGTGATTACTACTTCCTCTTCGGCTTGGGCGACGGCAGGCTTCATCGGTTGGATTGGGTGCGCGTAATCTCTGCCGATGTGTCCTGGGGACTTTCTCTCGCGGAGATTAGCGTAAGTATACACTATGGAATAAACCATGGTTAACTAAAGTTTCGCTGACTGGGAGCTGTTATAGAAATGCCTCGCCTGGCATGTGGTCGCGGAGAGATGCACGGGGTCCTTCGACTGCGGTTGTGCTTCGTTTCACGAAGCACAACCTCCGCTCAGGATGACAACTTTATAAGACGTCCGTTAGCGGGCGGGGCCGTGGTTGGCGGGGGAGACCCAGACGCGCTCGGCGGCGGCGCGGCCCAGGGAGACGTTGCCGGCTGCGGTGGAGAGAGCGAGGGTCTGGTCGTAGTTGCGTTCGAGGAGGCGCAGCCTGGCTCCGGGACGAATGCCGCGGGCCTCGAGGAACTCGAGCAGGCGGCGGTCGCGCTCATAAATTCCACTGACGGCGTAGGCGGCTCCGGGTGCGGCATCGGAGAGCAGGAACAGTCCGCGATGGCGGCGGCTGGCAGGGCTTTCCATCTCGCTGAGGTTGCCGTGGGGGCAGGCGCCTGTCTTGCCCAGTTTAGCGAGGAGTTTGGCTTCGAAGTCGGGCGAGACGGCGTGCTCGAGGCGCTCGGCTTCGTCGTGGACCTTCCACCATTCCATGCCGAAGAGTTCGGATAGCATGCGTTCGATCAGGTGATGGCGAAGTGTGAGTTTGCGGGCGATCTTGCGGCCGGCGGCGGTGAGGCGGACGTGGCCGTCGGCTGGGACCCGTACGAGGCCGTCTTTTTTCAGACGGCGGACGGCCATGGTGACGGCGGGGGCCGAGACTTTGAGCCAGTCGGCCAGGCGGGCGGAGATTACGGATTCGCCTTCGCTCTCGGCTTCGAGAATGGCTTTTAGATAGTCTTCTTTGGAGACGGTGATCATCTGAGGAGATTATACGATGGGAATTAAGCATGGTTAATTTGGCCGTCGAGAAAAAGGCTTTAACACAGAGGGCACAGAGGAACACAGGGTAAAGCTTGTGCGGTTTGACAGCGTTCCTTCTCTGCACCTAACCTGATTCTCTGGCTATGAAAGTTCTGGTTTTCGGCAGCGGTGGACGCGAGCATGCTTTGGTGTGGAAGCTGCGGCAGTCGCCGCGGATTTCGAGGCTTTATTGCGCGCCGGGCAACGGCGGGATTGCGGATGACGCGGAATTGCTGCCGGTGGACTTGAAGAGCGTGGCGTCGATGGTTGCTTTGGGCGAGCAGTTGCGGCCTGATCTTACGGTGGTGGGTCCTGAACTGCCGCTGACTTTGGGAGTGGTGGACGAGTTTACGCGCCGTGGCTGGCCGGTGTTTGGGCCGACCAAGGCGGCGGCGCAACTGGAGGCGAGCAAGAGCTTTGCCAAAGAATTCCTGCAGCGACATCGCATTCCCACGGCGCATTATGCGATCTGCGATTCGGTGGAAGAAGTGCGCGCCGCTCTGACGCACTTTCACGTGCCCGTGGTGGTGAAGGCCGATGGATTAGCGGCGGGCAAGGGGGTGGTGATCGCGGCGAGCAAAGAGGAGGCGGCGCGCGCGGCGGCGGAAATGTTGAGCGGCAAGATGGTGGGCCAGGCCGGGTTGCGTGTGGTGCTGGAAGAATGTTTGAAGGGTGAAGAGCTTTCGTTTCTCGTGTTGAGCGATGGAGAGCGGGTTGCGCCGCTGGTGGCGGCGCAGGATCACAAGCGCGTGGGCGATGGCGACAGCGGACCGAATACCGGTGGGATGGGCGCGTATTCGACCGCAGACATTGTTGACGACAAGATGCGCGACTGGCTGGTGAATCACATTGCGCGTCCGGTGGTCGAGGGCATGAAGGCGGAGGGCGCGGAGTTCAAGGGCGTTCTGTATTGCGGACTGATGATGACGGCACGCGGTCCGATGGTGCTGGAATTTAATTGCCGGTTTGGCGATCCGGAGACGCAGCCGATTCTGATGCGCCTGGAGAGCGATCTGGTGGATGCGCTGGAAGCTTCGATTGCGGGCAGGGTCAGCGAAGGTGATTTTACCTGGTCGCCCGATGCGTCGGTGTGCGTGGTGATGGCTTCGGGAGGATATCCGGGAACGTTTGAGGTGGGAAAGATGATTACGGGGCTTGATGACGCCGCGGCGGTTGAGGGAGTTAAAGTTTTTCACGCGGGGACTTCGAAACGCGATGGAGCGTTTTATACGGCTGGCGGGCGGGTGCTCGGGGTTTCGGCGCGGGGTGCGGATTTGGAGACTGCGGTATCACGGGCTTATCAGGCTTGCGAGAAGATTCGGTTTGATGGGGCGCATTACCGGAAGGACATTGCGGGGCGGGCGATGAAGAAGTAATTCAGAGGTAAGCAATAGCCGCAGTCTGTGATGGAAATTCCCATTGAAGCCGAGAGTAGCGAGGAGTGAAAGGGATCCTTCGACTGCGGTTGCGCTTCGTTTCACGAAGCGCAACCTTCGCTCAGGATGACAAGATAAGGAGATAAATGAGTAAGACTCTGGTTTCTATTGTGATGGGGAGCGATTCTGACCTTGAGATTATGCGCGAGGCTGGGAAAGCTCTGGAGGAGTTTGG
>Ga0209380_10003279_pt1 | contig 10087 bp, 11 predicted proteins | sample HubBroMetageWFT6_FD_188347 | JGI IMG/M metagenome (GOLD analysis project Ga0209380, IMG submission 188347) | Warmed and freeze-thawed soil microbial communities from the Hubbard Brook experimental Forest, New Hampshire - Hubbard Brook CCASE Soil... | ecosystem: Environmental > Terrestrial >...
AGGTGCTTTCGTCGGCAGCAACTCGATCCACCGCAGGAGGAAGACATGGCGGAAGCGCAGGCGCTCGTGGGCAAGGTCGCGATCGTCACCGGGGCCGGGAAGAATATCGGCAAGGCGATCGCGCTGCGATTGGCGGAAGACGGCGCCGCGGTGGTCGTCAACGGCCGTGGCGACCGCGCCATCATCGAGGAGACAGCGCAGGAAATACGCACTGCCGGCGGCCGGGCGATGGCCTATCTGGCGGACGTCTCGAAGGCGGATGCCGTCGCCGGCATGGTCGAGGCCGCGGTGAACGAATTCGGCGGGGTCGACATCGCGATCAACAACGCGGGGCTGCGGCGGCAGACGCCGTTCCTGCAGATGAATTTGGAGGAGTGGCACGAGATCCTGTCGGTGGCGCTCGATGGCGCTTTCATCCTGGCGAAGGCGGTCGCGCCGGAGATGATCAAGCGTGGCGGCGGCTGCATCATCGGACTGTCCGGGATATCGCACCATGCCGGCTCCGTCGGGCGGGTGCACGTCAACGCGTCGAAGGCCGGGCTCGAGGGCTTCATCCGCGGGCTGGCGATGGAACTGGCGCCGCACAACATCACCGCCAACTGCGTCGCGCCCGGCTCGATCGACACGGTGCGCGGACCCTCGGCCGGCGGCCCGCACGGCCGGGGCATGGGCCGCGACATCCCGGCCGGCCGCCAGGGCCGGCCCGAGGAGATCGCCGCGATGGTGCGCTTTCTGGTCGGGCCCGAGGGCCGCTACGTCACCGGCCAGACGATCCACGTCAATGGTGGTCTGTTCTTCGGGAAGTAGCCCGGAAGGTCGTTCGGTGCGGGCCGGGATCCACTGATCATCCGGCTCAGCGGCGGATGGATGGGTCCCGGCTTTCGCCGGGACGACGATCCAAAAACGTCAGTTAAGCCGCAGGTCGGTGATGTGGCTCGGGTCTTGTTTGAGTTCGCCGCGCTCGACCTTCTTGACCAGATCGACGAGCCGCTCGTTGGCGCGGGCGGCGAGGCCGACCTTTTCTCCCTCGCGCACGACAAAGCCGTTCAGGAACTCGATCTCGGTGCGCCTGCCCTTGAACATGTCCTGGCCCATCGACGGGCGCTGCTCGGCCGAGCCGCGTGGTTGCGTCAGGACCCGGTCCTCGTAGCGGGCGAGCGCTTCCGGGTCGCCCTCACCGGCGCGGGCGATGACCTCGGGCGGCAGGTGGTTGATCTCCTCGAGCCGATAGCCGAGCGCCTCGCCGATGCGGATCGCCTCGCTGCCGAGCCGCGCCTGGAAGCGCCGGACCCTTTCGTTCTGCGCCATGTTCGCGCCGGAGAGGCCGGTGCAGGCGGAGACGCCGTTCGCCATCGAGTTGGTGACCAGCTTCGACCAGCGCTCGCCCCACAGATTGTCGGTGGCCTTGGCGCTGTCGGCGTGCGAGACGAGGCGGAACACCTCCTGCGCCCGCTCGGTGACGCGGCCATGCACCTCGCCGGTGCGATAGACGGTGTGGCCGCGGTCCTTGCCGCGGATGCCGCCGCGATGGATGTGGCCGGGTTCGACGAGGCCGACGCTGATGTTGCTGGCGATGCAGCCCAAGACCTTGCCCCAGCCGACGATGCCGGCGATCGTCGCCTCGTTCATGCAGTTCTGCAGCGACACGACATAGCCGGCGGGCGCCAGATACTGCCGGATCAAGAGAGCTGCCCATTCGGTGTCATAGGATTTGGTGCAGACGAAGGCGATGTCGATCGGCGCTTCCTTGGCGAGCTGCTGCACCTCGGTCAGGTGCAAGGCGCGCACCTTGGCGGCGAACGGCTCGGGGCCCTGGTGGTGGGTGATGGTCAGCCCGTCGCGTTTCATTTTTTCGACGTGCTCGGGCCAGAAATCTATAAAGGTGACGTCCTCGCCGGCCTGCGCCATATGCGCGCCGGTGTAGCCGCCGACCGCTCCGACGCCGACAATTGCGATGCGCTTGGCCATGTGTTCCTCCACCTCGGCGGCGTATTTCTCATTGTCCACCGAGATTGCTTCGTCGCTCCACTCCTCGCAATGACAACCCTTTGCTGTCATTGCGAGCGAAGCGAAGCAATCTCGTCGGGTCGCCTCGTCTAATTCACGAAGCGGTAGAGCTTCGCGGCGTTGTCGCAGATGATTTTCTGCTTTATCGGCGCCGGCAGATGGCCGAGCTCCTTCTCGATGTACTCCTGCGAGTCGGGCCAGATGCCGTCGGGGTGCGGGAAGTCCGAGCCCCACATGATGTTGTCTTCGCCCAATTCCTCGATCAGCTTCACCCCGACGGGATCGCTCTGATAGGTGGCGTAGCACTGCCGGCGCCAGTACTCGCTCGGGCGCATCGTCAGGTCCAATTCCTTGAACTGGTTCTCCCACTCTGCGTCCATGCGGTCGAGGATGTAGGGGATCCAGCCGGTGCCGGCCTCGCCGATGACCATCTTCATCTGCGGCCGGTGGTGCAGGACGCCGGCGAAGATCATCGACATCAGTACGTCGGCCATGTGCATCTGGAAACTGGTGATGCTGGCGGCGCGCGCAGCCAGCAGGGTCTTCCCGGTCAGCTTCGAGAAGTCGCGGCCGGGTCCGCCGATCGTGTGAAAATGCACCGGCAGCCCGCTGGCGGCGATGGCGTCCCACACCGGGTTCCACCACGGGTCCCACAGCGGGGTCATGTCGTGGCGGCGGGCGACTTCGAGGCCGCGCACGTTGCCGCGCCGGGCGACGCGCTCGATCTCGGTCACCGCCTCCTCGACGCTGTGGTTGGGAATGTTGGCAAGGCCGCCGTAGCGCTCGGGATGATGCCCGCAGAAATCGGCGAGCCAGTCATTGTAGATCCGTAGCATCGTGCCGGCCGCCTCGTCGTCGTTGAGGCGGTTGGTGGCGCCGAGAATGCCGTACAGGATTTCGGCCTGGACGCCGTCGCGGTCCTGATCCTTGAGCCGTAGATCGGGGTCGGTCATCCGGCGGATGCCCTTTTCGCCGTCGGCGTAAAGCCCGGTCGAGGCCATCCGATCGGAGCGATGGATCTTGCCCGGCTCGTATTTGCGGCCGGCCGAGCCCATGCCGTTCATCAAGCCAAAAGACGAGCCGTTCTTGGTCACCCATTCCTTGCCGCGCGGCCCGTCGGTGACATAGGGCATCCGCTCCTTCTGCGACGATGGCGCGTTGTCGGTGAACAGGTCGGGGGGCAGCCAGATCAGATCGACATGGCAATCGGCCGAAATGACGTCGTATTTCATCGCGCTGCCCTCATTCCGCTCGCGGCTATGAAGACAGCGTAGCGCGCGCGACGGGGCGCTGCCTAGCGCTTGCTATCAAGCATGTTTACCGGTCGGCAGTCGCCTGCTTACATAAATCGTGATCGGAAGTTTTCGGCACCGCGGCTTGAAGGAGCTGTTCGAGGCGGGTAAATCCGCTCGGGTCAGACCCGATCTGCAAAAGCGCGCCCTCATTCGGCTCGACGCAATCGAGGCAGCCACTTCCCTCGAGGCCTTGCGCCAACCTTGATTCAATTTTCATGCTCTGCATGGTCGTCCGCAACGTTACTCGATCCATATCAATGCTCCATGGTGCCTGACATTCGAATGGCAGGACGGTTTCGTTCTGCGGCTCGATTTAGAGCAGTATCACTGAGAGGTTGAAGAGAATGGCCGACCTGCCGGTTAATCGGCCGATTGCCCGAACTCCGACTCATCCGGGCGAATTGATGCGGGAGATTCTCGATGAGCACATTCAGCTCCCCGTCGCTCAAGCGGCGGGGCGCATGAAAATTCGCTCGCAGACGCTGATCGCTGTCCTCAAGGGCGTTGAGCCGGTAACAGCCGATATAGCGCTTCGATTCAGTCGATTGACTGGCGCAGCGCCGGAGCTCTACCTGCAAATGCAGGCGCAATACGACCTTTGGACAGCCCGAGAGCAATTGAGAGACACCCTCGCGCAGATCGAGCCAGCCACATAGCCCAGCCGCATAGCAAGGACTATCGCGTTGCCTCAGGCAACGCCGCGATGTCAAGAAACGTGCTTTGGTAGGTGGCGCCGTCGCCGAGATCGGTGTAGCGGTCCGAGACCAGCATATTGACCGTGCCGTCGAGCGTTTCCGTCTCCGGACGCTGGCCGGGCACCAGCACGACGCCGGGCAGCACGTCGTCGCTGACCTTCAGCACGAGGCCGACCGCGCCGCGGTCGTTATGGAGCCGTACCCTCGCGCCGTCGGAGAGGCCGCGGCGCGCCGCCTCATCGGGGTGCAGTACACAGAAGGGCGGGCCCTCGCGCCGGCGCAGGAAATCGACGCCCGAATAAGCCGTGTGCGCCTGGAAATAACCGGGGGCGGTCAACAGCCGCAACGGCCAGCGCGCGCGGTCGCGCTCCTCCTCGGGGTCGGGCTGCCAATCCGGCATCGGCGCGCGGCCCTGCTGTGCCAGTTGCTCGGAGTAGTATTCGAGCTTGCCCGAGGGTGTGCGGAATTCCTGACCGCCCGCGGGTGCAATGCGCACCGGCCGCCCCGAACCCGCCTCCTCGGGATCGAGCGGCCCGGCCGCTGTCCTGGCGCCGCGGACCAGCTCGGCCATGACCTCTTGCGGGCGCATCCGGAACACCGGGTCGGTTTGGCCCATGCGTTCCGCCAATTCCTGCGCCAAACGGAAATTCGACCAGGCCGCGCCCTGCGGCGGCACGGCGGCGCGGCCGTATTGGAGATAATAGGTGCCGTAGGCGCGGTAGAGGTCCTCGGTTTCGAGATAGGTCGTCGCCGGCAGCACGATGTCGGCATAGCGCGCGGTCGCGGTCAGGAAGGGGTCGTGCACGACCGTGAACAGATCTTCGCGGGCGAGGCCGCGGCGCACCTTGCCGGCGTCGGGGCAGGTCACCGCCGGGTTGTTGGCGGCGATAAACAGCGCGCGGATCGGCGGGTCGGTCATGTTGACGAGCGCGTCGCCGAGACGGAGATGGTTGACGGTGCGGGTCGTCTCCGGCCCGGAAGGCTTGCGCAGCGCGTTGTAGTTTAATTCGCACGATGCCGCGGTGGTCAGCAGCGCGCCGCCGCCCCGCCTGCCATAAGCGCCGGTCACCCCCGGCAATAGCGCCACCGCCCGCAAGGCCTCGCCGCCGCGCGCCAGCCGGCTCATGCCCTCGCCGAGCCGGATGAAGGAGCGCTTCGCCGCGCCGTAAACGCTTGCCAGATCTTCGATATCGGCCTGGGCGAGGCCCGTGATCGCGGCAACCCGCTCGGGCGGAAACTTCGGCAACACCTCGCCTTCGAGCCGGTCGAAGCCGACTGTATGCCGGGCGACGTATTCGCGGTCGACCAGCCCGTCGCGCACGAGGATGTGCATGATGCCGAGCGCCAGCGCGGCGTCGGTGCCGATGCGGATCTGCAAATGCCGGTCGGCGCGGCGTGCGGCGCGGGTCTTGCGCGGATCGATGACGATCAGCGTGACGCCGCGCTTCTGCGCCGCCTCGACCTTGGCCCAGAAATGCACATTGGTGGCGAACAGGTCGGCGCCCCAGGCGACGATCAGGTCGCTTTCCTCGACCGCTTCCGGATCGGCGCCGCCGACCGAACCGACGGTCATTTCCCAGGCGGTCTCGCAGCAGCTGTCGCACACCGTGCCGGCGATCAGGCGGCTGGCGCCGAGGGCGTGAAAAAAGCCGAGCATCAGGCCGCGGTTGAGCTGCCCCTGATGCGCGCTATAGGCGTAGCCGAGGAGGGCTAGCGGGCCCGACTCGGCGATGATCTGCTTCCAGCGCGCGGCGATCTCGTCGAGCGCCTCGTCCCAGCCTATCGGCGCGAACCTGCCCTCGCCCTTGGCGCCGATGCGGCGCAGCGGCGTGACGATGCGCTCGGGCGAATGCACCAGCTCGGTGTCGCGATTGACCTTGGCGCAGGCGAAGCCGGCGGTGAAGGGCTGCTCCGGGTCGCCCTTGATCCGCAGCACGCGGCCGTCCTCGACCTCGGCCAGGAGCGAGCACATGTCGGGACAGTCATGCGCACAGACGACGCGAACGGTTTCCACCGGCTACTCCAGAGAGGCAATGCGTGCCTTCTTCTAGTGCCTGACAGCCGGCCTCGCAATGACAGGCCAGAAGATCGCGTTATGATCCACCATCCGCTTTGAGAGAGACACATGACCGATCTGCTCGAAAGCACCGAGAACGGCATCGCCACGCTGACCCTGAACCGTCCGGACCGGCTTAACGCGCTGTCGCCAGACATGGTGCTGGGCCTGCGCGACGCGCTGGAGCGCCTGGCGACCGATCACGATGTCGGTGTCATCGTGATCACCGGGGCTGGCCGCGGCTGGTGCGCCGGGGGCGACGTCAAGGCGATGGAGGGAAGCGGCGAGCAGACCGTCGAGGACCGGGTCGGCTGGTGGCGGCGGGCGCACAATGTGCCGCTCTTGCTGCGCACGATCCCGAAGGTGGTGATCGCGATGATCAACGGCCCGGCCGCCGGCGCTGGGCTCGGTCTCGCGCTCGCCTGCGATCTGCGCATCGCCGGCAAGGCGGCGCGGTTCGGCACAGCCTTCGCCCGCATCGGCTTTGCCGGCGATTACGGCGGCTCGTGGACCTTGACCCGGCTGGTCGGCACCGCGAAGGCGCGCGAGCTCTATTTCCTCGCCGATGTGATCGACGCCGAGAAGGCGGCGGAGCTCGGTCTGGTCAACCGGGTCGTCGCCGACGATGAGCTGCACGCCGAGACGATGGCGCTGGCGCGGCGTATCGCCGACGGGCCGCGGGTAGCGCTCGGCTATATGAAGCGCAACCTGCTGGCCGCAGAGACCGAGCCCTTCCAGACCGTGCTCGACCTCGAAGCCGAGCACCAGGCACGCTGCGCCTTCACCGAAGACCACAAGGAGGCGGTCGCCGCCTTCAACGAAAAGCGCCGCCCGGTCTTCAACGGCCGGTGAGGTATGCTGGGCGTGCCCCTCGCCAGGAGAGACTGAATGACCGATCTGCTCGAAAGCACCGAGAACGGCATTACCACGCTGACCTTGAACCGGCCGGAGCGGCTCAACGCGCTGTCGCCGGACATGACCGCGGGCCTCAAGGAGGCCCTGGAGCGGCTGTCGACCGCTCGGGAATGCGGCGCGATCGTGATTACCGGCGCTGGGCGCGGCTGGTGCGCCGGCGGCGACGTCAAGACCATGGAGGCGCGCGGCCGCGAGCAGACCTTCGAGGACCGGGTCGAGGGGCTGCGCCGGGCGCATCAGCTGCCGCTACTGCTGCGCACGATCCCGAAGGTGGTCATCGCGATGATCAACGGGCCGGTCGCCGGCGCCGGGCTCGGCCTCGCGCTCGCCTGCGATCTGCGCATCGCGGGCAAGGCGGCAAGGTTCGGCACCGCGTTCGCGCGCATCGGCTATTCCGGCGATTACGGCGGCTCATGGAGCCTGACCCGGCTGGTCGGCACGGCGAAGGCACGCGAACTCTATTTCACCGCAGACATCATCGACGCGGACACGGCGGGCGGCTTCGGCATCGTCAATCGGGTGGTCGAGGACGACGCGTTGCGCGAGGAAACCATGGCGCTGGCGCGGCGCATCGCCGACGGGCCGCGCGTCGCGCTCGGTTACATGAAGCGCAATTTGTTCGCGGCGGAAACCGAAGACTTCCAGACCGTGCTCGATCTTGAAGCAGAGCATCAGGCGCGTTGCGCCTTCACCGAGGACCACAAGGAAGCGGTCGCCGCCTTCAACGAGAAGCGCCGACCCGTCTTCAGGGGGAGGTGACAGATGGCCGGGTTGTATTTCGAGGAATTCGTCGAAGGGCAGGTATTCGAGCATGCGCTCGCCCGCACCGTCACCGAGATGGACAACGTGCTGTTCACGACCCTGACGATGAACCCGCAGCCGCTGCATCTCGACGCCGAATTCGCCCGGACGACCGAGTTCGGTCGGCCATTGGTCAACAGTATCTTCACCTTGGGGCTGGTGATCGGGATCAGCGTCGGCGACACGACCTTGGGGACGACAGTCGCCAATCTCGGCATGACCGATGTGCGCTTCCCGAAGCCGGTGTTTCACGGCGACACAATCCGGGCGAAGACGAGTGTGATCTCGGTCCGGCGCAGCAAGTCTCGCTCGGATGCGGGGATCGTCGAGTTCGAGCATGTCGGACTGAACCAGCACGGCGACATGGTGGCGATCTGCCGCCGCGCCGCGCTGATGAAAACGCGGCCGGCGTAAAGGATACCGGACAATGGAACGCCTCACCCTTTACGGCAGCTTCACCTCCAGCTCGAGCTACAAGCCGATGCTGTATCTGGCGCTGGCGCGGCTGCCGTTTTCGTTCCGCACGGTCAATCTGAAGATCGGGGTGCAGAAGGGCCCCGAATATCTTGCGGTCAACCGATGGGGCGTCGTGCCGTCGCTGCGTCACCGCGGCCTGACGATCCTGCAGTCGAACGTCATCCTCGACTATCTGGCGCGCGAGACCGGGCATTTCGAAGGCGCCACCGAGCAGGAACGCTGGCAGGCGCGCGAGTGGCTGTCATGGGAGGCCGATCACATCACCGCGGTTGCGCGGGTCCGCCACTCGGCTCGGTTCCGCAAGATGCATGACGAGGTGATCGCCGAGTTTCGACCGAAAGCCGAGGCGGCCCTGTCGTTTGTCGACGAGACGCTGAAGGACCGCGACTGGCTGGTCGGCGACCATTGCACGATCGCCGATATCGGCTGCTGGGGCCGCATGGTGTTCATGGCCGAGGGCGGGTTCGACATCGCCAATTGGCCCTATCTCGAAGCCTGGTCACAGCGCCTCAAGACGATGCCGGGCTTCGCCTTGCCGTACGATCTGATCCCCAGCAAGGACCGCGAATTCGATCCGGAATAACGCACGTCAGCGCGTCAACGCCGGTGTGGGTGGCGGCGTCTGGGCGATCCCGAGATGCGCCATGATGCGGTCGAGCTTGTCCTGTTCCAGCCGCGACAGCTCGCGCAGCACCGTCTCGATCTCCTCCTTGGCGGCTACGTTGGTTTCATAATCCATTTCGGCATGGTGCCGGTCGCGTTCGGCCTGCCGGTTCTGGCTCATCAGGATCAGCGGCGAGGCGTAGGCGGCCTCGGCCGACATGAACAGGTTGAACAGGATGAACGGGTAGGGGTCGAACTGATAGGCCTGGAGCAGCCACAGCGTGTTGACGATCACCCAGATCACGAAGATCACGCTCTGGACGATGATGAACTTCCACGAACCGATCAGGTTGGCGAGCGCATCGGCTACCCGATGGCCAAAGGGCTGTGCGTCTGCATGGCGCTTGTGCCAGTTATGATGGCTTGGCATCGGTGGATCTCCCCCTCGGCGTCTTCGGATTGTCGGCATCGAACGAAAGCGCGGCCGGATCGTCAATCGCGCATTTGTCCGTAGGCGGAGATGCACAACATGCGAAACCCCTCTCCCGTGGCGCGGGAGAGGGGCTTCCATCGGCGCAGCCGAATCAGTGGACCGCGGCGCTGCCGGACGCGCCGCCCGCCGGTGCCAGCGCGAAGCCGATCGGCGGACGTTCCGGCGCCTTGAAGCCCTGCGGCCGGTCGTCTTCGACGATCTCGCTGTCGAGCGCGAGCCGTCCGTCGGTGACCGACAGGGTCAGCACCCGGATCTCGCCCTCCTCGGCCCCATGGTCAGTCGGGCCGTCGAGCAGGCGCTCGGCGATCGGGTCCTCGACCAGGCCCTGGATCGCCCGCTTAAGCGGCCGGGCGCCGAAGGCCGGGTCCCAGCCGAGCTGCGCCAGCCGTTCCCGCGCCGGCTTGTCGGCGATCAGGGTCAGGCCGCGCTCCGCCAGTCGCTCGTTCACCCGCGCCAGCTGGATATCGACGATCCGCGCCATCTCGTCGCGACTGAGGCGGCCGAAGACCAGCACATCGTCGAGCCGGTTCAGGAATTCCGGCCGGAAGGCGCGGCGCACCGCATCCATGACCTCGTCGCGGGCATGGCCGACCGGCTCATCCTCGCCAAGCGCCAGCAACGCTTCGGCGCCGAGGTTCGAGGTCATGATCAGGATCGCGTGGCGGAAATCCGCGGTGCGGCCCTGGCCATCGGTCAACCGGCCGTCTTCGAGCGCCTGCAACAGCACGTTCAAGACGTCCGGGTG
>Ga0209380_10003280_pt1 | contig 10087 bp, 10 predicted proteins | sample HubBroMetageWFT6_FD_188347 | JGI IMG/M metagenome (GOLD analysis project Ga0209380, IMG submission 188347) | Warmed and freeze-thawed soil microbial communities from the Hubbard Brook experimental Forest, New Hampshire - Hubbard Brook CCASE Soil... | ecosystem: Environmental > Terrestrial >...
CCGGACGAGTCATCAGGGTCAGGGTTTTGTATCTCCACGGACTCGGCACCCGACGTGTGGCCGCTCTCCTGGGAGGTGTCGCCGGTCATAGAATAACTCCGAGTCCTAACGCTGTTACTCTAAGTAGCAGTACCGGGCGTGACCTGTACACCCGGAACTTCGGTTTTCCTGGCCCACAACTCGATGGTAACGAGAGCAGCTCGAAATCCCTATAGCTAGGGACGAAAAAAATCACAAATAGTTGAACGGCGATTACTGAAAGTAATGATCAGATGGAGGATTCGACCGCGCCGGTGAAATGAATGCCTCATGTGATTCATGTTGCGCGGGACATCGCGATTATCGCAATTAGCAACAGTGTCATCAGAAATAACAGCGGTCGCGGGAGTCTCCGGGCGGTCATGATCACGAAAGAAAATTTTCCTCTACGCACGATTTTCTTTCGTGATCATGGGCGGGGCGCGACCGCGAATTGCCGGGTTGGGGCGCCTGGCTCGAAGCCCGCACCTGGCGGCGCGGGCCGTGGGCTCAGTGGCCGGTCGTGAGGTGGATCACACCGACATCGGACAGTCCGTTGAGCGCCAGTTGCACCCCGATCGCGGCCAGCAGGAAACCGAACACCTTCTCGGTGACCAGCATCCGGCTGGCGTCCAGCTTGTCGCTGACGTGCACCGCCCCGCGGAAGACGACGACGTCCAACGCCAGCACCGCGATGAGTACGCCCACGGCGACAGCGATGACGGCGATGGAGCTGGCCTCGGCCGACAGGGTGACCAGGACGACGATCCCGGCCGGGTTGAGCAGGTAGGGCACAGCGAGCGGGAAGACGGCGACCTGCATCGGGTCCCGCCCCTCGATCGGATGATCTCCGCCGTTGCCTGACGGATGGCCGAGCACCATGGAGACCGCGATGACCAGCAGGATAATGCCGCTGGCGACGCCCAGCGCACCCGGCGAGAAGTGCAGCAGCCTGGTCAGCAACCCGCCGAGGACCAGCAAGAGCGCGGCGACGGTGGCGGCGGTGGTCAGCATCTTGCGCAGGACGCGCCGCTTGATGGCCTCGGGCATGTCCGCGGTCGCGTCCAGGAATGGCACCAGCGCGATCTTGGGTCCGATCCCGATCAGCAGCAGCAGGAAAGTGTCGATGACGAACGCGGCGTCCAGCGATTCGAGTTCTTTCATCGGTCTCCGTCCAGCATGCTTGGAGATCGTACACGTGCCGCTCCGGTAGGCGGGGATGCTAGGCGGGGCGCTTCGTAGCCCGGTCCTGGATGAGGCCGTAGCCGATCGCCTCAGCGGCGGTGAAGGTGCGGCCGCGCCTGGCGTCCTCGCGGATCTCCCCGGCATCGCGGCCGGCGGCCTCGGCGATGCGGTAGAACAGCGAGTCGACCATCCGGCGCGCCTGCTGCTCCCGCGCGGTCACGGCCGTCACCGTGCCGCCGAACTGCAGTTTCGGCTCGGACAGCGTGAACGACGCGTTGGGGTACGCGGCCCGGCGCGGGCACGAGGCCAGCACGCCGAGCGCGGCGCCGCCTGTCTCGCCGCCGGCGAACGCCTGGATCTCCGCCCGTATCACGTCGAGCACGCCCATCAGGGTGAGCGCGGCCGGCAGTTCCGCCCGGAGGTTCTGCAGCTCGAGGCGGATCGGGCCGGTGCCTTCGGCGTCGAGCGTGAGCAGCTGCGCGGACAGCCGCGTCGCCGCCGCGTCGTCGAGAACGCCGGACGCGAGCACGATCCGCTGCTCGAGGAGCCGCTCGTAGAGCGTGTCCTGCCATCCGGCGTGCGGGTCGAGCCATACCCGGGTGGGAGGCACCGGACCCGGATCCTGCTTCGGCCTGCCCGGCGACGGCGGTGTCCCCGGTGACGGCCGGCCTGGCCACGGGAACTCAGGGCCTGCCGGGCTCGACGCGCGATCAGTCATTCAATCTCCAGGTGATCTCGCCGCCAATGGCGGCCGCGTACCGTTCGAGGGTGGAGGCGCGGACGTCGCTCACGCCGGACTCGAGCCGGGCGACGGCGGACTGGGACGTGCCCATGCGCGCGGCCACCTCGGTCTGCGACAGGCCCGCCGCCTGGCGCTGCGCGACCAAGTCGCGGACCAGGCCGGCGCGCTGCGCCGCCATTCGGCGCAGCGCCATCTCGCGGAACCCGGGCATGACCGGGAGGTCGTCCATACTGAAAACGATATCTCAAATACGAGATAGCCGCGCGGTGGGGGCTTAGGCGACACCGACGCGGTGGACGGCCACCGGCCACGTCGCCTCCGCCCAGACGGTGCGGCCGCCAGCCGCGCCCGCGTCACGGTAGCCCCAGCGGCTGCTGCAGGCCTCGACCAGCTCGAGGCCGCGGCCGCCCTCGGCGAACCACTCGCGGGCGCGGATGGCCGGCTGGCCCTGACCGCCCTCGTCGGTGACGGCGATCAGCGCCACGCCGTCCGCGGGCCGGATCACCTCGACGGTGAACGTCCCGCCCGCGCCGGACGCGGTATGCACGACGGCGTTGGCGGCCAGCTCGGAAACACAGGTCAGCAGCGCCTCGCGGGCCGGGCAGCCGGCCAGGGCGGCGGCCACGAACGCGCGAGCCCTGGCTACTTGCCGGGGTTCGCCGGGGAAGCTGCGCGCGCGGCGCGCCGGGCCGGAGCCGGCCGTCGGCGCGAGAAGCGGATATGCTGCCGTCATTTCGATCACCCCCCCGCCCTCTTCTGGGTGCCGTCGATACGGATCTCTACGATGAGTGACGGACGGACGGAAGGATCGGTTCAATTGGTCACCGAACGTATGGTCCCGCCGCTGCTTCCCTTCGTCGCCGCCCAGCCGCTGACCGACCACCACTGCCACGGTGTGCTGCGGTCCGGCGGTGACGTCGAGGGCCTGCTCAACGAGGCGGACGGCGCCGCCGCCGGCGGCGGGGTCGCGTTCGACTCGCTGGCCGGGCTCGCGTTCCGGCGGTGGTGCCCGCCGCTGCTCGACCTGCCCGCGCACGCGCCGGCCGGGGACTACCAGGCGCGGCGCGACGCGCTTGGCGCGGCGGAAGTCGCGCGGCGGTTCCTCGGCGAGTGCGGTCTCGGGGCGCTGTGCATGGACACCGGCTACGCGCCCGGCGGCTTGCTGTCCCCCGCCGAGACGGCCGGGTTCGCCGGCGCGGCGGCGTTTGAGATCGTCCGGCTCGAGCAGGTCGCCGAGTCGCTGGCGGCGGCGGGGACCGGCCCCGCCGGGTTCGCGGACGCCTACCGCGCCGCGCTGGCGGAGCGGGTCGCGTCCCCGGCGTCCGGGGTGCCCGTCGTCGGGGTCAAGTCCATCGCCGCCTACCGGGTCGGGCTCGCCCTCGACGGCCGGCGGCCAGCCGACGCGGAGGTGGCCGCCGCGGCCGGGCGCTGGCTCGGCGCGGGTGAGACCGGCGGGGGCGCTGGGGCGCCGCCGCGGCTGGCGGACGAGACGCTGCACCGGTTCTTCATCTGGTGCGGCGCCGACCTCGGGCTGCCGATCCAGTTTCACGTCGGGTACGGCGACCGCGACATCGACCTGCACAGGTGCAACCCGCTGCTGCTCACGGACCTGCTGCGGGCGCTCGACCCGGCGGGCGTCCCTGTCATGCTGCTGCACAACTACCCGTACCACCGGGAGGCCGGGTACCTGGCCCAGGTCTTTCCGCACGTGTACGCGGATCTCGGCCTGGCGACCCACAACGTCGGCAGCCGGGCGCCCGCGGTGCTCGCCGAGGCGCTCGAGATGGCGCCGCTGCGCAAGTTCCTGTTCTCCTCCGACGCCTTCGGGCTCCCGGAGCTCTACTACCTGGGCACGCTGCTGTTCCGGCAGGCGCTGTCGCGGTTCCTCCAGGCCCGGCTGGTCGTCGACGACATGTCGTATGCCGACGCCGAGCGCGTCACGCGGCTGATCGCGACCGACAACGCACGCCGCGCCTACCGGCTGCCCGGCTAAGCGGGCCAGGTCACGTCGCGCGAGGTCAGAGGCTTGAGAAGGGCCAGCGCGCGGCCGGTCACGTCCTGCTCATCGGCTGGCAGCCATGTGACGCGCGGGTCGCGGCGGAACCATGACTCCTGGCGGCGGGCGAAACGGCGCGTGGCGCGCACCGTTTCCTCCCGCGCCTGGTCCAGCGTCCACTCCCCGTCCAGGTAGCGCAGCACCTGCTGGTAGCCGAGCGCGCGGCTCGCCGTCTTGCCGTCGCGCAGTCCCTCGCGATCGCGCAGTTCGCGCACCTCGGCCTCGAAGCCGGCCGCCCACATGCGGTCCACCCGGGCCTCGATGCGGCGGTCGAGTTCCTGGCGCGGCAGCGCCAGGCCGATCTGGACGGCGGCGTGGCCGCCGTCGTAGCCGGGGAGGGTCGCGCTGAACGGGCGGCCGGACAGCTCGATGACCTCAAGGGCGCGCACGATCCTGCGGCCGTTGGAGGGCAGGATCGCGGCGGCGGCGCCCGGATCCAGTGCCATCAGGCGCCGATGGAGTGATTCGGCGCCGACGGCCGCGAGTTCGGTCTCCAATCGGGCCCTGATCCGCTCGTCGGTGCCCGGGAAGTCCAGGTCGCCGAGCGCCGCGCGCACGTACAGGCCGGAGCCGCCGGCCAGCACCGGGACCTTGCCGCGGGCCTCGATGCCGGCGATGACCTCGTCCGCGAGTACCTGGTACTCGGCGACGCTCGCGGTTTTGGTGACGTCCCAGACGTCGAGCAAATGGTGCGGGATCCCGCGGCGCTCGGCCATCGAGAGCTTGGCGGTGCCGATGTCCATGCCCCGGTAGAGCTGCATGGAGTCGGCGTTGACCACCTCTGCGCCGAGGGCGAGCGCGAGGTCCACCGCCAGGTCCGACTTGCCGGTGGCGGTGGCGCCGACGACGGCGACGAGCATGACCGTCAGCGACGGGTAGGCATGCCGAGCAGGACAGGCGCGGGTGCCGGCGCCTCGGCGGCCGCACCGGGCGCCGAGGCGACCTGGCTCGCCTGCCAGGCGTCGCCCGCCCTGGTGCGCCGGACCGCGAGCGGCTCACCATCGGCGATCAGGTAATGCGGCGCCGTGCCGGTCACCGTCGTGGTGACGACGTCCCCAGGCCTGGGCGCGGTCTCATGCGGGGCGAAGTGCACGAGGCGGTTGTCCCGCGCCCGGCCCGACATGCGGTGCGTCGCGGCGTCCTTGCGGCCCTCCCCCTCGGCCACCAGGACCTCCACGGTCGTGCCGTCGAAGCGCGCGTTCTCCGCCGTCGCGACCTCCTCGACAAGCGCGACGAGGCGCTCGTACCGGTCCTGCACGACGTCCGCGGGAACCTGGCCGTCCATGGTCGCGGCCGGCGTGCCGGGACGGATCGAGTAGCGGAACGTGAACGCGGACGCGAACCTGGCCTGCCGGACCACGTCGAGGGTGTCGGCGAAGTCGGCCTCCGTCTCGCCGGGGAAACCCACGATGATGTCGGTGGTGATGGCCGCGTGCGGGATCGCGCGCCGCACGTTGTCCAGGATCGCCAGGTAGCGGTCGCGGCGGTAGGCGCGGCGCATCGCCTTCAGCACGGTGTCCGAGCCGGACTGCAGCGGCATGTGCAGGCTCGGCATCACGGTGGGCGTCTCCGCCATCGCCTCGATCACGTCGCCGGTGAAGTCCCGCGGGTGCGGTGAGGTGAACCGGACCCGCTCCAGCCCCTCGACCTGGCCGCAGGCGCGCAGCAGCTTGCCGAACGCCTGCCGGTCGCCGAACTCCGCGCCGTAGGAGTTCACGTTCTGCCCGAGCAGGGTGACCTCGATGACCCCGTCGCTGACCAGCGCGGTGATCTCCTCCAGGATGTCGCCGGGGCGGCGGTCCTTCTCGCGCCCGCGCAGCGACGGGACGATGCAGAACGTGCAGGTGTTGTTGCAGCCGACCGAGATCGACACCCACGCCGAGTACGGGGACTGGCGGCGGGCCGGCAGCAGGCTCGGGAAGGTGGCGAGGGTCTCTTCGAATTCGGCCTGCGCCTCCTGCCGCTGCCGCGCCTGCTCAAGCAGGCGGGGCAGGGCCCCGATGTTGTGGGTGCCGTAGACGACGTCCACCCAGGGGGCACGCTGGATGATCTGCGCGCGCTCCATCTGCGCCAGGCAGCCGCCGACGGCGATCTGCATGCCCGCGTGCGACTTCTTGACCGGGAACAGGTGACCGAGGTTGCCGTACAGCCGGTCGGCCGCGTTTTCCCTGACCGCGCAGGTGTTGAACACCACCAGGTCAGGGGTCTCGCCGTCGGCGGCTTTCGCGTACCCGGCGTCTTCGAGCAGCCCGGCGACGCGCTCGGAGTCGTGCGCGTTCATCTGGCACCCGTAGGTGCGGATCTCGTAGGTCCTGCCTTCTCCCACCTGACCAGGATAGGGGCGGGCGCGCGTTGCGGGGGCCCCGTGATGCTCTGCAGGCCGACGTGATAGTGCATAGGTCCATGACTGAGATCGCGCCATACGGGTCCTGGACATCACCGATCAGCGCCGCGGACGTGGCCAGAGGGGCGGTGGCCGTCGCGTTCCCCGCCGTCGCGGGGGACGAAGTCTGGTGGCAGGAGAGCCGCCCCGCCGAGGGCGGCCGCGTCACGATCATGGCGGCGGGCGGCGGCGATACGGCGCCGCGGGAGCTGCTGCCGGCCCCGTGGTACGCGCGCAACCGGGTGCACGAGTACGGCGGCCAGTCGTTCCTGCCGGTGCCGGAAGGGCCCGGCTTCGATCTCGTCTTCGCGAACTTCGCCGACCAGCGGCTGTACCGGTCGGGCGCGGCCGGCGGCGCGCCCGCGCCGCTGACCCCGGACGGCGCCGGGTTCCGGTTCGCCGACCTGACCCTCTCCCCCGACGGCCGGGAGATCTGGTGCGTGCGGGAGACGAGCCGCCCTGACGACGGCCAGCCCGAGCCCGGGTTCCACACGGGCGGCGGCATGAAGGTGAGCCGCGCGATCGTGGCGGTGCCGCTCGACGGGTCCGCCGCGTCGGACGCCGCCGCCATCCGGGTCCTGGTCACCGGCGCGCAGTTCTTCGCGTTCCCCACCGCGTCGCCGGACGGCACGAAGCTGGCGTGGATCAACTGGGACCACCCCCGGATGCCGTGGGACGGCACCGAGCTGCGGACCGGCGCCGTCACCGGCGGCGCCGTGACCGTGGCGGACTCGACGCTCGTCATGGGCGGCCCCAGCGAGTCGGTGCTCGCGCCGCGCTGGCGCGACGACCAGACCCTGTACGCGGTGTCGGACGCCTCGGGCTGGTGGAACCTGTACGAGGTGCCCGCGGCCGGCGGCGCGCCGCGCCCGCTGCACCCGGCGGAGGAGGAGTTCGCCGCGCCGCTCTGGCAGCTCGGCGGCCGGCCGTTCGGGCTGCTCGGCGACGGGCGGCTCGCGGTCCTGCACGGCCTCGGCGAGCTGCGCCTCGCCGTCCTCGACCCGGCGTCTGGCGAGCTGGCCGACGTCGACCTGCCCGGCTACCGGACGGCGTACCCGCAGCTCGCCGTCTCCGGCGAGGCGATCGTGCTCGTGGCCGCCGGCCCGCGCACCCCCTGGTCGGTGCTGCGGGTCTCCCCCGGCGGCGCGGTCGAGACCATCAGGCAGCCGGCGGTCGACGCACCCGACCCCGGCTACCTGCCCGACGCGCGCCCGGTACAGCTTTCCGCTGGCCAGAACGGGCCCGTGGTCCATGCCCTGGTCTACCCACCCGCCAACCCGGAGGTGGCCGGGCCGGCCGGGGAACTCCCGCCGTTCATCGTGCATGTGCACGGCGGCCCGACCGCGAACTCGGTGCCGGTGCTCAGCCTGGAGAAGGCGTTCTTCACCAGCCGGGGCATCGGGGTGATCGACGTGAACTACGGCGGTTCCACCGGGTACGGGCGGGCGTACCGGGAGCGGCTGCGCGGCGAGTGGGGCGTAGTGGACGTGGCCGACGCGATGCACGCGGCGCTGGCGCTCGCGGAGTCGGGCGACGCGGACCGCGCGCGGCTCGGCATCCGGGGCGGTTCCGCGGGCGGCTGGACGGCGCTGGCCGCGGTGACCAGCGGGCTGCGGGACGCGTCCGAGGCCGTGTTCTCCGCGGCGACGTCGTATTTCGGCGTGTCGGACCTGCGGCCGTTCGTGACGGACACGCACGATTTCGAGTCCCGGTACCTGGACGGGCTGATCGGGCCGCTGCCCGCGGCGGACGCGCTGTACGAAGAGCGGGCGCCCGTCGGGCACGTGACGCCGCTGACCTGCCCGGTGCTGCTGCTGCAGGGGCTCGACGACCCGATCGTGCCGCCGTCGCAGTCCGAGGCGATCGCCCGTGACCTGGCCGCGCACGGCATCCCGTACGCCTACATCGCGTTCGAGGGCGAGTCGCACGGGTTCCGCAAGGCGGAGACGAACATCGCCTCCCTGGAGGCGGAGCTGGCGTTCTACGGGCAGGTGTTCGGGTTCACGCCGCCGGGCGTCGCGCCGATCAAGCTGTCATAGGCGGGGGGCGGAGAGACGGGCCCGTTCCGGATATAAATCGAAGGCGGCCCTGGTGAGAGTCGTCGCGGTGCGGACGGCGCTCGCTATCGCGTCGTCCGGCGCGAGGCCGCACAGGTCGGTGAGGGTGAAGAACGCCTCGGCGCTGACCACGACGGCCAGGTCCAGCTTGAGCCGTGTCATCGCGGCGGGCGCGAGGCTCGCCGCGAACGGCGCGAGGGCGTGGTCGATGAGGCCGAACCGCAGGCCGGGGCGCTTGCCCGCCGCGGCGGGCTCAGTGATCGTGTGGGCGATCGCCGCGCGCACCGAGCCCTGGTACGCGTGCACGCCGCGGAGCAGGAACTCGCAGGCGAAGGCCACCCGCTCCGCCGGATCCCGCGACGCCTCGACGGGGGCGAGCGCGGCCGCCGGGTCCGGCCACAGCCCGGCGAGGGTCTCCTGGATCAGGGAGATCAGGTCGGGAAAGTAGCGGTACATGGTGGCCTCGGAGACCATGGCCCGTTCGGCGACGCGCGGCATGGTCACCTCGGCGCCGGAGCGGGTGAGCTCGCGGGCCGCGTCGACGATGGCCCGCCGCGTGCGCTCCTTCTGCCTCGTCCGGCCGCCCTCGCCGGGCGGCTTCTTGCTGTTATCAGCAGCCGTCGCCACCATGCCCGCTCCTTTATGGAGGTGCTCTCTCTTCATGAGAGTGTACTTGCATCTATTGCGATAGCAAGCTATCGTCGTGAGAGTAAACTCTCATAAATGGTTGTGCTAGGGAGAGCTCCATGGCTAAGGAATCGATCGTCGGCCCCGGCGGCGGCGACGTCATCAGGCTCGGCCCCGCCACCGTGCGGATCATCGAGGACGGCAGCACCACCGGTCACCGGCTCGGCATCGGCGAGATCACCGTCGCGCCCAGGTCCGCGGGCCCGCCGCAGCACCGGCATGCCCGGCACGACGAGGGCTTCTACGTCGTGTCGGGGACGGCCCGGTTCACGATCGGCGCCGAGACGTACGACGCTTCGCCAGGGACGCTGGCGATGATCCCGCCTGGCGCGCCGCACACCTTCGCCAACCCCGGCGACGAGCCGCTCGTCATGGTGAACACGTTCACGCCCGACCTGTACGTGCAGTACTTCCGTGACCTGCGGCAGATGGTCGCCGCCGGCGAGGCGCCGACGCCCGAGGCGACCGCGCGGGTCATGAGCCGGTACGCCACCGAAGTGGCCGACGACTACGCGGCCGAGTAGGAGAGCCTCATGTCTGCACGCACCATTACCGTGACCACGCCGTCCGGCGACGTCTCCGTGAATGTCACGGAGAGCGGCGCCGGCGGCCGGCCCGTGCTGCTGCTGCACGGCGGCGCGGGTCCTGATTCGGTCACCGGCTTCGGCGAGGCGCTCGCCGGGCGGTTCCCGTTCCGGGTGCTGAGCCCGGTCTACCCGGGGTTCTCCGGCACCGCGCGCCCCGGCTGGCTCGATTCCATGGGCACGCTCGCCGGGGTCCTCGGCGGCCTGCTCGAGGACCTGGACCTGACCGACGTGATCGTGGCCGGCAGCTCAGTCGGCGGCTGGGTGGCGGCCGAACTGGCGCTGGCCGCCCCGGAGCGAGTCGGGCGGCTCGTGCTGATCGATCCCGCGGGCCTGGACAGCGCCGACCATCCCATCGCGGACTTCTTCTCGCTG
>Ga0209380_10003281_pt1 | contig 10087 bp, 5 predicted proteins | sample HubBroMetageWFT6_FD_188347 | JGI IMG/M metagenome (GOLD analysis project Ga0209380, IMG submission 188347) | Warmed and freeze-thawed soil microbial communities from the Hubbard Brook experimental Forest, New Hampshire - Hubbard Brook CCASE Soil... | ecosystem: Environmental > Terrestrial > Soil...
CGGCGATATGCGGCAAATTCTCGCTGCGGTCAAGGATGGTCACGAACCGGCCAAGCTTGCGTTCGACATTTACGTCCATCGCCTGCAATCCGCTATTGGCGCGATGATCGCAGTGCTAGGTGGCGTCGACGCCGTCATTTTCAGCGCCGGAGTAGGCGAAAACTCTCCGCAAGTGCGCGCCGCGAGCTGCGAGAAGTTTAGCTATGTCCAACTAAAGCTCGATCCAGGAAAGAACCTCAATTGTTCTTCAGACCAAGACATCGCTGCCGCGGATTCGTCCGTTCGCGTGTTAGTTATACGCGCACAGGAAGACTGGGCAATTGCCCGAAGCTGCTGGAAGCTCAAGCGGGCCGAGCGAGTTCCGCGGCGGTCAAACCTGCCTGAATCCTCACCAAAAACTAAACCTCTCTAGCCGTGCGCAAGACACGATGGCGGTCGAACCACCATGCCCAGGGAATAAGGATTACCATAGCGATAATGCCAGTCCAGGCAATGTCGGCGACATCAAAGGGTGGGCCACTAAAACGATCGCCAATGTACGCCACCAGGAGTAGACCCACATAGGCGACAAAACCGTAATGGCCGATACGGTCGCGAGCGCGGGTGCTGCGTACATAGAGCCAGACGCCGGTCGCGAACATGAGGATCTCCACAACCAGGGTTCCGGCGATCGAGTTCCACAGTCCGAGACCGAAGCGAGGCCCGCCTGGATAAAGCGGCATATCGGGGCGATGCGTTACCCAGTCTAGGATCCAGTGGCTTACGACGCCGATCCAAACGGCAGCCGAGCCGGGCGGATAGCGCGCGATCCAGTAGTAGATCAACGCGAAAGCGGTAGCCCACACGACGCACATGAGCAAGCTGTGTGACCATGGGTAATACGTAAGATCAAGCGGCGTGAAGCGTGTGTTGTCGGGATCAATCCGCGCACGCTCCCAGCCGAGCAGTAAGAACACGGGCCACAGCATGTCAGAAAATAAGGGCGCCGCAAGCAGTACCGCCAGGGAAGCGCGCGGCGCGAACTTCTTGGCAGCAAAACCGATGGCGAAATGGCCGATGAACATTGCAGATCCGCCCCAATGCTGCCGTGGCCGCAGCCCCTGCTGATTCTATCGCTCGAATCGCAGGTTCGTTATATCCTATCGATAGGTGGTTTATGTGGGGCTCTGACTTTCTTAAGGCAATTCGCCCTCCGGAGCACCGCTTGGCTTGGCTGGTTGCCATGGCCGCGGATGCCATTCAGATCTTCGCCCTGCCTCTGTTTGCCGGTGGGGGTCTGTCGCCGGCGGACACGGTCCTCGACGTGGCTACGGCGGCGATTCTGATCCGATGTCTGGGGTGGCACTGGGCGTTCTTTCCTACGCTTCTGGCGGAAATGATTCCTGGCCTTGATCTGTTTCCTACGTGGACTGCCGCGGTGTTCTACGTAACCTATCAGCGGGTTCGCGCCGGAGAACCTGAAATTCTCCCTCCCGGCCCTGCTCCCGCTCGTCGGCCTTAGAGTTAATAGACTGCGATGGCTGTGGAAATCGAAACCATCCACGATTCCTTGGCCGTATCATTTGACTTGCTCCAACCAGCAACGTAATATTTTTCGCCAGTGATCGGTCGAACCATATCGCACTACCGCATCCTCGAAAAACTCGGTGGTGGCGGGATGGGGGTGGTATGGAAGGCCGAAGATACAACCCTCCACCGCTTTGTCGCGCTAAAGTTTCTACCTGAAGACTTGGCCAAGGATCGGCAGGCGCTGGACCGGTTCGAGCGGGAAGCCCAGTCTGCCTCGGCGCTGAACCATCCAAATATCTGCACCATTTACGAGATCGGACAGCACGACAACCAGCCTTTCATCGCGATGGAATTCCTCGATGGCCAGACCCTGAAACACCTGATCGTCGGGCGGCCATTAGATCTTGACCAACTGCTTGAAATCGGCATTTCCGTTGCAGATGCGCTCGACAACGCCCACGGCGAAGGCATCATTCACCGCGACATCAAGCCAGCTAACATTTTTGTCACCCGGCGCGGCCTGGCCAAGGTGCTGGATTTCGGCCTGGCCAAGGTCGTCGCCCGCAAAACCGAAGCCGCTGAGACCAGCGCTACGGCATTCAGCGAACCGCACCTCACCAGCCCCGGCAGCACGCTTGGCACGGTGGCCTATATGTCGCCGGAACAGGCACGGGCCAAGGACCTGGACGCGCGCACGGATTTGTTTTCCTTTGGCGTCGTTCTCTACGAAATGGGAACCGGCACGCTTCCGTTTCGCGGCGACAGCACGGCGGCAATATTCGAATCGATACTGCGCAAGGCCCCCGTGCCGCCTGTGCGGCTGAATCCAGACCTGCCCCAAAAGCTGGAAGAGATTATCAGCAAGGCACTGGAAAAAGACCGCAATCTGCGTTATCAGCACGCCGCCGACATGCGAGCTGATCTTCAGAGGTTGAAGCGGGACACTGAATCCGGAAGGACTGCGTCCTTCGAAATTCCGCCTCCAACGTCCACGCCGACCATCACTCCTCCGCCATCGGAATCTGCGAATCCGCCCGCGAGCGCGGCGGCATCTTCGTCACGCACTCAAGTCGCGTCCGGGCCCATCAGTCAGGCAGCAACTGCGGCCTCGGCCGGGAAACGAATATCGTTGGCTGTCTCAGCCGCCGCCGTGTTGATTATCGTGATTGCAGCAGCCTGGTTTTTCCGCGGCCGAACCGCTCATCCAATCGGCAGTCAGGCCCACAAATCCATCGCCGTCCTGTACTTTTCTAACCTCTCGCAGGATCAGTCTCTCAACTGGCTCGACAACGGTCTGACCGACATGCTAACCACGAACCTGGCCCAGGTGAAAGGTCTGGATGTGCTCTCCACCGAACGAGTGCTGGGCGCAGTGCAGCGCGCGAATAAGGATGGCAAAACCATGGACCCCGCCCAGGCGCAACAAGTCGCGCGCGACGCGGGCGCCGATGCCTACATTACCGGCGCTTTATTGAAGATGGGGCCTACACAGTTGCGCCTCGACGTGCGAGCGCAGGACACGAGCACCGGGCAGATCTTATTTTCTGAGAAGCTCGAAGGACAGGACGTCCAGAGCATTTTCGGGATGGTGGACCGGCTTACCGAAGGAATCGCAAGCAGCTTTCTACCCGCCGCCGACCTGCCACAAAAAGCGCCAGAGATCGAGCAGGCTTCCACTTCCAACCTCGAGGCCTACCGGCATTATCAGCTAGGCGTTGATTATGCTCGTCGCTATCTCACCGCCGACGCCATCCGCGAACTAGAGCAGGCGGTCCGTTTGGATCCGCAATTTGCTGTTGCTTGCCTGCGTCTCGCCGATCAGTACCGCCTTCAGGGCGATCTGCGGCGCGGCAACGAGCTTCAGCTCAAGGTCGATCAACTGCAGTCGCGTCTGCCCCGATACGAGCAGTTGACACTGCAGGTGGCTAAAGCGAGGCGCTCTCAGGATCCGGAGGCTGAGTTAGCGGCCCGTCAGGAGTTGGTCTCGGAATTCCCGCGCAGCACCATGGACCGTGGTCTCCTCGGCACTATCCTTTCGGGCTCCGGTAAGCAGGCGCAATCGGTTGAGCTATTCAAAGAGGGACTCGCTCTGGATCCGAAAAGCGAAGACCTTCTGAACTTCAAGTGCTATGCACTGGCCATAGGGGGCGATTTCGACGGCGCACTCACGGCCAATGACGCCTACATGGCGATTCGTCCCGGTGATCCCAATCCGCTAGACACACGCGGTGACGTTCTCTTCATCGCAGGCCGCGATGATGAGGCCGTTGCTGCATACCGCAAGGTGTTGGAACTGAAACCGGATTTCAGCGACTACGGAGAGTACCTGAAACTGGCAATCGTTTACACCGATCAGAAGAAACCCGACATGGCCAACGCCGCCTTCCAGCAGTTTGCCCAGCGAGCGTCTCCTCTCTCGCGCCTTTACGTTCCGGGCTTCGAGGCACAGTTCAAGCAGACGGGAGGCGACCTGGAAGGCGCACTTGCCAGTTATCGGGAGGCAGTCATCCAACTGGGGAATGCGAAACAGGGCCAGGCAGCTGAGACTTTTCTGAGATCATTCGCGGTCTTATCAGTGATGCTAGGGGAGGATTCCGCCGCTCTCTCTTTCGCTCAACAACAGAAGCTCGATGATTATGAACAGCGGCCAATCGCATTTCTGCAGAGTATGGCGGGAAATCCATCCGCGGCGCAGCAAAGTTTGCAGCGATTCGCGTCGAGCCATCCCTGGATTGCGCCTCGCGCTCTAGAAATTAATCAAGCCTACATCGATATGAGCGCGGCTGTGCACCACGGGGACGGGCAAACGGCCTTGAGTCGTGCCGCCAGCATTCCCAATTTTCAAGACCCCTATCTGCTTTACCTCAAAGGGCGCGCCCATCTGCTCACCAGTGACTATGCATCGGCCGAAGCCGAGTTTCGCGGAGTCTTACGAAGCGAGCGTTTACTAGCGAACTCAGGGACTCTGACGCAGAGATTTCCCGTGCTTGGAATCCTTTCCCACTACTATCTTGGTCAACTCTACGAGCGCACTGGCAAGCACGATCAGGCCATTAATGAATATCAGGAGTTTCTCTCTCACTTCCAGAGTTCGCAATCCCGGCTCGCCGAGGTCGGCGAGGCTCGGACCGCCCTCAAGCGCCTGATGCAGTGAGCGTGATCGAGTAACATTCTAGCACCGAAGCAGCCGAATCTTACTCCCGGCAATTCCTTTTCTCAACCCTCGTGCTGAAGGAACCCGCGGAAAATGTTTTGTGGGATGGCCAGGTTCGCTGTACTCTCTTGTCAGGAAAATCTGCCTTCGTGAGGCGCTACAATGCGGAGAATTCGGCTTGTAGTTGGTTGTTTTTTTCTGATCGTGTGTCTGGTTTCAGGGCTCAGCTTTGCCGACGATAGCCAGGCCGTCCGGGTGGGTGTTACGGTGGTTGGATCTGCGAGCGGGATTACGGGCGTCGCCGGCCGCGATCGGCTGGTAAAAGCCTTCAGCAAGCAGAAGAAGTCTCCAGTGCAGGCGGTGCCACTGGACGCCACCGGTGATCAAGTTACGGCCGAGGCGAAGGCGAAAAATTGTGCGTTCGTGTTATTCACTACGGTGACGGAAGCTCACAACGAAGGAGGGGCGTCCGGCAAGCCAGGACAGACCACCAACATCCCGGAATACCACACGACTGTCGAATACAAGTTATACCGCGTCTCGGATGCGACTGTTGCCGCAACCGGTTCGGCGGTTGCACAAGATATAGGTTCATTGGGGGAAGTTGTGCAGCAGGCCTTGGACCACGTCGCCCCCAAGGTTGTGAACGACATCAAGAACATGGGAACGCCCAAGTAGCTGCACGGCACTCGACTTCCTTCTGCTGGATTTCAGGTAAACCTACGATGAACATCCTCAGGCTGCGAGTCGGCATTCGACCGGAGCCTGAGGAATACAGGTTCGTGACAGGTGTTTTCCATGATCCCAAAAGTCCACCGGTAGCTTTGTTCGGCCTCATCCAGACCGCCACATATGCAAAAGATTGCAGTCATGTGCAGGCTGGTTCCACCTCATAGAAAAGATCGCCACACTCGGCCAGCCCAAAAAGCCCTCGAAGTTGTGCGAACTCGCCGAACTCGCCATATTCATTGACTATCGCCGCCGGAGCGGGTAGGATCGCACAGTTCCTGCCCCCCAAGGAATCTGAGTTCTGTTGACGATCGTCAATCTCAGACTCTCGAGCCTGATCCCAGATTTTCGTTCGGAATTTTAGGCGAAGAATTCCCAGGAGGGAAAACCATGACTGCAAATCTTCTCACTCTGACCCAAGAAAAGAGAGGGCTACAAACGAAAGCACATCTTCTGCCCGCCACTGCTTTATCCATGAGGAGGGTGGCTTTTGTTGTGCTCGGCTGTACCTTGCAAATGCTGTTGGCCGTGCCAGCGAGGGCGGACGTATGCTCGGACAAGTTCCCGGGTTTCCCTTGCGGTGTAACGATTACCATAACGAATCCGCAGTCGGGTCCGCCCTCGGGAAACCTTGTGGTTACGTTCGGTGGAACCGGAGTACCCTACGACGGGGTCGAAGACCAGTTGGTCGGAATCACAAACAATTCGAGTGTGGCCGTGGGTGCCATCGTGCTGAGCGCACCCGTTACTTCTGGCGACCCGCTGTTTGCATTCGACAACGACGGAGCGTGCACGTTTTTTAATAACGTCTGCAACTACGGCCCGACCGGCTATGAAGGTCCGAACAACACCTTTCTCGGCATCAGTTCCGACTTCACGACCGGGAAGGTTTTATTTACGGTTCCGCTCCCGGCCAGCGGAGGTACCACATGGTTTTCCCTGGAGAACATTCCTAAAGCTGTCGTGGCTATCGGGGAGAACAAGGTGCTGACCGCAGGCTCGACGACTCTATTCCCATTTGGCCCATTTACATGTGGCGAGGGTACTTGCACGGAAAGCTCTGCTGCCGGAGACGATCTTCAGGTCGCGCCCCGGAACAGTGCCTCCGGCGACACGCTCACGGTTGCTCCTTTGCCAGAGTCCTTTTCGACGTTCAGCGCAATGAACTATCCGACCCTGGCCTGCGTCCCCTACTCTGATTTCAACACTGCCGGGAGCCCTGTTTGCGTTGAGCTCGAACTGGACTGCCCACCGGCGGATACCGACGCCTGCCAGTTCATTTATAATGCGACAGCCGACTTCAACATAGATAAGTCGAGTCTTCCGAACGGGATCGGCGGCGCGCACTTTCTGGGGCAGCATGACGGCAACCCCACCGGGTATAACGGCCAGTGTCCGACGACAGGCTTCAATGTCGATATCATTGAATCGTACACCGCGACACAACCTGCACAACCTGATCCTATAACGGGTGGTGGAAGAGGGAACTCCTGCTTCGTAACCGCCTTCGATCCCACCGCAACTGTGGTTCCTCCTGGAACCACGGTTTCAACTTTCTTTGGATTTGAATTTCCCGTCTTTGACAACAAAGTAAACCCCGTTTTTGTGGGATTACCGGTGCCTCTTAGCTGGGACTTCCACAACACTTTGGGCCAGCCGGTCACAAACCTCCAGTTGTGCCAAAACCCAAACGGCACCGGTTGCACCGCGCCTTGGGTATACCTGTCATTGACGGCGTTGTCGTCGACCACTCCCTGTCAGGCTGTCGCGGCGGCATCGTCCCCCCTGCCCTCCCTCTTCAATTCCGGTCTCCTGAACTTCGGAAGAGGAGAGTACAGTTTCATTTGGAACACCGCGACCAGAATAAGAGGGCTGTCGGGCTGTCAAGTCAGCGTGGTAGCGCAATTTGACAACGGCGGCCTGGTGGTGGCGCCGGCAGTGTTCCAATACCACTGATCTGGTGTTTTTGATCGGAAAGGGGTGCAGGCTGCGGCCTGCACCCTTTGAATTTTGCGGAGCAGAAACAACGAACAACTACTTGTTTCTTGGTCAGAAATTCGCCAATGAAGTGGGTGGATTTGAAGGCGCAGTGGCTTCAATTGTGCCGAAAGCGAACAACTTAATATTCCGTACGGCTCGGGCTGAACGACCGCAGTCTCTTATCCTTACGCCTGGGTCCAGCGCGTCGCTTCGTCGTACATCGTCTTCAAGTCGACACGCTGCAGGATTTTCTCGCTGCCCGGCTCCTTGCGCATATCGTCCAGCATCTGAACCGTGGTGAGGTAGTGCTCCTGCGCTTCGAGTTGGTCGCCGGAGGCGCGGAAGGCAGTGCCCAGCAGGTAATGCGCTTTGACGCTCAACGGCTTTAGTCCGATTTTGTCTGCCCGTACCAGAGCGCGCTCGAGTTCCTGCTGCGCGTGCACGTTATCGTGGTTTTTGATCATGGCCTGGGCCATGTAAATGGAGCATTCTACTGAGATATTGGGTACACCCTGATCGTCAGCATCCTGCATCAGCTTACGAAAGCTGTTGATAGCCTGCTGAGGAGGTCCCTCCTGGGCGTCGACTTTCGCCAGCGCGACCTTGGCGGTGAGGATCCGATCTGGCTCCTTGCTATGGGTTGCCGCCTGCAATGCCTGCTCATAGAGGGCGCGGGCGGACTTGGAGTCGCCGCGGAAATAGGGCACGTTTCCCTGGAAAGCGAGAGTCTGCGACTCCATGCCCTGGTTCTTTAATTCGCGTGAGAGGCTGAGCGCGTCATTCAAGTAGGAGCTAGCCTCGTCGCCACGACCCGCGAGAGTGAGCGCGTCTCCGTAGCCGCCTTCGATCTCCGCCATCCAGTAAGTCTTGTCCTTCAGTTCCTGAAAAGTCTTTAAAGCGTCCTGTTTGGAATTTATGGCCGCGCCGAACCGGCCCTGGTAATCGAACATCATGCCCAGCGTATAGGATTCGATGGCTGCGCCACGGGTATCGTCGATGCTACGCCACAAGTCCAGGGCGCGCATATACTGCGAAACCGCCAGATCGTACTGCCCCATCCTGACCGAAGTCTCGGCAAGATTATGAACGCTTTCGACGATGTCCCGCGGCACCTTCGCTTTTTCGCGCAGTTGCAGCGCCTGTTGATAGTAGGCGCGCGCGTCTTCGTATTGCGCCTTTTCGAAATAGACAGCTCCAATATTGTTCAAGCAGATCGCCTGCATGCCTTCATCGCCGAGGTCACGCTGGATCTGCAATGCTTCTTTGTACATTTTCAAGGCTTGGTCGTGATCCCCGCGGTCGAGATAGAAATTACCCATGTCGACGAGCGTGTCGCCTAAGCCTCGCTTATCGTCGATCTCGCGCCGCATCTCCAACGCCTGCTGGAAATTGGAGAGCGCGCTTTTATTGTCGCCTAACAGCACTTGGACCTTTGCCGTCTCATTGAGGCTGAGCGCGATGCCTCCCTTCTGGCCGAGCGCGCGCCATATCGCCAGTTCCTCCTGGTAATTGCGCAGGGCGTCTTCCGGCTTGTTCATGCGCCAATAAGCGAGGCCGATGAGGTGCAGGCTGGCGGCTTTTTGCTCCCGGTTATCGAGCTGAACAGAAAGTGTCAGCGCCCGGTTCAGAGGATCGAGGCTGGCTTGCGGCTTTCCGCCATTGATAGCAAGCCGCCCAACCGCCAGAGTCGCGGTAATGTCTTTGGGATTCGCCTTCAGAATCGCCTGGTTGTACTGAGTGGCTTTAGTAAGGTCTCCAGCTTCTTCGTACAGTGCAGCCAGCGCCGACTGCACGTCAACGTTGTCGGGAGAAGTTTTCGCGAGATTCTCGTAGGCCTTGATTGCCTCAGGGAAATTCTTAGTGATCTGGAATCGAATGGCAGAGATCAAATACTTCTCCGCCTCAGGCAGGTTTTGGCTTAGAGTCACAGCTTTTTCGGCGGACTGCTGCGCTTTCCCGTCGTAGCCTAGACTGCTGTACGTCTGCGCCAGCTTTGAGAAGGCCAGGGCGAAGTTGGGATCCGCCTTGGTCGCCGCTTCCAATCGTTTCTGGGCTTCCAGATTCTTCCCGTCCCGCTGAAAGCCAACGCCCTGGTTGTAGTCGCGCAGGGCTTCCATCGAGCTTGAATTCGGCTGAAAGGAGCTCGCCTTCAATTCCTTTAGCACATTCTCGGGAAGGGCAAGTTTCTGACGGATGGACTCGGCCAGGCGGTCAACCGCGCCCGGAATTTCTTTTTCGCTGGGGACCTCGATTTTCAGCGGAATCGCGCGATCGTTTTTGATGTCCTGCAGGGTGGCGTCAATGCGAATCTGGTCCCCGAACTTGGCATACTGCCCCCAAACCACGCGGTCAGAGTTGCTGAAATCAGCCACGCGGCGGATCGTTGCCGGGTCGAGCACCGTCCCCGGGGAAATATGCAGATCGGTGAACATCTGGTGCAGACGGTCGGCGCTCACTGCGCGTAAACGCGATGACTGTCCCACATCCGTGCTCAACATCTCGGCGAGACTCGAGCCCAACCAGTCTAGGGATGGGTCTCCGGAAGCGTTTCTAAAAGGCAGGATTGCCAGCGACACGGCCGGAGCCGCACTGGTTTGCGCGGGAGAGGGCTGAAACAGTTTGTCGCGGAAGCGGTATCCGCTGATCGCAAGTACGATAACGATTATGCCCGCGGTGATCGACGGCCACGGGATCGTCCGGCCCCACGGACCAATC
>Ga0209380_10003287_pt1 | contig 10075 bp, 7 predicted proteins | sample HubBroMetageWFT6_FD_188347 | JGI IMG/M metagenome (GOLD analysis project Ga0209380, IMG submission 188347) | Warmed and freeze-thawed soil microbial communities from the Hubbard Brook experimental Forest, New Hampshire - Hubbard Brook CCASE Soil... | ecosystem: Environmental > Terrestrial > Soil...
TATTCTTTGCGTAGGAGGCACGGCGCAAGCGGTCATGCCGCGCCGGCGTGCGGGACTCACAGGGGACGCGCGCGATCAGGGGTGGACACGCAGCACGATCTTGCCCACATGGTGGGCATCCATCGCCAGGTGAGCCTCGGCGACCTGTGCCAACGGCAGCACCCTGTCGATGACTGGCGCCAGCCTGCCGCTGGCGAACAGGGGCGAAGATCCGGAGGGGCTGGCCTTCGACAACGAACAGAGGCTGTGGGCGGGTGGAGAACTGGGGCAGGTTTATCGCATCGACCCGGCGGGGCATGCAGAAGAGGTGACGCGGCTGGGCGGATTTTGCCTGGGGCTGACTTTTTCTGCGCAGCAGGAACTGTGGGTCTGCAATTCAGGGCTGCACGCGATGATGCGGACGGATCGCAGTGGGCGCGTGCTGCAGACGATTGCGAAGGTGGGCGAGCGCGCGCTGATGACGCCGAACTTTTCTGTCTTCGATCACGAGGGGAATTTGTATTTCAGCGACTCCGGGCGGTGGGATGAGGCGAATGGCGTGCTGTACCGCGTGCGTCCGAACGGTGTGGCCGAATATCTGGCGGGACCATTCGCTTTTCCGAACGGCCTGGCGATGAGCGCAGACGATCGATTTCTCTTTGTCGTCGAGAGCCAGCGCGATCGCGTGCTGCGCTTCCCGATTCTGGCGGGAGGCGGGCTTGGAGAACCGGAAGCGTACGCGGAGAATCTGGCACGGATTCCCGACGGGCTGGCGCTGGACGCGACGGGCCATCTCTACGTGACCTGCTATGCGAGCGATGCCATCTATCGTGTGAGCCAGGAAGGCAGGGTTGAACTGCTGGTGTTCGATCCGGAGGGTACGCGGATTGCGCGGCCCACGAATGCTGCTTTCGGGGGGCCGGGGATGGAGGACCTCTACATTGCAAACCTGGGCCGGTGGCATATTGGGCGAGCGCACCTGGGCGTGCCGGGGCAGCGGCTGGTGAACCAGTGAACGCAAGCGAGGAAAAGGCAGAAGTGCATATCAGCTTTGCCGGCAAGGTCGCCGTGGTGACCGGAGGGGCGACGGGGATCGGCGCGGCGACGGTGGAATTGCTGTGCGCGCTGGGGGCGCGGGTGGCGATTCTGGATCGCAATGCGGCGGACGGAAGGGATCTCGCGGAGCGGCTGTGCGAGCGGGTGAGCTTCCATCCGTGCGATGTGGCCGATGAGCAGGCGACACAGACGGCTGTGGATGCGGCGGCGCGGGAGCACGGGGCAATTGATGTGCTGGTGCATTCCGCGGGCATCCAGCGGTACGGGGATGTGCTGACGACCGGGACCGCGGTGTGCAGGAAACGATGCGGGTGCACGTGGACGGGTGCTTTTATGCGGTGCGCAGCGCGCTGCCGCACATGCTGGCTGTGGGCGGCGGGTCGGTGGTGATTGTGGGGTCGGTGCAGTCTGTGGCGGCGGTGGGCGCGTCCGCGGTTTACGTAACGGCGAAGCATGCGCTGCTGGGGCTGACGCGATCGATAGCGCTGGATTTTGCGAGCCGCAACGTGCGCGCGAACTGCGTGATGCCGGGCGCGATCGATACGCCGATGCTGCGCGGGTCGTTTGCGCTGGCGGCAAATCCGGAGGCGGTGCAGGAGGGAAGCGCGCGGGCGCATCCGCTGGGCCGGATCGGCCGGCCGGAAGAGGTGGCGCGGGCGATTGCGTTTCTGGCGAGCGACTGGGCTTCGTTCATTACCGGTGCCGCGCTGACGGTGGATGGCGGCATGCTGGTGCCGGCAGGCGGCATGGGCTTTCAGGAAGGCGGCACCGGATCGATCGGGCCGCGCTGACGATGGCTGCGGGCTTCAGTCTTCGCGCAGAGAGAGGCCTTTCGTTCTGAGCACGCGAGCACAATGGGTGCGCTGGAAGGACCGCGACGGGTTGCTGCTGAGCAACGGCGCGGTGCAGGCGATTGTGCTGCGATGTGGCGGGCATGTGGCGGATGTGCGGCTGGTGAGCGGGGCTGGAGTTTCGGACAATTTGCTGTGGGAAGCGCCGTGGACGACGGCCGATGCAGGGTCCGAGGGGTTCGACGCGCTGAGTGCACGCTATGGAGGGATGCCGGCGGGTCCGTTCCTGGCGGGCTTTACCGGGCATGCGCTGTGCCTCGATACATTCGGGCCGCCTTCGCAGGAGGATGCGGGAGTTCCGCTGCACGGCGAAGCTGCGGTGCGAACGTGGGCGATGGAGCCATCGGAGCAGGGATGTGTGGCTCAGGTGGAATTGTCACGGTCGCAGTTACGTTTTAGGCGGAAGATATCCCTCGCGGAAGGCCAAAGCGCGCTGCTGATCGAGGAGCGGGTGGAGAATTACGGCGCAGCCGACCGCGAGGTGCATTGGGTGCAGCATGTGACGCTGGGTGCGCCGCTGCTCGCTGAGGGGTGCAGCGTGGTCGAGGCTTCGGTGGATCGGTGCCGGAGCTGGCCTTTGGGATATGAAGGACGGGCGGTGCTGCCGGACAATGAGGATTTTGCGTGGCCGCGGGCGCGCACGCTGGATGGCGAAGCGATGGATTTGCGCTTTCCTTTTCAGCATGCGGGCAAAGGATTCATCGCCGCGGCGCGCGTTGATCCGCGGGCGCCGATTGCTTATGGAGCGGCGCTGAACTGGCAACTGGGCGTGGCGCTGATCTACTGTTTTCGCAGAGACGACTTTCCGTGGGTCGCGATGTGGGAGGAGAATGGCGCGCGTCGCGATGAGCCGTGGAACGGAACGGCACAGGTGTGTGGGATGGAGTTCGGTACGACGCCGATGCCGCTGGGCAAGGAAGCGATTCGCGCGATGGGAGATTTGTTCGATACTCCGGGAGCGCGGAGGATCGCCGCCGGCGGCGCCTGCACGGCTCGCTATGCGGTTTGCGCCATGGAGACTCCGAAAGAGTGGCATGGGATTCGCGATGTGAGGCTGTCGGCGCATGCCGTCGTGGTGACGGGTGATGGGCCGAGTGAGCCGGTGACGGTTCCGGCAGCGGGGATTCAGGAGTTTCTGACAGGCGCATGAGAGCTTGTGCGGAGGGAGATGGGTGGATGCAGCAAAGCTGGAGATGGTTCGGACCCAGGGATAAAGTGACACTCGCAGATGCACGGCAGGCGGGGGTGGAAGGGATTGTGACGGCGCTGCACGATGTGCCGATGGGCGAAGTCTGGACGGTGCAGGCGATTGAAGAGCGGCAGAACCTGGTGCGCGCGGCGGGGCTGGAGTGGACGGTGGTGGAGAGCCTGGATGTGAGCGAGAGGATCAAACTGCGCGAGCGAGGATTTGAGCGGGACCTGGAGTCCTACATCACATCGCTCCGGAATTTGGCGGCTTGCGGGATCCGAATTGTGGCTTACAACCTGATGCCGGTTTTTAGCTGGATGCGTACCGAGCTGGATTTCCCGCTGGCGCATGGAGGGACGTGCACGCGCTTCAGCGCGACGACATTCGCAGCGTTCGATCTGCTGATGCTGCAGCGGCCGGGAGCGGAAGAAGACTGGGGCGAGGATCGGTGTCGCGCCGCGCACGACTGGTTCCGCCGAACGCCGGAAGGCGCGCGAGAGAAGACGCTTGCCACGATTCTGCAGGGGCTGCCGGGCGGGAGTGGATCGTTCACCATCGAGGAAGTGCGGTTGGGGCTGGAACGCTATCGCGGATTGGACTCGCAGGGATTTCGCGAGCACGCGTCGGCGTTCCTGAAGGCGGTGTGTCCGGTGGCGGAGGAACTGGGGATGCGGCTGTGCGTGCATCCGGATGACCCTCCGCGTCCGCTGCTGGGTCTTCCGCGCATTGTGAGCACCGAGGAAGATCTGGCGTTCCTGATGGAGCAGTGGAACGGCGAGGCGAATGGGATCACGTTTTGCACGGGCGCGCTGGGGGTGCGCGCCGACAACGATCTGGTTGCGATGGCGCGGCGATTTGCGGGGCGCATCGGCTTCGCGCATCTGCGCTCGACGCAGCGCGAAACCGATGTGGAGAGCTTCTTTGAGGCAGCGCATCTGGAGGGGGATGCGGATCTGATTGCGGTAATGGTGGAACTGGTGCGCGAGGAGCGGCGGCGCAGGGCGGCGGGCGATGCCATGATTCTTCCTTTCCGGCCGGATCATGGGCAGCAGTTGCTGAACGATCGGGAGCGAAACGCGCAAGCGGGCTATCCGGCGATCGGACGCCTGCGGGGTTTAGCGGAACTGCGCGGCGTCCTGCGCACCTGCGAACGCCTCCTGCCTGCCTGATCGAGAGACGAAAGCGAACCTGGAACCTTATCGACGCTTCTGATGCTGTGACCGGAGGCCGCGAAAAGCTAAGCGCGGTCTGCGTGGACATGGCCCGGGGACGCCGCGGATTCTCTCCGCAATTTGAAAGACATAGCGGGTGCCGAGGCGATTCGTCCGGATGCAACGGCTCGCCTCTTTTTTGCGCTCTGGGCGTTAAAAACGAAAGTTTGTAGTTTCGCTTGACAGTGTTTAGAAACGCGGATTAATGTTTAACGCTGAAAACAGAAAAGAAATTCTTCGCGCCGAATGAGGGAAACGGCGCAGGGATTTTCCAGGAGGCAACGATGCTGAAGAACTGGCAATTGATTTGGGATGGCGTGGGTGAGGCAATTCAGGGAAGCAAATTTGCAGGGCGGGGACTCGCGGTTATGCTGGTCGCGATGGCGCTGCTGTTTGCGGGGCGCGCGAGCGCGCAAACGGCGAGCACGTTCGACACGGGCACCATTACCGGAACGATCACCGATTCGACAGGCGCTGTGATTCCGCGCGCGAACGTGGTGATTACGAACACCGGCACAGCGCAGAAGACCACCGTGCAGACCATGGGCGACGGGATCTTCTCCGCCGCTGGACTGCCGTTCGGCAACTATGTGGTGACGGCAACGGCAAGCGCCTTTGGAACAACGACGACGAAGCCGTTCGCGCTCAACGTGGGCGCCACGGTGCGCGTCGACCTGAAGCTATCTGTCGCCGCTGCGACCGAGAATGTCACAGTCACGGGAACATCGGTTACGGTGGACACGAGCAGCGCGACGGCCGGAACGACGCTGAACGAAGACCAGATTCGGAATCTTCCGACGAACGGCCGAGACGTGATGGATTTTCTCGAGATCGCTCCTGGCTCCGTCAACTCCACGGGATACTTCCAGGGCAGCGTGAACGGGCAGGAAAACTTCCTAACCGGTCTGAACGTCACGCTGGACGGTCAGAATTCGACGCGTCCGGACGTCAACGGTTTCGACGAGACGGAAGGCAATGAGGCCAATCGCCTCACGCGCGCGAGCATCGACAGCATTCAGGAAATTGATTTTGCCAACAGCGGTTACAGCGCCGAGGTGGGCGATTCCCTCGGCCCGCAGATGAACATCGTCACCAAAGGCGGCTCGAACGAATTTCACGGCGAAGTGTTCGATTTCTTCCGCAACGACGCGCTGGACGCCAACGATTATTTTGCGAACACCCTGAGCAATCCGAAAGTGCCGCTGCGGATGAACCAGTTCGGGGCCAATCTGGGCGGGCCTTTGCTGAGAAACAGACTCTTCTTCTTTGGGAGTTATGAAGGCATTCGCCAGCGCACCACGCAGATCAACGCGCTGTACGAAATACCGAGCGCCTACGTGCGCTCGCAATTTGTCGCCGCCATGCAGCCGGTGCTCGCGCAGATGGCGCCTCTACCCTCCGGATGCACCGCGATCCCGGCACCCGTTTCCTGCGCGGTTCCGGGTACTGAGGATGCCGCCGGCGCATCGGCAGGCGCCGATCTCGTCTTTGACCCCGCTGCTTTTTCGACCACGCTGCGTGAAGACAGCGGCGCGATTCGGGTGGATTACAACATTGGCGACAAGGATCGGATCTTTGGCCGTTTCAACATCGATAACGGATTAACCAACCAGCAACTCGGATTGAATGAGGGGCAGACCACGCCGCTGGACGAGATCAACAAATCCACGATGCTCGACGAGACGCACACGTTCACGCCGAGCCTGGTCAACGAGTTGAGCGTAGCGTTCCACAGCTTCTACTCGAATACAAACTCCGATACTCCGCAGCCCTTAACAATCTTTGGCGGCTTCTTCGTGAATCTCGGTTCGCTTCCCGGAGCCCCGCTCAGTTTCAATCAGATCAACCCGCAGTCGAAGTTTGAGATTTTCGATAACGCCACGAAGACGGCGAGAAGCCACACCATTCGGTTCGGAACGCATATTCAGCTCAACCGGATCAACGAGTGGCTGCGCCCTCTGCAGAGCTACTCTTTCGGCAGCTTCTCCAATCTCGAGGACGATCAGCCTTTCACGCTGCAGAAGATTGGCTTTCCGAACTTCGTGGGCGTACGCAACTCCAACTGGGATCTGTATGCCGAGGATGACTGGCGCGTCACGTCGAAGCTCACGCTGAATGCAGGGCTGCGGACGGGTATCAACACGGCGTGGAACTTCAGGAATAATGTGGCACCGAACTTTGATTTCGCCACGCAGTCGTTTCTGCCAGCCAGCCAGACGGCCTATCAGGGACCGACCTACGATGTGGCTCCCCGTCTTGGGTTGAACTACGATCCGTTCGGCCGCGGGAAGACGGTGATCCATGCTTACTACGGGTTGTTCTTCAACCCAATGCACTTCGGGACTAACCTGGTGAGTAACAATCCCGCCTACGAGAGCTACTCGTTGAATGTTTTCGAGGTGCCGCTGGTCTATCCGATGACGAACCCCCCGCTGCCTGCGGGCACACAGAACGTGTACATCGTTCCGCGGAGTATGCACGACCCGTACTCGCCGAACTGGCTGTTCGGCATTCAGCAGGAGATCCTGCGCAACACGGTTCTCACCGTCAACTACACCGGAAATGAAGATCATCGGCAGGATGCGGGCATCGATTTCGCGGCGGAGAACCTGAACGCGCCGAACTACTTTACTCAGGCCTATCCATTGTCCGGTTTCGCCAACGAGTATTACGAGCCGGACGAGTTGCAATCAAACTACAACGCGCTCCAGGTGCAGCTGCGCCATAATGTGGGCAAGCTCAGCGTGGAGACAAACTACACCTGGTCGCACGAGATCGACGACATGGTGAACGTCTTCAACAGCTACTCCAATCCGCACAATCCGCGCCAGGACTTTGGCAATGGCGACTGGGATATACGTCACAACCTGACGGGCAGCGTGGTTTACAACTTCACAGATTTGAAGGGGCACAGCGGTCTGATGCGCACGGTTCTCGGCGGATGGCAGACTTCCACCATCATTCAGACGCGCTCGGGCGATGCGATCAACGTTACGGACTCAGGCGGCGGAATCTTCGGGTTGTCCACCCGTCCCAATTCCACCGGTCAGCCGGTGAAGCTCTCGAACTTCTCATGGCCGTATCACACCTATAACGTCGCTGCCTACGCAGTTCCGCCGGCCTTCAACGGAGTTCCTGGCGATCCTTCGACGATTGGAAACGTTGGCCGCAATACCCTGCGCGGGCCTGGCTTCTTCCAGTGGGATTTCTCCGGGATGAAGAACTTCCCGCTCACGGAAAAGGCGCAGCTGCAGTTCCGCGGTGATTTGTTCAACATTCTGAATCACCCTAACTTCGGCAATCCCGGTGTTGGGATCTGCAATTCGTTTTCGGTCTTTGGCTGCACTGTGAATCCGACCTTCGGTGAAGTTGGCTCGACCATCGCCGATCAGGACGCGAGCCAGGTGGGTACCGGAACGGCCCGGCAGATTCAGCTCGCTCTAAAGGTCATGTTCTAGGAGCGCTGAACACAATCTGCGATGCGCAGGGATGAGCGAATGCCGCTGCATTCGCTCATCCTTTTCCACCGTCACGCAGGCGGCCCTCGAGGCGTCCGTGGTCATCAGGTTATCGATCGCTCTCTTCGCAGGCCTGCTGGCGGCTGGGCTTCCGGTCATCCGGTGGCGGTGACGCAGCCTCTTCCGAGCCAATAGGGTGGTGTCCCTGAAGGTCCTCACAAATCGGCGCGGGCAAGCGCAACGGGGGCGGATCGCAGGGGCTAAAGCCCAATTCATATTGGGCGGTTTGCGGCACGAGTGAACTCGTGCCCTGATACAAAAGCAGTGCGATGGGCTGAGAGGGTTTATTACCGACGAAAAGCAACCGCAGGTCCTTCGTCGCTGCGCTCCTCAGGATGACAGCTTTTTCAGTTGCTGCTTCGGTTGTGCTGAACGAAGGAAAGGGAGAAGAGGATGACTCGGCTTCGTAGTGTGACTGGTTTTGGATTTCTGATGATGTTTTGTCTGGGAGGCTCCTGCGCGTGGGCCAGTTCTTCGGGTGCGCCGTGCACGCCGCAATTTCCGCTGGAGCAGGGGAAGGCTCAGGGATGGCTGGGGGCCGATGCCGCGTATTCGATTCCGCTGGGCGATGGGCGCGATGTCTGGATTTTTGGGGACACGCTGTATGGCGAGCATCGCGTGGTGAACGACAAGATACCGCTGATGGTGCGCAACACGATCGGCGTATCGACTTGCCACGATGGGCAGTGGAATCTGCAGTACGTCATCCGGAAAGACGCGTCGGGGCACCCGGCGGACTTCTTCCACGCGCAGCACCCGAACACCTGGTACTGGGCGATGGATGGTTTTGTAGCGGACAGGAAGCTGTGGGTGACGCTGCTGTGCGTTCGCAATGCGCCGGCGCAGTCGGCGGCGATGGCATTTGAGACGTGCGGCACGGATTTGGCGCGGGTGGACGCGACGGGCGCGGATCCGCAGGAGTGGAAGATCGATTACTTTCCGCTGGTGCCCGACGGCGCGCATGCGTATCCTTCGGCGACGGCGGTGGTGGATGGGCCGGACGCGTATCTCTTCGCGCTGAGGGAGGGCGGAGCGCGGCCGCTGGTGGCGACGCGCATTCCGGTGGCGGGGCTGAGCGATCCGCAGAAGCATTTGCAGTATCTGGCGAGCGACGGGCGGTGGCGCAGCGGATTCGATCCGGCGCAGGCGCAGGCGGTGATGGAGAAGGGCGCTCCGGAGCTGTCGATTCGCTACCATCCGGAGCTGAAGAAATGGATCGCGGTGATGTTTGAGCCGGTGGGATTCTCGAGCAGGATCATTCTGAGGACGGCGCCGTCGCTGACGGGCCCGTGGAGCGACGGGACGGTGATCTATCAGGTTCCGGAGATGCAACTGACGAATCCGGGATACGACAAGAACACGTTTTGCTACGCTGCGAAGGAGCATCCGGAGTTCGAGCAGGGCGATCTGGTCTTCACGTATGTGTGCAACACTTTCGATGTGCCGACGCTGGCGACCAATCTGAACATTTATTATCCGCATGCGGTGCGGATGGCGATGCCACCGCAGTGACGCGGCCGGTCGAGTTTCATGTCTGCTGAATCGGAAGATCGCGGATTATCGAGCGAGCCAGCGGCGCGGTCGCGCAACACGGTTGTGGCTGCTGCGCCGGGAGCGCCGGGAATCTGGTTCGTGACGCAATATTCTCCGGCGCTGCGACGGCGCGCGGACGTGAGTGTCTTTGTTCCACCGGGACAGGAGGCGCAGGCGCTGCCGGTGCTGATCCTGATGCATGGCGTGTATGGGAGCCACTGGAATTGGTGGGCGCTGGGCAATCTGCCTGAGATCGCGATGGAGATGATGGCCTCCGGCGAAATGGAGCTCTTCGCGATTGCGATGCCGTCGGACGGGATGTGGGGCGATGGCAGTGGCTACGTGAAGCATCGGGATCTGGATGCCGAGGCGTGGATCATGGACGAGGTTCCGGAGTGCGTGCGGGCCGTGGCGCCGCACGTTCAGTCTGAGCGGCTTTATCTTGCGGGACTCTCCATGGGCGGCTTTGGCGCGCTGCGGCTGGGCGCGAAGTATGCTGCGCGGGTTGCCGGGATTTCGGCTCATTCGCCGGTCACTTGTTTGGCGGATTTGAGCCAGTATGTGCAGGATCCGGCGCGCGAGTATGTGGCCGGGGGGAAGCGCGACGCTGACATTCTGTACTGGATGAGGCGCAATCGCGCCGATTTGCCGCCGATCCGCTTTGATTGCGGGACGGAGGATGCTCTGCTCAAGAGCAATCGCACGCTGCATGCGGCTCTCGATAGGGCGCGGGTTCCG
>Ga0209380_10003288_pt1 | contig 10075 bp, 8 predicted proteins | sample HubBroMetageWFT6_FD_188347 | JGI IMG/M metagenome (GOLD analysis project Ga0209380, IMG submission 188347) | Warmed and freeze-thawed soil microbial communities from the Hubbard Brook experimental Forest, New Hampshire - Hubbard Brook CCASE Soil... | ecosystem: Environmental > Terrestrial > Soil...
AGACCATCTGGTGCCCGCCGTCGAAACTGCGCGCAGGGGCGGTGCAGGTGATCGGCTCGCTCGTACTGTCCGGATAGCCGATCACATCCACGACCTGCGGCGGCCGGTTGATCTTCAAGATCTCGGCGCCGGTGTGCCGCTGGATATGCGTGCCCAGGCGCCCGGCAACGAGGAATGCGACGTCATCGTTTGGATTGTGGTGCAGTTCCCACGCGCTGTTGACGTACGTCGCGGTGATGGTCCACTTACCGTGCGGGAACTTGCCATCGTGATAACCGGGTGCGAACACGACGCCGGTCGTCGGGCCAAGGGACCGCCCGGCCATGCAGTGCGCTGCGGTGATCAGCAGGTTCTCACCAGGGCTGTTGACCACGCTTGCCGTGCAGAAATGCGACCCGAGCTTGCCCGTGGCCTTCCTGGTGAACAGCGCACCGACCGCGGCCGTACCGCTGAACGGGATGCCTCGTTTGGCGGCTGCCTCGCCTGCCGCCTGGGGAAATGGTGTCAGCACGTACGCCCCGAGCGCGGCCAGGATGGTGCCCGCGAGCCACGCCGTCCGCCGCGTGGTCAGGACGCCCCTAGGGTGGACAGCAACTCGCTGTCCGGCGCCTCGACGCATCCAGTCCCTCCATCCGCAGGTCGTCACCCGCGCTCGGGTGCGCGACGCACTTTGCCACACCTTTGGCCGATTGTGGCGACCGGACGTTATAAGAGCCAGGGGTGTTGGCTGGGGGAATGCTGAGGCAACGCTGAACACCAACGTTTCGGCGAGGGCACTCGCATCCTGCCCCGACCGGTCGCCAACTCGCATGGCCACCCGCTACCCCCGGCAAGCAGTCACCACGTGCCGGGCCGGGTGACCCGTCAGCCCCAGGGGCGTACGTGGCGGCAATCAGACTAGCTCCGGCCACCTAGCGCTGCACTTCTATCACACCTTGCTCTGAGTAAGGCTTTGACCACCCTTAGTTGTGCACTGGCAGACGGTTCAGTAATCATTTGGCAACGTGGCGCTCAAGCGGCTGGCAGCCTGCCGACTCCGCGGACGCATCTCTGCGCAGCCGCCGGAGTGCTCATGATCGGCTACCAGCTCCTAGAGCCAAGTCGCGAGAGCTTGGAAGACGCGCGACACGCCATATGGCGGCGGCCAGCGCACGCTTCGCCTCTGCGGTTCCAGCCGCCGGGATGCCAGGCATCCTTGGACACACAATGTGGCCATACAGACACCACAGGGCTTGTGGATCGCGCATGTTGGCGGGGTCGGTCGCGGCGAACGCGACTACGCCCGCTACTCCTATCGCCGTCCGCGGCGGCCTGGGGGCGGCCTTGGCCGCCGCTCTGGCGATATATAAGGCCCATGCCCGGGCATCCCCGGGCTAGCCGACGACATCGGTCGTCATTCCACACATTTGGGATCGTCAGCCCCAGTCGCTGCGCATGGCGTGGTCCTCCTTTGGTTGGCAGTAGTGAGAGCGGTTGGTGGTCAGCCCCAGTCGCTGCGCATGGCGTGGTCCTTTCTGCTGGCGGTTGGCGGGGGTGGGTTGGTGGTCAGCCCCAGTCGCTGCGCATGGCGGTTCCTCCCTTGCTTCTCCTTTGCTGCGGGCGGATCGTGACATGCGACTCAGAGCCAGCCACCTTGACAGCGGGGCTAGCTCTCTGTGACCATGTGACATCTATTACTTACCGCCCGTAACACGTTGAAAGTTGTCGCTCACCTCCAATCCGGCTGGGGGAGTATGTGCCTGCACTCCGCCCGCTTAGTCAAGTATCGAGCGGATTGCCACGTGCGGTGTGGAGTATCCGCAGGTGGCAAGTCTGGACGCTCCGTCCGCCCCTGCGCGGGTTTGTAGTAGGTATCGACGTACTTACCGTATGTGCCGCCGTGGCGGCGATTACCCACACTCGTGTCGTCGGCTCGGACTTGTTGCTGGGCCTGGCACTGCTGGTTTGCGGCATCGTCGCGATCGAATCAACGCGCTCGGTGAAGGAGGCTCACGGCGAGGTCGTCAGGGACCTGCAGTCTGTGTGGTTGCTCGCGATAGCGGTCGCCCTACCGCCCATGTTCGCCTTTCTGGCTCCGGTTCCGCTGACCGCGTATAAGCTGCTGCGCCTGCCGGGGCTTGTCCCGTATCGGCGGGTATTCAGCGCAGCAACGGTAAGCCTCGCGTATGGCGGGGCATCGGTGATCTTCCACATCATTCCGGCGTCGCTGGCTGGTTCCTTTCCTCGGAGTGGGGAGCACGCTCTTACCTGGACCGCCAGTGTCGCGTTGTGCGGCCTGTTTGGCTGGATTGTGAATCACGGGCTACTCGTCGTAGCGATCAAGCTGTCTGATCCCGCGGCACGCATTCGCCAGTTGGTGGGGAGCCGGGAATCGATCACCTCTGACCTGCTTGAACTCAGCCTGGCTGTCTCGCTCACCCTTGTTGTAAGGATTAACCCGGTCCTCATGGCCCTTGCCCTGCCGTCCGTAGTGCTATGCAAACGATCAATTATGCGCGCGCAGCTTGTCTCCCACGCTCGCATCGACGCTAAGACCGGCTTGCTCAACGCTGGCACGTGGCAGAGGGAAGCTGAAGCCGAGTTCTTCCGGGCATTGCGTGACGGGAACCCTCTGGCGCTGGCCATGGTCGATATCGACCACTTCTCTGATGTTAGTGATATAGCAGGACAATCTGTACGTGATCAACTTGTTCGCGATATAGCAGGTATATTGCGTGATCAGCTGCCAGGCCATGACTTGATTGGGCGATTTGGAAGCGAGGAGTTCGCGATCCTGCTGCCGCGCACGGGCCGACACGAAGCGCAGCGGATCAGCGAGCGGCTGCGCGACCGGATTGCAGGTGAGCCGATTGCCATCGAGTCCGGCCTCCAGGAAGGCTTCGTATTCCGCCTGACCGTGTCCATCGGTGTCGCCATCCTGAACGAGTCGAGACGCGCACTGGTTGAGCTGATCGGCGCTGCTGATGCGGCCCTTGACCAGGCCAGGAGCACGGGGTGGAGCAAGGTGTACGTGCTTCCTGAGGGTGTAAGCGATGTGGAGTCTGCCAACTGAGGCCACTAGCTGAGCCGTCCTGGGTGAGACAATCGCGGTGACGCGCGAGTCGATGAGTCCGGAGGCGTTGCCGCGATGAAAGCCGCGTTCTATGACCGTCACGGGCCAGCCCGCGAGGTACTGCGGGTCGAGGAGCTGGACCGGCCGGAGCCCGGGCCCGGAGAGGTCCGGGTCAAAGTGGAGGCCTCGGGGGTCAATCCAACCGACTGGAAGTCCCGCAGCGGTGCAACCCCGCGGCCGATCGACGGCTTCCAGATCCCGCACCACGACGGTGCGGGAGTGATCGATGCGGTCGGCGAAGGCGTGGATCTGGCTCGCATTGGCCAGCGGGTGTGGCTGTGGATGGCGGCGGCCGGGCGCCGGTGGGGGACCGCTGCCGAGTGGGCCGTGGTTCCGGACCGGATGGCGGTCCCGCTGCCCCGGGGTGTTTCGGCCGAGCTCGGCGCCAGCCTGGGCGTGCCCGCAGTGACCGCGCACCGGTGCCTGTTTGCCGACGGGCCGATCAAAGGGAAGACGGTCCTGGTCGCTGGCGGCGCCGGTGCCGTCGGCCACTTCGCCATCGAGCTGGCCAAGCACGCGGGAGCCCGGGTAATCACCACCGTCAGCGGGCCGCAAAAGGCCGAGTTGGCCGCGAAGGCGGGCGCCGACCTGGTCGTCAACTACCGGGAGCCAGACGCAGCCGATCGGATCGGCTCCTTTGCGGGCGCTGGAGGCGTCGACCACGTGGTCGAGCTGGCCCTCGGCGCGAACCTGCAGCTCGACCTCGCCGTGGTAGCGCGACCGGACGCGCGGATCGTCTGCTACGCCGCCGAGGCGGCTGATCCGGTGACGCCGGTCCGGGCCTGCATGAACGCCAACGTCATCCTGAGGTTTGTGCTGCTGTACGGGGTGCCGCTAGAGGCACTCGAGCAAGCCGCGAAGGACATCACCGCAGCGCTCGCGGATGGGGCGCTCACCGAGCTACCGGCTGCCAAGTTCCGGCTGGACGAGGTTGCCGCAGCGCACGACGCGGTCGAGGCCGGCACGGTGGGAAAGGTTCTTGTGATTCCTGGCTAACCCTGGTGCCGCGCCCGCATCAAGATTGTGCCGGTCCGTCACGGGAAGCACCTACCGTGGCCGGCGTAGCGGGCGCAGGACGGGATGAGGTGAAACCGTGAAGATTGTCGTGTTCGGCGCTTCGGGTGCCATCGGCCGTGCAATCACCGCAGAACTGCTTGCACGCGGACATACCGTGATGGCTGCCACCAGAAGCGGCGCGCCGATCGAGGGTCTGGTCGTGCAGGTCGTCACCGGCGATGCCAGCGATCCTGGCTCGGTGGCCCGGCTCGCCGCTGGCAAGGACGCGGTCGTGGCGGCGACCGGCCCGCGTCGCGGCGCTGAGGGCGAGGATCCAGAGGACAGCCTGCTCGGCGCCGCCCTCGGCCTCGCGGAGGGGCTGCGCCGGGCCGCGGTGCGCCGCCTGGTGGCGGTCGGCGGTGCAGGCAGCCTCGAAGTGGCACCTGGCCAGCGGCTGCTTGACACGCCCGGGTTCCCGCCTGCCTGGAAGCCCACCGCTCTCGCCCACGCCAGGACCCTCGAGGAGGTGTACCGGGAGATCGACGATCTCGACTGGACCTACGTCAGCCCAGCCGGAGTGATCGGCCCGGGGGAGCGGACCGGCGAATTCCGGATCGGCGGAGACCAGTTGCTCGTGGACGACGACGGCCACAGCCGGATCAGCATTCCCGACTACGCAATAGCTTTTGCCGACGAACTGGAGGACGGCGAGGCGTTCCGGCGCCGGATCACAGTGGCCTACTGACCTGGCGCCGGGCCGTCCTCCAGGCTCGCCGGGCGCTACGGGCTAAGGCGATGCAGGTCGCGGGGGAACAGCGTGACCTGCCGCACGTTGGCCGCGCCGGTTAGCCGTGCGGTCCAGCGCTCCAGGCCGATCGCGAAGCCGCCGTGCGGCGGCATCCCGTGCTCAAAGACCTGCAGGTAACCGCTGTAGGGCCGGGGGTCCTCGCCGCGCTCCGCCAGCGCCGCCAGGTAGTCCGCGTGGCGGTGCAGCCGCTGCCCGCCGGTGACCAGCTCCAGACCACGGAATAGCAGGTCGAAGCTGTTGGAGAAGCCGGGCCTGGCCGGGTCGGGATGGGTGTAGAACGGCCGCTTGGCCATGGGGTACCCGGTCACGAACAGGAACTCCGATCCGTGCTCGCGCAGCGCCCAGTCGCCGAGCCAGCGCTCGTCCTCGGGCGCGAGGTCCGGCTCACCCCGCGGGTCGCGGGCGGTGTGCGTCGCGATCAGCTGCTGGGCGTCGGCGAAGTGGACCTCGGGGATATGCGCCGGGACTGCGGGCGGGGCCAGCCCCAGCAGGTCCAGCGCGGCTCCGGCGCGCTCAGCGGCCCCGGCCGCCATCCCGGCCACCACGTCGCGCAGCACCGCCATGACGTCGTGGTGGTCGGCGATGAAGCCGAGTTCGGCGTCGAGGCTGGTGTACTCGGCCAGGTGCCGGGCTGTGTCGTGCGGCTCTGCCCGGAACGCGGGCCCTACCTCGAAGACCCGCTCGAAGACGCCGACCAGCGCCTGCTTGTAGAACTGCGGCGACTGGGCCAGATAGGCGGGATGCCCGAAGTAGTCGATGCCGAATACGTTCGCGCCCGACTCGGTGGCCGACTCGACGATCTTCGGGGTGTACACCTCGGTGAAGCACAGCCCGTCCAGGGCCGCGCGGAAGCCCGCAACGCTGGCCGCCGCGATCTCGAATCCGGCCCGCAGCGCCGGGTGGCGCAGCGTGGTCGGCGCGTGGTCGAGAATCGTCGGCAGGCCCGCGGTGACCGCGGGCCGGTACAGGTCGAACGGCGGCGCCGCGGCCGGGCCGGACAGCGGCGTGATCACCGGCCCGGTCAGCTCGGCTCCGCCAGGCGCCTGGTCGTTGGCCGTAACCAGGCCGACGACCTCGATGACCGTTTCTTCGGGCAGGCCGTGGGCCGTTTCTTCGGGCAGGCCGTGGGCCGTGGACGGGCCGGATTCGCCCGGGGCCGCGACGACCACCTGGGCCAGGCCCGACCGGTCCCTGACGATCAGGAACGTCACCGACTTGAGCTCGCGGCGGCGGTGCAGCCAGCCGGCGATTCTGACCTGCTCGCCAACGTGGGAGGGCAGGTCGGCAGCCAGAACACGAGAGATCATCGCACTCCTCCGGGGATGTGCTCGACGACCCCTTGGGAGTGCGGGCGAGAAGGGAACTCGCGGTGCCACCGCACCTTCGCGACGCCAGATGGCGGCGACGCCTCGTTCAGGCCCGTTGACGGGAGCCAGCCGGCGGGGCATTGGACACATCGCTGGCTTGTGACGGCCGTTCCTCCCCGCGCTCAGGAGGGTCTTCGCGGCTGGGGCGCGAGGCCGCCTTCTCAGCTGCCGGCGGCTCTCTTCACTCGCGTGGTCCCGCGCTACTCGTCTCCATCAGCGCGTTGGGCCCAGGATAGCCGCGTCCGCGGGCACATAGCCTGGTTGCATGTATGTGCCGCGCCACTTCGCCGTTACCGACCTGGCCACGATCGCCGCGTTCGTTGACGCCGCCGCCGCGGCTGACCTCGTAACGTTCGACGGCAGCAGGCCCGTCTCCACCCTGCTTCCGGTGATCTGGGACCGGCCGCCGGACTTCCCCGACAGCGAGGGGGATTACGGGCGGCTGCTCGGCCATGTCGCGCTGGCCAACCCGCAGTGGCAGACGGCGCAGCCGCACTCGCTCGCCCTGGCCATCGTGCACGGGCCGCAGGCTTATGTATCGCCGTCCTGGTACGAGAGCAAGGCCAGGCACGGCCGGGTGGTGCCCACCTGGAACTACCGGGCCGTCCATCTCACCGGCAGCGTTACGTTCCACCGGGATACTGAGTGGCTGCGCGACCTGGTAACCAGGCTGACCCGGCGCCACGAGGCGGCGAACCCACGGCCGTGGGCGGTGACCGACGCACCGCCGGAGTACATCAACGGCCAGCTGAAGGCGATCGTGGGAGTCGAGGTAACGATCACGGACGTCGAGGCCAAGGACAAGCTGAGCCAGAACCGGAGCGCGCTCGACCAGGCTGGCGTGATCACCGGGCTGCGCGACGTTCCCGGTCCCGGCCCGGCCGCGATCGCTGAGCAGATGGCCGCGAACCTTGAGGCCGCTGGCCGGCCCGATTAGCCCGTTTCAGCTCACGATTCGGTGTCGCAGCCCCCGCAGCCTTCGGAGTCCTCCGGCAGTGGCTCGGCGTCCGCGAGGATCGCGTCGCTGATCTCCCGCAGCTGCGTCACCTGTTCGGGGGTGAGCCGGTCGATGAGGGAGCGCCTGACCTGCTCGGCGTGGCCGGGGGCGGCCGCGGTCAGCGCGGCGAAGCCCTCGTCGGTGAGCTGCGCTATCTGCCCGCGCCGGTCCGTGGCGCAGTCCATGCGCTTGACCCAGCCGCGTTCCTCCAGCCGCGCCACGGCGTGCGAGAGCCGGCTCTTGCTCGACGTGGAGGCCTCGGCCAGCTGGGTCATCCGCAGCGCCCGGCCCGGCGCCTCGGACAGCCGGACTAGGATCTCGTAGTAGCCGTGCGGGATGTCCGAATCGCGCAGCAGCTGCCCCTCGACGGTGGCGAACAGCGTGTGGCAGGCGGTGAGGAACGTCCGCCAGGCCAGCTGTTCGTCCGCGGTAAGCCACCGCGTTTCTTGACTGCGCATGCTACCAGCATACCCGCTAGATGGTTGAGCGTTTGACAATCGTGGTCCAGGCTGATATTACTTGAGTATTCAATCAACTAGTACGGGAGTGACTATGACCACCCCTAGCACGGTGACCACCATTCCGGGCTACGTCGCCGGCACATGGAACATCGACCCGGTGCACTCCGAGGTTGGCTTCTCGGTCCGGCACATGATGGTCAGCAAGGTCCGCGGCAAGTTCGACACCTTCTCCGGCCAGCTCGTCACCGGCGAAGACCCGCTCAGCTCCTCCGTGACCGCCGAGATCGAGCTAGCCTCGATCAACACCGGCAACCAGCAGCGCGACGACCACATCCGGTCGGCCGACTTCTTCGAGGTCGAGAAGCACCAGAAGATGACCTACCGCTCCACCGGTGTCCGGGTTTCCGACGGCGACTACGTGCTCGACGGTGAGCTGACGATCAAGGGCGTAACGAAGAACGTGCCGCTGAAGCTGGAGCTGAATGGCTTCGGCGCCGACCCTTACGGCGGCACCAGGGCCGGGTTCACCGCCACCGGCGAGATCAACCGGAGCGACTTCGACGTCAAGTTCGGCCTCGGCGAGGGCGGCGGCGCGATCGTGTCTGACAAGGTCAACCTGCAGCTCGAGATCGAGGCCGTGCTAGCTTCCTGACCAGGCCCGGCCTTCTGGCCACGCCGGGCCCGCTGATCCCGCCGAGTGCAGGTTAGCGAGCCACGGCAACCGCAACGGGACTTGATGCTGCCAGGTCGGCATCGAGTCCCGTTGCAGCGTTCTGGCGTACGACACGTTCTCCGCGGTCAAGCGGCGCCTGGGATGCCTTGTTCGGGAGAGGTGCCAGCAAGCCGGCCGCATGATCACACCAGGCTGAGGGGGTCGAGCCTGAGCGTTCCAGCCCGGCACCGAGTCGGCTGGCATGCAGGTGTCGTGCGGTGGTTCCGTTTCACGCTTCGCTCGGTAACGTGGGATTGTGCGGGCGAGTCGGATCACGCTTTCTGTCACGGTCCGATTCCGTATAGTGTTCCCGACGAAGGTACGTGAAGCGTTACCACTGCCCGCAAACACGTCTATTTCTCTGACGGCGGCCACCACGGCACGGGCACGACGGCAGAGGTGTGCTGGTGGGTGATGACGGGGCCGCCCGGTACCGGGCAGTCTTCACCGATTCCACCGGGTGGCGCATCTGGACCGCGGCCACGATCTCGTACTTCGGTGACTTCGTCGGGCTAGGCGCCCTGCTGCTGGCCGGCTACTCCCGCTCGGGCGGGCACCCGCTGGGGTCGGCCGCGGTCTTCGGGATCCAGGCGGTGCCGGCGTTTGCGGTCTCGGCGGGCATCGGGCCCTGGCTGGACCGCATCCCGCGCCGCGGTGGCCTGATCGCGCTGAGCCTCCTGGGCGCGGTGGCGGTGTCGCTGCCGATCGTCTTTTCCGGGTTGTGGTCCGTGCTTGTCGCGGCGGCCGCCATAGGCGGGATCAGGACGGCATTCAACTCGGTACGAACCGGCGCGATCGCGGACGGCGTGCCGCGGGCCGTCCGCGGGCGTCTCGTCGCTCTGCTCTCAACGTCTAACCAGGTGTCCGAGGTCGTTGGTTACGTTGCCGGGTCGTCGGTCGCGATCGTGATCGGCACCGGGGCCTCGCTCGCTGCCGACGCCGCCACGTTCGTCATCGCCGCTGCGCTGCTTGCCGGGCTAAGGCTGCCGACGCCGTCACGATCTCCGCACCGCGCTTCGATGACGACGGGAATCCGCACGATCTTCGGGGACCGGACGCTGGCGCTCCTGGTGCCCATCGCGTGGATCGGGCTGGCACTCGGCGCGGTGCCGCAGTCCCTGGCGGCCCCGGCGCTGAAGGCCGACCGTGGCTGGGTCCCCGTGGCCCTGGCCGCGATGGCGGCGGGCGCAGCCATTTCCGCCACGGTGGTCGGCCGGACGGAGCTGAGTGAGCGGATCCTCGGCCAGTTCGGCTGCATGACCGCGAGCGGCGTGGCCTTCATGCTCACCGCCGTTGGCATGCGCGTAGACCCCCGGCTCGTGGTGGCCGGAAACTTCCTGGTTGGCCTCTCCTTCGGCTGGACCGTCGCGGCGCAGACGACCTTCATTCACGTCATACCTGTCGAGCGGATGGCGCACGTCACGAGCACGATGATCGGCAGCCTGATCGTGCTCGAGGGCGCTGGAGCGGTCGCCGCGGGCGCCATAGCCGGGGCATTCGGGGTGCCGGCCGCTTACCTGGCCGGCGGCGCGCTGCTGACGGTGGCCAGCCTGGCGGCGATCGGGTACGGGCGGACCCACGTCCAGGCCCTCGACATCAGCCGGCCGCGCGTCGGGGCGCCC
>Ga0209380_10003290_pt1 | contig 10073 bp, 10 predicted proteins | sample HubBroMetageWFT6_FD_188347 | JGI IMG/M metagenome (GOLD analysis project Ga0209380, IMG submission 188347) | Warmed and freeze-thawed soil microbial communities from the Hubbard Brook experimental Forest, New Hampshire - Hubbard Brook CCASE Soil... | ecosystem: Environmental > Terrestrial >...
CTCACGGCCGTCGAGTTGGCCCAGCGATTGAAAGTTAAATCCAGTTGGGTCATTGATGCAAGCCAACCAGCCCGCAACTCAGACTCTCTCCCTGTAATAAAGGTCGGGCGGCACAATCGGTATGGATGGAACAGCAAGAGCTTGAGCGCACGGCTCGCACGGAGAAATAATTTGAAAACCTACTCGATACAGAAGCACCACGGAAATTGGGTGATGCGCTGGTCGTCCTACAAAATCGTGGACGGCAAGCGCAAGCTTGCACAGCCCACTCACATTCTTGCACCGGCCTCCACTAAGAAGGAAGATGCAAAAGGGCTGGCTGCTGAATACGTCGCGAGGGGACACCCATCATGAGGGGACACCCATCATTGACTCGCTCATCCCAGCGAGGTAAACTCTCGGGCCAGTTGGGGGTGGAGGAGGAGATATGCAAGACGTTTCGGTGAAGTTTGTTGTTGGTGTGGTTTGGGTCGCCGCCATCCTTGGTATTCCGCATGCCGCATTCGGGGCAGCAGCTCCAAGCGTGGGGATTTATAGTGTGTCGAGCTACGTAGTCTCTGCGGTCGCAACAAATGGCGGAACGTGCGGTGCTCAGCAAGGCGACTATCTTGCAAGTTACTTCTATTATCCCGGGCCGGCGCAACCCGGCGCTGTCGAACGTCACTCCATCAACAATCAGTACGGGAATTTCATTCAAGAGTTGCACTTTCCGGTTACACCGGCATCTGGAGTAACCACATGGTCTGGCAAGTATCGCGGCACGCGCCGTCCGGGAAGCGGATCGGAAATGGCAACGTTCTCCACGACCTTCACCTTTGTCGATGCGCATTCGTTTGTAGGGACGACAACGTATGTGTATTCCGTTGGAGAAGATAGTATCTGCACAACAGTTTTTCAGAACACCTACATTCGCACAGGGAATCTGTTGCACTGACCAGTGATGGCAGGCGGTCCCCGCTATGCGCGTTAGCGTGACTTAGATCTTCGTGCGTTCTTTGCTGGCTTCACCGATGCATTCGGTTTCTTCAGGCAGTCATCCAGCATCCGTGGCACGTTGTTTTCCATCACGAACTGCTTTCCACATAGGGCATGTACGTTGCCCAAACTTGATCGTGTCCATCACCGTTGCGAGGATGAGCGCTGCTTTGCAGTGCGGGCAGTTGACGGGGATTTCGGTGAGTGGGAATTTGAAGCTCCGTTTTGCGCCGCGCACGGGCGTCTCCTCTTCGCCAAATGCGACGGAACAGGATAGCGAAAAATTGCCCTCAATGACCGGGCGGCCAAAACATGATTCTATGAGAAGGTCAGATAATTCAAGGCCGACGTGGCGGGCCCTCCTTATCTTTCTCGTTCTTTGTGGCTTCTCTGCCGGAGCTGCGTTGAGTTCAGCTCCCGCTGTTTGACCGACAACATTGCCGGGAGGATAATCTTTGTGGCCTCGCTCCACCTCCCCCAGGCTTACTGCCGAAAAGGTCACGTCAAGATTTACCGAAGGAGATTCCCATGAAAACAGCGCCCATTCGCAGACTTTTGATCTCCGCTTCGCTCGCGCTTCTGATTACTCAGGCAGCACTGGCGACGACCGTAGTGGTCGGTAATTGTCTGTCCCACTTACAAACCTATTCCACAATTTCGCAAGCGGTAACGGCTGTCGCCCCCGAGTCAATCATCCTGATATGTCCCGGCAACTATCCGGAGCAGGTTACGATCGCCCAACCTTTGACGCTGCGTGGGGTGCAGACCGGAAACGCCGCGAATCCCACGATCACTGTGCCCTCAGGCGGATTAACCAAAAGCGTAATTTCTCCCACCAACGGTATAACGATGTACTTTCAGATTTTGGTGCAGGGAACCGAGACCGGACTGGTCAACATCAGCAACCTCGCGATCAATGGGAGCAATAACAACGTCACCAATGGCTGGCTCGAGGGCGTCTATTATCAGAACTCCTCGGGCGCGGTGGAAAATGTTGCGACTTACGATCAAATGGGAAACGGGTACGGTTTTGGGATTTTTCTCGAAAGCACGACGTCCAGCCAGAAGGCCATCACTGTCCGGAAATGTAGTATCCACGATTTCGACGCAGAGGGCATACGCACCAATGGGAATGCCGACCTCGCCGTGAACATCGCGTCGAATGCCGTCGTGGTTTCCCCTTCAACGAGCCTGCAAGTTAACGGGATTGACATCTATGGAGTGGGAACGGTTTCGGACAACAGCATCGCAAACAAGCCCGGATTATCAGGGGGTAATGGGATAGGAATAGCTGCGGCTTCGGGGCTTACGATCTCAAACAATACCATCGTCGGCATGACCATCGGCATCTGGCCGGGAGACTCCAACGTAGTTCTATCGAATAGAGTGTCGCTCGCCAACGCGGCTCTTCTCCTCGGCGGAACAGATAACGATGTGGAACACAACGATCTCTACCCCGGCGAAGGCGGAGCGGCCGTCGACTTCAACTGCACCGGCACAGGGAACACTGTTATTCACAACCTGATCAACGACTCGGACTGGGGTTTCGTCAGCTCCGGCGGGTCCAACACCATCGCTCCGAACTCATTTTCGAACGTTGCGCAGCTCGTATCGCCGCCATGCTAGTTCGGGGTCATGCTTGGCAGGCGCGAAGGGCGTCCGTTCCAGCTTTCGAATGTGGTAGCGAGTATGAGGGCCAACCGATCACGATTGTAGGAGAACATGAGTCGCCACTTTTGCCGCCGGACGGGACTGCAGGAACATGACCAGAAATGCCGATCGCCATTCCGTATCCCGGTGGTAAGGGCCGACTTACTCGAACCATTGTTTCCCTTCTACCAAAGGCCGCACTTTCGTCGAGCCGTACTTTTATCCCTCACGATGACTACTTGCGAGGAAAATTGCAGCGCATGGCGGCCTCACGTCCCCTCGGCGTCGTGTAGTGTCGCCCCATGGGTTCTGAACCGGGGAATTTGCGTTTTCGCCCCTTTGTTGGCGAAAAGGTGCGCCGTCAAAGCCGCTGGATTGCAGGCGTGCAACTCTCCCGACCCCAAGCACTGGTTCGCACCCCACTGCGCTCAGCGACCCCCGGGCAAAACGTGAAATCGTTCATTGGCAACGGTTGTCGCCGACAGTACCGTTAGAATCGATTCGATGGGACGCCAAATCCAAATACATGTGCTGCCCAAAGACGTGAACGCACTACTTGTTGCAATGCGCGACAAGGAGCCTTTGGAAATTGCTATGCGCAGCGGCAATTCAGCGACCCCGGAGCGCCTAGCATTCCTTCCTGAAGATGCAAGCGGCCAGATTCTGGTTCTATGGAGCAAACGATTCGTTCCGCAATTGCAACGGCGTTATGTAGCGGAAGCAGAACCGCCCTACTATCTCGCGGACGAACAGAGGGAGTCGGTGCTTGAGTTGTCTCTGTCCAGCTTCACGACGTGGGAAGCTCGTCCAGCACTCACACAAGGACGCATCTACGGCGTCTTCGGAAATAAACTGGCTCAATTCGAAAAGTGCTATGAGCGAATTGTCCGCTACATCAGGCGGCACTGGCGTAAGAATCCGGCTCTCTGGATGGGCGGTTATGTTGGCCCAGCCGCAAGCGACTGGTTCGAGGGAGGCGGGTTACTGCTCCCCAACTATCGCCCGCCCCTTCGCAGCGATTGGATTCAACGTCTGGGCGAACAGCACCCACATTGAATGCTGATATATCGCCATAACGGTCGCCGTGGTCAAAACGCGCAATCGCGTCTCTAAAACAGTAGGCGAAACTCCGCGAATCGGCCGGAGTTTATCGGCCAGTTGAGGAGACCTGAGCACCAAGCCCGATTGCGCGATCACCTCTCGTCCTTAACAGTTTGCTGAGCTCACTGAATATGAACGACGAATCTCATTCGACGCGAATTCCCGGAGGCTCGCTGTGATAGTTGTGCCCAGATCACCCCGAGTTACGACATCATCAACTACGGCTCCATTGAAGGCGGATATAAACATCTCTGTAGCCAATGTTTCAACAAGGAGGTAGCGGAAGCGGCTGGGCTGACAGGATTCGAAAACGCCCAGTTCGAGCCTGTGGGTCTCAGTGACGCTGCTGGAAAAGTCCATGAGTTTCACTTTCGCATCCATTTGTTCGGACCCGGAGTCGCGATCGACGCCTTCGAGCTTTGCGACGGACATCCGGCTGGCTACCGTTTCCAAATCATCGGCGATCCGGAAGAAGACCTGCTGGCTCTGCTCGGGCGATTGATCGAAAAAATGCGCCGTTCCTTATCCACAGAACATCTCACGAAAAGCGAATACGGACTGCAAATCTCGGAGGAACGAGTCGTGCGTGGTCTTATTGAATGGGACGATGCTCATCATGGTCGCGTGCCGCTTCTCGTTATTGATGGTCGGGAGGTCGACTGGGAGGAGTTTGGCCGGATGTTGATGACCTTTGAAGGGTGGCAGTTCAAACTGATAATCGCTGACAAGAGCGAGGAGTTATGAACCCAGCAGAGCCGAGATCACGCCCAGATTGCCCAACAGACTGGCCAATAAACTCCGCAATCCCCTGCAAACCATCGGCCTCGATAGACGCCCCAGCCGAGCCCAAGCCCCTCCCGGCAGCCGAATCCCGGGCGAGAGGGTAGAAGGGGTATTCGAACGAACCAAGCACCCCCAGAGCCCTCCGCGCCAAAAGCACGCCTACGGCTGCGCACGATGGAAGACGAAAAAGAACACCATCACCGTGAAGCTGCCAAACGCATAGATGAATGACGCGAAGAGCGCCACCGGAGCCTCCACGCCACGCAGAACATTGACCATGTTGGAGACGAAATTCCACACCAGAAGAACCGTCATCACTATCGTCCCGATCAGAGCCAGCAGAGCCGCATTTTTGAGGGTCATGGTCGGATTATGAACGCCCACAGGGTCGGAGGCAACCGGAACGCCTTTCCATACAGGTTGAGCCATCGCGGAAGGGCGCATTGGGCGGCTTCGCAGCATTGCGAAATCGTGCTACGCTGCTCCGCTTACCCGGAGTTACTCGTCTAATGTCCTCTTTCGTGCGCTCACTCCTCGTCGCCGCTGTTCTGCTCATCTCCTCGCAACTCGTGTTTAGCGATGACACCAAGGCTCCAGATATCAATCCGGAGCTTGCGGCTGCTGACCAGCTTTATCGAGCGGGCAAATTCGCGGAAGCCGAGGCCAGCTACCAAACACTACTCAAGGCCGATGCGAAGCTGGTGCCTGCGAACGTAGGGCTGGTGCGGGCAATGTTGCGGCAACAGAAGATTGATGAGGCGTTGGACGCCGTGAATACCGCGTTGGCCGCGCAGCCAAGTACGGCGGCATTGTTGGCAGCGAAGGGAGATGTGCAATTTCGTCTGGCGCAGATGTCGGACGCGGAGTTGTCGTATCTGACGGCGAAGAAGCTCGACCCCAAGGAAGTGCGAGCTTATCTTGGGCTGGCGCGGTTGTACCGATCCTACTCCCTATACCGCAAAGCCTATGACCAGCTACGAAGCGCCCACGAAATCGCTCCTGACGATATCGAGGTTCAAAGGGCATGGCTGAGCATGCTTCCGCGAAAAGAGAGACTGACGGCAATGGAAGCGTATCTCGCTGGCCCCCATCCCGATGATGAAGAAGAAACAAAGTGGATGACGGAGTATTTGGAGTTTCTAAAAGCTACAGAAGACAAGCCCGTTCATGGGTGCAGCTTGGTCAGCAAAGTGGAGCAGACCGACACCAAGTTGGAGACGATGTATGGGGCGGATGGACATCGCATGCGGGGCATAGGCTTGTCGGTTAAGCTCAATGACCGGAATGTCCATCTTCTGCTTGATACCGGAGCGGGCGGGATTATGGTGAGCCGCAAGGTCGCGGAGAAGGCGGGATTGACCCGCATCTCCGCGGTGCACTACGGAGGCATCGGCGACGAAGGCCTGCAGAGCGGCTACACGGCGGTAGCAGATCACATCCAGATCGGCGAACTGGAATTCCAAGACTGTGTGGTCGCCGTGAGCGACAAAAGTTCGGTGACCGATGAAGACGGGTTGATCGGGGCCGATGTGCTCGGGGCATATCTCATCGACATTGACCTTCCGGGAATGCGGCTCAAACTAGCTCCATTGCCGAAGCGTCCCGAAGACGTAGTTGCCCCGAAGTCGCTGAACAGCGAAGGCGAGGAACAAGCGAATGCCGAACGCAAAGAAGACAGCGTGAACGAGCCCGCTTCGCAGGATCAGAAAACTCCCGCACCGATATCGAAACCAGCACAACGCCTGCCCAAAGATCGTTACATTGCGCCTGAAATGGCGGACTGGACGAAAGTCTTCCGATTTGGCCACTGCATATTGGTGCCAACTAGTGTGAACGATTCGAAATCCATCCTGTTCGGACTCGACACGGGGGCGTTCAGAAATATTCTCTCGGTGCGTGCTGGACGGCAGTTCAGCAAGGTTAATTCAGAAGACCGCGTGCGGGTTCATGGTGTGAACGGCGAAGTGGATAAGGTCTACAGTTCCGAGAAGGCGACTTTGCGTTTCGGACACTTTCAGCAGCCGAACTTGGGCATCATCACGCTGGACCTCTCCACCACAAGCCGCCACACCGGGACGGAGGTTTCCGGATTTCTCGGGTTTGCCATGCTCAGGCAGCTTGAGGTGGAATTGGATTACCGCGACGGCCTTGTGGATTTCAAGTACGACCCCAAGCGCGTGAACCCTTTCGTGAGATAGCCCCCCGATACGTCTCCTGCATTTTCCGGGACCGAAATTTAGAATGGGCGGCATGAAACGAGTCTGCGTTTTCCGCGGCTCCAGTCCAGACAGCCGACCGGAATACAGCGCTGCCGCAAACGACCTAGAACAACCTCTCCAGAACGGACTTGTTGAAATAATTTTCCACGACGGCTTTGCGAGGTCAGAGGTTAAAGGTTCAGATTGCAGAGGTGAATCTGGATTCCGACTCTGCGTTCTGACTTCATTTTGTTTTGGGGGCTTTCGGCGAAGGCCACGGTTTCGCATCTGCTCCGAGAGGCTTGGCGGGCGTCGTTGCCTTCGCCGCTCTGGGCGTGGCTTCACGGCGGAAGGACTGATTTCGATCCCAAATGATGCGCAAACCTTCCAGGGTGAGAAATTCGTCCACTTCTTTTATGAAGTGGGAAGCGGTGCCAATCAGCGCACCGAGTCCACCGGTTGCAATCACGCGGGTTTCCAAGCCCAGTTCATCGACCAGCCGTTCGAGAATGCCGTCGACGAGGCCGAGATAGCCGTAGTAGAGACCAGATTGCAAACTGCCCACCGTGTTTGATCCGATCACGCGGGCGGGTTTGCGAATTTCTACGCGGGGAAGACGCGCCGTGCGCTGAAAGAGGGCATCCGCCGAGACACCGATGCCTGGGCAAATCACGCCGCCCATATACTCACCTTTTTTCGAAACGCAATCGAACGTTGTGGCAGTGCCGAAGTCGACGATCACGCAGGGACCGCCGTATTTTTCAAAGGCAGCCACTGCGTTGACGATCCGGTCCGCGCCAACTTCTGCGGGATTGTCGTAGAGCACCTGCATGCCGGTTTTTATGCCCGGTTCGATGAACAGCGGCTTGCTGTTGAAATAACGTTCGCACACCTGGCGCAGCACCGGGTCGAGCGGGGGCACGACGGATGAAATCACGATGCCTTTCACGTCTGAAACTTCGAGGTGGTCCATCGCGAAGAGGTTGCGGAAGATCACGCCGTATTCGTCGACGGTGCGCGCCAGATGCGAACCGACACGCCAGTTCGCGACCAGGTGCTCGTAGCGCGCGGGTTCACTGGTCAAATCCTCGCCCGGCCGGTGAGCTTCTCGAAAAACGCCCAGCACCGTGTTGGTATTGCCGACATCAATGACTAGAAGCATAGGAAATTAGTAATTGGTAATTTTGTGATTTGCCATCGAAAACGCCGCCGCTCTTAAATTTTCAAGTTACGAATTACAAATTACAAAGTGGAAATGATTCTCACGGTTCCACTAACCACGGTTTGCAATCTGTCTTCGGTTCTTACGCGCAGAAATCCGCGTTCATCCAATCCCTCGGTGATGCCTGCCAGGCCGCCGTTTTCGTCGATGCGCACTTTTTGTCCGCGCACCGACAGAGAACTTTCCTCGAAGCGTCGCAGAATTGCGTTGCGCGCTCCTTCGGATTCAACCAGGCTGCGATATTCCCGATCGAGTGATTTTAGCAAAGCGGCGGAGAGTTCTACGCGCGACCACTCCGTACCGGTCTCGAGGCGCAGGGATGTGGCAATGTCGCGCAGTTCAGCCGGGAATTTCGCCTGATTCACATTGATGCCGATGCCGACCACGAGATGGCGGACGCGCGTTGCTTCGGCATTCATTTCGGTGAGAATTCCGCAAAACTTTTTGCCGCCGAGCAGCGCGTCGTTTGGCCATTTCAGATCGACCGGAAGCTGTGGAGCGATCTCTGCCACGGCCGCGCGCACCGCCAGTCCGGCAGCCAGTGAAAAAATCAGCGCATCGGAAGGCGGCATCGCTGGGCGCAGGATTACCGAGCAGTAGATGCCCGTCGATCGCGCCGAGTGCCAAGTGTGCCCGCCGCGTCCGCGGCCAGATAGTTGCTCTTCGGCGAGAAACACGCTGCCTTCGGGCGCACCCTCGGAGGCCGCGCGCATGGCCTCGGAATTGGTCGAGCCGATTTTGTAGTAGTGATGGATCTGCTTCGATGCATTCTTGCCGAAGATTGTTCCCTTCAAGGACGCAGCCAGCATCTCGGGGAGCAGCAAGTCAGGGACCGCGCGCAGTTGGTAGCCGGTGGCGGGATGTCCGGCGACATCGACGCCGCGTTCGCGCAGTTGCTGGATCATTCGCCAAACCTCCGAGCGGCTGGTGCCGATCTCTTCGGCAATCTTGGTGCCGCTGACGACGACGGTCGCATGGCTCATGAGGAGACGGAGGATGCGGCCGAGGCGAACGTCGGTCGCCGGGTGGACGGAGGGCAGGCTGCGAGTTTTGGTGGATGCGGGGATGGAGGGAATTATAGCTAGGGGATGGTCGTTCGTCGTTAGGCGTGGGCAACCAAAGCCTCGCTCTTCGTCGGCGCTAGAGGTGATCGCTTGACTCTCCGAACGACTAGCGACCAACGACCGGCGGCCGTTTCTTACGCTGGACTCACTCGCAAACTCATATCCACAGCGGTTGCCGACTGGGTCAACGCTCCGACGGAGATGAAATCCACGCCCGTTTCGGCATAGGAGCGCACGTTATCGCGGGTGATGCCGCCGGCGCATTCGAGCGGAATGCGGCGCGAATGGTGCGAACAAATCTCGACTGCCTGGCGCACGTTTTCGATGCTGACGTGGTCGAGCAGAATCGCTTCCGCTCCGTGGTCGAGCGCCTGGTGCAGTTCTTCGAGGGAGCGCACTTCAATTTCGATAGGCTGACGGCCGCGCCGATTGTGGATTGCGCGCTCCAGCGCGGGAACTGCGCCGCCGGCCAGCGCTATGTGATTGCTCTTGATGAGGACGCCGTCGGAAAGATCCAAACGGTGATTTTGGCCTCCGCCGCAGCGAACGGCGTACTTGTCGATCACGCGCAGGCCGGGAGCAGTTTTGCGGGTATCGAGAATCCGGACGTGGGTGCCCGCCACGGCGTCGACGAATGTACGCGTCGTGGTCGCTATTCCGGACATGCGCTGGAGAAAATTCAGAATGACCCGCTCGCACGACAGAATCACGCGCGCGTTGTGCTGGATCACCGCGATCTGCTGCCCGGCGTGCATGCGGATTCCGTCGAAAATCGAAGGATGGCTGGTGACTTCGTAGTGCGAAGTGACGGCTCCGTCGAGCGCGGCGTAGACGTCGAGGATGCGCGACACGCAGCCGACGCCGGCCAGAATGCACTCCTGCTTGGCGATGATCGTCGCGGAGGCGCGCTGGTTGGGATCGATGCAGGCGTAGCTGGTCGCATCGCGCGTAGCTCGATCTTCGTTGAGCGCGTTCTCGAGAATCGCGGTGATGCGCCGTGAATTCCAGTCCATAATGGCAGCTATCAGGTCTCAGTTGTCAGTTCTCAGTAAAAGCGCTTCGTGCGCTTTGCACACCTAC
>Ga0209380_10003291_pt1 | contig 10072 bp, 9 predicted proteins | sample HubBroMetageWFT6_FD_188347 | JGI IMG/M metagenome (GOLD analysis project Ga0209380, IMG submission 188347) | Warmed and freeze-thawed soil microbial communities from the Hubbard Brook experimental Forest, New Hampshire - Hubbard Brook CCASE Soil... | ecosystem: Environmental > Terrestrial > Soil...
AGCTTGATTTCGCACTCTGTATTAGAATGAAAATAAATGCGTTGCGCGGTTCCCCGGTAGCTCAATGGTAGAGCATTCGGCTGTTAACTTAATACTCATTCGTTGATTCTGCACCGTTTAACCCCGAAAAAGCTGCCTAAAACCGGGCCTAGTTGGACCCAATGTTGGACCCAAGAATGTGGCCCCGACTCACGTTCTACTGAGCCGGGGCTTCCCTTCCTTCGTCTGGCTCTGCGCTTCGCGCTACACCAGACGAAGTGGCCCGCTCACAGGCTACGAATGTCGTCATGATCCAACCTGCGGACGCGGGGGCAGGTCAGTCCCGCGAAGCAAATTGCGGCGCGGCTCTGCCGTTAAAATATCTCCGCGCCCGGTCCCAGGCGCGTTCGGCAACTAGACGCCCCAGTGTGCGTCAAAATGAATCCCCCCGTAGCGTCTGGACATTCCCGCTTCATCCGCTGCGTCCGCGAACGTCTCCCACTTCAACTTTACAGGTTGCGCTGGCGTTATTCCCGGCTCAATCTTCGAACTTCCCGCCGCGAGGGTTACGCTGTACTCGAATCGCTCGCTTCCCGTCCAGAGCGCAAGCACCCGGGCCGCTGCTGCGCTGTACGTGCTGTGGCCGGAGACATAGTCTGGGAAAGGGGCGTGGGAAAGGTTGCTGGCTGGTAGGGAATCCACTGCGAGCCATCCATTTCTACCGTGCCCTTGCCTGGGCCACCCCACGCACGAATATTCTTCCCCTTGTACAGCAACTCCACGGCCGTCACGGGCCGGACCGAGTCATAGGTCCATTTTGCATCCCAAGCGGCAATCCCGGCATCCAGCTCCGCATTTGTCAATGCGAAGAACATCTTTACATCATCATCCAGCGTCTGGCCGTCTCTCGCTGAAATATACTGCGCGAATGAGGCCCAATGGACCGGAGGCTACTCTGAATTCGGCCCGTCGGACCAATACTCCGAAATCATCTTCTGGCGGTCCGTCAACCCCGCACTGATTTTCACTATGTCCGCCGCCTGCTGCTCGTACTCCTTCGAGTCATATCTAGCCGGACCAGGTTCCAACACGGGTCGCAACTCATCTCCCCGGCTTTGAGCGCCCGCAGCACCTGGACGTCGCCGGCATAAGTCGTCAGCACGATGATTCGCGCCTCAGGAAATTCCCCGCGAATCGCGATCATCGCATCGAGCCCGTTCATTTCCGGCATCTGCAAGTCCATCAGCGTGACGTCCGGATGGTGCGCACGGAACTGCTGGATCGCTTCGCGCCCATTCGACGCTTCCGCCACCAAACTCATGTCCGCTTGCCCACCCACGAGCCCAGCGATCCCCTGCCGCAGAACGGGATGGTCGTCGACCGCTAGAATCCGTATCCGGCCGGACTCCGCACTCATGACTTCGTCTCCGTGTCTTTCCCCGCCAGCTTCTCAGCCAACCACGAGCGCTTGCCACCATCAGGCGTGGCGTAAGCATTCGTGGCAGGAATCCTCAGCTCAAGTTCCGTCCCAGCATCGAGCTCACTCCAGACCGTCAGTTTACCGCCCAAAAGTTTGGCTCGCTCGCGCATCCCACGCATGCCGTAGTGTCCGGGACGCTCATGGTCGTTCACAAGCTTCGCGTCAATGCCCTTTCCATCATCCCGCACCCGCAAGCGAAACTGCCGTTCGTCATACCGGAGTTCCACTTCGATCCGCTGCGCCTGTGCGTGCTTGAATGCATTGCGCATTGCCTCGCCGGCAATCCGATAGACTTCGTCTCGCAATATCGGATGGAGGTCCCGCGTCGTGCCTTCCACCCCCACATGAAAGACGGCATTGTTCGGGTTCGTTTCACCGGCCGCGAGTTCTTCTCCCAAAGTGTTTATCGCCAGCGCAAGGTCGTTGGTCACGACCGTGGATGAGCGCAACCCCTGTACGGCATCCCGCCCCTCGGTGATCGCTTCAGCGGCCTGATCGATGGCGCTATCCAGTGTTTCTTTGGCTTCAGCCGGACGCGTTGGGAGCAGGTTGGAAACCGTTTGAAACCGCAGCAACAGTCCGTGAAAACTTTGCAGCAGCGTATCGTGCAAATCCCGCGCGATGCGCGTCCGTTCGTTGACGCGCGCTTCCAAGCGCATGTTGTGTTCATGTGTTAATTGCCGCAACTGGAGCCGGTATAGCCCCCACAGCAACGCAAAAAATGAAGCTACGGCCAAAAGCCGAAACCACGCCGTCTGATAGAACGCCGGCAAAATCGTAAACTCCGCCGTCGCCACTTTGTGCGACCAGACGCCGTTCGTGTCGGTGGCGTCCACGCTGAAGTGGTACGAGCCAGGCGCAAGGTTGCGGTAGCTCGCAGGTTCGGCCGTGTCCGTTTCGTGCCAGTCCTTGTCGGTTTCCTGCAGCTTGTAGCGGAAGTGAATCGCTTCCGGCTCGGAGAGGCTCACCGCACTGTACCGAATCTGCACGCTGGACGTGTGTGCGGGAAACCTCACGGGAAATGTTGGCTCGTAAGGTTTGTCATCCGCCGAAACAGATTGAATCGTGATCACCGGCGGCTCCACGCGAAGCTGGGAATGAGTTGGGTCGAGCCGCGCCACGCCTCCGGTCGTCGCAAACCATAGGCTTCCATCCGTACCTTCGATGGCTGATGGCAGAGGTCGGATTTGGGCTACACCTGGTAGACCCCCACGCCTGCCAAAGAGCACCCCTTTAACTTGATAGGACGAGTCATTCACGGCTTTCAGGAGTTCCGGCTGGCGGGCGTGGAAGATGCCGGAAAGGCCATTGAGCCACAAATCGCCATTCGCTGTCTCGACGATTCCGGAGATTCCGCGCAGCAGTTCGTCATTCGTTGCGTGTATATCGTGAAACCGGCCGCGGTCGAATTCTTCTAATCCGAACTCGCCCCCGATCCAAATTTCAGCTCGGCGCCCATAGATGGCCGTGATGTTACCCACTCGCAGACCATCGTTTGGGCCAAATACTTGAACGCGGTCGCCGTCCAGCACAGCCAGGGTGTTCTTTGTGCATCCAAACCACACTCGGCCCAGACTGTCGGTAAATTCAATCACCACACCTGTCTTGGGCAGATCCTTGCGGCCACCGTAAGGGCTCCAGACGCCATCGGCCAAGCGATACAAGCCGTGACGTCCGTACGAGACCCACATTCCCCCAGCTCGATCCTGCGTGATCGTCTGAAGATAGATCTCCTGGCCGGCAGCTTCCCTGGGAAGTTCAACGAAATCCCAATCGCGCCCAGAGAACCGCCAGAGCGCCTCACGGACCTCTTGCTTGGAGCCTTTGGTGGGTCGCTGATGCGAAAGGGTTTCATGCCAAAGGCCATTAGTCGCGCTGCCCCCTGCGCCGAGCCAGAGGGTGTTGTCAGGCGCGCGGTACATAAACTGCGCACCCCAGCGGTCGTATTTGGGAAGGACCTCCGCCTTTCCAAAAGCGAAACGATAGAGAGGCGAGTAGGATCCACCCACCCAGACCGCACCAGCATCATCCGCCGCTAGGGCGAAGTCATACACTTCCCTTCGGACTTCCTGCTTGACTACGGGGCTGTAAAAAAACCGGTCAATACCCTTCGGACTGCTAAACCAAAGGCTTCCCTCTCGGTCGAACACTCTGCCGTTATAACTAGAGACCCGTATACTGAACGGGGGATTCTGCTCTGCGATTTGGAAGCGCCGACTCCCCCTGCGCAGGTACAGCCAGATTCCGTCTCCACCCACCCAGACATTGCCATCCTGATCAGTGGCCACCTCGACAGCGCTCTTAAGAGGGACATTCCACTCCGCGCCACCGCGCTCCCAATGGGAATGGTCGAACCTCCAGAGGCCAGCGCTAGCCGCCGCCCAGACGATTCCATCCTTGTCCTGAGTCATTGACCAGATCGATCCACCGTTAGTGGCGAACTCACCTGCGTAGTTTTTCACTCGCCCCTTGTCCAAGAAGCTAGCGCCACCAAATAGGTAACCAATCCAAAGTCCTCCGGAAGGTAGTGCACACAACGACGAGATGTTCGTCGAAAGAAGGTCTTCTCCGAAGGGCGAACGGAATAACTCAAATTTGCTGCCATCAAAGCGATACAATCCCGCAGAGCTGCCCACCCACAGGAACCCGTCGCTTGTCTGTGCCAAGGCTCTGACGTTGTCCGGTGCGCCGTCTTTGAATCTCCAGGAATCGTGTTGGAGCTGCCAGTTCCCCGCCTGCGTTGGCGCACCTGCACCTAAGCGCTGGCCGAATTCCGGGCCGCCTTCTCCGAAGAGATCAAGGAACTGGGCAGGCGGTGCAATCTTGTTCCGATTGCACGTCAGTTTCCCGTTGTCATTCGCGATGTCCCGTGCGCAAGCTCTAGCATTTTGCAGTTCGGTCTCAAGCCAATCGCCATTCCGCGCCTCGCAGACTGCTCGCAAATCATTTCCACGCGCGTCGAATCTCACGCAAGTCAGTTGATAGCTGCCGGGAGGAATTTTTTCGTTCTGGTCGGAAGGGGTTGTGACGCCAGCTTGTTGTGCCCGTGCAAACAGCGGCTGGCTCAAGAAAAAGGAAAGCAGAACGAGTGAAATGAACAGCGCAAACGACAGCCATTTCGCGCGGACACGCGACTTATATGCTTTCACTGTTTGAATCTGCAGATCCACTGCGCTTCGTCCCCCAACTTCCTGCCGACCCTGCGCGCGTGTTAGCGAAAGGCCCGCCAGATCGAGGCTCATAGCCCTCGAAAGCTTCGCTGTCAAATCCGTGTAAACCGTCGTCGGTTACTATCCAGAGACATGCGTCTGCGGTTTGTGCCAGCGCCGGGATTCGGTCCGGGCACTTTCCTCTGGCAGATTACACTCGCGTTGAATAGTCGGAACGCCTGGTGCTTGTAGTTCCTTGCGAGCATATCAGAAACTGAGATTTTGCCTCCGACCATAGACGTAGGGCGAGAGAACGCGAATTTGAGGAGGACTGGCGCCCATCTTAGGACTGATGCCCATCTGTTCCTCCAGCCTTCTTTCGTAACGACCACAGTTTGCGACGAACTTCCGATTTACCATAAGCAATGGAGGCAGGGACGGCCAACTTGATTTCAGTTCCACTCCCACGTTCACTCCAGACTTCCAGCTTCCCTCCAAAGCTCTTGGCGCGTTCGCGCATCCCGGGCAGCCCCCAATGTCCCGCCCGAACACCCCGACTCACAACCTCGGGAACAATTCCGCTCCCGTCGTCGCGCACGTGCAGTAGAAACTCGGAGTCGCGTAGGTAATCTCAGCTTCGATCTTTTGCGCCTTCGCGTGGCGGAACGCATCTCGCAATGCCTCGCGGGCGATGCGGTAGATCCCATCGCGCAGCATCGGATTGAGCTCTCGTCGTTTCCCTTCCATTCCACAAGGATGCGCACACCAGGAACATTCCCGTTGCCACTCTGTGCCGCCAGCTCCTCACCCAGCGCCGTCAATGCCTGACCAATATCGCTGTCCCCGACGGCGGACTCGCGCAAGTCCGAGACGGTATCACGTCCCTCCGCGATGGCTTTGTCGCCGCGGTCCAGCGCGATGTCCAGTGCTTGCATGGCGTCGCTGGGACGCCCCGGAAGCAGGTCGCGCACTGCCTGCAACCGAAACATCAGTCCCTGAAAGCCTTGCAAAAGCGAATCGTGGAGTTCGCGAGCGATCCGTGTCCGTTCGTTGACGCGCTCTTCCAGTCGCATGTTGAATTGGCGCGCCACCTGCCGCAGCCGCATTCGATGCACCATCCACAGCAACACCATAAACGCGCCCACACACAGTGCGCGGAACCAATTCGTCTGCCAGTACGCCGGAGTGATGGAAAAATCCAAGAACGTACCGGCCTCATTCCACACCCCGCTGTTATTGCAAGCCATCACGCGGAAGCGGTACTTGCGGGGAGCAGGACTGGTATAGAACGCTTGCCGCCGAGTGTCGGCGTCCTGCCAATCGCGATCCCAGCCCTCCAACTTGTAACGGAAGTGAACCTTGTCCGGCGCGACCAAGCTGAGCGCTGTGTAATCAATCATCAGGTCGCGGACCAGCGGCGGCAGCCTCGGGCCCGAGGCGGACGCATCGCTGGACCAGTTCTGCCAGTAGGTCTTGCGGTCGGCGGTGATTTGTTCGATGTGCACCGGCGGCGGAAGTTTGTTGAAGGGAAGGTGACGCGGATCGATGACGCTGACGCCGTCGTAGGGCAAGAACTACAACTTTCCATCGGCTGATTTGGCCACATGTGGACTGGAGGCATCATTGAACGCATGGCTCCGGACCCCGTCGGCGCTGTCGAAAACTGCGACCTGAACCCTCCGCATCGGATCGCCGCCCCAGGCGTCCAATTCTGTCCGAGACAGGCGGGCTAAGCCGCACGATGTATACATCCAGACATAATGCGAGTCGTCTTCCATCATCCAGAGGACCGTATCGCACGGTAGCCCATTCTTACTAGTCAACGTGGTCACCCGTCCGTTTTTCAGCCGGCTCAGCCCCCCTCGGTTGCGGCCCAGAGCGTGCCATCCCGATCGAGTCGAAGGTCGTTGACACGCCCCTCGCCCAGCCCATCGGCCGCTGCATATGACCTGAGGACGTGACCTTCGTTTAGATACGCTACGCCACGCCTCCCAAAGCCAAGCCATAAACCGCCCTGCAAAGGATCGGAAAGTAGAGATTGAGCGAAGTCCTTATGTCCGAGGCTGGCCCAAGGGATTTGTTCGACCACACCCTCCGCTGCCCGGTGAACAAGACTCTGACGTTGGCTGATCCACAAGCCCCCTGTACCGTCTCCGGTCATTGAAACCACATGCTGGTCCGGCACGGCACTGATTCAAGGGAAAGTAGGGGAAGACGGGAATCGCAAGGCTTTAGATTCCCTGCCGGCGGAGGCTAAAACGAGGCACTCTGCCGTTCGCGAAAAACTAGACGAGGGCCTTCGGCACGTCGCAGCATATCTGCGATCGTCATGCCGGGCTCGAGTGGGGCGATGTTCACGCGGTCTTCTGAATCGGAGGCTTTGTTCAAGGCCATGCTAAGATTCCCGGACAAAGTGCTCGGAGTCGCTTTCGACGCTACGGGTCTTTTTTAGCCATGCCTAGTAGAAATACGCCACACTTTTCCGACCCAACGAGCCCGCAAAGACCGGTGCTTCCCGCACGAGGGATTTGTTAATGCCACACGCGCTGGGTTTTCGAAAGCCTGGTTCTCCGTTGAGCGGGGTGGTGTGGTTCTACGTTCACAAGAAGGTGCATTTGGAGCGTCATTCCCTTGCTCTTCGGGTGACCGCAAAGGCAGCACCGGTTCTGGAGTTTATCTTTGGAGATCGGCCGCTGGTCCGGCACGACTTCCAGGGCACCGATTTGCGCAGCCCGGTGTCACTTCTGGTCGGTCCTCGGACGAAACCAGGATTGGAATTGGAGCTGTCTGGAAGCTTCGAGTCCTTCGGGATCGCATTTCACCCGGATGGTCTCCATAACCTCTTCGGATTGCCGGTTGATGAGATCACGAACCAAACTGCGGATGGAGCCTCGGTCTTTGGCCCGGTCGTGAACAGCATGGCTGAATTGCTCGGGAATTGCAGAACGTTTGACGAGCGCGTTTGCCTGGCGAATCAGCTGCTGTTCGATATTTACCAGAATTTCCGGTGTAAAAAGGGCATTTCGGCACTCGTAAGCCGAATCCTGCAGTTCGGCGGCACGGGGAAGATCGATGCCCTTTTCCGGGAAACCGGCCTCAGCAAACGCACGTTTGAGCGTCGCTTTCGGGAACAAGTAGGAATGAGCGCGAAGCTCTTTTCCCGGATTGTTCGATTTCAGGCGGCCCTCGACAGCAAAGCCCGTTCCCCTCACAAGTCGTGGACCTTCGTCGCGCAGGAATGTGGCTACTTCGACCAGATGCACTTGATCCACGATTTCGAGGAGTTCACGGCAGAGTGCCCGGGAGACGTGTTGCGATCCGTCGAACGAATCTACGGGGAGCACATACACGCCGCCGCTTCTCGAAATAGATCCGAAAGGCCGGAGGCTGTGCTGCTCTCGGTGACTCTCCGCAGTTGACGTATTCTTACTATCCCTTCCTGCCACTTCGATTCATTCTCTGGCCGAAGATCCAAAGCGTAACCGGTATGTCTTCTGTGCCTCGATTGCTGATCTGCCTTTACTTCTGTGCTCAGCTTGCTCTGCTCGTGGGCGAGGATCGGCAGTCGCCGGCTGCTCAAACGAGACAGCAGGATAGTTTCCCCAGGAAGTCCTGGGAGCAAGTCGCTCCGTTGGAAAAGGCGGGCTGGTCGAAGGAGAAACTTTCGGCTGCCCAGCAATATGCCAACGGCGATTCGATCCATACCTCGGCGGTGATGGTCGTCCAGGGCGGCGAAGTGGTCACACAATGGGGAGACTTCGACAAGAAGATCGACTGCTATTCCATCCGAAAGAGCTTGCTCAGCGCGCTTTACGGAATTTATTCTGCCGAAGGTGTTATCGACATCAACCAGACGCTCGAGCAGTTGGGCATTGACGACTCACCCGACCCGCTTACGAAAGAAGAGAAGCAGGCGCGCGTCGTGGATCTGCTGCGCGCACGCTCGGGCGTGTACCACCCGGTAGATTTTGAAACTGAGTCCATGCAGAAAAGCCGTCCAGCCCGCGGGAGTCACCCGCCAGGCACGTTCTGGTATTACAACAATTGGGATTTTAATGTCCTGGGGACGATCTTTGAAAAAAAGACTGGCATGAAGATCGGCAATGCCTTTTATCAGCGCATCGCCAGGCCCATTGGCATGGAGGATTTCCAGCCGAGCGACGTCTTCTATTTTGGCGGTCCACTTTCCATCCATCCCGCCTATCACTTTGAAATTACCGCGCGCGATATGGCACGTTTCGGCTTGCTCTATCTCCGCCTCGGCCGCTGGAACGGCAAACAGATCGTGCCACAGGCCTGGATCGAAAAAAGCAGTCACGCCAACGAGATGGTGAAGTACGAAGGCGCGGATAATGGCGGTTACGAGTATCTCTGGTGGGTTGATTACGGCGGTGTTCATTTCCCGGAAGTCTCGCTTCCCGGAATCTATTCCGCGCGGGGAAATGGGGCTCATTATATTTTCATCATCCCGACGCTGGACATGGTCATCGTGCATCGCACGGATAACGATCCTCCGGTCAAGGATGCCAAGACCATTACGGAAATTGCGAACCGAGCGTCGCCAGCCAGCGTGAACCGCGCACAATTCGGTCATCTGGTGAAGTTAATCCTCGGCGCGCAGACAAGTCACTGATCGCGGACGACAGCAGAGCGTCGAAGGAGAGCGTATGGTTATGAGACGCCGAGAGTTCCTGGTGAATTCCCTAGCTGTCGGAACCATGAGCCTCGTGTCCCATCTCAACCCTGCCAGGCGACTGAGCGGCGAAGTGTCAGGAAGTGATGTTCTCGCCTTCACACATGTAACTGTCATCGACGCGACCGGCCGGCCCGCTTTGCGAGAGCAAACCGTCCTGGTTAAAGGCGACCGCATTGCGGCGATTGAGAAATCTGAGAAGTTGAAGCTACCCGGCGGCGCAAAGGTCATCGATGCCAAAGGAAAGTACATGATCCCCGGCCTGTGGGACATGCACGTCCATGCACGCGGAACACCCGCCTTACTTTCGGACAATGAGGCCTGGCTTACCCTCTACATCGCGAACGGAATTACCGGCGTTCGCGAAATGGGAGGCGACTATGTCGAGACCGTGTTTAGGTGGCGCGCGGAAACTGCAAAAGGCGAGCGGCTTGGCCCTCGTATCCTCTCCTCCGGCCCCAAGGTTGAGGGACCCAAGCCAAAATTGCCCGGGTCGTTTGCAGTTACCGATTCTTTCGCTGCTCGGGCGGCCGTGGACAAATTGAAGACCATGGGCGCAGATTTCGTCAAAATACACTCCGATGATTTTCCTCCGGAAGGTTTTGCCGCCCTGATGGATGAAGGCCGCAAACAGCAACTAATTATCGGCGGGCATTTGCCATTCCTGACGATGACTATGCGGGATGCAATCAAGAGCGGCGTGAAGTTCTTTGAACATGGGACGCTTCTTGTTCTTGGTGGTTGTTCGAGAAGCGAAAAGCAGATCAATGA
>Ga0209380_10003294_pt1 | contig 10070 bp, 12 predicted proteins | sample HubBroMetageWFT6_FD_188347 | JGI IMG/M metagenome (GOLD analysis project Ga0209380, IMG submission 188347) | Warmed and freeze-thawed soil microbial communities from the Hubbard Brook experimental Forest, New Hampshire - Hubbard Brook CCASE Soil... | ecosystem: Environmental > Terrestrial >...
GTAGAGGTCGAAATACTCCAGAACAGGATCGAAGCCGTACTGCTTGTTGGACTGCAAGAGTTGCTCGCTGAAGTAGCCCTTCGCGGTCGTGAAGCGATAGTCGATACCGTAGAATCCAGTCACGTGGTATCCCCAGTCGAAATGGGTGTTTTGCACGGTGTCGGGAAGGCGCTCGATGTATACGACCGCCTGATTAAGTTCGATCTTGTTAGGAAAAATGTCGTATGAGACCGGAAAGCTATTCTTGGCTGAGGTGCTGAAATTTATGCTGCTGGCAAACCATCCGTACACTTTCGTGCGGCTGTTCGCGAGTCCCAGTGCGGACATCAAGGGATAGGTATTGCCGTCCGGGGCGCCGATGTCGGGTGCCCCTCCGTAGGTCCAGTCGGAGAATGGGAACGGAGGCGAATCTTCGGGCGCCGGGAGACCGCGTTTGGTTACAGATGGTCCAGTTGGATTCGTCCCTGCCCAATCCTGATTGTAGAACTGCGCTAGGCGGTGGAAGAAGTTGCCTCTCAGGGCGTAATTGCTATTGGTGCCCGAGCTTTGCCCGTTAGCAGGATGTTCGGAGTCTTGAGGATCCGGGGTCCCCAAGCCAGACGACGGCGTTGCTGGCGCGCTACCATCGAGCGCGGACGCTGTCGGACCCATCGCCGCTTCTTCGATGGCCAGTTCGCCGAGATCAGCGGCAGGCGTGGTGCTCCGGCGCTGCTCAACTCCCGCTTCAACTTGCGGTGCTTTTTGCGGTACTTTCAATTCATCTCGCATTTCTTGTTGTTCTGCCCGTGGAATCGAACTCGACCCCAGGTTCGCCGAAGGCGTAGCCGTGTCTTGGGTGGATTGAGCGCCAGCCCAGTCTGGTAGGAATGGGACGCACATCGAGAGCAATAAGACCTGAAGCACCGTGTTTCGCATAAACCTCGTTCTCACGTAATTTGGCGTAGTACTCGCTGCGTTCGCATTCTTTGGGGCGACCGTCATCACCATAGATGACGGTCGACGCCTTAAGGAGACGCGCTTTCCCCGGTTCGAATCGGACGGCAAGCCAGTACCAAGTGGATGGCCAACCCTCGCCAAGCAAGCCACTCAAGAACCAGATCATGAACGCTATTCCGGTTAACCCGATAGCTGTGAACGTAGCTGCCAGCCACATACTTCTGCTCCATCGCGGTGCGCACAACGCAACATCCCAGTTAATCGCTCCAGGTGTAAGAGTTGTTTAAGAAATTTATAAGGATTTCGTAAAGACTCTGATCAGCCAGACCCGGTATCGTCCAACTCTTTCCCGGTCAGTGTCCGAACCTGGGCTAGCAGCCCCATTCCGCCTCGCCCGGTTGCGCAAAATACTCGCGCTTTGCGCCACCCCTTGTCATCGATTCCAGTTCCAGCAGCGCCAGGCGCGCCGCCGAGACCATCCGACTTTTTTCCTGCGGCGGAACATCCCTCCACGAGCCGCGCCCTTCGCTGCCCTTGCCCGACATTTCCGGCATCAGTGCCTGCTGATAGTGATGGAAAAGCTCCGCCAACCGTTCCGGTGCAACTTCGTTAACCCACATAGTCGTGATCCCCCAAGTTTGTATCGTTTTTGAGGACTGTTTTTCAGGCCACGACTATTGGATACGGAGATACACAAAGTTCGAATAAAGGGTGCATAAAATGTTCGTAAAGGAGTCGAGGAAGGAGAATCAGTCTGAAAAGCCGGCTACAAGCCAGGTTCGAAGCGGTATCCCACCCAGGGTTCGGTCAGCAAATATTTCGGCGACGAAGGGTCGCTCTCAATCTTCTTGCGCAACTGTCCTATGAAGACGCGCAAATACTCAGGCTGCTCAGTACTGTTCGGGCCCCAGATAGCAGCCAAAAGCGTTCGATGCGTCACCACTTTGCCAGGACGCCGCGCCAGATAAACCAGTAGATCGAACTCTTTCGGCGTGAGATGAACTTCTTCTCCCCGAACCTTTACCGAGCGTGCATCTAAATCTATCGAAAAGTCTCCAACGCTGATCAGGCTAACTTGTTCTTCCACCGCGGGAGTCCGCCGCAACTGCGCCCGAATCCGCGCCAGCAATTCGTTCATGCTGAAAGGTTTCGTGACGTAATCATCTGCGCCAGCATCCAACGCTTCCACCTTCGAACGATCTTGTCCGCGCACCGAAAGTACGATGATGGGTACCTGGGACATTTGCCGCAGCTGCCGGCACAGGCCCACCCCATCCATATTTGGCATGGCCAGGTCGGTAACCACCACGTGGGGCGTCCAATTCCTCATCAACTCCAGGGCCATCTCGCCATCATTGGCGACACGCACGTCGTATCCCTGCGCCGATAATGTGGTTCGCAGCACGCGCGTAATCTGCGGCTCGTCATCCACCACCAGGATGCGGCGATGATCGTTGGTCATTCCGCTCACCGCATTTCCTGAGTCACGATGTGCACATCCACGGCAGGGGTATCACGCAGAAACTTATGAATTGCGGAGAGATAGAAATATCTCTTCCACCCCTTCGTAGCTGACCGTCCGAAGACGACTTGCGTAATATGATTCTCACGCACGAATTCCGCCACTTTTTCCGCGACCACCTTGCCTTCGGCCTTCACCACCTTCGCGCCAACACTCTCTGCAAAGCGAACGTTATCTGCCAGAGTTCGCTGGGTCTCGTCGCTCTCATCCGAACCCGTGTCAACGTAAAACACGAACAGATCGCCATCCAGCGCCTGGGCCATGCGCGCACCGCGAGCAATCAAATACTGCGCCGCCGGATTCGAGCTGATACATACAGCGATGCGTTCGCGCACCTGCAGCGGTTGACCATCTTCGGTCTTCAATTCTGAAAGTGTGCGGTCGACGGCCTGCGTTACTTGCCGCAATGCCAATTCTCGCAATGCAACCAGATTCGCATTCCGAAAAAAATTCGCCAGCGCCCTCTCCACCCGCTCCAGTGGATAGATGTCGCCCCGCCGCATTCTTGTCTGCAGCGCCTGCGGCGTCAAGTCCGCCATCACAATCTCGCCCGCTCGCCGTATCACCCAATCCGGCACCGTCTCGCGCACCTGCACGCCGGTGAGACCGCGAATCGTCGGGGCGAGGCTCTCAATGTGCTGCACGTTCAGCGTGGATACAACATCAATCCCCGCATCCAGCAACTCAAACACATCTTCATAACGCTTCGCATGCTTGCTGCCTTCAATGTTGGTATGCGCCAGTTCATCCACCAGCACCACGTGCGGCTTGCGGGCCAGAATGGCGTCCACATTCATCTCCTCAAAAATGGTCGATTTGTATTCCAGCTGCTTGCGCGGAACCGTCTCCAGTAACGAAGAAAGTTCCACGATCGGTTTGCGACCGTGCGTTTCCACAACTCCGATCACAACTTCTTCGCCGCGGCTGGCCCGCCGCACGCCCTCGCTGAGCATGGCATAGGTTTTTCCGACGCCGGGAGCATAGCCCAGAAACAGTTTGAAAACCGCCGGCCTCTGGGCAGGATCACATTCCTTCAGCCACTCTTCAGGACTCTTAGGCATCGCCGCTATTGTCCACGCCGGAAAAGAAATTGTCGAATTTGATTGTCATGGCGAAGATTCACGAACTCTTCACGGAGTACACAGAAAAACCTCGGTTGTCTTTTTTCTCTTTCGCTTGCCTTCTCGGTGTCTCTGTGACTCTGTGGTGAAAAGCTTTTCTTGCGGTTACAATCGTGCCCGTGAAAGACCACTGGCCACAGCACACATTCCGCTACATCGCTTGCCTTGTCGCCCCCGAACTCGTGGCCCAGATTTACCGGCGTTTCGTTCACGTAAATCCAACGACCGTAGCACTGACGTTCCTGCTGATGGTGCTGTGGGTAGCGGCGTACTGGGGATTCCGCTTCTCCGTTTTTCTCGCCCTACTCGCCACGCTCGCCTTCAATTATTATTTTCTTCCTCCCGTCGGAACCTTCACTGTCGCCGACCCCCAAAACTGGGTTGCGCTCTTCGCCTTTCTCATAACCGCCGGAATCGCCAGTCAACTCGCGGACCGCGCCCGCCGCCAAACCGCCGACGCCATTCAACGCCGCCGCGATGTGGAACGCCTTTACGCCTTCAGCCAGCGACTTCTTGCCACCGATAACGTAGCCGAATTACTGAACGCGATTCCCGCCTATGTCTGTGATGGATTCGGCGCAAAATCCGCCGCAATGTATTTGCTCAGTTCCCAGCAGGTCTATCGCACCGACCCCAAAGCGACATCGTTTCTGCTGCAGGATCTTCAAATGGTCAGTTCGCGTGGCGAGCCGGTGATCGATTCGCAGCGCGGAATCTCTCTCACGCCGTTGCATCTGGGTACGCGCACCACGGGAGCTGTCGGCATCGCCGGACCGGTACTCTCGCGCTCCACTCTTGAGGCTTTGGGCAGCATGATCGGCATCGCTATTGAGCGCGCCGGAGCCATCGAAAAACTATCTCAAACCGAAGCCGCGCATCAAAGCGAAACCCTGCGCGCGGTCTTACTCGATTCCGTAACTCACGAACTCCGTACTCCGCTGACCGGCATCAAGGCCGCGGTCACGGGCCTGCTCTCCGATTACAACCTGGACGAGGCGCAGCGCAAGGAGTTGCTGACTGTCATCAATGAGGAAACGGACCGCCTCGACCGCCTGGTTGGCGAAGCCACGGAAATGGCCCAACTCGACGCTCACAAGGTGGAGCTCCACATCGCTCCCGTGGATATGGCCACCGTGATCGAATCGGCGGTGGAAGAATCAAGAGCAGTTCTCGGAGACCATCCTCTGGAAGTACACGTTCCCGCAGAACTGCCCAAGGTGCGTGTGGATTCCGACCGGATCGCCGAAGTCCTCAAACAGCTGATCGAGAACGCAGCAAAATATTCTCCCCCTGCGGCGCCCATCGCCGTCACCGCCGAACATCGCGGGGACCGCCTGATCACCAGCGTCACCGATCACGGAAGCGGCATCGATGACTTCGAGCAGTCACTCGTCTTCGATAAGTTCTACCGTGGACGCGACCAGCGCTACCGCGTGCAAGGCACAGGCATGGGACTCGCCATCGCCAAGGCCATCGTCGAAGCCCACAACGGCGTAGTCAGCGTCACCAGCCAACTCGGCCGAGGCTCAGTCTTCTCCTTCGAATTACCCACAACCTGAGCCTGGATGTCATCCGAAAAGGCGGTCATCCCGAACCAAGTGAGGGATCCTGGCTTCCCCCGTGACTACGCTTTTGCCCGCGTGCTTTGGGGGGGCGCAGTGCTTCAGCACCACCATAAAATGCCCCACGAAATGAGGGTTATAGCCCCCGAGGTTCCTCAGTTCTTCAGCTTCGGTCGCTCGCAAGTGTCCACAATCTTTGTCGGATCAATCGCGTCCTTATCCACCTGCTCTTCCAGAATCTTCCCATCTTTTCCAATCAAGAAGTTCACCCTGCGCGCCGCTTTATATTTATCTACGTAGATTCCATATTGCCGCGTTACGTCCCCACCCCAATCACTCAGCAAGGGAAATGTAACTCCAATTTGATCGGCGAAGGCTTTGTCGGCGAAGGCACTATCCATGCTCACACCCAGGACCTGGGTGTCGGTTGCTTCCAGTCGTTTCAAATCCTGCTGGAGAGCTTTCATCTGCGCAGTTCAACCACCGGTGAAGGCAAAAATGAAGAAGGCCACCACCACATTCTTTTTCCCTCGGTACTGGCTCAGGGAAACATCCTTCAAGTCATTCCCATCAAAATATTTTAGCGTGAAATCCGGCGCGGTTTCCCCCACCTTGGGCATGCCTAGCGCCGGCGTCTGACCGGACTGCTGCTTGGTCTGCGCGGCAATCGATCCCACGCTACCCATCGCCAGCACCCCCGCGAGCAGGCCCGATAGTACGTGCTTCTTTCTGTGCATTACGACCCTCCTAGCCAAATAATAGCCCACCGGCTGGCAGAGACATTGTAATTTCGACTGAGGCAGCACTTTACACATGACGCTGATCAGTACCTACCTTCGCCAGCTTTCAGATTTGCCGAATCAAACCCTAAACCAGTAAATTCAGTCTCAGACCAGATACAGCAATGAGCCTTGCCACGCTGAACGACGTCTTCTTCGCCGCCGCCGAGCGCAATCTCGACCGCGCCATGCTGCACCGCCAACAGGGAAAGTGGCTGCCCATCTCTTCCTCAGATTTCCGTCGCAGTGTCGCCCGAACCGCCCACGGGTTGCAGGAATGGGGAATCCACCAAGGGGACCGCGTCGCCATTCTCAGTGAGAATCGCCCCGAGTGGTCCATCGCGGATTTCGGCATTCTGCTGCTCGGCGCCGTCACCGTGCCGGTCTACGCTACGCTGACTCCGGAACAAACCGCGTACACTCTGCGTGATTCCGGCAGCACCGTGGTTTTCGTTTCCAGCGAACAGCAACTGCGCAAGGTCCAGGCAATCCTCTCCGCAACTCAGGTACAGAAAATCGTGGTCATGGATCATGTCGAGATCCCCGGCGATCTGGCCGCAAGCTGCGTGCTCATGGATCAATTCATGACCCAAGGGCCGCTCACACTCGATCCCAAGACCGAGTCGTCAGCCCGATCCATTCAGCCTGACGATCTCGCCACCATTATCTACACGTCCGGGACCACGGGAACCTCCAAGGGCGCGATGCTGACTCACGGCAACATGGCGTCCAACATCACCTGTTCGCTGCTCGGCTTCGAGATGCGCCCCGGCCAGATCAGCGTTTCGTTTCTTCCCCTCTCGCACGTCACGGCGCGCCACGTAGATCTGGCCATGTTGTACCACGGCGTCACTCTCGCCTACTGCCCGTTAATCGAACAGCTTCCGGAAACTCTGCTGGAAGTTCATCCCACGGTCTGCGTTTCCGTTCCCAGGGTCTATGAAAAAATCTATGCCAAGACGGAGATGACCACCCGCGGCTTTCCCAAGCGCCCTATCTACCGCTGGGCCCTGTCAGTCGGCCGCACCCACAAGCCCGAAATTCTTGTAGGAAAAATTCCCACCTCTCCCGGCTGGAAGCTCGCCAACAAACTCGTCTTCTCGAAAATCCGCGCCGGTATGGGCGGCAGAGTCGAAACTTTCATTTCTGGAGGCGCGCCCCTGGGCCGCGAACTTGCCGAATGGTTCGCCACCGTCGGCATTCGGATTCACGAAGGCTACGGCCTCACCGAAACTTCCCCGGTGATCGCCGTCAACACGCCCATCCATCACCGCATTGGAACGGTGGGCAAGATTTTGCCGAACCTCGAAGCCCGTATCGCCGAGGATGGCGAGATTCTGGTGCGCGGCCCTTCCGTCTTCAAAGGATATTGGAACCGTCCGGAAGAAACTCAGAACGCTTTTCTCGACGGCTGGTTCAAAACCGGAGACATCGGCCATATCGACGCCGATGGATATCTCTCCGTCACTGACAGAAAAAAAGAACTCATCAAAACCTCAGGGGGAAAGTTCATTGCTCCGCAACCCCTCGAGAACTCCCTGAAGCTCAGCCCGCTGGTTGGAACCGCGGCCATCGTTGGCGACAAACGAAAATTTGCCTGCGTCATCATCTCTCCGAACTTCGCCTTGCTCGAACCCTGGGCCCGCGACAACCACATCGCTTTTGCCTCGCGCGCGGAACTCGTAGCCCATCCCAAAGTCCAAGCGCTCTACGAAGGCATCGTGGAAGAAACCAATAAGAATCTCGCTCGTTTCGAAAAGCTGAAACGTGTTCTCCTCGTTCCCGACGAATTCACCGCCGACAACGGCGCTCTCACCCCCACCATGAAACTCCGCCGCCGCGTAGTCGAAGACCGCTACCGCCGCCAGATCGACGACCTCTACGCCCAAGCGGAGGCAACCGTCGCTCCATAGTTTCGCTGCAGATAGAATCTATGGGGAGACAGCCGCCCGGCTGCCTGCCCTGAGCGAAGTCGAAGGGTCGGTCGAGCGCAGTTCGACATTTGCGTCCCTCGATTTACAATAGAAAATCATGACCGATCCCCTCCTCATTGCTGGCCGCTCGTTCCGCTCCCGCCTGATCGTCGGAACGGGAAAATACAAATCCTTCGCGGAAACAGCGCGCGCGCTCGAGGCCAGCGGAGCCGACATGGTGACCGTCGCCGTCCGCCGTGTCAACCTCGACCGCGGCAAGGAATCGCTGCTCGATTACATCGATCCCAAGAAATATTTTCTGCTCCCAAACACGGCTGGCTGCTACACCGCCGACGAAGCCATTCGCGCGGCTCGCCTGGGCCGCGAAGTCGGACTTTCCGAGTGGGTCAAACTCGAAGTGATCGGCGATCAGGCCACTCTTTACCCTGACGTGCAAGCTACTCTCGAAGCCACGCGCGTTCTCGTCAGCGAAGGCTTCACCGTTCTGCCTTATACTTCTGACGATATTGTCTTCGCCAAGCGGCTGATCGACGCTGGTGCAGCCGCCGTCATGCCCCTCGGCGCCCCTATCGGCAGCGGCATGGGCATTCAGAATCAGGCTCACATTCGCATCCTGCGCGAAATGATCACCGCCGTACCCCTGATCGTAGACGCCGGAGTAGGCACCGCGTCTGATGCCGCCATCGCAATGGAACTCGGCGCAGATGCCGTCCTCATGAACACGGGCATCGCCAATGCGCAAGATCCCGTTCTGATGGCCGAAGCCATGCACCACGGCGTACTAGCCGGGCGCCAGGCCTATCTCGCGGGCCGCATGCCGAAGAAGTTATACGCCACGGCGAGTTCGCCTCTCGAAGGAGTGATCCGTTAGGTATTGGTAGCGCCGGCGGCGTCTCGCCGCTGGAACCACGGTAGCCGAGCTGGAGGTAGCATTTCTTAACTATGAACTCTTCCTCTCAACCCGCCACGCCGACAAACACCTCCATCGCTCCCATGCTTTCCGTTCAGAACGGAGCAAGAGCGGTCGAGTTTTATAAGACGGCATTCGGTGCCGCTGAGTTGTTCCGCCTGGATAGCGACACTGGCGCAGTGGTCGCTCGGCTGTCCGTCGAGACCGCCGAGTTCTGGGTCGCTGACGAGTCTCCCGAGCACTTCAACTTCAGTCCTGAGACTCTGGGTGGTAGCTCGGTGCGGATGGTGATGATCGTCGAAGATCCAGACGCTGCCGTGGCAAGGGCTGTCGCAGCGGGAGCCATAATAGTTGTACCGGTTGATAACCAGTACGGTTGGCGCCTAGGGCGGATCGCAGATCCCTTCGGACATCATTGGGAAATTGGGAAGCCTGTGGCAGAGACCTCTTAGCTTCCATCCGGCACAACAAAAAGGGGCGGCCGTAGCCGCCCCTTCCTCACGAGGTAAAACCCTCAGAGCATCTTCGCGGTATCCACGTGAATGGAATCCCCCATCACGTGTCCGGTCACGGCAATGTGGTGTCCCACATGGTCTTTCAGCGCATCGGGATTGTCCACCATCAGGACCTTCTGATCCTTGTCGGTGACAATCACCATCTTCGCGCCCTTATCCAGGCACTTCTTGGTGCACGCCTCCGCCTTGTCGTTGGCACCTTTGGCGCCGCACTTGTCATCGCTCACCCACCCGTTGACGGTGGCGCTTTTCCCCATATCGTCAAACGCCATCGCGGTCAGCGCGAAAACGAAACAGATCGCAAGACACAGCACTAAAACTTTTCTCATGGCCGGTTATTCTCCTTTTTTGTCGCGGCCCCAAGCCGCTGGGTATGGCAGGGGATTGCAATCGCGCGCCCGGCAGCACCTCAACGCTGCACCGACTCGTCGATCGCCAAAACTATACCATATGGGACCTTTGCAATTGTCATACCCTTAATCGAAGAATTCTCCATTCTTTTCTTTCTTATTTCTTTCTTATTTTTTGCAGACTTATTTTTTTGCGGTGTGATTCGCCAGCGGCGGAACCGGATTCGCCGGTGCGGGCGGGACGTAGACATACTCTCCCGGACGCGCATAGTGCAACTGCTCCCTTGCTTCTTTCTCAATCGCTTTTTCGTCTGTCTTCAATCCCTGAATCTGTTGTGTGTAGAGATCGTTTTCCTTCTGCTCAAGGACGATCCTTTTCTGCAGTGATTCATATTCTGCCCGCTTCTGTTTGTACACAACCATTCCATTCGCACCCAGCAG
>Ga0209380_10003295_pt1 | contig 10069 bp, 11 predicted proteins | sample HubBroMetageWFT6_FD_188347 | JGI IMG/M metagenome (GOLD analysis project Ga0209380, IMG submission 188347) | Warmed and freeze-thawed soil microbial communities from the Hubbard Brook experimental Forest, New Hampshire - Hubbard Brook CCASE Soil... | ecosystem: Environmental > Terrestrial >...
TGTACATAGCCGCGCTGACGCTGGACGTGCTGCTGGGCGACGTCCGCTCGCTGAAACAGAAGCGGGCCGTCGTCCGGCCGCTCGTCGCGGAACTGCGGCGCCGGTTCCCCGGCGTCGCAGTCGCCGAGACCGGTCACCTCGACCTGCACCGGCGTGCTGAAATCGGAGTGGCGGTCGTGTCCGCCACCGCCGGCAACGCGACGCAGGTGCTTGACGAGTGCGAGCGTCTGGTGGCGGGGCGACCGGAGATAGAGCTGCTGTCCGCGCGGCAGCGGCTGTTTACCGAAGAGGAGTGACCGACTATGGCCGACGCCCGCACGCGCCGTCTCGCCGAGCGGATCGCCGTGATCGTGGCCGAGCTGCTCGAGCGCCGGATCAAGGACCCCAGGCTGGGTTTCGTCACGGTGACCGAGGCGCGGCTGACCAACGACCTGCGGGAGGCGACGGTCTACTACACGGTCCTGGGCACGCCGGAGGAACAGGCGGAGAGCGCCGCCGCGCTGCACAGCGCGACCGGCGTCATCCGCTCGGAGGTGGGCCGGCAGCTCGGGCTGCGGCACTCTCCGTCGATCGAGTTCGTCGCCGACGCGCTGCCGGACAACGCGCGCCACATCGAGGACCTGGTCGCGGCCGCCCGGCAGGCCGACGAGGAGCTGGCCCGCGCCCGGGAGGGCGCGACCTGGGCCGGCGACCCTGACCCGTACAAGAAGCCGGCCGAGGATGAGGACGACTGGGCCGACGAGGACGAGTGACGGCCCGATGACCGTGCCTTCCGGGCTGATCATCGTCGACAAGCCCGGCGGTATGACCTCGCACGACGTGGTCGCCAGGATCAGGAAGCTCGCCGGCACCCGCCGCGTCGGGCACGCGGGGACGCTCGACCCGATGGCGACCGGCGTCCTCGTCGTGGGTGTCGAGAAGGCCACCAGGCTGCTCGGCTACCTCACGCTGACCGAGAAGGAGTACGCGGCGACGATCCGGCTCGGCCAGTCGACGAGCACCGACGACGCGGAGGGCGAGCCGACCGGCGGCGCCGCAGCCAGCGGCATTTCCAGGGCAGCGCTTGACGCCGGGGTCGCGCGGCTGACGGGCGAGATCTCCCAGGTCCCGCCCGGGGTCAGCGCGATCAAGGTCGGCGGCCAGCGCGCCTACAAGCTCACCCGCGCGGGCGCCGCGCCTGACCTGGCCGCCCGCCGGGTGACCGTCTACGAGTTCGCCGTCGGCGAGGTCCGCCCGTGCGGGGACTACCTGGACGTCGACGCGCGGATCCGCTGCTCGAGCGGCACGTACATCCGCGCGCTCGCCCGCGACCTCGGCGCCGCGCTGGGCACCGGCGGTCACCTGACCGCGCTGCGGCGTACCGCGGTAGGCCCCTACCGGCTCCAGCAGGCGCACTCTTTGGAAGATTTGTCCGAACGTATGCAGCTGACTCCGCTGCCTGCAGCCGCTGCCGCGGCCTTCCCGCGGCTGGACCTCACTGCGGACGACGCCCGCCGCCTGGCACACGGCGTCCGCATCCCGGTCCCGCCGCACGGCACCGCCAGCCAGGAAACACCGCCCCCCGCTCCCGGCATCGCCTCTGCCGCTCCCGGCATCGCCCCCGCCGCCCCCGGCGCCGCCCCCGCCACCCCTCAAACCCCAATAGCCGCATTCGCCCCGGACGGCACACTGGTGGCGCTTGTCGCCGAAGACTCAGGCCGCCTGCGCTGCCTCGCCGTCTTCGCGGACCCGCCCCGGGCAGCCGCCCTCGGCCCTGGCGGGGATGGCTAGGCTTGATCCGGAGCTAAGGAGGGCGAAGCTATCGTGTACCGCTGGTACGGCCTCGACGAGGTGCCCGAAGGGTGGGGTGAGTCCGTCGTCACGATCGGCGTGTTCGACGGCGTGCACCGGGGCCATCAGCGCATCGTGGAACGCGCCGCGCAGGCCGGCAAGGAGCGCGGGCTGCCGGTCGTGGTGATCACGTTCGACCCGCACCCGGACGAGGTGGTCAGGCCGGGCAGCCATCCGCCGTTCCTGTGCTCGGCCCGCCGCCGCGCCGAGCTGCTCGCCGGGATGGGGGCCGACGCGGTCATCGTGCTGCCGTTCACCGTCGCGTTCTCCCGGCTTGACCCCGACGAGTTCGTGCGGACCGTGCTGGTCGAGCGGCTGCACGCCGGCCTGGTCGTGGTGGGGGAGGACTTCAGGTTCGGCCACAAGGCCGCCGGAGACGTCCCGCTGCTCGCCAAGCTGGGCGAGAAGTACGAGTTCAGCACCGAGGGCATGCCGCTGCTCGACGCGGACGGCGCGACGATCTCCTCGACATCCATCAGGCACATGCTGGAAGAGGGCGACGTGGCGGCGGCGGCGAAGGCGCTCGGCCGGCCGCACCGGGTCGAGGGAGTCGTGGTCCGCGGGCACCAGCGCGGCCGGGCACTCGGCTTCCCGACCGCCAACCTGGAAATGCCGCCGCACACCGCGATTCCCGCCGACGGGATCTACGCGGGGTGGCTGGCCAGCCTGGACGCGGAGGGCCGTGACGAGCGGCGCTGGCCGGCCGCGATCTCCATCGGGACCAACCCGACGTTCGGCGCCGGCGGCGACCGGACCGTGGAGGCGTACGCGCTCGACCGCACCGACCTGGATCTGTACGGCGTGCACGCCGCGATCGACTTCGCGGCGCGGCTGCGCGGCACGCTCAGGTTCGAGTCGGTCGAGGCCCTGGTGGAGCAGATGCGCCGCGACGTTGACCAGGCTCGCGAACTCACTCGGTAGCGCGTGGTAGTGTGAAACGCTGCCGGTAATGGACCGGCGGGGATGTGCTGCACCCTCATCGCGGCCGTCCTTCGGGTTAACACCCAAACACCAAGCTTAAGGAGCCACGTGCCGCTCGACGCCGAAGTCAAGAAGCAGATCTTCGCGGAGTACGCGACAAATGAGGGTGACACCGGTTCGCCGGAGGTCCAGATCGCGCTCATGACCCGCAGGATCAACGACCTGAACGAGCACCTCAAGGTGCACCAGCACGATCACCACAGCCGCCGCGGCCTGCTGCTGCTCGTGGGCCGCCGCCGCCGGCTGCTGACCTACCTGCGCAACACCGACATCAACCGGTACCGCACGCTGATCGAGCGCCTTGGGCTGCGCAGGTAGCTGCCCCTTTTCACACCGGGCCGGTGAGCTGGACCCGGTGACCCTGGGCCGGTAACGTTGGCGCTGGCCCGCTTGATAACAGAAAATAAGCGATAAGACACATCCCGTAGCCCCCGGCCCCGAGCGCCTGGGCCGGTCCTCGGTAGTGGTCCCCGTGGTCAGCATCTGGCTACCCGAGGGCTTCGATCGAAGACCGGCCGGCGTCCCGCTGGAACGCAGAGCGACTAGAGAACACCGAAGGAGAACTGCGGAAACGCAAAGCGGGTACGCCAGAGCCGACCACGGCAACGGCGGCGGGTGGGTGCGGGATCGACCGCAAGGAGGTCTCACCCGTGAAGGGTGTGAAGAGCGCCGAAGCCGTTATCGATAACGGTGAGTTTGGCGTACGCAAGATTAGGTTCGAGACGGGCCGGCTGGCCCGCCAGGCGAACGGTTCCGCGCTCGCCATCCTGGACGACGAGACCGTCGTCCTGTCCGCCACCGTCGCGAGCAAGCAGCCGAGGGAAGGCCTGGACTTCTTCCCGCTCACCGTGGACGTCGAGGAGCGGATGTACGCGGTGGGCCGGATCCCCGGCTCGTTCTTCCGCCGCGAGGGCCGTCCGTCCGAGGACGCGATCCTCACGTGCCGGCTGATCGACCGCCCGCTGCGCCCGAGCTTCGTCAAGGGGCTGCGCAACGAGATCCAGGTCGTCGCCACCATCCTGGCGCTGAACCCGGACCACCTGTACGACGTGGTCGCGATCAACGCGGCGTCCATGTCCACCCAGCTGGCGGGCCTGCCGTTCTCCGGCCCGATCGGCGGCGTGCGGGTCGCGCTGATCAGGGACCAGTGGGTCGCGTTCCCGACCCACGAGCAGCTGAGCCACGCGACGTTCGACATGGTCGTCGCGGGCCGGGTACTCGAGGACGGCGACGTGGCGATCATGATGGTCGAGGCGGAGTCCACGCCGGAGACGCTCAAGCTCTTGAAGGACGCGGAGACCACCGGCGCGGTCACGCCTGACGAGGAGACCGTCGCCGAGGGCCTCGAGGCGGCCAAGCCGTTCATCGCCGCGCTCTGCGAGGCGCAGCGGATCCTCGCCGCGGAGGCCGTGGAGGCCGGCATCAGCTCGGCGGGCACCGCGGAGTTCCCCATATTCGCCGACTACACCGAGGACGTCTACCAGGCCGTCGCCGACTCGGTCTCCGACGACCTGGCCAAGGCCCTGACGATCGCGGGCAAGGCCGAGCGCGAGGCCGAGGAGAGCCGGGTGAAGGCCCTCGCCGTCGAGCGCCTCGTCGCGTTCGAGGGCCGCGAGAAGGAGATCAGCGGCGCCCTGCGCAGCCTCACCAAGAAGCTGGTGCGGGAGCGGATCATCCGCGACGGCCTGCGCATCGACGGCCGCGGCCTGACCGACATCCGGCCGCTGTCCGCCGAGGTCGGCGTGCTGCCGCGGGTGCACGGCTCCGCGCTGTTCGAGCGCGGCGAGACTCAGGTGCTCGGCGTGACCACGCTCAACATGCTCCGCATGGAGCAGATGATCGACACGCTGAACCCTGAGCGGACCAAGCGCTACATGCACAACTACAACATGCCGCCGTACTCGACCGGTGAGACCGGCCGGGTGGGGTCGCCGAAGCGCCGCGAGATCGGCCACGGCGCGCTCGCCGAGCGCGCGCTGCTCCCGGTGCTGCCGGCGCGCGAGGAGTTCCCTTACGCGATCCGGCAGGTCTCCGAGGCGATCAGCTCCAACGGCTCCACGTCCATGGGCTCCGTCTGCGCCTCGACGATGGCGCTGCTCAACGCCGGCGTCCCGCTGAAGGACATGGTGTCGGGCATCGCGATGGGCCTGATCCACGAGGGCGGCCAGTACGTGACGCTCACCGACATCCTCGGCGCCGAAGACGCGTTCGGCGACATGGACTTCAAGGTGGCGGGCACGGAGCACATCATCACCGCGCTCCAGCTGGACACCAAGCTCGACGGCATCCCGGCCTCGGTGCTCGCCGCCGCGCTGAAGCAGGCGCACGGCGCGCGGATGACGATCCTCGGCGTGATGCGCGGTGCTATCACCGAGCCCGGCGAGATGTCCCCCTACGCCCCGCGGATCATCACGCTGAAGGTCCCGGTGGACAAGATCGGCGAGGTCATCGGCCCGAAGGGCAAGATGATCAACTCGATCCAGGACGACACCGGCGCCGAGATCACGATCGAGGACGACGGCACCATCTACGTCGGCGCGACCGACGGCCCGTCCGCCGACGCGGCGCGGGACCTGATCAACGCGATCGCCAACCCGCACATGCCCGAGGTGGGCGAGCGGTTCCTCGGCACCGTGGTGAAGACGACCACGTTCGGCGCGTTCCTCTCGCTGCTGCCGGGCAAGGACGGCCTGCTGCACGTCACCCAGATCCGCAAGCTGCACGGCGGCAAGCGGATCGAGAACGTCGAAGACGTGATCCACGTGGGCGACAAGATCCAGGTCGAGATCCGCGAGATCGACGACCGCGGCAAGCTGTCGCTCGTTCCCGTTGAGGTGCTCGAGCGCGAGGCGGCCGGCGAGGACCTGTCCGGCGGCGACTCGCACGGCGATCGCCCGGAGCGCTCCGACCGGGGCGACCGCGGCGACCGGCCGAACCGCGGCGGCGACGACGGCGCACGCCGTACCCGGCACCGCTCTCGTGGCGGGCGCCCCGAGTAAATGGGCATGCCTAATGACTCGACAGTGCGCAAGACCGTCCTCCCGGGCGGTCTGCGCATTGTCACCGAGTCCCTGCCGTCTGTCCGGTCGGTAGCGCTCGGCATCTGGGTCGGCGTCGGCTCACGCGACGAGGACCAGGCGCACGAGGGCGCCACCCACTACCTTGAGCACCTGCTGTTCAAGGGCACCCGCCAGCGCACCGCGCTGGACATCTCGGCGGCGATGGACGCGGTGGGCGGCGAGCTCAACGCGTTCACCGGCAAGGAGTACACGTGCTACTACGCGCGGGTGCTCGACGCCGACCTGCCGCTGGCGATCGACGTGCTGTCGGACATGGTCACGTCCTCGCTGATCCAGCCGAAGGACGTGGACGCCGAGCGGAACGTGGTGCTTGAAGAGATCGCGATGAACGACGACGACCCGGGGGACACGGTCCACGAGGCGTTCACGGCGCAGCTCTTCGGCGACACGCCGCTCGGCCGCCCGGTCCTCGGCACGGTCGGGTCGATCAACGGGATCACCCGTGACCAGATCTGGGAGCACTACGCCGCCAGGTACACCGCGCCGCACCTCGTGGTCGCGGCGGCCGGCAACCTGGATCACGACGCGGTGGTGGCCAGGGTCGGTGCCGCGTTCAAGGACGCCCTGGAGGTGACCTCGGGTGAGGCGCCCGCCGCGCCGCGGCTGCGCAAGTCCGACGGGGTGCTGTGGGAGGGCTACGGGCCGTCCGCCGGCTCCGGGCTGAAGCTGGTGTCCCGGCCGATCGAACAGGCCAACCTGGTGCTCGGCTGCGAAGGGCTGGCCCGCACGGACCAGCGGCGGTTCGCGCTCGGCGTGCTGAACGCCGCCCTCGGCGGCGGCATATCGTCGCGGCTGTTCCAGGAGATCCGCGAGAAGCGGGGGCTGGCCTACTCGGTTTACAGCTTCACCGCGCAGCACGCGGACACCGGCATGTGGGGCCTCTACGCCGGCTGCCTGCCGTCCAAGGCCGACGACGTGCTGTCGATCTGCGTCGCCGAGATCGCGAAGGTCGTGGACCAGGGGCTGACCGACGCGGAGCTCGACCGCGGCAAGGGCCAGGTACGCGGCGGCATGGTCCTCGGCCTCGAGGACCCGTCGTCGCGGATGACCAGGCTCGGCAAGTCCGAGCTGGTCTACCCCGACCTGGAGCCGGTCGACGAGCTGATCGCGGCGATCGACGCGGTCACCCACGACGACATCCGCGCGATCGCGGCCGAGATCCTTACCCGGCCTAAGGCCCTGGCTGTCGTGGGACCGTTCGATGACCCGGCAGCGTTCTCAGGCGTCCTGTCCTAACCTCCTTTTCGCGAGCTGACCCCGACTTAGGGGCAGAAAATTACGTCAAAGCGCTGATAACAGCAAGAAAAGCGTGACGTTCTGCCCCTAAGTCGAGTGGCGTTGGCGGTGTGGGCCACGGCGCCAATAGGTTCGTGCCTGTGGGCCACACCGCCAATGCGCGGTGGGCTCTTTCCGGGTGGGGGTGGCTTGGCGGCGTAAGATCCTGCGCGAATGGCTAGCCAATGGGAGGCGTGATGATCAAGGTGGGGGTGGTTGGGGCCCGGGGGCGGATGGGGCAGCAGGTGTGCGCCACCGTTGCAGGGCAGGCCGACCTTGAGCTTGTCGCTCAGGTGGATGAGGGGGATTCGCTAGAGGCTCTGCTCGGCTCCGATGTCGTCGTGGACTTTACGCATCCTGGCGTGGTCATGGGGAACCTCAAGTGGTGCGTGGAACATGGGCTCGACGTGGCGGTGGGTACCTCTGGATTCGGCGATGACCGGCTCAGTCAGGTGCGGTCGTGGACGGATAAGGCCCCGAGTGTCCGGGTGCTAATCGTGCCCAACTTCTCTGTCGGGGCCGTGCTGATGATGCGGTTCGCCGCGCAGGCGGCCAGGTTCTTCGAGTCGGCCGAGGTCATCGAGCTGCATCACGCGAACAAGGTGGACGCGCCCTCGGGGACGGCGCTGCGGACCGCGGGGGTGATCAGCGAGGCCAGGGCCAACGGCGGGCTCGGCGCGCCGCCGGATGCGACCAAGCAGGAGGTGGCGGGCGCGCGCGGCGCGAGAGTCGACGACGTGCGGGTGCACTCGGTGCGGCTGTCCGGGCTGGTGGCGCACCAGGAGGTGCTCTTCGGCGGGCACGGCGAGACGCTCACGATCAGGCACGACTCGCTGGACCGGGCGTCGTTCATGCCGGGCGTGCTGCTCGCGGTCCGCGGCCTCGCCTCGCTGCCCGCCGGGCTCACCGTGGGCATCGAGCCGCTGCTCGGCCTCGGCTAAGGGGCTCGCGTAGGCTGCGGTTATGTGCCGCAGCATCAAGACCTTGCGCCCGCCGTACGCCGAGCAGGTGACCGACGCGGACGTCCGCGCCGCCGCCCTGCAGTACGTCAGGAAGATCAGCGGGTTCCGCGCCCCGGCCGCGCGTAACGCCGCCGCGTTCGACGCGGCCGTCGAGGAGGTGGCGGCCTCGACCGCCCGCCTGCTCGCCGCGCTCGAAGTTCGCCCAGGAGGGGCGAAGGCCGCCGTATCTGGGTAGGGAGCGATCATGCGGCTAATCCTCAACCTGATCTGGCTGATCCTGTGCGGCTGGTGGATTGCGATCCTGTACTTCCTGGCGGGCATCATCGCCTTCATCCTGATCATCACGATCCCGTTCGGCATCGCGGCGTGGCGGATCGCCAACTACGCGCTGTGGCCATTCGGCCGGTCCATCGTCAGGCGTCCCAGGGCCGGCATCGGCTCACTAATCGGAAACATCATCTGGATCATCCTGCTCGGCTGGGAGCTGGCCCTCGGCCACCTGATCAGCGGTACCCTCCTCTGCCTGACGATCATCGGCATTCCGCTCGGGCTCGCCAACTTCAAGCTGATCCCGATCTCGCTGCTCCCGCTCGGCGTCCAGATCGTGCCGTCCGACGAGCTGTACCCCGGCTACCGCTGAAGCTTGTCGGGCTGGTCCCGTGGCAAGTCGTCGGTCGAAGGCACGTACACGGCGCCGCCAGAGCCCCGCGCCCGCAGCGCCGCGGTCACCCGCGCTGCCATGTATGGCGGGAGGTACTCGGCCAGCGCGGACGGCGGGACGAACCTGAAGTCGTCGAGTTCCTCTTCCTGGAGCACGATCGGCGACGGATCGGCGAGCACGCCGCCGTCGAAGACGAACGCCACCAGCGGCCTGGGGCGCAGCCCATCGGGAGCGATCCAGGCCACGGCGAGCAGCGGGCCCATCGGCAGGCTAAGGCCGAGTTCCTCGCGCACCTCCCTGGCGCAGCCATCGTGCGGCGGTTCCCCGTCCTCAAGTATGCCGCCGGGCAGCGACCAATGGTCGCGGTAATTCGGCTTGACGAGCAGGACGTCGCCCGGCGGAGAAGTGATGAGTGCGGCGGCAGTTCCGTACAGGGTCGCGAGGGTCGCGTACCACTCGGCGGCGTCGAGGAACGTCGGCATAGTCCGACCCTAACGCGCACGCGCTGCGCCCCGCGGCGGTAGCCTTTCGGGCATGGATGAGACCGAGAGCAGAGTCGAGGTCATCGTCACGTCTGACACCTCCGTCGCGCCGCACAAGGCCGGCGAGAGCAAGCTTTACGTGATGTTCGACGCGGCCAAGCCAGAGGCCGGAAAGCTCTACTTCACCGAGGCCGAGTGGGACGCGTTCGTGCTCGGCGTCAAGGACGGCGAGTTCGACCTCGACGAGGACGGGAACCTGCCGCCGCTGTCTGAATCGCAGCACCAGAACTAGGCCGCGCGGCCGGACGAGCCATGCTGGCGGCGCCCGCTCACCAGAGCGTGGGCTGCGCGGCCGCGGCCCCGGCCCTGGCGCCCGCGGCATCCCAGGCGCCGAGCACGCCCTCGTGGCGGAGCAGCCACTCCTTCCGGTCCAGGCCCCAGCCGTAGCCGGTCAGTGAGCCGTCGGCACCGATCACCCGGTGACACGGCAGGATGATCGAGATCGGGTTCCGCCCGTTGGCGAGCCCGACGGCCCGGGACGCTAGCAATGACTTGCCGAGTGCGGCGGCCACCTCGCCGTAGCTCATCGTCACGCCGTAGGGGATGCGGGCGAGTTCTTCCCACACGGACAGCTGGAACGGCGTGCCGCGCGGCGCGAGCGGCAGGTCGAACTCCTTCCGCGATCCCGCGAAATACTCGTCGAGCTGGGCGGCCGCCGCGCCGAACCCGCCGGGACGGCGAGTCCAGCCAGGCTGAACGGTCGCGGAATGGGATCCCGCGTCGAGCATGTACAGCCCG
>Ga0209380_10003296_pt1 | contig 10067 bp, 9 predicted proteins | sample HubBroMetageWFT6_FD_188347 | JGI IMG/M metagenome (GOLD analysis project Ga0209380, IMG submission 188347) | Warmed and freeze-thawed soil microbial communities from the Hubbard Brook experimental Forest, New Hampshire - Hubbard Brook CCASE Soil... | ecosystem: Environmental > Terrestrial > Soil...
CAGATCTTTAATGCGAGTCCTCGGCGTCGCATTCCGACAAAGGGCTCCAGTATCCCAGGCAGCGATCTTCATTCTCCAGTCGGCATCACCAATAAGGCGTGATACAGAGTCGATAAAGTGATCTTCCCGATCGCCACCAGACTCCCATCTACGCCGCGCAGAATGTCCGCAGAACACCGGAAGGTCTACCTACAGGCTGGATTGTCGGCAACTCTTACCTTACCCGGATTAGGTAAGGGTTGCCCGTGATCCGCGCACAATCCCAAAGTCCCTTGTGCCCGATCGGGTGGAGCGGTTGCGGCAGCCCACCAGTCAGGTGAAGCAAAGGCGCAGTTCGCCCGCGAATCCCGATATTAGCCGTGGGCGTGGTATCAACATCTAGGCTCGGCGGGCCGGCTTGACCTTCTTGCCCCTTGTTAAGCATACCCTTCTCAGGGATGCCGCCGCCCGGGAGAGGTCCGGCCAACCGATACTCGGCGGCAGGATGCTAGGGTTACGCCTTTTCCATGACCCAACGCAGTCACGGCGAGCAGACTGGAAGCTCGGGGCCGTTTTGGAGCATCTCCCGGAAAAAATGCGGACTCGGCTGTGATTTTTTCAGTGCCCGGCGCGAATAACAGGGTGACAGCACACGTTGTGGCAGCAGCGGACGCAACAACAAGGAGCAGATGACCACACCAGAACTCCAGGAAAGGTTCCAGACCCTGGTCGATGAACACAAGAAAATCCTCTACAAGGTCTGCAACTCGTACTGCAGGAACCGTGACGACCGGGACGATCTTGCGCAGGAGATCATCATCCAACTATGGCGATCTTTCGGCAAGTTCGACGAGCGCTACCGGTTTTCCACCTGGATGTACCGAATCGCCTTGAATGTCGCGATTTCCTTCTACCGCCGCGAAAGCACGAGAACACGGCACGTGATTTCCGACGAGGAGCATCTTCTGGAAGCGATCGATGACACGGAAAGACAGCCAGAAGACATACGGCTCCTCTACCAGTTCATCGAAGGACTTGACCCACTGAACAAGGCGCTCGTCCTTCTCTACTTGGATGGGAACAGTTACCAGGAAATCGCGGACGTGTTGGGCATCAGTGAAACCAACGTCGCAACGAAGATTAGCAGATTGAAAAAAACGATGAAGCAGGAATTTTCCGGGACTAGACCAGCTTGAAAAGGGAGCACGCTATGGTGGAAATGGATGATCTCAGAAAGACATGGGCTGAATATGATCGCAAACTCGACACGAACATCCGTTTGAGTCGGCAGCTCTTAATGGCAACCACCCTAAACCGGGTACGGTCCCCATTGCGGCGCCTAGCCTTTTTCCTGGGCTTGGAGGTAGTGGGGTGGGGTGTAATCATCGTCGCACTTGGTAACTTTATCTACGAGCATATTTCCATGGCGCGGTTTGCCGTGCCTGCTGTTGCCTTAGATCTGTACTCGATTGGAATGTTGAACTCCCTCATACGGCAGATTGCGCTCGCCCTGCAGATCGACTATGGCAAGCCGATCGCCACTATCCAGAAACAGATTGAGGCACTGCGGGTGCTGCGTATCCGAACCATCCAGTGGGGCGTACTGGCAGGATTCGTGGCTTGGGTGCCCTTCATGATTGTCGTCTTTAAGGCGGCTTTAGGAGTGGACATTTATATTGTCATCTCTAAGGTGACTTCCGGAATGGACATCTATGAAGCTGCCTGGTTGTGGAGCAATGTGGCGTTCGGACTGGCCTTGATCCCGCTGGCAATCTGGCTGTCGAAGAAATTCGGCGACCGTATAGGCCGCTTCCCGATGATTCAGCGGTTCATGAAGGACCTCGCAGGGTACAACCTGAACGCCGCCGCCGACTTTCTTGCGACACTTTCCGAATTCGAGGAAGAGAAGCGAGATAACTGACGGTCGGCGGGCCGCCCACGATAGACAGGTGGCCCACCCTGCGCCTTTACATTTCCGAAATCTACACGAGGGTGCCCCATCCCGCCTTCTTTTCGCGGAGTGGGGATTTTCGTTCATCTAACTGACAGACCAGAACTAGACACTTGACACACCACCCCAGCCTCTTTTGCCAAGCTGGGTACTTTCCAGCGTCAAGACTGGCTACTGACCACCGCCAACTCACCCGGTCCTACTCCTCGTGGTCCAGCGGCTTCCCATCGGGACCAACCTGGATCTCGGACCTCTTGCCGTTTGTCATTACCTTGGCCTCGTAGGCGACCAGCTTCCCCTGCTTAGTCAACGACTCGACCTTGCCGATCTTTCCGCTTCCGGCGTTTGCTTGCAATCCGGCTTTCACTTCTGCGGGAAGCAAGTCCATCGCGACTTCCTCTTCGATCTCGACCACCTTACCGTCGCCATCGAAGAGCATATCCTTGCTATGGCCGTTGACCTTCATCTCCGCTTCGTAGAAGGTCTTGCCATGCTCGCGCTCTTCGCTGAAGCCGCTTACCGTCGCCCCTTGACTCTGTTCATCGACGCCCTTCTGCACTGCGGGCGGAAGCTGCGCGTGGGTGAGTTTCTTGTCTGCCGCGTGCACGCTCACCGCACCCAACATGCTTGCCGCCACCAACGACACCACTAAGTAATTTCTAGTGCACATTGCCAACCTCCAGCCACTAGGCATTCGTTCCCCCGGGGCCTCGATTAACATGACTCCAATCATGCTGAAGGAAAACTGAATTCCCCTGATGTGGGGCTTGGTGGGCGGGTGTCCCCGGCCGCGTTCCCTACTGTGCAAAAAAACTCGAGCAGGGTGCCCCATCCCGCCTTCTTTTGGCGGGGTGGGTCTTTTTGGCTTCCACTGACTACTGACAACTTACCAATCGCGTTGTTCACCCATCACGCTCAACCGTGACGAACTCGCTTGCTGTTCCCCACTAGTCCTCGTACACTTCCTCCGGAAGGATGAGGGAGAGCTGTCGTCCCACGAGTCGACAGCCGGACATTACCCGCGTCTCCAACTAGGTGGTTCACCTGTGCTGGGTCACATTGGTTTTCGGTTTTCTGCTCCCCTGCCCGCTAACGCCTCCGTCTGCCCGCAAAAAATCCCGCATAAGTCCTTATTTTATAATAATGTACCTATAACTGCTTTGTTTCTGCTACTTTGCGACGGGAACGCCTCCTATCCTCAACAAAACAAAGATCTGGTGGGAGGGGGGTACCCTGTGCCGACTAGACTAGAGACACGATTACACTGTGTCCTGATGTTCTCGACATCCTCAGGACTCTCATGCTGACCGAACGCCTGTATTACACCGACTCCTCCCATCTCGAGTTCGACGCCACCGTGACCGCCGTTGAAGAGCAGGGCGATCAAGCTCTCGTTTCCCTGGATCGTTCAGCTTTCTATCCCACCAGCGGCGGCCAGAACTTCGATACCGGCGAGATCTTTGGGATCGCCAACGGCTCCCGCGTGCGGGTCATCGACGTTCAGGAGCAGGAGCAGACCGGCGACATCATGCATCGTATCGAGTGCCCTCCCGGTTGGCTGAAGCCTGGGGTACCGGTCCGTGGCGAAGTCGATGCCGAACGTCGTCGCGACCACATGCAGCAACATTCCGGACAACACGTCCTCTCGGCAGCCTTCGAAAGGCTCTGTAGCTTCGCAACCGTTTCGTTTCACATGGGCGATGATTACTGTTCGATCGATCTCGCGACCGACAAAATTAACGCGCAACAAATTGAAGCCGCCGAGAGACTAGCCAACGAGATCATCGCCGAAGACCGTCCAGTCGAGATCCGCTTCGCCACTCCCGACGAAGCGCGCACCATGGGAGTCCGCAAGATTCCGCCCGCCGTGCGTGAAAAGCTGCGGCTCATCGACATCCGTGACTTCGATCTGAACGCCTGTGGAGGCACCCACGTCCACAGCACCGGGCAAATCGGCGCAATCCTCCTCCGCAAAACCGAAAAGGTGAAACAGGGTGTGCGCGTCGAATTCGTTTGCGGACTCCGCGCTGTGAGCACCGCCCGCCGCGACTTCCAAACCCTTTCCGATTCCGCCGCAGTCTTCTCAACGCATCTATGGGAGGTGCCGCAACAGGCGCGCAAGTCAGCCGACGAAATCAAGGCCGCTCAGAAGGCGCAGCACCGCCTGTTGGAAGAAGTCGCCGAGTTACAGGCCGCGAATCTGCTTCGCACCGCACCCGAACGCCCCACTGGCAGCGGTCACAAACTCGTTGCTGAATTCTTCGCAGACCGCGATCTCGGCTTCATCAAAATGCTGGCGCAAAAGCTCATCCGCCTGGACAAAGCAACCGTTCTCCTCGCCTGCGGAGGCGCACAGCCTTCCCTGGTCTTCGCGCAGAGTCCGGGCCTGCCAAACGACATGGGTGCGCTGATGAAAGACACCCTGCAGAAGCTCGGAACCCGCGGAGGCGGCAATCGCGACATGGCACAGGGCGGCGCTCCCGATGCCGACCGCGCCGAACATGCCCTCAGCGAAGCCGCCAGCACGATAGGATAGAAGCGTGTGAGAGAGTTTTTCGCCAAAGAGTTCCCGGAGCACACCGAGAAAGTAAACTCCGTGCTCTCTGTGTCCTCCGTGGTGAATTTTCGTCGGCTCGCGCGATAGGTAAATTTTGGATTCAAAGCTCATTCTCGTCACCGTCCTGATTCGTCTCGGCGTGGCCGCGGCGATCAGCAGCGTGCTGGTGCGCGCCCGCCGTTTCCGCGTACTGCTCTTCCGCGAAGAGCGCACCCTCGGCGAGAAGATTGAACTAGTCCTGATCATCGGCATTCCGATTGCGCTCGGCGTCCTCGTCCGCGGCGGGGTCCGCAACTTCTACGCCGCAGACATCTCGTTCGAAGGCGCCATTCTGATGGGCGTCATCGGCGGACGCTTCGTCGGCACCGCAGGCGGAATCCTGGTCTCCCTACCGGCGTTACTTCTCGGCGAGTGGCTCACCCTGCCCATGAATATCCTGGCCGGTCTGCTGGCGGGCGTGCTGCGTCACGTAGCTCCTGAACGCGAGGCCGTCTGGTCGTTCTCGCCGCTCTTCGACCTCAGCATCTACCACTGGATTCGCCGCAGTATTCGCAAGTCCCTCATCGACTGGCAGACTTCGTTCTTCCTGCTGATTCTCGTGCTCGAGTTCGTGCGCATCCAGTTGCATCGCGCCTTTCCGAAACGCATCTTTGCGCTCGACAGCGATAACTGGCTGGTCGAACTCGCCGTCTACGCCGGGACGGTCATGGCGGTTGCGATCGCCCTCAAGGTCCTGAACAATGTCCGCATCGAAATGAAACTCGAGCAGCAGGAACGCCTGCTGCTGCAAACGCGCATGGAAGCCCTGCAAAGCCAGATCAATCCCCACTTCCTGTTCAATACCCTGAATTCGGTGTCATCACTGGTGCGCCGCGATCCCGACTCGGCACGCGAGATGATCGTTAAGCTCAGCAGCATCCTGCGACGGCTACTGCGCAAAGGTGACTCGTTCGTCCCGTTGCGCGAAGAAGTCGAGTTCGTCGACGACTACCTCGACATCGAAGTCGTGCGTTTTGGGCGTGAAAAACTCAATGTGGTCAAGGAACTCGACCCGGCTTCGCTCGACCAACTGGTCCCCAGCATGATCCTGCAACCGCTAGTCGAGAACGCCATCAAGCACGGGCTTGCCGACAAGGTCGAAGGTGGAAACATCTACATCCGCAGCCGCTCAGCCGACAGCCGCATTGTGATTGAAGTCGAAGATGACGGAGTGGGAATGCCGCTGTCAGGCACCAGTAGTTCTTCTGGGACTGGCATAGGAATGGTCAACATCTCCGAACGCTTGCAAGTGGTTTACGGAGACGCCGCCGAGATCACCATCGAAAGCCAGCCCGACCACGGCACGCTCGTGCGCCTGGTACTTCCCGTATTGCTGGCTGACGATATGGGCGGCTCGGTCGCCGGAGCGCTTTATGAAGCCCGCTCCAGCACTTCGCGATAGTAGTCCTCATACATGGGAATGATTTTCGATGCGCAGAATTTTGCTTGCGCGCTGGCGCGCGCAGAAACTCCCATGTCTTCCAACCGCTCCTGGTCTGAGAGCAACTCCACCGCATACTTCGCCATGGTTGCAACATCGCCGACTTCCGCCAGGAAACCAGTCTTTCCGTTCTGGATCACCTCTGGCACTCCTCCCGCGTTGGTCGCGATAGGAACCACTTGGCACGCCATTGCTTCCAGCGCAGCCAGACCGAACGACTCCAGTTCGCTGGGCATCAGCATCACGTCCGCCAGTGGAAGCTTTTCGTAGATGCCGTCCTGCTTCCCCAGGAAATCAATCTTGCCGTGAATTCCCTTCTCTACCGCAAGCCACTCAGCGCGCGATCGCTCCGGCCCATCACCGATCATGATCAGCTTCGCCGGTATCAGCTTCTGCACCCGGTCGAAGATTTCGATGACGTCGGGAATGCGCTTCACGGGACGGAAGTTCGACAAGTGCACCAGAATTTTCTCCTCCGGCTTGGCCCAACTTGAGCGATGCTTCATAACTTCCGGCGTGCGGTGATACATATCGCAGTTCACGAAGTTCGGAATCACCTTGATCGGCGTCGCTACCTCAAACACCTCGACAGTTCGCTTCGCCAGGTACTGCGAGATCGAAGTCACCCCGTCACTCTGATCAATCGAGAACCGCGTGATCGGCAGGTACGACGGGTCGGCGCCCACCAGCGTGATGTCGGTTCCATGCAGCGTCGTGACGTACGGAAGTTTGCGGCTCTTGCGCGTTCGGTCGCAGGCAAGCATCTGTCGAGCCAGCATTGCGCTCACCGAGTGGGGAATCGCATAGTGCACGTGTAGCAGGTCGAGATCATAGATCTCCGCCACTTCGGCCATGCGCGTGGCCAACGCCAGGTCATACGGCGGATACTCGAACAGCGGATATCGCGACACTTCCACTTCGTGGTAGTGGATGTTGGGTTGTGTCTCGGTCAGCCGAATCGGCTGCGAGTACGAGATGAAATGCACCTCGTGGCCGCGCTGGGCCAGCTCCAGCCCTAATTCCGTGGCGACAATTCCGCTGCCACCGTATGTGGGATAACACGTGATTCCAATTTTCATTTTGAGAGGCCCGCAATCATTCTGACGTACCGCTCACGATTGCGATAGCTCGGCGGGCGCATCGTCATGTCTGCAGGTCCAACGATTGGATGGATTCCGCGACCCTGAGATTCACCGACAAGAAAAAAGGCCCGCCGAAGCGGGCGCGGACAAACGAAAAACCGATCCTACTCCAGGTTCAACGCGCGCTTAAACGAACCCTTGTCGTTCTTGATCTTTTCCTGCAGCAGCATGATTGCGTATATCAACTGCTCAGGCCGCGGCGGGCATCCCGGGACGTACACGTCCACCGGAATCCACTGGTTCACGCCCTGCACCAGCGCGTAATTATTGAACACGCCACCCGAGGTCGCGCATGCGCCCATCGAGATCACCCACTTGGGCTCAGGCATTTGCTCATACAGTTCGCGGATCACCGGCGCCATCTTCTGCGAGACTCGCCCGGCAATGATCATCAGGTCCGATTGCCGGGGCGAGGGACGAAACACCTCAGCACCAAACCGGGCGATATCAAAGCGCGAAGCGCCCATCGACATCATCTCAATGGCGCAGCATGCCAGCCCAAACGTCATCGGCCAGATGGAATTCTTCCGCACCCAGTTCACGACGTTGTCGAGCGATGCCAGGATGACGCCTTCGTGCTGCTGTTCGCCAAAGGTCGCGCGCAATACCTGCGCCCGTTCTTCTTCCGATCCCGCCAGGTTGCCGAAGCGCTCGCTTCCCGTCTCCGGGTTCTCGAACTTAGGGATACGCGTGCCGGAATTCATCGAGTCATTATACCTATTTCGTTTGACGCCCCGCAGGCTGCCAAAGATGCACCCGGCCAGATCTACGAATTCATGAAGCTCTTCGCCATTCGGATTACCGTGAGCGTCAAGTCGTGCTCCAGCGGGACATCGATGCGCTCGACCTCGCTGTATCCGTGCGCGGAATACAGCGCGACGCCAGTCAGCGTGGAGGCCATTTCAATCTGACGAAATCCCTCGGCCAGTGCGGCCTGCTCGCAGGCGCGGACCAGCGCGCTGCCGATGCCGCGCCGCTCCCATCCAGGCTTGACGAAGAAGGCGCGAATTCGCGCCGGCTCGCCGGCAGGGTCGAGCAGTTCCGGTTCCCGGCTGGGACGATGCTGGTCCCCTCCAAACAACGTATTGCGCCGGCTCCAGCCGCCGCACGCCACAATTTGTCCGTCCTGTTCCACCGCAAAATAAGTGCCGTCACGGACTAACTGCGTGTCTACGCCATACACCAATCTGATCGCAGCCTCCCGCTGCGCGTCCGTGTAGTCCTTAGCCTGCAGCACCCAAACCGAGTCGGCAACCAATCGTTGGAGCACCGCAAGGTCGTCCAACTTGGCCACGCGAATCGTAAACGCCGCTGGTGATTGATTCATCGTTCCTCGGGACAGCTACGCCGTCACGACCACCTTCCCAAACTGCTCCCCTCGCGCCAGGTATTCATGTGCTGCGCGCGTCTCACTGAGTGGAAACGTCCGGTCCACCACCGGCTTCAACTTGCCGGCAAAAACGTGCTTCAGCACCTCGTCCAGTTCGCCCATCCCACCCATGTACAAGCCGTGAAACGACAACTGCCGCGCAAACAGCACACGCAGGTCGAGCGACGCGTCGTAGCCCGTGGTCGCGCCGCACGTCACCAGCGTCCCGCCATACTTCAGTGACTTGATGCTCTCCGCCCAAGTGGCCACCCCGACGTGCTCGAACGCGATATCCACTCCGCGCTTACTCGTGATGCGCTTCACCTCGTCGGAGATCTTCTGCGTGTAGTGATCGATCGTGTGGTCTGCCCCCAGCTCGCGCGCCTTAGCCAGCTTGCGTTCGTCGCCAGCGGTCGTGATGACCGTCGCTCCCAACATTTTGCAAATCTGGATGGCCGCCGACCCCACGCCCGAACTCGCCCCAATAACCAGCACCGTCTGCCCTGCGCGCAATTTCGCGTTTCCCACTAGCATGTGCCACGCCGTCAGAAACACCAGCGGCACCGAGGCCGCCTCGACGAAGCCGAGCGAATCCGGGATCGGAACCACATTGGCCCGCGGAACCGCTATCAGTTCGCAGTTCCCTCCGTCGGCGTTATTTCCCAGCACGGCAAACTGCCGACAGAAATTCTGCCGTCCACTGTTGCACTCCTCACAGTGGCCGCAAAACAGCATCGGCGACAGCAGCACGCGCGTGCCGGGCTTCAGATCGCTGATGTACTCCCCGCACTCCACGACCTCGCCCGCGATATCGCTGCCCAGAATGTGCGGCAACTTCACGCCCGGCAGGCCCTTGCGCACCCAAATGTCGAGATGGTTCAGCGCGCACGCCCGAATGCGCACCAGAACGTGATCCTTGCGCAACTCTGGATCGGGTGCGTCCTCGTACTTGAGGACCTCCGGCCCACCAAACTCATGAATGCGAACCGCTTTCATATATGCGCTCCTACACCAGCTACAGCGGCGAATCGATATGCGAGACTCATGAATCTACTTTCTATCCGCCCTGCTGCGCAAGGGCGCGCAATCGAAGCTCTTTGACTTCGTGCAGATGAAACCCAATAATTGAACGAGCCGTTAGCAGATGGATATTTACGAACAAATCGTCCAGCTCCGCCGCGAAGGACGCCGCGGCGCCGTCGCCACCATTACCAACGTGCGCGGATCGATTCCGTCGTTTCAAACGGCGAAAATGCTGGTTCGCGATGACGGCTCCATCGTTGGCACCATCGGCGGAGGCTGCGTCGAAGCCGAAGTCTGGCAGGCCGCCCGCGAAGTCATGGAAGAAGAGAAGCCGCGCACCCTCACGTTCAATCTCAATAACAACCCCAAGTACGACACCGGCCTGGTTTGTGGCGGCACCCTTGACATTTTCATCGAGCCTGTTCTCCCCCCCGCGCTGCTCTACGTCTTTGGCGCGGGACACGTGGCCTTCAACTTGTACAAGGTGGCAATGATCGCCGGTTTCGACGTGACGGTGATCGATGACCGCGAGAGCTACGCCAACCGCGAACGTTTTCCCGAGGCGC
>Ga0209380_10003297_pt1 | contig 10066 bp, 6 predicted proteins | sample HubBroMetageWFT6_FD_188347 | JGI IMG/M metagenome (GOLD analysis project Ga0209380, IMG submission 188347) | Warmed and freeze-thawed soil microbial communities from the Hubbard Brook experimental Forest, New Hampshire - Hubbard Brook CCASE Soil... | ecosystem: Environmental > Terrestrial > Soil...
CCCCGTGGGCGCTCAGGAAGTTCTGCTGGAAGTAAAATTCGCCGAGGTCGACCGCTCCGCCCTTACCCAGCTTGGAATTAACATCTTCTCCACCGGCGCCGCCAATTTGATTGGAACCTCAACCACTGGCCAGTATGGCGGCTTTGGTTCGCAACAGATCACCCAGACACAGGGCGAGAGCACGCCCTTGTCGACTAACCAGACCATCAGCAATGTTCTGAACATGTTTCTTTTCCAGCCCAATATTCACCTGGGCGCTGTGATCGAGGCGCTGGAGACCAAAAACCTGCTTCAGATTTTGTCTGAGCCCACTCTGATCGCCGTCAACGGAAAGAAAGCCAGCTTTCTCGCCGGAGGCCAGTTTCCATTTCCCATCGTGCAGCCGGGAAACGGTTTCACTGCCGTCACCATCTCTTTCAAGGAATTCGGCGTGCGGCTCGAGTTCACCCCGGTGATCATGCCCAATGGCAACATTCACCTCACCGTGGCTCCTGAGGTGAGCACGCTGGATTATGCCGACTCGCTCACCATTTCCGGCTTCACGGTCCCAGCCTTGAGTACGCGTAAGGCTGAAACCGAATTTGAGCTGCGGGATGGACAGAGTTTCGTCATTGCAGGCTTGATCGACAACCGCGTCACCGATACCTGGAATAAGGTTCCTGGGCTGGGAGATATTCCGATCCTGGGCGCCTTCTTCAAAAGCAAGAGCATTTCGAAAAGCAATTCAGAGTTGATGGTGCTGTGCACCGTGCACCGGATTTCGCCTAACACTGAACCACCCCCCGGCCCCAAGAATCCGCAACCTTTCATCAACAACGACAAGTTCGATAACAAGAAGCCGTCGGGCAAGTAACCGGCTCGATTCGCGATGTGGGTGGAACTCGCCGCGGGGAAAGCACGAAGGAAAAGGTCGGCGGCCGAGCAGGAAAACTTACCAGCAACTGACGACTGGACACTGGCAACTGGATTTTAGATTATGCCCGAGCTTTCAGTGGTTATCGTAGCCACCGACAATGAACAGCGCACCGTGCTCCAGGTGTTGGTGGATGGCACCAGCGTAGCCCGCACGGTGCACACCTGCGCCAGTTTTCCGGTTGCCGCCTCGGATCCAGTCACACGCCGCGTGCAGGCTGCCAGCCCAGACGTGCTCCTGGTCGACATTCCAGCCGACAATCCCGCCACGGCCATGCGTGCCGTCGAACTTCTGCACCAGGAATTGCCCGACTCGGCTGTCTTCGCCATCGGAAGCCTCAGCCAGCCGCAGGTAATCGTAAATGCCATGCGGTCCGGCGCTCGCGAATTTATCGAACGCCCCACTACCACCACCGATCTTCTTGAAGCCTTTGTCCGTCTTACGACGGCCCAGCGCCGGGTTCAGAAGGAGGGTCCGCGCGGCAAGGTGTTCTGCGTGGTCAACGCCAAGGGCGGCAGCGGTGCGACCACGGTAGCCGTCAATCTTGCGCTCGCTTTGCAGTCCGCCCACGGCCACACCGCCCTCGTCGATCTTGCGCCGCTCGGGCACACGTCGTTGCACCTCAATTTGAAGCCGCTGTTCACCGTCGCGGACGCTACCCGCAATCTTCACCGCATGGATAGTTCCCTGCTGGAGAGCTTCATGACCCGCCACGGTGGAGGTTTGCAATTGCTGGCAGGCACCAATGCGCCCGCCGCCATTGAACCGTCGACCGCGGAATTTGTCCGGCTCTTCGACATGCTGGTGGCGCACTATCGCTATGTCGTGGTGGATAATTCCTCTCGCCTCGATGCCGCCAGCCGCCTGGTCGCCAATTTGTCGGAGTGCGTTTTGCTGGTTGCCTGCACCGACGTGGCTTCTTTGTGGAGCGCGGCTCGCGTGCAACAATACTTGGGAGAAACCGGCAGCCGCGAGCGCGTGCGGCTGGTCCTGAACCGTTTTCGAAAAGTCCCCGGCTTCAGCGAGGCGGACGCTGAAAACGCAGCTGGCGTCAAATTGCTGTGGCGCGTTCCCAATCAATACTTCGCCATCTCCTCCGCCATTGACCGGGGCACGCCGGTAATGGAGCAAAGCCACACTGAGATTGCCCGTTGTTTTTCCGGGCTGGCGCAGGAATTGACCCGTAACGACGTCGACGTCAAGCGCGCCGCCTGGTCGTTGTTCAAGACGGTATAGAGTTATGAGAATGTAAGATTTGACAGGGTGAGGCTTTAGCCGCACCGTACAGCGAACGCTGATCGACAACGGCTTTAGCCGCCGGTGAAACGTTCGGGTCATCGAGAACACTATTAAGAGTTTATGGCGAATTTGCAGACCTTCGAGCGCAGCGAGTACCAGCAGGTAAAGGCGGACCTGCACCGCAAGATTCTTGACCGGCTCGACCTGGAAAAACTTGGCCGCACCACTGGAGACGCCGCCCGCGAAGAAGTTCTCATCCTCATCCGCAACTCCGTGAACAGCGAGGTTGTTCCTCTCAGCTTCGCCGAGCGCGAGCGTCTATCACGCGAAATCCTCGATGAAATCTTCGGTCTCGGCCCGCTTGAGCCCCTACTCAAAGATCCTTCAATCTCCGACATCCTGGTCAACCGCTACGACCGGGTTTATATCGAGCGTGCGGGCAAGCTGGAGTTGACCGGCTTGTCTTTCAAAGATAACGGGCATCTCATGCAAATCATCGAGCGCATCGTCTCCCGCGTGGGCCGTCGCGTCGATGAATCTTCTCCCATGGTCGACGCTCGCCTGCCTGATGGCTCCCGTGTGAACGCCATCATTCCCCCGCTTGCCCTCGACGGTGCCTGCCTTTCCATCCGGCGTTTCGGCCGCGACCCCGTCACGGCCCGCAACATGATCGAAAATCACACGCTGACCGAGCCCATGCTTGAGCTTCTCTCTACCATGGTCAAGGGACGCCTGAACATGCTGATCTCCGGCGGTACCGGCGCCGGCAAGACCACCCTGCTCAACGTGCTTTCCGGCTATATCCCGAACGTAGAGCGCATCGTCACCATCGAGGACGCCGCCGAACTTCAGCTTAAGCAGGAACACATCGTTCGCCTGGAGACGCGCGCTCCCAACATTGAAGGCAAAGGCGCCGTCCGGCAGCGGCAGTTGGTCATCAACAGCCTGCGTATGCGGCCCGACCGCATCATCGTCGGCGAGGTCCGCGGCGAGGAGGCCTTCGACATGTTGCAGGCCATGAATACCGGCCATGAAGGCTCCCTCACCACAGTCCACGCCAATTCGGTCCGCGATGCCCTGGCCCGCGTCGAGAACATGGTCTCGATGGCGAATCTCAATATCCCCGAGCGTGCCGTGCGCCATCAAATTGCCTCCGCCATTCATGCCGTCGTACAAATCGCCCGCTTGTCCGACGGCACCCGCAAAGTCATTTCGATTTCGGAGGTCACCGGCCTGGAGAACGAAACCATCGCCATGCAGGATATTTTCGTCTTCGAACGCCGCGCCATAGACGAGAACGGAAAGGTGCGGGGAACGTTCCACGCCACTGGAATCCGCCCTCAGTTTGCCGACCGGCTGGCCACTTCGGGCGCTCGACTGCGTCCGGCAATCTTTGATTCGCGAACCGAGATTTAAACCTCGCCAGCGCCATCCGGCGCAATGATTGCATTCGCGTGGACTCCGGTTTGTTATGATCCGTTGGTGCCGATTCTGCCCAGGATTTGTGATCCCTAAGAGATGAGACTTCAACTTCGATTGCTTCTGATCCCGCTCGGACTGCTTGGGTTCTGGCTCCTGTTTCTTGAGCTGCAGCGGCGTCCGGGTTGGTTCGCCAATACGAAGTACCTGGGTGCGCTTCTTGCGGTCGAAGTTGTGCTTGCCTGTTTGTGGCGATTCGACAAAGTCTTCTTTCCCGTAACGATGGGGTGTTTTCTCCTCGCGGGCACGTCGTTACCTCTCGCAGGAGAAAGCACGACGGTGCGGTGGCTGTTTCTGGGTGTCGGGGGCGTGGTGGGACTGGTGATCTGGATGAAGGCCAACCGTGCCCACCACTTTGGATTGTTCCACCTGGTGGCGCTATTTTGTGTATTCGCTGCGCTGGCCTCAGCCAGCGCCTCCAGTGGGCCTCAGACTGCTTTGCTCAAAGTCATGAGCCTGTTCCTGCTTTTTCTGTACGCATCCACCGGTGGACGGGTTGCGCTGGATGGGAAGGAAGCTTCTTTCCTTCGCGGTCTCATTCTCGCGTGCGAGGTTTTGGTTTACATTTCGTCCGCTTGTTATCTTGCTCTGGGCTACGACCTTTTCGGGAACTACAACGCGTTAGGCGCCATCATCGGAGTTGGTGCAACCCCAGTCCTCCTGTGGGGGGCTTTAGTAACTGCGAACCGGGGGGAACGCAAGCGACGTTATATAGCTCTGGCGCTCTGCGGCGCTTTGCTCTATGTTTCGGTCTGCCGCGCCGCAATTTTGGCCGACACAGTTGTCATCGTCGCTCTCACTATCGCCCTGCGTCGTCCGGGGCTGTTGTTGAAAGCTGCCTTTATAGGCGCGTTATTCCTGGAAGGCATGGCTGTTGCCAATCCCGCTCATATGAGCGCGTTTGTAGGATCGTTGACCGAGCGGCTTGTCTTCAAGGGGGGAAGGGACCCCTCTCATCCGGGCGTGTTCGGATCGCGCGAGACGCCATGGGGAGAAACCATTTCCGCTGTTAAACATCACCCCTATTTTGGAACCGGCTTCGGAACCAGCGACCCCGGAATCGACCAACCGTACAGGCAGGGAACAGCAGTCTCCGACGAAGGCACCAATCGCGAACACGGCGACAGCTATCTCGCGCTCGTCGAATACATGGGACTTCTTGGCATTCTACCGTTCTTGTTCCTGCTGGTTATGTTGATCCGGGCTTCGGCTCGAGTGTTCGCGTGGATGCGGCGCACCGGTAGTCCGCATCATTACGCCGTGCCCTTTGTCCTGATTGTCGTAGCAGGTCTGGTTCACGCAATTTTTGAGGACTGGCTTTTGGCTGTGGGTTCCTATCTATGCGTATTTTTCTGGGTAGCGGCTTTTCTTCTCATCGACGGCGCTTCGGAAATCAATGCCAGCCCGCGAACCTTCGCCTCCAAGCCTTTCGTCGCATTCGCTCCGGCAACGGCTCCGGGACGACCGGCGGCATAACTAGTATCCTCATTCATGTTGCGATCCAGGCTGCCAGAACCGGCGTCAAATTGTCATCCTGAGCAAGCGTTCTTTGCGCGGCGAAAGCCTGCCCTGAGAGAGCGTACGCGACCGAAGGGCGCGTTTGGCTCGCTTCCCTGTCAAACTGCACCAATCTCTAATCTCTAAAACCTTAGTTTTTCGGTATAAAGTTAAGGGGCACTATTCTGTTGATTTCGTGCGCTCCTCCAGTCTAGAGTGATTGCTAAAGACTTAGTTAAAAAGGAACAGCTGCGAGCAAGCAGGAGTTGCAGTCTTGCGCGAGATTTCCTTGTTCTTGGGGCTTCCCTCACCCGCAGGAAAACAGCCGTCAGTCCAAGGATGTAGATGCCAGCTTTAGTTGCCATACTCGTCTTTCTGGTGGTCGCGCTCGGGGCCTTTGCCGTCGGTTCCCTGTTCGACCAGCGCCGCGCCCAGGCTCGCCTCATCAAAGACCGTCTGGCGACCGTACAGAAGGCGCCGGAGCGCGAACCCGACGAAGAACTCGCGCTGCTGCGCGACGAGCAACTCAGCAAGATTCCCGCCTTCGACAACCTGTTGCGCCGCTCCGCGCGGGTTTCAGCCGTACAGGATTCGCTGTTGCAGGCGGGCATGAAGCTTCGCGCCGGCAATTTCCTCGTGCTCTGCGTGATCTGTGGCACCGCGGCGGGAATCGCGGCGTTACTCTGGAGCAAGAATCCCGCCATCGCCTGGGCCGCGCTGGTCATCGGCGCATTCATTCCTTACGCGGTTGTCTCCTATCGCCGGCAGAAACGCTTCGAAAAAATCGAGGAGCTGTTTCCCGAAGCCATCGACACGGTCGCCCGCGCCGTCCGCGCCGGTCACGCCTTCACCACCGCCCTGGAAATGATTTCCAGTGAAGTCTCCGAACCTCTGGCCGGTGAATTCCGCAAGCTCTATGAAGAACAGAAATTCGGCATGCCGGTGCGCGATGCACTCATGAATCTTACCGAGCGCGTGCCCCTGGTGGACGTGAAATTCTTCGTCACCGCGGTCATGTTGCAACGCGAAACTGGCGGCAACCTCGCCGAGATCCTCGACAACTTGTCCTATGTGATTCGCGAACGCTTCAAGATCCAGCGCCAGGTGCGGGTTCATACTGCGCAGGGCCGTCTTACCATGGCCTTGCTGATGGCAATGCCCCCGGCGGTGGTCGCGATTCTCGCGGTCTTCAGTCCGGAGTTTGTTCGGCCTCTTTTTTATGATCCCATCGGGCATACCCTGCTGGTGGTCAGTCTGGTTCTGCAAACGATTGGCTATTTCGTGATCCGCAGAATCATTAAGATTCAGGTATAGCAATGCCTTTGGTGCTTCTAACCATTGTCGTCTTCGTCACCGTCGTATTGGCGGTCTTCGCCTTTGGTGCGGCCCTGGTGACGCCGACTTCCGTTCTGGGCGCCCGTCTGCGCTCCTTGGGCGGACATCCCGCCCAGGCCCCCGAACGGCCGGCGGTCAAGGTGAGAGAGCGCCTCGAGCAGGCCCTCGATCCCCTCAGCAAAGCCATCCCGCTTTCGCCCTCGGATGTCTCGCGTACTCGGGCGTGGCTTATTCAAGCCGGGCTGCGCGAGTCGCGCCACGCCAGTTTCTACTTCGGCTCCCGCTTGCTGCTCACATTCTTGGGTTTAGCCGGCGTAGTGCTGTTTACCGGCTTCGACAACGTAAGCCTGCTGGTTTGCGTACCGGCGCTCGGTTTTTTCATTCCGCGCTTCATTCTGAAACGGATGATCAAAGCCCGGCAGCAACGCATCCGCATCGGCCTGCCCGACGCACTCGACCTTACGGTAATTTGCGTGGAAGCCGGGCTGGCGCTCGACCAGGCTCTGATGCGCGTCGGCAGAGACCTGCACCACGCCCATCCCGACCTCAGCGACGAGTTTCACCTCGTCAACCTGGAGATGCGCGCCGGCAAGCCCCGCGCCGAGGCCCTGCGGAATCTGGTCGACCGCACCGGCGTGGATGACATTCGTTCTCTGGTTGGCACTCTCATCCAGACCGACCGCTTTGGCACCAGCGTCGCCCAGGCGCTTCGGGTTCACTCCGATTCTTTGCGTACCCAGCGCCGCCAGCGCGCCGAAGAGCAGGCCGCCAAGACCACTATTAAAATGGTGCCTCCCCTGGTTATCTTCATTCTGGTGCCGTTCCTCTTCGTCACGATAGGGCCAGCCCTCATACAGGCTTATCACTCGCTCGTTTCAAAGTAAGGAGTGAGAAGCGTCTGGGGCATATACAAGAGAAAGACAAAAATAAAATCAGGAGCCGTCTAAGTTTGATTGTCATTCCGAGCAAGCGCTTGTTGCGCAGCGAGAGCCTGCCCTGAGCGAAGTCGAAGGGAATCTGGGCGAGCCGCGCGAAGCGTCGCGCTCTTGGCGACGCAAGAATCGCGCGTTTGGCTCGCTTCCTTATCGAACTGAGCCATTCCCAAAATCAGGAGCCGTTATGCCGGGCTTCGTTACTCAAGGCCAGGCTTTCAACCAAACCCGCCAACTCTACCTCGCCACGAACCTCGCCGTGGCCCAGACGCATTGGTCGCGATTGCGCGGCCTGCTCGGAGCGGCCGAAAGTGACTTCCGTAACGGCAGCGGCCTCTGGATTCGACCCTGCCGCGGCGTTCATACTCTAGCTATGCGATTTCCTATTGACGTGGTCTACCTCGACCGCGCCAGCGTTGTGGTGCACCTCGAGCGCAGTCTGCGCCCCTGGCGATTCGCCCCCGTCCGCCTGCAGGCAGCCTCAGTCTTAGAGCTGCCGCGTAACACGGTAACCGCAACCGGAACCGCAATAGGCGATAGAATTGAGATCAAGATAGGCGGGCAGGTCCAGCCCGATCGACCACTCGCAGACCCAGAACCAGCGTCGCGAAACTCCTAGTGCCCGAAACTCTCCAACTCGAAGACGTCGCGATCATCGAACTTCACGACGCACCCAAACTGCTGGTCGAGTGGTCGCCGCGCTGGGAGGAATTCGTCACCTCCATCCGCCCCGCCTTCGCCCGCTCCGGGGCGCGCCTCGCCGGTGAAGCGCCTCACGGCATCTTTCCGTATCGCGGCTTGCTGGCTTCGTTGCTGCTCGAAGCGTTCCTGCTATTCATAGTCGCGGTTGTTCCGCGTCAGATTGCCCGCCTTCGCCCCTACTCCGCGCCCAGAATCCAACCCGATGAAGTCATCTATTATTCTGGCGACGAGCTTCCACGCACTGAAGACCTCGGCGGAGCCCAGTCCGGCACGAGCGGCCGCGCCGGTGGACAGGAAGCGCATCATCGCACTCAAACCATTCATGTCGCTCGCGGCGGTTCCCTTGCCCCGAAAATTGTCGACGCTCCCGACCTCAAACTCCCCTCGTCCGCCGACGCGGTCGCCAATCTGCTCGCATTCCGGTCGACCCCCGGCCTCCCATCTGCCGAAGGTCTGCACTCTTCGCTAGCGGCTCGCAATCTTCCCGCAAACGTGATTCCTCCCGCTCCAGCGAACATCGTTCCCGATCAATCCCGCACCGCGCTTACCTACGACGCCGTTATCGCCCCCGCACCCAATGTTTCTTCCGTCAAATCTCGATCGGCGCCTGCTCTGAATGCCGCGGTTGTGCCTCCCGCACCCGCCGTCCGCTCCGACCACGCGCTGGTCGCGCCGGCTCTCGATGCCAAAATCATCGCCCCGGCGCCCAGTGTTTCGCGAGACCACACGCTGCGCGCACCCTCCCTGAACCCCAGCGTGATCGCGCCGGCTTCCGCGCACATCTCCTCCGACCAGCAGCGTGCCGCGCCTGCTCTCAACGGCAGCGTGATTGCCCCCGCTCCCACCATCAGTGGCCGCGAAGTCTCGCCCTCACGCGTGCAGGTGACGAATGTTGCAGTCGTGCCTCCGCCGGTTTCCGCGCCGGAACAAGATCCACTCGGCCACGCGAAACTCAATCTACCCCCGCCCTCGGTCATCGCGCCTCCACCCTCCACCGATTCCACACACGACCTCCGGCGACTGGAGAGTGGCAGTGCCGCGCCCTCGCCAACCGTAGTCCCTCCACCCCCAACTCCGTCCGGTGGCGGATCGCTGGTGAGCAACATCATCGGCAAGCTTTTCGGCACGCAGGATGTCGTCCCGCCGCCGCCCAGCGTATCCCCAGGAAGCGCCCGCAACGCAGCCAGCAAGCCCGCGGCCGAAGTCGTTCCTCCTCCGCCCTCGATCGGTGCCGCGAACAATCCTGCCGGAAGCTCGATCTCGGCAAGATCCCATAGCCCGTCTCTCGCCGCATCAAACGTGATTCCACCGCCACCATCCGTCGCAGCCTCAAACGCTGTTCATAATTCCTCGGGTGCGAGAAGTTCGGGCGCCGGCAATCCTGGTCCTCTTGCCACAAACGTAATTCCACCACCCCCCACAGTGGGAGCAGATGCCGCAACCTCCGCCTCCGGCCGAAGAGGTGCCGGTCCGGGCGCTGCCGGCGAGGTGGGCACGGTTCTCGCTCCGCCCAAAGGCGCAGGCGGAAACCCAGACAATTCTGGAATCGTAGTCTCGTCACAGCCGGGCTCGAAGGTAGGAATGCCTACCGGAGGCAAAGGCTCACTCGCCATGTCGCCTTCTGGCGGAGACAAACCCGGCCTCGGCGGCTCCGGTGGAGGCACCAGCATCGGTCGCGGTGACGCCTCCGGCAGCGGTTTGAAGGAAGAAAAGCCGGAAGAAAAGCCCACAGAAAAACTTGCGGAGAATCCAGGTGCGGGCAAGACCGGAACCGGCCACGGTTCCGAAGTCAATGCGCATGCTGGAATCTCTCCCACGCCCGGTCCGGGCGGCGCTGGCAGCGCTCCCACTGGTTCTCCCACCGTGCCCGGAGTCGATGTTCGCGGCGGCACCAGCATCGTTACTCTGCCCAGTTTTGGTTCGAATGTCGGCAACGGCGGCGGTCCCAATCTTCCGCCACGCTCTTCGG
>Ga0209380_10003302_pt1 | contig 10057 bp, 9 predicted proteins | sample HubBroMetageWFT6_FD_188347 | JGI IMG/M metagenome (GOLD analysis project Ga0209380, IMG submission 188347) | Warmed and freeze-thawed soil microbial communities from the Hubbard Brook experimental Forest, New Hampshire - Hubbard Brook CCASE Soil... | ecosystem: Environmental > Terrestrial > Soil...
GTCGCCTGGAAAGACGATGTGCAGGTCATGATCGAAGGCCCCGGCCACGTGCCGCTCGACAAAATCAAGGAGCAGGTCGACAAGGAAGTGGAGTACTGCTTCGGCGCGCCTTTCTACACACTCGGCCCGCTGGTCACCGACATCGCGCCCGGCTATGACCACATCACTTCGGCAATCGGCGCGGCTCTCATCGGCTGGCACGGCGCCTCCATGCTCTGCTACGTCACGCCCAAAGAGCATCTTGGCCTTCCCAACGAGAAGGACGTGAAGGATGGCATGATCGCCTATAAGATCGCCGCCCACGCTGCCGACATCGCCCGCCACCGTCCCGGCGCCCGCGATCGCGACGACGCCATCAGCTACGCCCGCTACACCTTCGACTGGGAAAAGCAGTTCGCCCTCTCGCTCGACCCTGAAACCGCCCGCTCCATGCACGACGAGACGCTGCCCGACGATTACTACAAGGAAGCAGCTTTCTGCTCCATGTGCGGACCGAAATTCTGCTCCATGAACTGGTCGAGCAAAGTGGATGAGTTCAACAAAAACGTTCACGGCCTCGAAAAACAGGACCTCAGCGAGCTGGTCACCCTGCAGGCCCAGCAGTTGAGCGCAAAGAAATAACTTTCCGGCTGCCTTCCCGATCGAAGCGCGCCCCGCTGTTGGTCGCGTCCCGCGGAATGACTTGCCTGATCCCCTTGAAAGCCGCTCTCGGCAGCGGCATTCATCGTTTCGGAGTATGTTTTTACACAACCCGCGCCCCTTCTGCGGTATCTGAACTGATTGAATGCCACTCCACAACAGGAGCAAAGCGATGAATATGGGAAAATTTTGGGCAGCCTTTGGTGTTGGATTAGCCGCTGGTGCGGCTCTCGCACTCATTTACGCGCCGCAATCCGGCGCCCGCACCCGCCGCCAGTTGCGCAAGGGGTATGAAGACGCCTCAGACGCCCTCCGCGACACCGCCAGCAACGTCGGCGAACAGGCCGGCAAGTACATCAAGCGCGGCAAGAACGCCATCAGTGATGTGGTCGACTCCGCGCAGAACATCGCTGACGCCGCCAGCAAACGCGTCGCCTCGTTTCGATAGCAGCCCGCTGCAAAAGCTGCCCGCGCTGACCGTCCCCACGTAGGGGCAGCTGACGCGTTATTCCAGTGCCATCGCACGTGTTGCGGCGGCACGCGCCGAGCCGCGAACATCGTTCCCACGCCACGGCTTTTCAGGCATCATGGTCTCGCCAGGAAATCTCTTCCGCGCGGGCCTTCCGATGATCTGTCGCCGCACTCTCCTTTTCTGCTCGGCCATTTCGGCCGCGGTGTTGCTTGCACCCTGCTGCGCACCCCAGGCAACTCCTCCGTCGCAGCAGTCCGCCGCGCCCACGCCGTCGGCGCCACCCGTCATCCGCACCAACGCGAATCTCGTCCTGGTCGACGTTGTGGTCACGGAGAAGGGCAAGCCCATCCAGGGCCTTACCGCCAGCCAGTTCCACATCCTCGAAAACGGCAGGGAACAACGCATCTCGATCTTTGAAGAGCATCGCGCCACCGACGCGCAGCAGTCCGCGCCGCTTCCCCCATTGCCGCCCCAGACCTACAGCAACTATCCCCGCTTCGCGCTCACCAGCGCCGCGAACGTCGTGCTGCTCGACGCGCTCAACACGCCCATTCCTGACCAGTCGTACGTTCGCCAGCAGATGATGCAGTACGTGAAACACATTCCCCCGGGAACGCGGATCGCCGTCTTCACCCTGGCCTCGCGGCTGCGCATGATCGAGGGCTTCACCACCGACGCCTCTGCCGTCGCCGCGGCCGTTGCCAAAGCTAGCCCGGAGCAGTCGGCCATTCTGGACAGCGAGAACGATCAGACTGACATCAACAACACGGCCACCAGCATGAGCAGCATCGACAACAACGCGCTGCAGCAGTTCGCCGCCGACACGGAATCCCACCGCCTCGATCTTCGCGTCGATATGACCCTCGATGCGCTCTCCCAACTCGGCCGCTACCTTTCCACCATCCCCGGCCGCAAAAATCTCGTCTGGTTTTCCGGCACGTTCCCGCTCCAGATCGATCCCGACCCTTCGCAGAGCCCGACGCTCACCCCAAACGCGAATTTGTCGCAGCTCGACCCTTTCTCGCCCATGCGCGACTACTCTGAGCAGGTGAAACAGGCTGACGCGCTGCTCACCGCCGCGCGCATCGCTGTCTATCCCGTCGACGCACGCGGCCTCATGAACCTCAGCAGCGTCGATGCATCCCGCGACTTCACCAGTCCCACCGGCGTCCCCGGCGGTCACAGCACGCGCAACACTCCGAACTTTGCGGCGAAGGCCGACTCGAAGTTCACGCAACAGACCGTCAGCGAGCACCAGACGATGCAGCAGATCGCCCAGGAGACGGGCGGCGCGGCATTCTTCGACACCAACGGACTCGGAGAAGCTGTGGCGAAATCGATAGCCAACGGCGCCAACTACTTCACCATCGGCTACGTCCCCGACCTTCGCACCAAAGACGGATTGTTCCGCTCTGTGCAGGTTCACGTCGACGGCGCGAAGTACGAACTGGCCTATCGCCGCGGCTATTACGCCGTCGATCCGGCGAAACCCGGTCCGGACGCTCCCGGCATCGTCGCCCCTGTCGTCGCGGCTCTCCAGCGTGGCGCGCCGCCCATCTCCCAGGTCGTCTTTGAGGCGCGCGTTCTCTCCGCCGCCGATCCCGCCGCCAGGGAAGTCAAAGTCTCTGCCGGTCCTGCCGGCGCAATGGCGCAGTCGCTGAAATCGGCGCCGCATCGCTATCTGGTCGACTTCTCCGCCGATCCGCACGGCATCACCTGGATCCCCGGTCCCAACGGCATCGCCCACGGCGAAGTCGAAGTCGCGATGGTCGCGTGGGGCGCCGACGGCCAGCGCATCAACTACACCGACCACGCCTTCAGCGTGAATCTCGATCCCGCAAAGGCGACGCTGGTCCTCAGGAGCGGATTGCCTCTGCATCAGGAAATCGATTTGCCCGCCGGCGACCTCTATCTCCGCGTCGCCATTCACGATTTGCCCAGCGGCCACATTGGCTCCATGGAAATTCCGCTGAGAGTGATGAAGCCATGAGCATTGCCGCAAAAAATCTGAGAAGATAGCTTATGATCACAACCAGCGGCGTGTATTCCCCCGAGGGTGTGAGGGGAGTGGAAAATTCTGTCGCGATGGCCCTGTTGCCGCGCGCCGTCAGGCTGCAATTCCCGAATTAACCCCACAAGGTGAATCATGCGCTCATCCAGCGTTCTCAATCTGTCGTTGGACGAACTCGTTCTGCATCGCAGGAGGCTGCGGCGTGAGTTACTCGCGGCCGAGGGACTGAAAGACATCCGCATTGCGGTGCTGGGCGGCACCACGACCAACGAAGTCGTCGACCTGCTCGAAATTCTCCTGCTGGCCCACGGATTCCGCCCTGAATTTCATCAATCGGAATACGGACGCTATTACGAGGATGCCGTGCTCGAGCCGCACGAGATTGCGGCGTTTAAGCCGGACCTGATTTACATTCATACCTGCTCGAAAAACATCCGCACATGGCCGCCGATCGCCTGCACCGAAGCGGAGCTGGGGAGCTACGTCGATGCGGAACTGAGCCGCTACCGCGCCATCTGGGATTCGCTTGACAAAAACATCGGCTGCCAGATCGTCCAGAACAACTTTGAGCTGCCGTCCCATGCCATCCTCGGCAACCTCGACGCCGTCAGCCCCGGCGGAGCGACGCGTTTCATCCAGGAGATGAACCGTCAATTCGCCCTGGAGGCACAGAGCAATCCTCGTCTCACCCTGCAGGATCTTTCCAGCATCTCAGCGCGCATTGGGCTCGATCACTGGTTCGATCCCGAGCGTTGGTTCAGTTACAAAATCGTGAATACCGTCGAAGCGAGTTTCGCCATCGCTTCCTCCCTCGCCGCTCTCGTCCGCGCCATGTTCGGTCGCACGCGCAAGCTGCTCGTCCTCGATCTGGACAACACTCTGTGGGGCGGCATCATCGGCGACGATGGCCCCGACAAGATCGTGCTGGGACGCGAAACCCCAGTCGCCGAGGCCTACACCGCGTTTCAGGAATACTGCCTTTCGCTGCGCGAACGCGGCATCCTGCTCGCCGTGTGCTCCAAAAACGAAGAAGCAACTGCCAAACTGGGATTTGCTCATCCCGACTCCGTGCTCCGGCTAGAGCATCTTTCCGCCTTCCGCGCGAACTGGGATCCGAAGCACGAGAACATCCTCTCCATAGCAAAAGAACTCAACCTCGGCGCGGACAGCTTCGTCTTCGTCGACGACAATCCCGCCGAGCGCGCCATCGTCGAAGCCCAGATTCCCGGGATCGCGGTCCCCGATGTCGGCAGCGAAGTCTCGAAATTCATCGCCATCATCGAAGCGAATCGTTACTTCGAGCAGTTATCGATGGCTCGCGAAGATCTCGATCGCGCTCGCCTCTACGAAGAGAACGCGAAGCGCGCAACCCTCGAGAGCAAGTTTGCCAACTATGGTGAGTACCTCGATTCGCTGGAGATGACGGCCGAGATCGACACCTTCAACTCCACCTACATGGAGCGCATCACGCAGCTCACCAATAAGTCGAACCAGTTCAACCTCACCACGCGTCGATATACGCTGGCCGAAATCGAATCCACGGCCGCGGACGGCAACCATATCGGGATTTACGGCAGGCTGACCGATCGGTTCGGCGACAACGGACTAATCTCCGTTGTTCTCGGAGCGATCGACGGTCGCAAGCTCCATCTCGATCTCTGGCTCATGAGTTGTCGCGTGCTGAAACGCGAGATGGAAATTGCCATGCTCGATAGCCTGGTTGCGCGCGCACGAGAAAAGAACATCCGCGAAATTGTCGGCTACTACTTCCCCACTTCCAAAAACGCCATGGTCGCCGACCATTACCCGAAGCTTGGGTTCCAGCCGCTATCGAAAGACGAAAGTACCGGATCGACGGTCTGGGTCCTCGACATCACCACCTACGAGCCTCGCAGCCGCCATATCAGAATTCTGGAGCATGTTCATGGATAGCCTTCTCGCTGAGGTGCAGGAAATTTTCCGCGCCGTCTTCGATCGTCCCGACCTGGTGATAACCCGGGAGTCGAATGCCTCCAACGTTGAAGACTGGGACTCGCTCACGCACATCAACCTGGTCATGGCGATTGAAAAAAAATACAAAATCAAATTTGCCCTGGGCGAGCTGAAGGAGCTCGAAAATGTCGGCGATTTGCTCGATCTGATCCAGAAAAAGCTCAGCGCGAAATAGCGGATTTGTCGTTGCCGGCGGTTCGCAGCAGCAAAAGATTACAAATGCATTCGCCACGCCCGCTCCGGCCGAATGGAAAGCCAATCCGGCAAACAACCTCAACGAAAGGTCGATCGGATGAAATTTGATCATATCGGCGTCGTTGTCGCCGATATTGGGGAAGGCCGCCAAATGCTCCATGCGCTCTTCGGCATCCAAAACTGGACCGAGATGTTCGAGGATCCGGTCATTGGGGTGTTCGTGCAGTTTGGAATTGGAAGCGACGGGCCGTGTTACGAGCTGATTGCCCCGCGCGGAGAGAAGAGTCCCGTCTCCGTGGCGCTTAGAACGGGCAAAGGTATCCTCAACCACGTCGCGTATCTGGTCTCAGATCTCGAATCAGCAGGCAAGGGGCTGCGCGAAGCCGGTTGGATGCCGGTTGCCGAAGCGCAGCCCGCGGTGGCTTACAATGGACGTACCGTCCAGTTCTTCATGAGCCCTCTTCGGTTCATCGTGGAACTGATTGAGTCGCCGGAGCACCAGCATTCGTTTGCGACTGATTCGCTGCAGCCATGATCGCCGGCCGCGTAAAAACTGAAGCTTTGGATCGCCTTGCAGAATGTGCGGGCGCGTTCGCCTTCTCTCCCCACACTCGGCGTCCACCACGGTGTACCCGAGTATCCGGATCGACCATTTTTCAGTCGCCAGGAGAATCGTTCGCTCGTGAGTTTTAATTCATTCGATTACATTCTCGTATTTCTGCCGGCTGTTTTCATCCTCTGCCAACTGGCCAGGCGGCTGCCCCTGGCGCGCGCTCCACAAATCTTCATCCTTTTGGCATCGTTGTTTTTCTACGCATGGCCGAAACCCTTCAACCTCGTCTATCTCACCGGCTCTATCCTGGCTAACTGGCTGCTCGCGCGCTGGATCGCCGCCACGCCCCAGCCGTCCCGCAAACGCATACTGCAGCTCAGCCTGATCCTGAACATCGGCTACCTTGCCGCCTTCAAGTACCTCAACTTCATCTTTGGCAACATTCCTTATCTCGTTCATCGCCATATTCACGCGCCCGAACTCGGTTTCCCCCTCGGAATCAGCTTCTTCACGCTGACCCAGGTGATGTATCTGGTCGACTGCTATGAGGAACTGCTTGAACCAAGCACTCTCTTTGACCACGCCACCTTCGTTTCTTTCTTCCCGTATGTGATCTCGGGCCCCATCTCGCGCGCCAAACGCATCCGTCACCAGTTCCCCGCTCTGAATGCCCGCACCGGCCCTTCAACCGAAACTCTGGCCCGTGCTCTCTACCTGTTCTCCCTGGGGCTGATCAAGAAAGTCGTGCTGGCGGATGCGTTCTCCATCATCGCCACCTACGGTTATGGCAACATCGCAAAGCTCTCCGCGCTCGAAGGCTGGGCTGTCGTCAGCGCCTATGCGCTCCAGCTCTACTTCGACTTCAGCGGATACTCCGACATGGCCATCGCCTCGGCACTCTTTCTCGGCATTGAGGTTCCCCGCAATTTCGACGCCCCTATGCGGTCGCTGTCCATGATCGAGTTCTGGCAACGCTGGCACATCACGCTTTCCGCTTTCATCACGACTTATCTCTATACGCCGATTCTGCGCTCCTTTAGAAAAGCCACGGTGCACACCGCTGCCGTCGCCACGCTGATTGCGATGGCCATCGCCGGCCTGTGGCATGGCGCCAACTGGACCTTCGTCATCTTCGGCACCATTCACGGCGTCGGGCTCGCCATCAATCAATACTGGAAAAAGAGCAAGATCATGAAGCTCCCCCACTGGCTTTCGTGGCTGGTGACGTTCTTCATCATCGATCTGGGCTTCGTCTTCTTCCGCGCCCGCAATCTCTCTGCGGCGCTGCTGCTCTTAACGCGCATGTTCAACCCCCATGATCTGCTCGGCACATCGAACGTCTTCGACATGTACGGCGGCGTCACTTCCAACGTCATCATTTACGCGATCCCGCAGATCGCGGGCCTCGCTGCAGCCTTCATTGGCAAGTCCAGCGACCAGCTCGCTCATGAATTCAAGCCGTCCTGGCGGACGTATGCGGTGGCCTCGGCCTGCATGCTGATCGCCATGCTCTATCTCAACTCCAATGTCGCGCAACCCTTTGTCTACTTCGGATTCTGAGGCTCTCCTGATGTCTGCCAGACGCTGGTTCATCCTCACCATCGCCACCATCGCCGCGGGGGTCGCGCTCACCGCTGCCTCCGCGTACCTCATCGATCCGTACGGGATGTGGCGCAATCCTTCCGGACGCCGGCTCGCCGCTTATTATTCCGAACGCAAAGTGAAGTTCCTGCTCACCAAACGCTATGTGCCGACCAATTTCGAGGGCTTGACTATCGGCCCCTCGAACTGTATGACCTGGAATATCCAGAAACTGACCGGCGCGAGGATGTACAACGAGTGCCAGCCCGGGGGAAATGCCGCTGAGATGCAATTGATCGTCGATCAGGCTCTTCCCCTCGCGCACTTCAAGATCGCGCTCATCGTGCTGCACCCAACCGCCACCCACAGCGCCGACTTCCACGACGGGCTCGAGACCACACCGGCGACCGAGGGCATGTGGAGCATCCACGTTCTCGTGCATGAGCTTGCTTATATGCTGCGTGCCGGGCACGTCCACTTCCCCCGTGATAAGACACCGGACGATGGCATGGTTCTCCGTGTGGAAGGGAATGGGTTGAAGGGAGTGCCCCTGAGTGACCAATACTTCTATATCGACCCCCAGGCGGTTGCAGACTACCGGCGCCTTACCCAGGATCTGCAGAGCCGCGGCACCACCGTCATTTACGTCATACCCCCTATTTATCAGGCCTGTTACGACGCGAACAAAGCCGCATATCAGAAATACGCAACCACACTTGTTCCGCAGCTTCCGCCCGCTCCGCTGATCGATTTCGACGGTTCCGAGTACGCGGACTTTCGCAGCAACGTCTCCAATTTCCACGATTGCCATCACGTAAACCTGAATGGCGCCGCCAAAATCGATGCCATCCTCGAACGGCTTGTTCCGCCGCTCCTCTCCCACACTGCCATCGCCGGCGACCGAGCTCCTGCATCACGCATCTCATCGACGGAAGCCCCGCAACATGGGCCGAAAAGTTAACTTCCCGGTAAAGTGCTTTCCGGCGACAGCGGTCCTGCTCAGTTTTCGCGGACCCGGGGCTCTCCCCAGCCCCTCCGCGTGATTCTTGTCCGCTGAAGCCCAAAATCTGAAAAAATATCCTTATGACTACCACTGCTACCGCACTCTTCTCCGACCGTATTGGGCGGATTGAAATCTCCGCCACCATGGCTGTGACTGCCGAAGCCGCCAAGCTGCGCGCGCAGGGTGCGAAGCTGGTGGATTTCGGCGCCGGCGAGCCACATTTCGCCACGCCGCAGCACATCAAGGACGCGGCCATCGCCGCCATCCAGGCCAACTTCACGCGCTACACCGTCGTCTCCGGCATTCCCGAGCTGCGTCAGGCCATCGTCGAGCGCCACGCCGCCGACTTCGGCTCCAGCTACACGCCCGACGAGGCAATCTTCTCGACGGGTGGCAAACTCGCGCTCTTCAACGCCATCCAGGTGCTGGTCGATCACGGTGATGAAGTCATTTTGCCGGTTCCCTACTGGGTGAGCTTCAAAGACATCATCCAGTACGCGGGCGGCAAGGTCGTCTACCTCGAAACCAGCGAGGCTGAGAACTTCCGCATCACCGCCGACGCCATCGAAGCAGCCATTACCCCGAAAACGAAGGCCATCATTCTGAACTCGCCTTCGAACCCCTCCGGCGCTGTCGTCTCGCCCGCCGATTTGGAGCGGATTGTCCGCCTCGCCCACCAGCGCGGCATCTGGCTGCTGCTCGACGAATGCTACGTCTATCTGCAGTACACCGGCGCGCTGGTCAGCGGCGGATCCTTCACCGACTGCAAGGACCACCTCGTCGTGCTCGGTTCGCTCTCCAAAACCTATGCCATGACCGGTTGGCGCGCCGGCTTCGCGCTCGCTCCGAAGCCGTTGATCTCAGCGATGAACAAGCTGCAAAGCCAGTCCACCTCGAGCACCGCGTCGTTCGTGCAGAAGGCCGGCATCGCCGCACTGCGCGGCCCGCAGGAGTGCGTCGCGGAAATGCGCACCGACTATTTGAAGCTGCGCGACAAAATCCTCGCCCGGCTCGCGGAAATTCCAGGGCTAACCTGCACGACACCGGACGGCGCATTCTACGTCTACCCAAATGTCTCCGCGTACCTCGGCAAAGCCGGCGTGCCCACGGCGATGGAGCTTTCGAAGCGCCTGCTCCACGAGGCCCACGTGGTCACGGTTCCCGGCGAAGCCTTCGGCACGAACCAGCATATCCGCCTCTCCTACGCCACTTCGCACGCCGACGTGGAAGAAGGCCTCGACCGGATGAAGGCGTTCTTCGCGAAACTGTAGACGCGTTTTCACAAAGCAAAGGCAGCGCCGCAGGGGTAGGCGCTGCCTGTTTGTTGCCTGCTTTTCGTTCGCTGTGTCTCTTGTGATGGATTGAACAGCAGCCTGTGCCCTGCCCTCCTATTTACGAATTCAGCCGCAGCACGAGCAGCGTCATGTCATCGTGTTGTGGAGCACCGGCAGTAAATGCGTCCGCAGCCATAAAAATCTTATCCAGCACTTCGCTGGCAGACTTTCTCTGCGCCAGTCGCGCAGCTGTGATCATCCGCTCTTCGCCCCACTCTTCATCGTCCTTCGTCATGGCCTCGCTGATGCCATCTGTGTAAAGCAGCAGCAAATCGCC
>Ga0209380_10003303_pt1 | contig 10056 bp, 11 predicted proteins | sample HubBroMetageWFT6_FD_188347 | JGI IMG/M metagenome (GOLD analysis project Ga0209380, IMG submission 188347) | Warmed and freeze-thawed soil microbial communities from the Hubbard Brook experimental Forest, New Hampshire - Hubbard Brook CCASE Soil... | ecosystem: Environmental > Terrestrial >...
CGGTTAACAGTCTGCGCGGTGCTGACCATGCCCCGCGTCGCCGGGCACCGGCTCCCGTTCGGGAACCAGGCACCGACCAGGACCGCTCCCGCGACAAAGGACAGCGCGACCGGGAAGAACAGCGCCGTGCGCAGCCTGGCCCGGCTCGGCGCGCCGAACCAGCGGCCGAACGCCACGAGCCGGTAGCGAATCCGGAGGAAGATTATTGCCAGTTTGGCGCGAATTTCTTCAATGCGCGGCATTTCCTCGTCATGTGTTAGCCGCGTGAAAATAGAGAAGAGAGATGCAAGGCGCGGATCCGATCCGCGCAAGGCATTCTCGATCCTTTCCAGGATTTTGCGCTGGCTGGCGGGAAGGCCCATCGAGACCTCCGATCTGGACCGTGTTTTCCCTAGCCACAACGCTAGCAGGGAGCTGCCCGTGCTGTGGCCCCGACCGGAAGCTGTGAGCTAGCACACAGTGGCTCCGCGTCAGCTCGCCTGCGACCGCCGCGCGCGGTACGCCGCGACGTGCAGCCGGTTGCCGCAGGTCCGGCTGTCGCAGTACCTCCGGGACCGGTTGCGGGAAAGGTCAACGAAGACGTCCCGGCAAGTCGGCGACGCACACGCGCGCACCCGCTGGCTCTCGCCGGAGACCACGAGCTCGGCGAGCCCCATGGCGAGGTGCGCGGCGATCCGGTCTGCCAGCGGTGCGGTTGGCCGGGACACGTGGATGTGCGGACCACGGCCATCGTGCGCGACGATCTGCGGCACCGCTCCGGTCTCGGCGAGCAGCGCGTTCAGCATGCCGATCGCAGCCTCGTCGTCGCCGGCCTCGCAGCTGACCGCGATCGCGTCCAGCCGGGCGCGATGCCCGCGCAGCCGCGGCGCGTCCCTCGGCACGGCCAGATCCCCGTGGAAGCCGTAACGATCGCCGAACGCCTGGACGTCCGCGACGTCGCGGAGGCCCTCCCCGTCCGCGGAGCGGCCGGTGTTAATCAGCTCCGCGCACGCCTCGAGCGCTTCCAGAAGGTCAGTACCAAAACCGCTTTGACTCCTGTCAGACCGCTCCCGTAGGGTTGACATCATGTCAGCACCATACGCGGATACGGTCCTTACAGGCAACGATGCTGGAAGGTTCGCCGACCGCCGTCCGCTCCTGCTGGCCGGCCTGGGAGCGGCCAGCATTTCGGCGTCGGGAGTGCTGATCAAGCTCGCCGATACCGGCCCTGCCACCGCGGCGTTCTACCGCTGCCTGCTCGCGCTGCCGGTGCTGATCGCGCTGGCCGTGCTGGAGCAGCGCAAGCGCGGGCCGCGGCCGGCGGCCGCCCGCCGCGGCGCCTTCGTGGCCGGTCTGTGCCTGGCCGTCGACCTGGTGCTGTGGAACCACGCGATCGCCGATGTCGGGGCGGGCGTGGCGACGGTGCTCGGCAATCTGCAGGTCCTGTTCGTCGCGTTCGCCGCCTGGGCGCTGTTCGGGGAGCGCCCAGAGCGCAGGTTCCTCATCTTCCTGCCGGTCGTGATGGCCGGCGTCGTGCTGGTGTCCGGAATGGTCGGTGGCGACGGAGGCGGGACTCATCCGCTGGCCGGCATCGAGTACGGGCTCGGCACCTCGGTCGCGTACGCGGTGTTCCTGCTGATCTTGCGCCGGTCGTCGGCCAGCACCCCGCACGCGGCCGGCCCGCTCGCCGAGGTCACCGCGGGCGCCGCGCTCGGCGCGCTGGTGCTCGGCCTGGTCTTCGGCGGCCTGCAGCTGCGGATCGGCTGGCCGTCGTTTGGATGGCTGCTGCTGCTGGCGCTGCTGAGCCAGACGCTGGGCTGGCTGATCATCACTTCCTCGCTGCCCAGGCTCTCGGCCGCGATCGCGTCGCTGATCCTGCTGCTGCAGCCGGCCGCCGCGATGCTGCTGGCGTATCTGGTGCTCAGCGAGCGGCCGACGCTGATCCAGATCGCCGGAGCCGTAGTGGTCTGCACCGGTGTGCTCGCGATCAGCCTGACCACGCCGCAGCGGCGTCCGCGCGCGCCCGAGGCCGAAACGCCCGTGACAAGGACCCCGGTTGCCGTCGCCGATCGTGGGTAAGGCCCTCCGCAGCGGCCATGACCGGCATCGAGAGGAGGCGTCGTGGCTACGGAAAAGCAGAAGGCGGCAGCCCGGGAGAACATCGCCAAGGCGCGTGAGGTGCAGTCCGAACGAGCCCACGGCGAGGACGTGCCCCGCAGCGAGGAGGGCCTGAGCACCGCGGAGAAGGACCGGCTGCCCACGGAGGAGTTCGCGTTCCCCAACGAGCGCAAGGAGCCGCTGACCGATGCCCGCCACGTGCGCAACGCGATTGCCCGGTTCGACCAGGTCGAGGGCGTGAGCGACGCGGAGCGGGACAAGGCGTGGCAGCGCATCCTGGCCGCCGCCAAGCGCTACAACGTTGACGTCTCCGAATCCAGCTGGCGCGACCTGGCCCACGGCGGCAACGACAGCAAGTAGCCACCGCCAGACCGGCTACTGGTGGTAGTCGGCCAGGAACCGGGCCAGCCGCCCGATGGCGTCGTCGAGCACCTCGACCGAGGCCAGGAACACCAGCCGAAGGTGGTCGGCGGTGGGCAGGTTGAAGCCGGTGCCGTGGGAAAGCAGCAGGTGCTGCTGTTCGAGCAGGTCGATGACCATCCGCTCGTCGTCGGCGATCTTGTACACGTCCGGATCGAGCCGCGGGAACAAGTAGAGCGCTCCGGCCGGCTTGACGCAGTCCACGCCCGGGATCGCATTCATCGCCGCCCAGGCGTGATCGCGCTGCTCGCGGAGGCGCCCGCCGGGCTGCAGCAGCGGCTCGATGCTCTGCATGCCGCCGAGCGCGGGCACGATCGCGTACTGCGCTGGGACGTTGGGGCACAGCCGCATGTTGGCCAGCAGTTCCAGGCCCTCGAGGTACTCGGTGGCCTCGTCGCGCGGGCCGGAGACGACCAGCCACCCGGACCGGAAGCCGGCCAGCCGGTGGGTCTTGGACAGACCGCCGAGCGTCAGCACCAGCAGGTCGGGGGCGAGCGCGGCCGCGCACTCGTGCACCGCGTCCTCATACAGGATCTGGTCGTAGATCTCGTCGGTCAGCACCAGCAGCTGGTGCCGCCTGGCCAGGTCCAGCAGCCCGAGCAGCGTCTCCTTTGAGTACACCGCTCCGGTGGGGTTGTTCGGGTTGATGATCACCAGCGCCCGGGTCCGCGCGGTGATCTGCTCGGCGACGTGGCCAAGATCCGGCGCCCAGCCTTCCTGCTCGTCGCAGCGGTAGTGCACGGCGCGGCCGCCGCAGAGCCCGACCGCGCCGGTCCACAGCGGGTAATCGGGGCTCGGGATCAGCACCTCGTCGCCGGCGTCCAGCAGTCCCTGCAGCGCCATCACGATCAGCTCGGACACGCCGTTGCCGAGGAACACATCGTCAGGGCCGACCCCGGTGACGCCCTTGCGCTCGAACGACTCGGCCACCGCCAGCCGCGCGGGGTAGATTCCCCTGGCGTCGCTGTACCCCTGGGCGTCGCGGATGCTGTGCACCACGTCGCGGAGCACGGACTCGGGCGCGTTGAGGCCAAATGGCGCCGGGTTGCCCAGGTTGAGCTTGAGAATCTGGTGCCCGTCGGCCTCGAGCTGGCGAGCCCGGCGCAGTACCGGCCCGCGGATGTCGTAGCGAACGTCTCGAAGCCTATTGGCCTGCGGCACCATCGCCCCGCACCTTTCCATTGGTCTCAGGGCCCGTCGTGCCGTCATTGGCCGCACGCGCCGAAACGCTGCCCGGAAGACTACTTAACGGTGCTGCCGACCGTACCGCAAACCGATTGCCGACCCGGCCCGCGCCGTGGGTACCCCAGTGTTGTATCGATCACATTCTGCGAAGTGCCTGTTACGCAACGCCCCTCACCACCCCGGCTCGTCCCGCGCGGTGAGTCGCCACGGCCCGGCTCCTCCCGCGTCGGCTGGGAGCGGGGCGGCCAAGGCCGACGACCGCGCTTCGCCGGGCGGGCAGCAGAGCGCCGGGCACGGTGGTGGGTCCCGGTCGGCGACCGCCGCGCCTTGTCAGCAGGGAGGGCAGTTTCGGAGGGGCGTGGCTGTTTTCGGCGCCTGTCCGGATCTCGTCCGGGTGCACATTTACTTCGATCGGTAACCGCATTTCGGACATATAGGTACCGAAAATGACTGAAGCGAAGGAAGAGTCGGGTCGGCGAGCCTTCGTATCAACGGATCCGCCAACTTTGTCATCCATCTGATTGAATGGCCGCACGACCAAACCAGCGCGGGAGGGCGAGATGAGCGTGTTTACCCAGGCCGAGCTCGACTACCTGGCTTCGCAGCAGCTTGGGCGGCTGGCCACGGTGGCGCCGAGCGGGATGCTCCAGAACAGCCCGGTCGGCTTTGCTGTGGACGCGGCGGCGGGAACGATCGACATCGGCGGATGGAACATGGCGGCCAGCCAGAAGTTCCGCAACGTGCGCGCGAACGGGCGGGTCGCGTTCGTCGTCGACGACCTGGTGACCGTGCAGCCGTGGGTGGTGCGCGGGCTCGAGATCCGCGGCCGCGCAGAGGCGCTCACCGACGCGGAGCCGCCGCAGCCGTTCATGAGCGGCGAGATTATCCGGATTCACCCGGAGCGCATCTTCGGCTGGGGCATCGAGCCGGGGCGCGAGGGCATGTACCGCCGCGACGTGGGCTGAAGTTCGGGTTATCGTTGGCCGACCCGGCCCAAGGAGCGCACCATGCCCGATTCAACCACCGCCACCGGCGTTGCCAGCGCGACCAACGCTGCCTACCGGGCAGCGCTCGAAGTCATCTCCGCCGCCGAGCCCGACGTGGCCGACGCCATCGTCGGTGAGCTCGACTCGCAGCGGCGTCAGCTCAAGCTCATCGCCTCGGAGAACTACGCCTCGCCCGCCGTGCTGCTGGCCATGGGCAACTGGCTGTCCGACAAGTACGCGGAGGGCACCCCGGGCCGTCGCATGTACGCGGGGTGCGAGATGGTCGACCGGGTCGAGACGCTGGCGGCCAACCACGCCACGGCGCTCTTCGGCGCGGATCACGCTTACGTCCAGCCGCACTCGGGGATCGACGCCAACCTGGTCGCCTACTGGGCGATCCTGGCGCACCGGGTGGAGAGCCCGGCGCTGGCCGAGGTCGGCGCGAAGCACGTGAACGACCTCGAGCCCGCGGTCTGGGAGCGGCTCCGGCAGGACTTGCATGACCAGCGGATGATGGGCATGTCGCTGGACGCGGGCGGGCACCTGACCCACGGGTTCCGCCCCAACATCTCGGGGAAGCTGTTCAACCAGGCCAGCTACGGGGTCGACCCAGAGTCAGGGCTGCTGGACTACGGCGCGATCGCCGCCCAGGCGCGTGAGTTCCGGCCGCTGGTGCTGGTCGCCGGGTACTCGGCGTACCCGCGCAACCCCAACTTCGCCACGCTGGCCGAGATCGCCGCCGAGGTCGGGGCGACGTTCATGGTCGACATGGCGCACTTCGCCGGGCTGGTGGCCGGCAAGGTCCTGACCGGAGACTTCAACCCGGTCCGGCACGCGGACGTGGTGACGTCAACCACGCACAAGTCACTGCGCGGCCCGCGCGGCGGCCTGGTGCTGTGCACCGAGGAGTACGCGCCGGACGTGGACCGCGGCTGTCCGATGGTGCTCGGCGGCCCGCTGCCGAACATTATGGCCGCCAAGGCGGTCGCGCTCGCCGAAGCCAGGCAGGATTCGTTCGCCGACTACGCTTGCCGGATCGTGGACAACGCCCACGCGCTTGCCGATGGCCTGCTGCGCAGGGACGTGCGGCTGGTCACCGGCGGGACCGACAACCACCTCGTGCTGATGGACGTGGGCGCAAGCTTCGGCCTCACCGGCCGCCAGGCCGAGCAGGCGCTGCTGGACGCGGGCGTGGTCACGAACCGTAACTCGGTGCCCAAGGACCCGAACGGCGCCTGGTACACCTCGGGTGTGCGGCTCGGCACCCCGGCGCTGACCACGCTCGGCTTCAACACCGGAGAGCTTGACGAGGTCGCCGACGTGATCGTCACCGCGCTGCGAGCCACGACGCCAGCCAACGCCACAGCGAAGGCCAAGTTCAACCAGGATCCGGCCACCGCCGCTGCCTGCCGTTCCCGCTGCGCCGACCTGCTGTCCCGGCACCGCCTGTACCCGGAGATCGAGCTCTGAGATCCGGGTCTCCGGTGAACCGGCCATGGACGGCCATTTCGCCGCCTTTGAGCAGCCGGAACTATTCGTAAATGAGATCTGCTCGTTCTTCCGCCTGATCCGCTGATTCCGGCAGAATAGCCGCGCCAGCGAATAGGGGGACTCCGGATGCAGAATCGAACGACCGCCGCCGCGCGGCGCATCGCCGGACGCGCAGGCGCCGCGATCGCGCTGGCCGGCCTCGCCGTGCTGGCCGGCGGGTGCTCGTCCTCGGCGCCGCCGGCTGCGAGCAGCTCGCCGAGCGTTGCCGCGACCCCGAGCGCGACCGCGGTCAGCCAGCCGACCGTCTCCCCGGGTACCGCGACCGTGCCCGCTTCGGCGTCGCCGTCCGCGAGCCCGGCCGGGGTGCCGACGCTCGGCCAGCTCGCCGGCGACTTCGCCCAGGGGCAGGGGTTCGGCCAGGTTAAGCCCGCCAAGATCTTCAATGGCGGTGACCCGACCGGCCTGGTCACACACGTGGTGTGGTCGTCGTGGGGCGGGACCCAGGCCACGGCGACCGGCACCGCCGAATACGTCGGGCCGAACCAGAGCGTCGCCAGCGGTACCGAGGAGAGCGCGACGGTGGTCGCCTTCGACCTGGGCACCTGCGACGGCAAGTATATGTACCAGGCCATCGAATGGTATTTCCCGCAGCATAACCAGGCCTTCAACCCGAGCACATACGAGAACATTTGCACCGGCAGTTACGTGGGCACCTAGTAACGCTCATCTGCTTTCCGCTCAAGTGGTGCACCGGTGATGACGGCTGCGGGTTAAGGCTCCTCCCCGACGGTGCCGAACCTCGCCGGGCCGTCCGGCCGGAGCGTGAGCATCGTGACCCCGGTGCTTGTGGTCTGGCTGTCGGCCAGCCGCATCGCGGCGGCGACCGGCTCTCGCGGGAAGAGTTGCTTGCCTGTGCCGAGGATCACCGGGAAGATCATCAGCCGCAGCTCGTCGACGAGGCCGCCGGCGATCAACGCCTGGGCAAGCTGGCCGCTGCCGTGCACCTGCAGCTCGTTGCCCGGCCGCGCCTTGAGCTTGCCTACCTCATCGACGAGGTTGCCGGTGACCGGCGTCGAATTGTTCCAGTCGAGCGAGGCCAGCGTGCTGGTCACCACGTACTTCGGCAGGCTGTTCAGCGGCGCGGCGATCGGATTATCCGGGTCGGTCACCCGCGGCCAATAGCCGGCGAAGATCTCATAGGTCTTGCGGCCGAGCAGGAACGCCTCGGCGTTGGCGAAGTTGGCGGTTATGAACTTGCCGGAGTTCTCGTCGAAGTACGGAGCGGTCCAGCCGCCGTACTCATAGCCGGTGCCGTCCTCGTCCGGCCCCCCGGGGGACTGGTAGACGCCGTCGAGGCTCAGGAAGGTCGTCACGGTCAGTCGCATGGTGTCTCCTCTGGTGGTGTCAGTTGCTGGCGGCGGCGCTGCAGAAACACGCGCTCGGTGTTGTTGCCCGCGAGCGCGATCGCCGCGTCGTAGGCGGCCGCCGCGTCGGCGTCGCGTTCAAGCCGGCGAAAGAGGTCGGCCCGGACGGCGTGGAACAGGTAATAGTCGTCGAGATGAAGGTCATCGAGCTCGGCCAGGGCCGCAGCGGGCCCCTCCACCTCGGCCACGGCGACCGCGCGGTTCAGCACGGCCACCGGGCTGGGCGCGACAGCGAGAAGCTGGTCGTAGAGCTGCAGGATCTGGCGCCAGTCGGTGTCGGCGGCGGTGGCCGCGTCGCTGTGCACCGCGTTGATCGCCGCCTGGATCTGGTACGGCCCCGGCTGGTTGCGGCGCAGGGAGGCCCGCACGATGCCTTGGCCCTCGGCGACCAGGGCGCGGTCCCACAGCCCGCGGTCCTGGTCGGGAAGCAGCACCAGCGCGCCGTCGCTGGCGGTCCGGGCGGCGCTGCGGGACTGGATCAGCAGCACCAGCGCGAGCAGCCCCATCACCTCGGGCTCGTCGGGCATCAGCTCGGCCAGCAGCCGGGCCAGCCGGATCGCCTCCGCACACAGGTCGGCGCGGATCAGCCGGTCACCCGAGCTCGCCGTGTACCCCTCGTTGAAGATGAGGTAGATCACGGCGAGCACCGCGCGCCGCCGGTCGGGCAGCTCGGCATCGCCGGGCACCCGGTATGGGATCCTGGCGTCGCGGATCTTGCCCTTGGCCCGGACCAGGCGCTGCGCCATCGTCGGCTCGGGCACCAGGAACGCACGGGCGATCTCGGCGGTGGACAGCCCGCCGAGCAGCCGCAGCGTGAGCGCGACCTGGGCGGCCTGGGCAAGTGCCGGGTGGCAGCAGGTGAAGATCAGCCGGAGCCGGTCGTCGCGCACGGCTGCCTCCTCCTGTGCCTGTTCGCCCGCTGAGTAGAGGAGCTGCGCCTGCGCGTGCCGGTCATCGCGGGACGCATCGCGGCGCAGCCGGTCGATCGCCCGGTTCCTGGCGGTGGTGATGATCCAGCCGGCCGGGCTTGGCGGCAGCCCGGCCGTCGGCCACTTCTGGACGGCCACCGTGAACGCGTCCTGGACCGACTCCTCCGCGAGGTCGATGTCGCCGAAGACCCGGACCAGGACGGCGACGGACCTGCCGTACTCGTCACGGAACACCCGCTCGATCGCGGCCCGGTCAACGGTCGGCACCCGGCGTCAGCCCTCGGGGTTCTCTTGGAACGGGCGCACCTCGACCGGAGCCCCGCACGCCTCGGCGCCACTGGCCGCCCAGTCCAGCGCGGCGTCGAGATCGTCGGCCTTGATCACCCAGAATCCGCCGATGTACTCCTTGCCCTCGGCGAACGGGCCGTCCGTGATCAGCTTCTCGCCGCCCTTGGAGCGCACCACGGTGGCGGTGCTGCGCGGGTGCAGCCCGCCGGCGAACACCCAGGCCTCGCTCTGCATCAGCCGGTCGTTGAACGCGCCCACAGCGTCGTACGTCGGCTGCATCTCCTCAGGCGACGGCGGCGGGGTTCCGTCGTCAACCAGGCACACGCTGAGCAGGTACTGCTTCATCGGTGTCTCCTCTCTCCGGGGCGGCCCTTAGCATCTTGCCGGGCCTTCTACCATCCACACGAACGGGCCACGCCGGGATCGACACGGCGGCGGAAAGAACTTCCTCCTCCGGCCGGAACGGGTGGCTGACTAGATTGATCGGCGTGGAGCAGCCATTTGACACCATGCGACTACCCGCCGCCCGCGATGTGGTCGCGCCGGACGGCTCCGATGTCCGGGTCCTGCTGCGGCTGGCCGGGGGATCGATGGCGCACTTCGAGCTCGCCGGCGGCCGGGCCTCCCGGGCTGTTGTGCACCGCAGCGTAGACGAGATCTGGTACGTGCTGAGCGGCCGCGGCGAGATGTGGCGCAGCCAGCCGGGCCGGGAGAGTGGGGAGAGCCGGGAAGGTGGGGAGGGCCGGCGGGATGGGGAGGGCCGGCGGGGTGGGGAGGGCGGGCGGGGTGGGGAGGGCGGGGAAGAGATAGTCGCGCTGGAGCCGGGAACCTGCCTGTCCATCCCGGTGGGAACGAGCTTCCAGTTCCGGTCCCTCGGCGACGGCCCGCTTGCCGCCGTGGCGGTGACCATGCCCCCGTGGCCGGGCGAGGATGAGACCCGCGAGGTCAGCGGGCCCTGGCCCGCGGGAGATGGAACCGCGCCGTGCTGATCCGGATGGCCACCGACCCCGGAACACCCGGGTGGCCGAACGAGGACTACGCGTGCGTCGGCCCCGCGGCCGCCGTGCTTCTGGACGGCTGCACCACCACTCCCCGCGGCGCGGACACCGGATGCGTGCACGGCGTCGCCTGGTACGCCCGCACCCTCGGCACCGACCTGCTGGCCGCGATCACCGCCGAGCCCAGGATCGCGCTGGCCGGCGCGCTGGCGACCGCGATCGGGCAGGTGCGGGACCG
>Ga0209380_10003304_pt1 | contig 10055 bp, 7 predicted proteins | sample HubBroMetageWFT6_FD_188347 | JGI IMG/M metagenome (GOLD analysis project Ga0209380, IMG submission 188347) | Warmed and freeze-thawed soil microbial communities from the Hubbard Brook experimental Forest, New Hampshire - Hubbard Brook CCASE Soil... | ecosystem: Environmental > Terrestrial > Soil...
CCAGGCGTTGTCTGCGCAGGAAGTTCGTCAAAAGGCCCTTGATAAGAGAGGCCGACAAGGTCTTTGCCCGGAAGTTCCCCGACCACCTCGACGCCACCGCTGCCCTTCAAAATGGTCCGGATCGAAGGCAACTTGTGCGTCTCATGCTTCCCCTCCACTTGCAAATCCTGCACGCGATCGTGCTCGAAGTTCCCCTTCGCCACATAGTAGAACCAGTCGCCGTGCTTGACCTTGAGATAGGTCATCTCCGGGTTCACCGCAACAGCAACGTTCGAAGTTAGCGTCCAAGGAGTCGTGGTCCAAATCAGCAAGGCAGTTCGCTCCTGCCCTCTGATTGGGAAACGCACAAAGACCGAAGTATGTGTGGTGATGCGGCGCCCCTCAGCCACTTCCATCTGCGAGAGCCCCGTTCCGCACCGCCCGCACCACGGCATAACGTCATGCCCGCGATAAATGAAGCCCTCCGTGTGGCACTTTTTCAGGAAAGACCAGATGGTGTAGTTATTTTCGTCAGAAAAAGTGAAATAGCTGCCGCCATACGCGGCGGACCCTAACTTACGAACGATCTCACTGGCGCGCGCAGTTTCTGTGCGCCCGCTGGGCAGCTTCACGGTGACCACGCGATCTCCATCGGCCAACGCGTCGCGCAACGCGATCAGTACCTTGGGATCATCCCAGTCGCACCAATAGCCCAAACGGACGGATTGCTCGGTCTGCCGCGCGGCATAGGTGAGCACGCGCTCCTTGCACGCACGCACAAACTTTTCAATCCCAAACTCGCGAATCTCACGCTTGGTTTTGAGCCCGAGGCTTTTTTCGACCTCGACCTCCACCCACAATCCTTGGCAATCGAACCCGTTCTGATAGCGCAACGCCTGCCCTCGCATCGCGTGGTAGCGCTGATACATATCCTTCAGCGAGCGGCCCCAGGCGTGATGCACGCCCATTGGATTATTTGCGGTGATCGGTCCATCGAGAAAGGACCAATGAGGGCCGTCGGCGGTCTGTTCTCGCAGCTTCTGGAAAATACGATGCTCCTCCCAGAAACGCAAAATCTCGCGCTCCATCGCGGGGAAATCGGGCACTCGCGGCACTGGTTTGTACAAGCTCATAGGCAATATGTTCTTAGATTATCACAGCCGCCAGGCGCGCTCGTCCGGTTGCACCCTCGAAGCGCGTCCACTACACTCAGGTTTTACTTCCTTCGGCCGGGAGACTGCTTGCGGACCATCCTTCGGATATTCATCTGGACGCTTCTGGTTGTTGTTGTCGTCGCGGGCCTTGTGGCTTGGTGGTTCATCTACCGCCCGCTACCGCAGCTAGACGGCTCGATTGCGCTCCCCGGCCTGCAAAGAGAAGTCACCGTAGATCGCGACGATTGGGGAGTCCCGCACGTCCGCGCGGCCTCCCTCCCGGATGCTGTCGAAGCCCAGGGCTATGTGATGGCGCAGGACCGCCTCTGGCAACTCGATTTGATGCGCCGGGCCTCCCGCGGCCAGCTTTCCGAGATTGTCGGTCCGCTCGCGCTCAAGTCAGACAAACAATTTCGTACATTCGGGTTTTCGCGTGCTGCGGACCGCGACTTCGCCGCAATGGACAAAGATTCTCGCGCGCTGATGGAAGCCTACACCCGCGGCGTGAATGCTTTTATCGAACAGCATCAGAACAACTTGCCGCTGGAATTTTCTTTGCTCAAATACAAGCCGCAGCCGTGGCAGCCTACGGATTCACTCGTCATCGCCGGCTACATGTACCAGACGCTGACGGACACCTGGGAGCGCGAGTTGAACCGCGCCAAAGTCGAAGAGCGCGTCGGCTTGGATCGTTCCAAGGATCTATTTGCTCGAGATGCGCCCATGGACCATTTTGTCGTGGGCGATCCCGATGTCCCCAATGACGGCTCACAAGCCTCTCGCGTGGATCCCGACGACGAAGACGATGACGACGACATGCCAACGGACTCCGTCCTGAAAGCCGCGGGACGCGGCGCCAGCAGCGTTCGCACGCCAGAGACCTTCGTGGACGTAACCTCCGCATTGTGGCCTTCTATCGACGGCTACCTAGAAGAATCGCAAAGCGAAATCCGCCAAGGTCTCGGGAGCAACAACTGGGTGGTCAGCGGCGAGCACACAGCGACCGGCAAACCGCTACTCGCCAATGACACGCACCTCGAGCTCTCCATTCCCCCGATCTGGTATGAAATCCATCTCAGCGCCCCGGGTTTTAATGCGAAGGGGTTTACGCTCCCTGGTGCCCCCCTCATCGTCATCGGCCACAACGACCACATCGCGTGGGGTTTTACAAACAACGGCGCCGATGTCGAGGACCTCTATATCGAGACTTTTGACAAGGACCGCCCTGATTTCTATCTCCACAAAGGCCCGGACCGAAGTTCTTGGCACGCCGCACAGGTGTTCGATGAAGTGATTCATGTCAAAGGACAAAGTGACGAACATTTAAGAGTGGTCGTCACTCGGCACGGCCCAATCGTCCACCGCGAAGGCGACAAAGCGTACGCCCTCCGCTGGACGGCGCTCGAGCCTGGCGGCCTCGCTAACACGTACAACTGGCTCTCCCGAGCGCAAAACTGGCGCGAATTTAGAGAAATCATGAAAACCGTTTGGGGCCCCGGACAAAACGCCGTATATGCCGATGTGGACGGCAACATCGGATATCTCATGGCCGCGCGCGTCCCCATTCGCAGGAAGGGGCACGGTGAAATTCCCGTTCCCGGCGATACCGACGACTACGAATGGACAGGCTATATTCCCTTCGAACAACTTCCCCAAGCCCTGAACCCAGACAGTGGCCTAATCGTCACCGCCAATGCGCGTGTAGTCGGGCCGAATTACAAACCATATCTGACGGACCGCTGGGAAGAGCCTTATCGCACTGCCCGCATCCACGATCTACTGCACGACAAAACGGATCTCCGTCCGATCGACATGCTCAAGGTCGAAACAGATACCTACAGCTATCCGCACGCTTTTCTCGCGGACCAAATGTCTGGCGCCGCAAAAAAAGTTCAACCAAAAGACCCGAGAGCCAGAAAACTCGTGGATGCCTTGAAAGACTGGAACGGAATCGCCGACGCGGATTCCTCGCTCGTATCTTTCTTGGTAATGGCACGCCGCGCAGCTTTGGATCTTATTCTTGAACCCTATCTCGGAAAAGATACCAACCTCTATAGCTGGCGCAGCACAGCGTTCCTCCAAAAAGTGTTAACGGATCGGCCCGCAAACTGGCTGCCACCCGCCTACAAAAACTACGACGAATTGCTTGCCGCAACGGCCGACCGCGCCGTATCCATGCTGGTAGAACAAACAAAAAGTGAGCGCGTCGATGACTGGCAGTGGAAGGAGCTAAATTCACTCGACATGCTCCACCCGATCGGCGGCGAAGGCTTCCTCAAGCTACTGCTCAGCATCACGGGCAAACCGCAATCTGGCACCGCTTACAGCGTGCGCGCCGCAACAAAACGCCACGGCCCTTCAATGCGCTTCATCGCCAATCTCGCCAACTGGGATGACTCCATTCTGCTTATTCCCGCTGGCCAATCCGGCCAGGTCGGCAGCAGCCACTACACCGACCAGTTCTCCTACTGGCATGAAGGCAAGCCCATTGTCACGCCGTTCAGCGATGCGGCGGAAGCAAAAGCCCGCAAGCACACTCTGAAACTGACGCCATTTTTGTGATTCGATAGCGAATCCATTCCGCCATGCCTGAACTGCCAGAAGTAGAAGCGGTGGCGCGAACGTTGCGCCCTTTGGTCGAACGGCGGGAGATTCGCTCGGTTCACGTCGTGCATGCCATCGCGACAAAACCGCAAAGTTCCTCGCACGTTCGACGAATTGCGGAAGGTCAGCGAATCCAGTCAGTCCAAAGAAAAGGCAAATATCTCTGGCTCCAGCTAACGCAAGGCATCGTCACGCTTCACTTCAAGCTCGATGGCCACCTTCTTTGGTTTTCCAGCACGAAAGAAATGGCCGAACTCGCGAGCCCGCAAGGCTCTGGAGTGCACGTGGACGTGATTTTCGAGTTGGACAAGGGCGTTCTCGGTTTTGCGGATCGGCGCCATTTTGGCCGCGTACACGTGTGGGAATCCGAGGCGGCTTGCCCCGCCCTGGCCGGGTTAGGCCTGGACGCAATGTCCCGTGATTTCACACCAGCGCGCTTCACGGAATTGCTGGAGGGGTCGAAACGCTCGCTAAAGGAATTTTTACTCGATCAAATGCGAGTGGCAGGCATCGGCAACATCTACTCTTGTGAATCGCTCTGGCATGGGCGTCTCGACCCACGCCGCCCGGCAGACTCTCTGAAGTTTGCTGAAGCTCGCCGTCTCCACAAAGCGATTGTTTCCGTTCTCGCGCGTGCCTTAGAATGCTGTTTAGATCCGCCGCCCGATTTTCTCGACCCGGAGTGGTGGTTTCAAGGTTTGGAAGATATTCTTCGCGTGTACGACCGCGAAGGAAAACCATGCCGCCGTTGCGGGGAACCAATCAAACGCATCGCCCAAGGCGGCCGATCAACTTACTTTTGTGCGTACTGTCAGAAATAATATTCGAGGAGACAAACCGATCGCGTGAATTCACCTGCCCCCAAAAAACCCGAGCCGCCCAAGAAGCCCGATTTTGAGCGCTCACTCGCTCGGCTAGAAGAGGTGGTCCGCCGCCTCGAAAGCCCGCAACTTTCGCTCGACGATGCGATGAAACTCTTCGAAGAGGGTGTGGCCCTTTCCCGCGAATGCCAGAAGCAGCTCGAAGAGGCCGAAGGCCGCGTCGAAATTCTGCTGAAGAAGGCGGACGGCAAACTCACTGCCGAGCCGTTCGATCCCGAAGGCGAGAGCGAGTCGTGACCCTGCCCGCTCTCGCATCTTGCTTGATCATCCCCTAACAATGAAACCTCCGCTATTCTTTGAAGAAGACCGCGTGGCCGTCGACGCGTCCCTCGACCGCCTGATGCCTAGGGAAACGGCCCAACCACCCTCGATTCACCAAGCCATGCGCTACAGCGTCTTTGCCGGTGGGAAGCGCATCCGTCCGATTCTGTGTTTGGAAGCTTCGAGGATCTTCGATTCCAACGTGGCGCCTGCCCACTATCCTGCCTGCGCCATCGAATTCATCCACACCTACTCGCTGATCCACGACGATCTCCCCGCGCTCGACAACGATGATCTTCGCCGGGGCAAACCTACCTGCCACAAAAAATTTGGCGAAGCCGCTGCCATTCTGGCGGGCGATGCTCTGCTGACACTTGCATTTGAAACAATTTCCGCGGCTCCTGTCGACGCCGGCCGCCGCGTGGCCATGCTGGCGGAAATCTCTATCGCCGCGGGAACCACCAACGGCATGGTTGGCGGGCAAGTGGCCGACCTCGAAGCGGAAGGCAAACGCATCGATCCGGAAATGCTCGAATACATTCACCGCTCGAAAACCGCCGCTCTAATTCGCGCGTCGATTTCGTCCGGCGCCCTGTGCGCCGGCGCGCCGACAGAAGATGTGGCTCGTCTCGGAAGATTCGGAGAATCCCTCGGCCTGCTTTTTCAGGTCACCGACGACATTCTCGATGTCGAAGAAACCTCCGCCGCACTCGGAAAAACCGCCGGAAAGGACGCCGCGCAGCAAAAGGCGACCTATCCCGCAGTCCACGGCCTGGAACGGTCGCACCAGATTGCGAATGAGCTTGCCCGAAAAGCCATCAGCGAACTGGCCCCTTATGGCGAGCGTGCCTCGCGCCTGCGCGACATTGCCGAATACCTGGTCGAACGCCGCGCTTGACGCAGTCCACGCACCATGAAACCCAAAACCGCACGCAAAAGGCTCGACCTTCTTCTAGTCGAACACGGCCTCGCCGAATCACAACAAAAAGCGCAAGCGATGATCCTCGCCGGCGAAGTCCGAGTGAACAACATCGCCGTCGAGAAGGCCGGAATGCCGGTTTCCATCGACGCCCGCATCGAGGTGAAAAGCCGCCAACTAAAATATGCCAGCCGCGGAGGCTTAAAGCTTGAGGGCGCTCTCGAAGATTTGTCGATAAATCCGGCGGGCCTCGTTTGCCTCGACGCAGGTGCCTCCACCGGCGGGTTCACGGATTGCCTGCTGCAGCAGGGAGCAGCGCGAGTCTATGCGGTCGACGTGAATGTCGCCCAGCTCGCGTGGAAGCTACAGCAAGATCCGCGCGTCGTCGTCATTGAGCGCAACGCACGAGAATTGAACCCCGCGGACATCCCCGAGCAGGTCGATCTTGTTGTCGCCGACGTATCCTTCATTTCCGTCTGCAAAATACTGGCTCCTGCTTCTGCTTGCGCCAAGCAAAGCGCGGATTTTCTTATTCTCATCAAACCCCAATTTGAACTCCGCCGCGAAGACGTCGGCCCAGGCGGAATCGTCGAGGACCTTCACCTGCATGACAAAGCCATCGCGAGCGTACGAAAATGCGTCGACGCCTCCCGGCTGACTTCGATAAACGTCCTGCCAAGTCGTCTAACCGGCGCAGCGGGTAATCAGGAGTATTTTCTCCACGCTCGTAAAGGAGTCCTGAAGTAGAATCCCAGACCATCATGCAGCCCGCTCCACTCTTCAAAACGATCGGCGTCATCTCGCGCCCGCGCCGCGCCAACCTCTCCGCCGTCGTGCCACAACTGCTCCAATGGCTGGAAGCTCGCGGCCTGCGAGTTATCTATGACGAGGAGACCGCGTCTGCTCTCCGCACACCGACTAAGGCTTTCACACGCGAGGAGCTTGCCGACCAGGCACAAATCCTTCTCGTGCTCGGTGGGGACGGCACGCTGCTCGCAGCCGCCCGCGTCGCCGCTTCACGTTGCATTCCCATTCTGCCCATCAACATGGGCAGTCTTGGCTTCCTGACCAGTTTCACAGTCGAGGAACTCTACCCGGCTCTTGAGGAGACCCTCGCTGGAAGGTCATCCATGAGTGAGCGCGTCATGCTGCAGGTCGAACACCTGCGCGAGGGGACCGTCCTGGATCGCCAACACGTTCTAAACGATGCGGTCGTCAACAAAAGCACCCTGGCCCGCATGATTGAACTCGAACTGTCCATCGATGGTGATTTTGTCTGCCGCTACCGCGCTGACGGGCTTGTCTTGGCCACGCCCACCGGCTCGACCGCGTATTCCCTCTCCGCAGGCGGTCCAATCGTTCACCCCGCCGTCGAAGCATTCGTCATAACTCCCATCTGCCCACACACGCTCACCGATCGTCCCGTGGTAGTCCGCGATTCTTCCAGCATCGAACTCAAACTGGGAGGAAATGCCGAATCCGTCTTCTTAACTCTCGACGGTCAAAAAGGCATCCCGATGCAATCCGAAGACCGCATCCGCCTCACGCGTTCTCCGCAATGCCTAAAGCTGATCCAGCCACCCAAAAAGTCCTATTTCGAGATCTTGCGCAACAAACTAAAGTGGGGCGAGGTCTAGTCCTTAAAGAAAAGAGGCGTATTTGGCTAGCTCGTCGGCGGGTTCCCGACTTGAGGCGCTGTTGCGGCCCGGAACTCCTCGCCAGCGGAACTTCCATCGCAAGATGTCTCCGATGGCGGTGATCAGGAGCGCCGCCGTCGGGTTGGCGCTAGCGGATCCGTACGAAGAAGGTCGTCCTGCGTCTCACGTCGTCGAATGAGCTTGCTGCGCGTCCCTGCGATCAAAACTTCGCTCGGGCGCGTTCGCGCATTGTAGTTGGAAGCCTGCGTCATTCCGTATGCCCCGGCAACCCAGATCGCCAGAAGAGCGCCCGGCTTTACCTCCCCAAGCGGCCAGTCGTGGATCAAACAATCTCCGGTTTCGCAGACGGGGCCCACGATATCAACCCGCTCGGCTGAAAGCTTAGGGCCGTCAGCTTCGCGCATGACGCGTGTGATGGGATGTACCGCGCCATAAAGCGCCGGACGAAGCAAATCATTCATGGCCGCATCGACGACGACAAACGTCTTCCCGCGGTTCCGTTTTGTATAAATCACTTTCGTTAACAAGATGCCGGCGCTTGCAATGATCGAACGCCCCGGCTCAAGCAGCAGGTGCAACCCAAGCGGCCGAACGCATTCCGCCACCATCCGCGCATACTCTTCGCGCCTTGGAGGCTTCTCCGTGGTATAGCGCACGCCCAGCCCACCGCCCAAGTCGAGGTACTCGAGACGAATTCCTACGCGCCGCAATTCCGATACGTAGGCCGCAATTCGTCGAAAAGCGCGACGAAACGGATCGAGCGAAACGATCTGCGAACCGATGTGCGCGCTGATTCCGTTCCAGCGCAGATACTTTGAATCTTTGTGTAGCAGATAGAGCCGACGAGCCTCCAGCCAATCAAGACCGAATTTGTGAGTGTGGCTTCCGGTGGCGATATGCGGGTGGCCGCCGGCCGCAACATCCGGATTAACGCGAATCGCAGCGGAAGGAATCTTTCCACCGCGCCTGATGTGATGTTCTGATTCTTCCAGTAGGACTTCCAGTTCCGCTTCCGACTCGACGTTAAACACGAGAATCCCGCGGCTATGATGGGCAATGCCTCCACCGCGGGCAGGCGAATATTGCAAAGCATCGCGGATTTCATACCGGGTCTTGCCTACACCCGAGAACACAATCCGGTCGCCACGAACCCCGAGAAGCCTCAAATGTTCAAGCTCGCCCCCGGAAACGATGTCAAAGCCGCTCCCTAACTTAGCGAGATGCTTCAAGAGCGACAGGTTCCCGTTAGACTTCACGGCAAAACATATCGTGCGGGGAATCTGGTGAAGGCCGTGGTCGAACTCGCGGTAAGCGTCCGTAATCGCCGCGCTGCTGTAGAGGTAAGTAGGCGTGCCAAACTGCCCAGCGGCCGCGACTAGATCGACGCTCTCGCAAAAAACGCGCTCCACGTCTTTTCCCCGGGAGGGCCTTTTCCAGGCGAAGTGCGGTGTGTACTCAGCCGGATCGACAAATGTCAAGGTTTTGCGCGAATTGGCCGCCAGCGCGCTCATCGCACCTTCAACACGACCAGGGTCCGGTCATCCGCCAACGGCGCACTCTGCGCAAACCAATCCACCTCGCGCAAAATCAGGTCAGCCATCTCGGTGGCGCTGACTTCATGCTGTTGCTCGATGAGCAGGCGCAGCTTCTCCGTTCCGAAAAACTGCCCCTCACTGTTACTCGTCTCCGCGATTCCGTCAGAATGAAAAACCAAAATATCGCCAGGGTTTAGCGACACGCCCCACTCGTCGTAGCTGACTTCCTCAAAAATTCCGAGTGGAAACCCCGTAAGCGAAATCTTGTCGCACCGCCCATCCTTATAGAGCAACGGCTGCGACTGCCCGGCGTTTGCCACGCGCAACTTGCTTCGGCCCTTCTGCCACGTCGCGAAACACGCGGTCATGAAGCGCCCCTCGATGCGCCGCTCGCCGACGATTTGGTTCATCTGCTTGAGCATTTCCGCCGGCTGAAGTTTCTGCGGAGCAAGACTCCGCATAATGCCGATGGCCACGGCCCCATAGAGCGCCGCGGCAGTTCCCTTCCCGCTGACGTCGCCCAGCGCGATCCCCAGCTGTTGAGGCCCATAGCGCAGGAATTCGTACAAATCGCCGCATACTTCCCGAGCTGAAAGATAACGTGCCGCAATGTCTAAGCCAAAATCCTCGGTTGGCACGGGCCGCAAGAGCGCGCCTTGAATACGCTTCGCCGCTTGCAGATCGCGCTCCAATCGCGCCTCGTCGCGAGCCACTTGCTCGTACAGCCGCGCATTTTCTAGAGCAATGGCAAGATTGGCTCCGAGAATCGACAACGTCTGCACGTGATCCTCGGTAAAATAGTTTAGTTGCGGGCTCTCGAGATCCAGCACACCAATGACCTTCCCCTTGTGCATCATGGGGATGGCCAATTCCGAACGCGTCTCCGGATTCACCATCAAATAGCGCGAATCAACAGTCACGTCCGGAACGACGACGGGCTCCTTCAGCACCGCGGCGGCACCCACTATCCCTTCGCTCGCAGCCACGCGCATCTTTCCCTGAACGCGCTGTCCATGCTTCACGTCCACTCGGTGGCGGAACACTTTCTGCGCCTCGTCATAAAG
>Ga0209380_10003306_pt1 | contig 10053 bp, 6 predicted proteins | sample HubBroMetageWFT6_FD_188347 | JGI IMG/M metagenome (GOLD analysis project Ga0209380, IMG submission 188347) | Warmed and freeze-thawed soil microbial communities from the Hubbard Brook experimental Forest, New Hampshire - Hubbard Brook CCASE Soil... | ecosystem: Environmental > Terrestrial > Soil...
CTGAACGATGTCGAAGCATCTCCCGGCTGCGTGATTCCCTTGCTCAATGGAGTCGATCATGTCGCTTTGCTTCGATCCCGCTTTGGCCAAGAGCACGTGATCCCGGGAACGATTGCGGTCGAAGCTGAAAGAACGGCTCCGGGCCGCTTCCTCCAGCGCTCGCCCTTCGTTCGTCTTAGCCTCGCCAGCAGCGGCGAAGCGCGGTTGGGCCCAATCGTTCGACAGCTTGCCAACCTTGGATTCACCTGCCAGTTCATCGCGAACGAGCAGACTTTGCTCTGGAGCAAACTCTGCTTCCTCGGGCCCTTCGCCCTCGTGACGTCCGCATCGGGTAAGAATGTTGGAGAAGTTATGGCGAATGCTGCCTGGAAACAGAAGCTAAGTTCAGCGGTTGACGAGGCATGCTCCGTTGCGAATGCCAGCGGCGCGGAGCTTGATCGGCAGAAATTAGAGGCGGCATTTCAGGGAGCGCCGCCGGCGATGCGCAGCTCGATGCAGAAAGACGTTGTCGCAGGTCGCCAACTGGAGTTGGACGCGATCGCCGGCCCAATTGTGCGCGGCGGAGAACGCTTCGGCATCGAGGTTTCGACCACCAAGGAGTTAATGGCGCAGATTCGCTCCAGGAGCATCGCCGCCTAGCACTCGCGCAAAATTTGATCTTTAATTTTCTCTGGCAAACGCGAGCTGCGCAGGATCTCACCCAAGGTCAGCGGCGAGATGGTGCGAGCAAACGCGAGCGCGCAGGCCAGCGACAGATGCTCGGTTCGCAAAAGGGTCGCGCGGATTTCCTTACGCGGCGACCACCTGGCATGCCGCGCGACCGCATGCACCAGGGCTACGCTGGCGTCGCCGCGCAGCACCGAACTGATGACCAGTGCCTCGGTCAGTCGCGGGTTATCGAGCGCGGCCTGCATGACGCGAACCTGGGGGCCCGGAGTCTTTGCCGTCATGACCTTGCTGTCGACTATCTTGGCCTCCCTGCCTTCGACGACTTTGCCGTTTTCGACATCCAGCAGCAGCGCGGCCGCGACTCTGCCGGATGCGCGGCGGGCGAGAGTAAGGCGCTCGCCGATGGTAACGGTTTCGAGGCGCGCGATGAGGATATCGTCGACGGCAACCTTCACGTCAGCGGGTGCGCTCGGCGAGAGAGCAACTTTCATCAGATCAAAAGTGTAGAGCTGGCGCGCCAGCGGCACCGAGACGTGGCGCGGCGTGCGCGGATGGCTAGCCAGAGCAATCCTCAGCTTGCGACTCTTGAGGGCGCTGGCATTCTTCGCGAGTCGCTCCAAAACTTGCGGATGCAGATCGGCGCGCTTGAGAAGCGACAGAGCCAAATCCTCGGTCAGCGTTCGGTCGGCGGCGGTGCGAAGCAATTCTTCGGGTGCGAGCGCGGTCGGCGATGCCGACGACGATCCGGTGGTTTCGTCTTCGGACTTTTCGTCTTCCGAGATTCTTTGCCGCAAGTCTGCGTCAGACATAGGAGTGGTCGCGGCGCGTCGGGCGGGCCAAGTCGGCACCTTACATTTGTCTTGCTCTCGCGAGAGCGCCTTGTACGGGATCGACTAAATCCTGGAGCACCTCGAGGCCAGGAAAGTTCGCTTGCAACTTATTGTAGAAAACCTCGCGCACGCAGGACGACTGACGAAAGACGCTGCCCGTCATTGCGACCGGAAGTCCTGAAGCGCGATGCACATCTGCGGGCGGACGAGCGAGCAGACGCCGGATGACCATGGCCGTAAGCGCAGCTAACTTTGTTCCCGCGTCAGATAGGAGTTGGCGAGCGACGGAGTCACCCTCATCGGCTGCACGCAGCACAACCGGAAATAGTCGGGGGAAATCCGGTGGCGGCGTCGAGTTGGCGTGTTGCACGAGCTCGTCGATCGTCGCAAGTTTCCAGGCGTGGAGAACCATGGCAGTGAGCGCGGTATCAACCCCTTCATCGCGAGCATTCAAAATCGCGGAAACTGCGTGCCGGCCGATCCAGTGGCCCGAGCCTTCATCGGAGATGGCAAACCCCCAGCCTCCGGCGCGTGCCGTTTCACCAGCAGCGTCGCGCCCGTAAACGATGGAGCCGGTGCCAGCGATGGCGATCACTCCAGGACTCGCGCCAAACGCGGCTTCCGACGCAATTTCATGATCGCCGATGACTTCGATCTTTGTCGAAGCACTTCCAGGAATCAGTTCGCTCACAATGCGCCGGATCGTTTCGGCAATCGCTGGTCGGGCGGCGCCAGTGACACCGATGCAGATGGCGCTGATCCCGCCAGGAGAAATCTTGCCGGCGTCACATACTTGATGGATGGCAGCGTACAGCGCCTCCCGGGCCTTCTGCTCGCCAAAACGAATGACGCTGCAGCCGCCCGTCATCGACTTTGCGAGCACGGTCGTTTCGTCAGCCAGAACGCAGCGTGTTTTGGTGCCGCCGCCGTCGATTCCGAGATAATAGGCCATCGCGCTAGTTCTAACACAGGTCCCACGGCGAGACTGGGCCGCAGAACATGCTTGTACAATGCTCGAAACTGATTGCCAGTCGGAGAGACGCGTCTAGGCGCGTAATTACCGGTAAGGATTCGCGTGGGATTGAATCGGATCGACCTGCTGATTATCGCGCTGTACCTGGCCGGGATCACGCTGTTCGGTCTGCGCTTTCGCAAGCGGCAGCGGACAATGCGCGACTACTTTCTCGCCGACCGCGATATTCCCTGGTGGGCGATTTCGCTCTCGATCGTCGCAGCCGAGACGAGCACGCTGACCATTATCAGTACTCCGGGCCTCGCCTACGATTCGAACTTTACTTTTCTGCAATGGGTGATGGGCTACCTGGTCGGGCGCATCATTATCAGTTTTGTGCTGCTGCCGCAATATTTTCGCGGCGAGTTGTATACGGCTTATCAATTGATCGAGCGGCGTTTTGGTCCGGAGCTGCGCACCGTGACGGCGGCGGTGTTTCTGCTGACGCGGGCGGCAGCCGAGGGGGTGCGCGTTTACGCCGTGTCGATCGTGGTGTCGATTGCGCTGGGCACGGGCGAGGTCGCTTCCATTGCCATCATTACTCTGCTGACATTGATCTACACCTTTGAGGGCGGACTGGCTGCGGTAATTTGGACCGATGTGGTGCAGACCTTCATCTATGTGGGCGGAACGCTGGTGGGCCTGGTAACGATTCTCCATCTAGTGCCGGGCGGATGGGCACTAGTTGCGTCGACTGCGGGCGGCCTCCGCAAGTTCCAAGTGTTTGATCCTCGCCTGTTCAATTCGTCAGTCGCATCGCATTGGCCGCACTTAAACCTGGCCACGCCTTACACATTATGGGCAGGAATCATAGGCGGCGCATTCTTTGTGACGGCGAGCCATGGCACCGACCAGCTCATCGTGCAGCGCCTGCTCGCGGCGCGCAATCAGCGCCAGTCGGTACTGGCATTGCTATCGAGCGGCGTGGCGGTCTTCTTTCAGTTTGCGTTATTTCTTTTTGTCGGCGTTATGCTGTTTGTCTACTACCGAGTCCCGTCTTCTACTTTTGGGCGCGCCGATCGCATCTATCCAACGTTTATCGTGAGCCGAATGCCGCATGGCATCTCGGGATTGCTGATCGCTGCGATTTTGGCGGCGGCCATGTCGAACTTAAGCGCGGCGCTAAATTCGCTTTCGTCGAGTTCGATGATGGATTTCTATCTGCGATTGCGTCCAACCGCCACGGAAGCGCGACGGCTGCTCCTGGCGCGGCTGGCCACCGCCGCGTGGTCGCTGGTGCTGTTCGCGTTAGCCGTGCTCGCCCTCCATCGAGTCGGGCGCGTGGTAGAAGTCGGACTGCAAATCGCATCGGTCGCCTATGGCGCGCTGCTCGGAGTATTCCTGCTCGGAGTACTGACCAAGCGCGCCAATCAGCGTGGCGCAATCGCAGGCATGATTTGCGGATTTGCAATGGAACTGTATCTATGGGGGTGGTCGCAGGTGGCTTTTACCTGGTGGGTAGCGATTGGAACTTGTGTCACGTTTGCCGTCGGATATGCGGCGAGCAGTTTGTGGATCACTCAACCAAAATCTTGAACCACAGAGATCGCTCGGAACGCGGAGAGAGAACTGGCTCACTCCGCTGGGTTATCGAGTTGTTGACTTCCTTTGCGTTCTCCGCGCCCTCCGCGGTTAGAATTTGTTCTTTCGGCAGACAGTAAGTAGGTACATGCGAGCAACCGACAATCCCCGCCCCGAGCTCGTGCGCGACTTGGGCCTGTCCCATGCCGGCGCAGTCGTAGTCGGCACCATCATCGGCAGCGGAATTTTTCTTGTTCCCGCCGAGATGATGCAGGCCGTAGGATCGGCGCGACTTGTCTATCTTGCCTGGATGGTCGGCGGACTGCTCTCTTTTTTCGGCGCCCTCACCTATGCCGAACTGGGCGCGATGAAGCCGCAGGCCGGCGGCGAGTATGTGTACGTTCGCGATGCCTATGGACCGCTGGCGGGATTTCTCTATTCCTGGACCTGGTTTCTGATCGCCAAGCCCGCATCGATCGCAACCATAACGACCGGCCTGGTGAGGATTCTCGGAACCTTCCCAATTTTTTCTTTTTTCTCGCACGCCTGCGTCTCGTGGCCCCTTAAAGTCAACTATGGACAACTGGTAGCAATCGCAGCCACGGTGCTGATTTCCGGGCTCAACTACATCGGCGTCCGCCGCGCCGGCGAATTTCAGTTTCTCTTCACCCTGCTCAAGGTTGCGATCATCCTCGGGATCGTCGGCGTCGGCTTTTCCTACAGTGGAGGAACGTGGGCTAATTTTGCGACCGAGTTTGCCGGCGCAAAAGGAGGAATCGCCGGCTTTTTCGCGGCGCTCGTGGCCGCGCTCTGGGCATACGACGGTTGGAACGATCTCAACATGGTCGCGGGCGAGATACGAAATCCGCAACGGAACATTCCGCTCTCGCTGATCTGGGGCGTGGCGACGGTGGGCGCCCTCTACATTCTGGTGAACGCAGCGGTGCAATATGTGCTGCCGGCGGCAGCGGTCGCCGCTTCCGAGCGCCCGGCATCGGACGCAGTGGCTTTGGTGCTAGGCCGCGCCGGCGCCAGCCTGGTGTCTGCCGGCATGGCTGTTTCAATGCTCGTGACGCTAAACGGCACCATCATGAGCGGAGCGCGCGTGCCCTTTGCTACCGCCCGCGATGGCTATTTTTTCCAAGCGCTCGCCGAGGTTCATCCGCGTTTTCATACGCCGTCGGCGGCAATCATCGTGCAATGCGGGCTGGCAATTATTTTGCTGCTGCTCGGCGGCAGCTTCCGCCAATTCTTTTCCCTGGCGATTTTCGCGGAGTGGCTGTTCTACATGATCGCCGGCAGCACCGTCTTCGTCTTTCGCCGCCGCGATCCGAAGGCCGATCGGCCCTATCGCGTCTGGGGATACCCCGTCGTCCCGGCGTTGTTCGTGCTCGTCTCTGCCGTTCTCCTCTACTACACCTTCACCGACAATCTGAAAAGCTCGGCCCTCGGATGCGTCGCCATTCTCGCCGGCATTCCTCTCTACTACTTTTTTGCGCGGCGCCGGACGACGGAACAGAAGTAAGAGTCCCAAAGTAATCGTCCTTCAGGCAAGTATCAGGCCCGTAGGCTGAATAGTGCCGAATACGAAAGGTTGTTACGAAAGTACAGGTGCAAGCGACACGTTTACCCCCTGCCCATTCTCCCCTAAGGTGAAGACTCCAACGCCAAGCGCTCTCCCCAGCCTGGGCCCCCTTTTGGAGTCATGAATGCCTACGTACGATCGTGGTTTTCAACTCGGCCTGTTGCCTGAAAAGAAGTGGAACTGGCGCACCTTTGCCGCCAGCTACGGAATCCTTTCAGGCCTCATCCTGTTGCTGATTATCGTCGGCATCATGGCGACCGATACCCTGCTGCCCGGTGTGACTTATCACGTCACGGAACTGATACCGCGGCCGTCGCTCCGGCCGGAGCGACTGCCCAAGCCGAAACCGCTGCCCCTGCATGCGAAGTTGCTGCCGCCGGAGCCCGTGTTTCAGGCACCGAAATTGATCGTGCCCAAAGAAGTCCGCGCTCCCAAGCCACAGCCGCAGGAGATCGAGCCGCCCAAGGTAGTGGTGAATAACTTTGCGCCCGCGGTGTTGAAGACGATGAACGGAGCGCGTCCAGTTCTGATTCATACCGGAGAATTTGCGGGAAGCTCGGCCACGCCCACGGTGAATGCTCCAATCGAGCGAGTGCAAACCGGGGGGTTCGGCGATCCGAATGGACTGAAGCCGAGCGCCAACAGCAAGCCGAACGGGAAATTGATCGCTTCCACCAATGGCTCATTCGACATGCCGGTAGGAGCAGGACAAGGCAACGGCTCAGGCGGCGCGAATGGCATCAAGGGAACCGTGGCCAGCGCCGACTTTGGCAATGGCGTGGCAACGGGCGGCCAGGGCAACGGACGCAGGAGTGGCCAAGGAGTGCAGACCTCGGGCTTTGGCTCGCAAGAGGTCGCGCAAAACACGCCGCACGTGCAGCGAATGGATAGCGGTCCGGCGGCAACTTCGGTCGAGATCACCTTCAAGCCGAATCCGATTTACACCGAAGAGGCAAGAAATCTGAAATTGGAAGGCGAAGTTCTGTTGGAAGTGGAGTTCGCCGCCAATGGGCAACTGCATGTGAATCGAGTGGTCCGCGGTTTAGGCCATGGGCTGGATGAAGCCGCGATCGCAGCGGCGAACAAGATGCGTTTCAAGCCAGCCGCAAAAAATGGGCAGGCCGTGGCTTCGACTGCAATCGTGCACGTGGTATTTCAACTCGCGTACTGAAACTTTGGAGACAATGGTTATGCGGAAGTTTATGAGCAAGACAATAAATACGAATTGGATGGTTTTGGCTCTGCTGGCAGTGTCGGTTACGGCAGTGGCCCAGCAGTCGGCGCCCACGCCGCAGAACCCACAACCGGTTGCCGCCGCGCCCTCAGGCGACGCCCAATCAGCGTCAGCCCAGCCCGCCCAGGCGCAAGCCCCTCTGGCGCCGCCAACCACGATGGATCAGGTGGTTGATCGCGTCATCTTGCGAGAAAAGGAACTGGTCAAATTCCTTTCACCGCGCAATCCCATCGTCGAAACCTATCTGCAAGATCTCGCCCAGGATCCGCAACTGGGGCCGATTCCACACGATGACCACTACTTTCTGGGTCGCATGGATTTGAAAGATTCGATCGATCGCAGCGATTATCTTCAGGACAAAGGCAAAAAAGACAGCGACGAAGGTATGGAGAAGCATCTGCTTGGTGAGTTCACCAAGAAGTTCAAATTCCAGTACCAGCCGCTCGGATTCTCGTGGATGATCTTCGCCGACCGCGCCGACTTTGACCGTCAGCATTACGACTTTCATTACGCGCGCCGCGAGTTCCTCGGCGACGTGCGCTGCCTGGTGTTCGACCTGACCCCGAAGAAAGATGCTGGCCGCGGGCGCTTCCTTGGCCGTATCTGGGTTGAGGATCAGGACTTCAACATCGTTCGCCTGAACGGAACCTACTCACGCCCACAACGCAACAACTACTTCTTCCACATGGATAGCTGGCGGTTGAATCTGGTTCCCGGCTATTGGATACCAGCGTACATCTACAGCGAAGAGGGCGACTTCACCGCCGGACACATCAACAAGATCGCATTCAAAGCCCAGACCCGCATCTGGGGCTACAACCTGAAAACCGGAGCAGCCAACGACGAACTGACGAACATCCGCGTTGATAGCGTAAAGGATGACACGCCGACCGCGCAGGATGCGACTCCGCTAGCCGCCGAGCGCGAATGGCAGCAGCAGGCTGAAGACAACGTCGTCGAACGATTAGAGCGCGCCGGCTTGCTGGCTCCTGAAGGCGACGTCGACAAGATCCTGCAAACCGTGGTGAATAACATCGAGATCACCAACAACATCGAATTGCCGCGTCCGGTACGCACGCGCGTCCTGACGACTTCGCCGCTCGAGACCTTCAGCGTCGGCAACACCATCGTCGTAAGCCGCGGCCTGATCGACGTGCTCCCCGACGAGGGCAGCCTGGCCATGGTGCTCTCGCACGAATTGGCGCACATTGTCCTCGGCCACAACCTCGGCAGCCAATACGCCTTCAACGACCGCATGCTCTTCTCCGACGAGGGAACCTATCAAAACCTCGGCTTCAAGCACATTCCCGAAGAGGAAGCGGCCGCCGACAAAAAAGCTATCGAGATGCTGAAGAACTCGCCTTATGCGCAGAAGCTCGATGCGGCCGGACTCTTTCTCAAAGCTCTGCAGCAGCGTGCCCCCGAATTAACCGCTCTGTTGCAAGCTCACCTCGGCAACAACATCACGGAAAACGGCACCGTCACTCGCATGGCGCAACTGGCAACCTCCGCTCCGGCGCTCGATTGGAACAAACTCGACCAGATCGCCGCGTTGCCTCTGGGCGGGCGCGTCAAGTTGAATCCATGGGATGACAAAGTGGAGATCGTAAAGGCGCAACCGGTCGCGATCACTTCCGCTCGCGACAAGATGCCCTTTGAGGTGACTCCGTTCTACCCACGGCTCTCGCGCTATAGCAACGCCGGCGCGGCCACCGCGAATCCAACGGCGGCCACCACGACTACGCCAACCGCGACCACCGCCGACGCCAGCACCACGCCAAACCACTAAGTCGCCTTTCAGGTTGAAAGAAGCGCAGGCCGGGACCGGAAGAAATTCCGGGCACCCGGCCTGTGTCTATTGGGGGTGGCACCGGTCGGCGATCCGCGCCCGGAACGGATCCTAGAGAACGGCTCCGTTTCCCGCTCCGTTTCGCTCCGTTTCACTTGTTCTACCCAATCGTTCCGACTTTTGCTATTATGGTGCGCCCACGCCTACCGCCCCCCGGGTATGGCAGTAAACAATCAGCTGTTCAAATTCTGTGGAAGGTCTGCGTCGCCCGCTAGAGGCCGCATTCAAGAAAGGTCGTGCGTCTTGTCCAAGAAGTTTATTCTCGCAGTTTCTGTGCTTCTGCTCGTTGTGTCCAGCGCCGCGCTGGCACAGACCCTGACACCGCTTAAGCATCAACCGCCTGACGGCATCATCTACACTTTCCAGTTGACCGATGGCACCGTGATGGCTCAAGGAGGCAACTGTTCCGATTTCTGGAAGCTGACGCCCGACATCACCGGAAGCTACGTCAACGGAACCTGGACGCAACTTGCCAGTCTTCCCTCCGGATATGCGCCCTACGCAAGCGCTTCAGCGGTTTTGGCCGATGGACGCCTGCTCCTTGAAGGCGGTGAGTACTCCGGCTGCGGCGCCGAATTCACGCTTACCAACCAGGGCGCCATCTACCAGCCCACAAACAATACTTGGACGACCGTTACGGCGCCCAAGGGCTGGAGCTATATCGGCGATTCGCCGTCAACGGTCCTGGCGAACGGCGACTATGTGATCGGAAACAAACTTACAAAACAAATGCGGCAACTGAACCCCACGACCATGAAGTGGACTTCCATCCCTTCGAAGGGCAAGAAAGATTTCGACGCCGAGGAGGGCTGGACTCTGTTGGCAGATGGCTCCATCCTGACGGCGGACGTGAAAGACGCTCCTAACTCGGAGATATACACACCATCGGCAAAGGAGTGGGTCACCGCCGGCAGCACCATCGTCGATTTGCATTCGCCATCACCCTTTGGCTGCATCAACTATGGTCCCGACGGAAAACTCTGTTACTATCCGCCTGGAGAAATTGGCCCGGCGATCCTGCGTCCAGATGGCACCGTATTCGTAACCGGTTCCTATACAAGTAGCGGCAATGGAGCGGGAAATACGGCCATCTACGACAGTCTTACTGGCAAGTGGACGGTTGGACCTGTATTCCCTAATGGCGACAATGCCGGCGATTCTTTTGCTGTCCTGCTGACCAATGGCGATGTGTTAGTGGAAGGCGACTCAGGAACGTCTTACCTGTTCAACGGGACGACTTTTACCGCCGGGCCGGCCACTCCGGGAAGTCTGATGATATTGCCCAACGGCCAGGTTTTAGTCGGAGGTGGTCTCACCGAGGTTTATACCTCGACGGGGACTTACCAGACCTCG
>Ga0209380_10003308_pt1 | contig 10048 bp, 7 predicted proteins | sample HubBroMetageWFT6_FD_188347 | JGI IMG/M metagenome (GOLD analysis project Ga0209380, IMG submission 188347) | Warmed and freeze-thawed soil microbial communities from the Hubbard Brook experimental Forest, New Hampshire - Hubbard Brook CCASE Soil... | ecosystem: Environmental > Terrestrial > Soil...
CGCAGTGGGACATCCTCACACGCGTTTTGGTGAGTATCATCGGCAGCGCGATTCTCATCGTTTTTCTGACCGGCTTCCGGCTGGTCATTCGTCAGGCAAGTCGGGAAATGGAGTGGGCCTCTACGATTGCACTCGTCTCCGGGCTGATGTGGCTGACGTTCAGCTCCGTGGCCCAATCGATGGAAGCTGGAACTGCGATTGTGTCTAAGATTCCAATCGACCCGACAGTGGATGGGGTCCTCGCCCCAGGCCAATTTCTCATGTTTGGATCCATTGGCCGGCTGATGACGACCCTGTTTCTATCCGCCTCGGGTTTCGCAATATTGCGCGGACGCATCATGCCGGCCTGGCTTGCCTGGTTAGCCTGGATTGTCGCTGTGGTCAACCTCGCGTTTGTTCCAGCCCTGTTCTTCGGTCCCGACGCGGCTCAGTTTTACAGCGCAGTCGGGTGGGGCACGACCGCAACGGCTCCATGCCTCGTCCTATGCTGGATCCTCATAGTGAGCGTCATCTTGATCAGAACTCCCGCCAGGCACGAGGCCTGACACCATACCTCGACCACGATTAGCAGGACTCTTTCCACGGACGCATTCGACCGAGTTTTTCCGCACCTGCTAGTCTAGACCAGCTACTTTCCATCGCAAAAGTGAGGGGTGAGAGGAGTGTAAACCTCGGAGCAGGAACCGAGGTTGGAGCCAGAACGTTCAGTTTGTGCAGTGGTATTCAAGAAAGTAATAAAACATTTTGATGGCATATTGTTTTGGGCAGGAACAGTGATTAGGATGACGGCCATGATCAAACTACGTCATCAACAACCATCGCTGTGGCATCGAGGTCTGGCCGAGGATGTCGAGGGGTTGTGGGAACCGTGGATGCGGCTGGTAGACGAACTGCTGGAAGACGAGCAGCTTGTGGACACGGTGTACGAAGCGCAAGGAGAACGCTATCCCCAGAGCCGCATTCGGGGGCGGATGCAAACGCCGGCGGAAGTATTGTTGGGCTTGCTGTTGTTGAAGCACATTCGGAACTGGAGCTATGACGTGCTGGAACGAGAGGTGCGGGCCAATCTGGTGTATCGCGCCTTTACCCGGATCGGGGATGAAAAAGTACCGGACGCGAAGACGTTGGCACGCTTGGGGCAGTTGATCAGGCCGAAAGTCATTGAGCAATTGCACCGGCGGGTGGTGGAACTGGCGCAGTATCTCTTGGTGAAAGATCACCTTAAAGCAGTCGTTGAGAAACTCGGGAGCGGCCAGCCGCTCCGCGGAATTGGTCTGCTCGGACGCATCGGATATGAACCAAGGAAACCAACCCGATCACGCGTGATGGAGCGGAGCGTTGTTTGCCAACGGCCTCTCAGACCACAGATCCAATGACGGCTTTGGATTGGGAGTCTATCACAAAGGAATTAGTCAATCTTAAAAAAAACGATTAAAAATACGATTTCGCAAGGCTCACTGGAGCCACAGCCACAGCGAACAACGGAAATGGGCTCGAGGGCTTCTACGATGTCGCGATCACTCCGGCGATCAGTCTGATTCCACGTTATCAGCATATATGGAACCCGCTCACCGCTGAAGTGGCGAAGAATGAACGCAGCGCCGATGTATTTCGTCTTCGCTTGAATTTGACATGGTGAGGGAGGATCGTTCCGTCGGAAGCGATATGTGCTGCGAAAAGAGGGTCATATGGTGAAAGAATCTTTCTTTCTCGACAATTCGAACGCACTCCTCCTAGTTTCGGAAGAGAACCACGTCACCAATATTGACGCGTCACCATCACTCGATGCCCGCTGACGGCACGCTCACCGCTTGACCTTCCTCACGACCATCTAACACACGCGGCTTGAACGATCTGACATCCCCTGATCGATCCGTATGTTTGGCAACATCCTTGCATTCGACTCATTGAGTTTCCAAGCGGGGAAATCTATCAGACGCGCTGAGCCTCGCTCGTTGATTCTCAGCTTGACGGCCGAACCTTAGCCAACAATCGCTTCTGATCCAGCAGAAAAAACGGTCGGAGGAATAATGAAGAGTTTTCAGACGGTAGTCGCTGCTTCGAAATCGGCGTGGAGCCGCCACGTCGCAACGGAGGACTTATACCATCAAGGACGATGCCCAGTCACGTCCGCAACGTTGTTCGTGCGGTGGCCCCAAATCCGCGCAGTATTGTCGATTCTCGCAGTCGCCATGAGCGTGCTGTGTCGCGGCGTGGTGCCAGCCAGCGCGCAGGAATCCTCGCATCTAACTGAGACGGTGCAACAGCCAATAGGCTCACCTGACACACAACAGGAGTCTTCGGACATAGCGAAGCAGGCGCAGAACCCGATTGCGAAGCTAATTTCAGTACCGTTCGAAAATGACTTCTACCCTCACACAGGCACGCATAAGGAAGACGAGTACGTCCTGGAGATAAAGCCTGTTGTTCCGATCGCTTTGTCGAAGGATTGGAATCTGATCACGCGAACGATCATACCTGTGATCCAGACCCCTGAGCTTGCGCCTGGAATAAACGGGACGAGCGGGTTAGGAGACATTCAGGAATCCTTCTTCTTTTCACCAACAAAGGCGAGCCCAGGTGGGATTATTTGGGGCGCGGGACCAGTCATTTCAGCCCCTACCGCTACAGAAACAATTTATGGGACGGGAAAAATGAGTATGGGCCCGACGCTGGTGGTGCTGAAAAGCCAGGGCCACTGGTTGTATGGATCGCTCGCGCAAAACCTATGGTCGGTGGAGACTGGCCCCAGGGATCGGCCGGCCGTAAACCAGATGCTGCTGCAGCCTTTCGTGAACTACAACCTGCCGCACAAATGGTATCTAACTTCATCGCCCATCATTACTTCGAATTGGGAAGTAAGTGGCAATAATCGATGGACTGTGCCAGTGGGTGGCGGCGTTGGAAAGATTGTTCACTTCGGAAAGCTTCCCTTGAACGCCTATACCCAATGTTTTCGAAACGTGGAGCGCCCCGACGGTACAACAAGTTGGTCGACAAGATTTCAGATGCAGTTTCTGTTCCCAAAGAGGTGACGGAATGCCGATGCGAAAAGCAGAAGCCGAATGGAAAAATAATCTCATCGAAAGAGCGGCCGCCTAACGCTCGACCAATCCTGAGGAATTGCCGACCACCCCCGCTTCTCCGAAGCCCGTTCTGGATGGTTTCCGGTTTGCCGGCCAACCTGAAGTGGATCAACTTCGGTCCTATGGGAAATTCCGAACTGGCGCCGGGCGCCGGAGTCGGTGCCAGTTCGCGCGGTGGCAGAGGTTAAAGCGTTTGCAGGAAGTTGACCAAGTCCTGCATCTGCTGCGGCGTGAGGCCTATCTGGAAGCGTTGGTTATAGAAATTCACGACTTGTTGCAGATCGGCTGCTACTCCGTCATGAAAATACGGTGCACGCGCGGCTAGACCACGCAAGATCAGACCTTTTCCTCGACCGATGTCGCTACATTGTCCGGTGATCAGCGCTTTGCCGGGATCGGAGGTGTAGTACGTGTTGCCCGCCAGCGGCCCTTGGGTGCAGACCAACTCGAACACCGGCAAGATCGGCATTTGCAGTTCCTTGAGCCCGGCCATGATGTTCGGGTCGGTTTCATACAGTGGAGAGCGGCTGGTTCCAATGTCCAGCGGCAATGGGAAGGAATGATTTCCCACGTTAAACGTATCGTGGCAGGTGGTGCACGTTCCCGCAATCTGCTGAGTGCCGGTGGTGAGTCCGGGAACGTTGCTGATCGTCAGGGGTTGCGTGTTGAAGAGCTGTTCGCCGCGCGCAATGGAAGCTTGCTGCGGATTCTGGGAGTTCAGGAAGGACGAGTAGATCGTAAATACGTCGGGAGTGAACTGCTTTCCCTGCGGATCGGCACCCAGAGAGTCGTTGATTCCCGGATAGTACGGTTGGGTAGACAGGAATTGAGCTCCTCCCTGGGCCTTTTTCGTGAGATCTCCGGCGGCGAAGTCAAACAACTGCGCAGAGTTGAGAGCGAGTTCGAAGTTCACGATGTCGCTGAGTTGCGCGCTGGTAGGAGATTGCCCGGCCTGGGCATGGATCAGGGTTGCGTCAATTGCCTGTTGGGTCAGGTCCGCATTCAGATTGGCGGGGAAGGTTTGCCCGTTGTTCAGAGGCAACGTGAGCGATTCCCGGCCATCGAACATGACCGCACTCAGGAAACCTAAGTTTGTCGTTGGTAGTGGCCGACGATAGACGGAAACGGTCTGCACTCCCTGGGAATCGGTGGTGAGAGCGCAACCGTACGGATCCTGCACGGCCGTGATCGTATATTGCGGCGCGGATGCGTCCGTGCTGTTCGGCGGGACAGTCAGTCCGATGCGAATCAGTCCGTTGTTCAGGACTAGACTGTTGTCTACGGGACCGGTCGGACACGTTGAGCCATCGACCTGCGCAAACAGCGGATCTTTGCCGCGGCTTATGAAGTATCGGAATTTGGCGTCGGCGGCGCTCAATCCGAATGCGTTGTTGGGTTGGTGGCAAGTTTCGCAGGTTCTGCCGTTCGTGCCGAGACTCTGGAAGAACGGGCCGCTCAAATCGACGCTTCCGGTGTTGCTGTACGTCCCGGAAAAACCAGTGAAGTCGAGAAACGGAAAAAGGTTGCGCAGGTAAACGTCGGCGACTGCGGTGCCTGCGGCGAGGATGACTAAGCCAACAAGACACGTCACGATGCGCAGTCTGCCGCCAACAGAAGCATGAAGATGCTGACGCACTCTTCGCAAGAAAGAAATAGCACGAAACTTGTCAGACATATTTAACTCACTCCTTCATCGATTTGTGATTCGCCCACGAGCCAACGACAAACTCACACCTTGTCAACACCTTTGGATTTCTGGACTTTCACTTCGGGGTCTGGCTTTCGCATTTGCTGCCGCGTCTTAAAAAGTTACGGAATCGTTTTGCAAGAGTCGTTGCGCCGCGCCGAAACCGCAGAGAAAGTGTGTAGTAGCCGTCTGCGGCGCCGGCAAAGTGAGGGGTACCAGGGAATGCCTCGACGCCCTGGCGGTTCCTTGTTTCAGCCGCCGGGACATTTACCTCGTCGATTGGCACGAAATCGGCCTCCGTCGTAAATCCACTCCACCCGGATCGGGTGACTTGCCTTCTCTTGATCACCAGAACCTGGTGGGTCTCGATTGTGATTTCCGTGACTACCTTGCGTCGGCTCAAGGGACTTCCTCAACGACTTCCTCGTTGCCTGGAGGGGAAATCAGTGATAGAGTCCTTCCGGCTTTGGTATTGCACCGCTTGATCCCCTTCCAACACGGTGCAGAATGCATGAAGGCGCAGACAAGAGTCTTCAAAACGCTGCTCAAAACTTCTCAAAGGCTTTTTGATGGTCACTAAGCCTAGCCAGATCAATCACTTGTACGAGTTCGGACCTTTTCGTCTGGATCCTCAAAGAAGGCTCTTAACGCGCGGTGCAGACCCCGTCCCGTTGACTCCAAAGGTGATCGAAACGCTGGTAGTGCTGATTGAGAATCGGGAGCGAGTGGTTTCAAAAGATGATTTGATGAAGATGCTGTGGCCCGACAGCTTCGTCGAAGAGTCCAATCTGAGCCAGAACGTCTTCGTGCTCAGGAGAGCGCTGGGCGACTCTTCCCAAGAGAAGCGATATATCGTCAATTTGCCTGGGCGGGGCTATCAGTTCTCCGAAGCTGTTCGCGAGGTCGAGGACGCGCCACTCGGGACAACGCAAGAACAAGAAGTGGAAGAGACTTTTCGAATAGAGAGCCGCTCTCGGGCGCGGGTCGTGGTCGAACACGTTGTTCCACGGAAAGTCAGAATTGGAACACGAGCGGGAGCCGCGCTAGTGATTGCAGTCCTAATGGGGGTCGGGGCTCTTGTCTATCGATCTCGGGTTGGGCGGAGCGCGGAGCGAACTGGACCCGTGGTGGGTCTTCCCGTGGTGAAGATGCGACCTACGGTCGCGGTGCTTGGTTTTCGCAATCTTAGCGGACGCGAGGATACGAAGTGGCTTTCCGTGGCGTTGGCGGAAATGCTGAATACTGAACTGGCGGCGGGAGAACACCTGCGCATTGTTCCTGGTGAGCAAATCGCTCGTGCCAGCCGCGATGTGCCGTGGGGCGAAGCTGACACCCTGGCCAAAGACTCTCTGTTGCGCTTGCGATCGAACCTGGGAACCGATTATGTGGCACTAGGTTCCTACACGATTTTGCAAGACGGAAATAAGAGGCGGATCCGGCTGGATCTTCGATTGCAAGACGCGGTTGCGGGAGAGACCGTGGCGGAAGATGCGGTCACCGGAAATGAGGCTGAGCTGTTCGATCTGATTTCCGAAGCTGGCACCCGGATGCGGGAGCGCCTGGCGGTTGGCAACGTTTCGAGTGAGCAGGCCGCTCAAGTACGGTCGTCTTTGCCGTCCAATCCTAAGGCAGCGCGGTTCTATGCGGAAGGCCTAGCCAACCTTGAGAATTTTGACGCGCTTGCCGCCCGAGATCTTTTGGAAAAGGCGACCGCTGCCGATCCGAAGCACGCACTCTCGCACTCGGAGCTCGCCGAAGCGTGGGCAGGGCTGGGCTACGACACCAAGGCGCGGGCGGAAGCGGCGATAGCGCTTGGCCTTTCTCACAACCTGTCGCGCGAGGAGCAGCTTTCCATCGAAGGCCGCTGTCGAGAATTGTCCAACGACCTTCCCGCGGCAATCGAGATCTACCGCACTCTGAGAACCTTCTTTCCGGACGATCTGAGCTATGCCCTTCGATTGGCCAGCGCACAATCGCGCTCCGGACAGGGAAAAGATGCGCTGCAAACCGTGGCTGTCATGCGCAGTCTTCCTGAACCTGCCAACCAAGATGCACGCATCGACATAGCCGAAGCTTCGGCGGCCGAGGCTTTGAGCGACTTTCGACGCAGCCAACAGGCCGCCGCCGCGGCCGCTGCGCGAGCCGATGCCCAAGGGAGCCATTTATTATTGGCCGCAGCTAAATCCAGAGAGGCTTGGGCTTCGGCACGTCTGGGGGATCCAGACCGGGCGTTCGCAGCTTACTCGAAAGCTCGCGAGCTCTGGATGGCTGGCGGCAATCGGCGGGGTGCCGCCGCCGCTTTGGGCGGAATCGCCAATCTGCTGGGGGACAAGGGTGACTTCGTCGGCGCGCGCAAGGCGTTCGACCAAGCCCTTCAAGAGTTCCGGAAAATCGGGGATATGGGGAATTTGGCCTCCTGTTCCCATAATTTCGGAGTGCTTCTGACCAATCAAGGAGATTTACTGCAGGCCAGGACGCACCTTGAAGAAGCGCTATCGATTCAGCGCGAGATGAAGAATGAACGGGGAGTAGCCAGCGACCTCGACGACATTGGAAACGTCATGCTCAGTATGGGAGATCCGGCAGGCGCTCTCCGCGTGAAGGAGCAGGCTCTCGAAATATTTCGTCGCATCGGCAACAAGTTTGGCGAGCGGGTGACAACATTGAATATTGGAGAGGTTCTCTTTGCACAAGGCCGACTCACCGACGCTCGCGCAAAGTATGAAGAGGCCATGGCCGGGGCCCAGCAGCTTGGCGATAAACGCGGCATTGGATACTGCCTGGTGGATATAGCCCGAGTTCTGACTGCGCAAGACCGGCTGGGTGATGCGCGAACTGCTGCGGAAGACTCGATCGAGATACGGAAAGAGATCCATGGAGAGGTCCAAATAGCGGAGAGCCGCATCCAGCTGGCCGAGACCCTCTTGGAGCAAGACAAACCCACCGAAGCAGAATCCCTGGCTCGTTCTGCCGCCGATGTTCTTGATAAGCAGAACGCTCTCGGTGACGATGCCCTTTCTTACGCTGTGTTATCTCGAGCGCTTCTGGCTGAGGGCAAGACTCAGGAAGCACGAGCGTCGGCTAACCGAGCGCTCAAGATGGCGCAGGCGAGTGGGGACGTATGGATGCGTTTTGAGTCTGCGCTAGCAGTCGCCCGCGCAGATGAAGCCACCGGAAGGCTGTCCGATGCACGCAATGAACTGACCCCGATCTTGGCTGAGACAGTTAGGTTCCGATCCGCGGGCTATGGGTTGGAGGCTCGTCTGCTCCAAGGAGAGATAGCCTTCAAGTTGGGCCAGTTCTCTGCCGCTCGCGCCGAATTGACTGCGGTCAAGTCCGAAGCCAGTTCTAAGAGCTTTCGATTGATTGCCCGCAAAGCGGCAGCAGATCTCGCGGATCTGTCAAGGTAAAGGCCCCCTTTCGCGCCCCCGCGCCGCGATCAGTCTGCCGACAAAGCCGAGACTGACCACAAACTCGCCGTTGCCAGACAGTTCCTCGGAGGCCGCGGGAGGCTGCAGGGTAGGCTTTTCATTAGCTTGACAACCTTTCCTTCCTTGCTGATAATTTCTGCGCTCTTCCCCTTCTAAGCGCAGGCTAACCTCTGCGTAGGTGGCTCCTGCTTTTAGTTCTTGCTTTCGAAGCTCCGGCAACAGGCAAAGCGAGTAATGGAGATTCTTCTCCGACGGCTTGCTTTTGCTGCGCCTGCTTTTCGGTTCTAAGCCAGCTAGACGGCAGCCAACGCCAGCGCGGGGGAGTTCGTCCAATGGGGAATTTGTCGGATAGAAGGATTCAGGAGGAACTATGCATCGCAGGGGTTCACGCTCATTTCACAGTTTCGTTTTGCTGTGCCTTGCTCTTTGCCTAGTGCTTGTAGCGCAGGCTAAGGACGGGCGCGACTTCGCCGGCTTCTACGCCTTTACCAACGTCACTCAAGCCGAAGACAACGTGGCCCAGCCAGATCGAGGCGCCACCGTCGGAGTCACACTTACGGTGCAGATTTTCAATTACAGCGACCTGGGTGATATCAAGGCGCCGGTGCTGGCCCTGCTGGAATCCGGGCCTTCGCATGCCCTGCTGGGCGAATTTGGCACGGTGAAGGTTTTGCCTGCCCGGCATGACGTGATTGTCAGCGGGCATTTCACGGTGCCGAAGGAAGCGTTTGAGAGTTGGAGCAGGCGCGGCGGCAGCCCGAAAGTCGTGGTGATTTATCGCGATGCGGCCGGGAGAACTTTGCGGCAGAACGTACAGTTGTTGCGGCGTCCCGTGCTGCCTCCGACTACGGCCGAGTGAGTCCCGTAAGCGCAGCGCCAGGCGAGACTGCCGGCTGCTCCGGGCCGGTCTGCTGCGGGCAAAGATAGGCAAGATTCCCGTCTCGATAAGCCGGGAGCCGGTAGAAAGACTGGCTACAAAATGACTGGCTACAAAAAAGAGATTTCCCAGGAGATGCGATCGTGCGCGACCTTCGGATGTTGCTGATGAGTGTGGCGGCGCTGGTGGTGCTGGCGTTGGGTGCGGCGGCGCAGCAGGATCAAATCAACACAGTAGTGGGTGGTGGCCCCAACGACATGCCCGCCCTCGACGCCGACCTGTACCGGATGTACCAGGTGGCCCTGGACAACTCTGGAAACTTCTATATTGCCTCCTACTACCAGAACCGAGTTTTCAAGGTGACCCCCGCGGGTTTCCTGAGCGTGGTGGCAGGCAATGGCTTGGCGGGCTATAGCGGCGACGGCGTGACCGGCGGCGCGGCTCAGGCCATGTTGAACTCCCCGGAGGGTGTCACCGTAGATGGCAACGGCAGTGTGTACATCGCGGATACGGACAATTGTGCGCTCCGAAAAGTAGACGCCACAAACACAATTACGACTGTCGCAGGAGTTCCAGGCACCTGCGGGTACGACGGCGACGGCGCCCCGGCGACATCATTCAACTTGTCCAACCCCTACCAGTTGGCGGTGGACTCCTCGAATAACGTCTTCATCGCCGATTACAACGATTCGCTCATTCGAAAGCTCACGGTCTCGACCAACACCATCAGCACCGTGGCCGGCAGCTACGGCGCCACCTACGCCTATTGTGCGAATGGCACGGTCGCTACCTCCTGCGGCTTTTCCGAGACGCCATCGGTGGCGGTGGACTCCGCAGACGACATCTTCCTGACAGATAACCAAGCCTGCGTGGTCTACAAAGTAACCAACTCGACGGGCAAGATTTCCACCATCGCAGGCGACAACGCCCTCGGCTGCGGATACAACGGGGATGGCATCACGGCGAC
>Ga0209380_10003309_pt1 | contig 10044 bp, 7 predicted proteins | sample HubBroMetageWFT6_FD_188347 | JGI IMG/M metagenome (GOLD analysis project Ga0209380, IMG submission 188347) | Warmed and freeze-thawed soil microbial communities from the Hubbard Brook experimental Forest, New Hampshire - Hubbard Brook CCASE Soil... | ecosystem: Environmental > Terrestrial > Soil...
TGGAGGCCGGTGAAGATTAGACATCCGTCAGAGATGAAAGCTCACGCGACGCAGGGACGTGGCGACTCCTGTCTGATAGCCGTGCGGTTGCGGAGGTTGCTGGTTCGCCGCGAGTGCCTTTGCGGTTGCGGCGCTTCTGTGGCGGAAAACTGGATTCCAGTTTCTGGCGCAGCGCGAGGCGCCCGCGAAACCTGCGGGATTTCAATGCATTCTTGCTGATCCCCAACCGAACAGCCGCAGCGATTGCCGACCGTTCCTCTAAATCGCAAAGTTGGACAGCATCGCGCATCGCCGGCTTCAAATGATTCATCGCAGACACCAGGAGCCCGCTTACTTCTCTCTGCGAGAAGCTAGCTTCAGGATCGGGCCGCCAATCTGTAAATTCCAGTGTCGTGGTTTCGAAGGTCTCTCCAGCGGAGAGGTCGGTGAGCGACACCTCCCGGGATCGACGCGCTTTACGGTACCACATGCGAGCTTCGTTCATGGCAATGCTTACCAGCCAGGTAGAAAACGAACACCTGCCGGCGAATCTGGAGAGATTGGCGAACGCTTTCATGAAGGCCTCCTGGCTCACATCTTCTGCGTCCATGAGGTTCCCGGTCACCCGACGAGTGACCGCCAGAACGAGGCGCTTGTTCCGCATCACCAGCGCTTCGCAGGCTGACGTGTCGCCGCTTCTCGCTGCCGAGACCAGCCGGTCCTGCTCTGTTTCCGGCCGTAGGATTTGCGTTACGGCTTGCTCGTTTGCCGAAACATTTTGAGTCATCGGGTATTCTCCTGGCGAGGGGATATCGGGGAGGATCGTGGACCGAGGCGAGCCTGGTTCGAGCCCAAAACCTTCAACCCGCGCGGCGCAATTCGGCGTTGCTGACGGCCGGAAACTCAACCGTTCTCAGAGATGAAGACTGCGGTCTGCGCACCAGGGGATCGCGCAGGCTGAAACGATGCAGCACTTCGTTGGTGGTGTCAGCGATACGAGTATTGGGCCGGTGAAACATGCGAATCGCTTTCGCAGCGAGGTGGGTTAACTGGTAGCGATTTGAAACGTGCTTCAATGCACCCGTGACAAGCTCAGAACGCATCTCCATTCCTCCAGAACCGTTTGCTTCTGCCATCTGCAATGCAATTACCAGACCATTTGGCGTTGCAGTTCTGCGCCGGGAAGGGTCGGATCTATTGGGGATCTGTCATTCGGTTCATTGGGAATGGAGGCTCCCCTGCCCGCAGGCTCAGGCCTGATCAGGCTGACATTGACCGAAACTGTCAGCCGGGCGTCAGCAGGATGACAGGTGAGGTGTCTGCGATTCGTCACTGGCAGCTCCGGCTATACGGAGATCCTTGAGACACCAGAGTATGCGCCCGGTGGACGCGTGATCTATCCTGCTGTTGGTCCACGCATCTTTCCCTGATTATGAATCCGATCGTAGTTTGCGTGCCCGCATGCACTGCTCATCGGGGTGTCTGAATGGAGTTGACCGAAGCTTCGACCGTTTTCGTAGTCGATGATGATGCAGGAATCCGCGAGGCGATCGAGGCGTTGCTGACGACCGTGGGCCTGCGCTCCCGCGGTTTCGAGACCCCCGAGGCATTCCTCCGTTCCGCACCGCCGGAAGTTCAGGGTTGCCTGATTCTCGACGTAAGTCTTCCCGGAATCAACGGCCTCGAGTTGCAGCGTCAGCTTAGAACTGCCGGATACCGCATACCCATCATTTTTCTCACCGCCTACGGCGACATTCCCATGACGGTAGCGGCGATGAAATCAGGGGCGGTGGAATTCTTCACAAAACCATTCGATGACCAGATGCTGATCGATGCAATTCAGCGGGCACTGGCTCGCGACCGGTCTCTGCACGAGCAGTCTGCCGAGCTTGCCGAGCTGAGAAAGCGTCATAGTCAGTTGACCACGCGCGAACATGAAGTAATGAAGCTTGTTGTTTCAGGCCTGCGCAACAAGGAGATTGCGTCGGAGCTTGGCATTCAGGAAATCACCACCAAGGTTCACCGTGGGCAGGTGATGCGTAAGATGCAGGCCGAATCCCTCGCCGACCTGGTCAGAATGGCGGAAAAGCTTCGGCTGTTTCGGCCGGCAAGACCCCGACCGTGAGCGGCCTTCGATCGCGTTTGTTTCCACCGGGCTGGTCCGGAATAACTTCAGCTGTATGTGCGAGCTCAGGATGCGCTGATGAATAACCCGCCGCTGCCCATGCCGGCCCGTTATACCAAAGCATAATTGCGGGGTTGCGCGCTTTGGGTTACGTTCGCGAGTATGGCGGGTCAGGATATGCAGACGCAGGTTGCAATTGTAGATGACGATGAGTCGGTAAGGTGCGCACTGCAGGGACTGCTTCAGGAAGCCGGCTTGCACACATGCGTTTTTGAGCATGCCGAGGATTTTCTCCATTCCGGGAGGCAGCACGAGGTCGGATGCCTTATTGCTGATATCCGCATGCCGGGAATGTCCGGCCTTGAAATGCAATCAAGGCTCAACGCTGAACATCGACGAATCCCCATCATCTTCATTACAGCGCATGGCGATGAGGAGATGCGCCTCCGGGCTTTGCGCGCCGGGGCCGTGGAGTTTCTGGCGAAGCCATTTGACGATCAGGCTCTGCTCGACAGCGTGCGAGTGGCGTTGAACCGCTGAGGGAGTAAGGTTCGGCACGAACGTCTCGAGGAGGTCCTCGGTTGAGTGTTGTGCAGCCAATTCCGTCCTGCGATCAGGATCGCGATCAGCGCAGGTTCGAGCAGATCATCGGCAGCAGTTCCGCTCTCGAATCGGTGCTGGAGCAGGTTCAGCGCGTAGCGCCCACCACTTCGACTGTGCTGATCCTGGGCGAAACGGGTACGGGCAAGGAACTGATCGCCCGCAGCATTCATAACGTCAGTACGCGCTGCGGACGTCCCTTCGTCAAACTTAATTGTGCTGCCCTGCCGTTCGATCTGCTGGAGAGCGAGCTTTTCGGGCATGAGAAGGGCGCCTTTACCGGCGCGATCGCGCAGAAAATGGGGCGTTTCGAGCTGGCCCATACGGGAACCCTGTTTCTCGATGAGATTGGTGACATTCCCCTCGCATCCCAGCCGAAGTTACTGCGCGTTTTGCAGGAACAGGAATTCGAGCGCCTTGGAAGTGGCCGCACGGTGCGCGTCGATGTCCGTGTCGTGGCTGCAACGCATCGTGATCTGGCCGAGATGGTGAAGAGAAAAGAATTCCGGAGCGATTTGTATTACCGGTTGGATGTGTTCCCGATTGCTCTGCCACCGCTGCGCGAGAGACGCGAGGATATCGCTGAACTCGTGAGGCACTTTGTCGACCTGTTTAGCCACAAGATGGGTAAGACGATCCAGCACATCCCGCTGGAAACGATGGCGGCGTTCACATCCTGCGATTGGCCTGGCAACATACGAGAGCTTCAGAACGTCGTGGAGCGGGCAATTATCCTTTCGAATGACGGAACTCTTCCCAATCTGCTCGGCCCAGGAACCACTGCTCCCTCTGCGGTTTGTTCAACACAACCGACACTGAAGGACTTTGAACGAGATCTGATCCTGCACACGTTGCAGGAGGCAGACTGGACCATAGGCGGCGCCAGCGGCGCAGCAGCAAAGCTGGGCGTAAAGCGCACGACCCTGATGGCAAAAATGAAAAAGCTCGGAATCTCCCGGCCGCCGCGGCGCAGCAGCAGGCCGAACGCGCCAAACCACGATCCACGGGCTCCCTCCGGGGCCCTCGGTAATGCGAAGTCATCCGGCATATGGAACCCGCTGGCTTAGCAGATCGAGGGTGCAGCCCAGCTTCGGGCTGCAGGAGTCTCCGGGCATCGAACCCACAGTAAGGATTTGTTCGTGCCTGCGTGAGCTCTCAGATTGTGGCGACCAGCGGAAGTGCGCCTCTCGCCTCCGGTACGAACGCATCCACAGATTGCAAGTGCCCAGGTTCCGCAGGGACGCTCTATCGGAGGCGCAATCAACGCCGCCCCGGGGAGTAGGCTCCTCACGTTTGCTTGTTGTATGCTGTACGAACTCTATGGCATCCCTTCAGGAATACCGCTGCGAAGTCTGCGGAACTGTAACGCACAGTCCGAGTCATTGGTATGTAATCCAGTGCAGCGCAGAGAATCTCACTGTTTTCCGCTGGAACGGAGATACGGCGAATGCCGCGGGAGCACGGCATTGCTGCGGTGAAGCGCACGCTCAGGTGTACATTAGCCGCTGGTTCGACTCCATCTGTTCGCCGCCGAAGCCGGATTTCGTGAGACCCACCAGTTCGTAAGTGCTGGCCCTCCGGTGTCTGGAAACCAGCACGGAGCGGGTCGCGGGGCGCCGTTCAGCGGAACGGCGCCCACACGCGTTGATCCGAAAACGGCGTGATCCCGGTTATCGATGGTCATCCCACCAACTTTCTGCACCAGCCGCCTGCAACGTGACGGACAGAACGAACGAGAAGCTGGTTTGGTCGGTGTTGGTGAGCGTGATACTGCGCAGGATCCTGTGAGGATCGAGTGCATACGTATAGGTGTAGAGGTTGCAGGTTGCCCCATTGAGTGTGCCATCACTGTTAATGCGACTGATGCCGCCCACTGCGATACTTTCATTCGCGTTCCGGCCGAAGTTACACCAGTCGCTAAAGGTCTGGTTAAATGATTCACTCGTGCCGTTGGCATAGTTCACGGTCACGGTTCCGGTGTGGCTGCCCTGAACTCCTGTACCCAGCAGCGTCATGGTGGTGTAGGCTCTCTGCCGGTCAAAGGGCAACCATAGGGTCGCGCCTGGAGCACCAGGAAGAGAGATAACATCCGGGACGCAGTTGGATGTGCAGTCAGCCGTGTTGACGGGGCCGAAGCCGAAGAGAGAGCCCTTGACGATCAGATACGGGAATGTCCCGAAGGAAAGACCGAGTTGCTGGGCCGAATACGCGTCCGCGCATCCGTCGGGCAGCGTGCAGCCGTCTCCTCCGCCGTCCATGCCACCGGTCGCTGAGAAGGTGACTCCGTTATTGAAGATGCCTCCGGTGTTGAACTGGCGCGACAAGTTCACCGGCGCCTGAACGGTCTGCCCGGTGAGGGTCGCTGCCAGGACAACGACGTTAGGATCGTTAGGGAGGGTGAAGCTTTTGACGGCTTTTCGGCTGTCGAGGGTGAAGGTGTAAGCGTAGAGGTTGAAGACGCGGTTGTCTTTGGTGCCGTCGGCAAGATTCCGATACGGCATCACAACCGCGAAGCCTTCGTTGTTGTTGTAGTTGGGAGCGAACCAGTCGCTAAAGCTCTGGGTGAACGTGGAGGTCGTTCCGTCTGCGTAGGTCACCGTGATGGTCTGCGCTGATTGGTTTCCATTAAAGCCCGTGCCCAGCAATTGCAGCGTCGAGAACTGACCGTGGGGCAACGCGATGGTCTGGCTCGCACCGCTTACAGCATCCAGATGATTCGCGGGACCGAAGTTAAACTGCACATCGTTGAGAATGCGATGTGGGGTGAGCAGATTGGTGGAGTAGGCGTCTCCCAGGCCGTCGAGGCCGCTGGTCGTGATGGTCGTGCCATCGGTGTAAATGCCGTAGAGGTTGTATGCGGACGCGAGATCCACCGGCCATCCGATGCCTCCCGTGCCGGTCGCCGCGCTCACGGCAAGGGCGACCGATGAGGCGCTCTGCGTAATGTCGCCGGAGGTTGCGTTGAAGGTAAGCGGCACGGCTGGTCCGGTGGGCGTGGTGCTGCGAGCCGTTAGCGTCAGGGTGCTGGTGCTCTCGGTTTCACGAGGATGAATCGAAGCGGTCACACCGCTGGGCAGGCCCTCGACGGAAGAGAAGCTGACTTTCCCGCTGAAGCCATTCTGCGGCGTCACGGTAAGTGTGGAAGCGGCGGACGAGTCCTGATTGAGGTAAATCGTGCTGGGAGAGGCGGAAAGGGAGAAAGTGGGCAACGCCAGCGTGAGATATGCAGGCTGCGTTTCGACTCCGCCGGCACTTACCCCGGTAACGGCCACCACAAAGGTTCCACCCGAGCCGGAGCCGCTGACGGAGATGGTGAGCGTCGACGTATCGGAGCCGGAAATAGAGGTTGGGCTGAGCGAAGCGGTCACGCCGGAGGGCGCGCCGAGAATGTTCGCGGTGAGATTGACTGTCCCACTGAAACCGTTCCCCGAGCTGAGTTGGATCGTGCTGGTCGCACTGGAGGACCCGGTCGGAATGTTGAGTGTCGACGGGGTAGCGGCAAGCGCGAAGTAGGGTGCGGTAGCCGCGGGCGTCAGGTTATTGATCAGTGTCTGACCGTTGGGGCTGCCCCATCCGGTGACCAGATCGTAGCCAGTAACAGCGTTGTAACCTTCGAAGCCGGAACCTGTGCCACTGGTAAGACAGTTGACGGCAGAAGTGCTCGCAGTGCATGGGGTTGAGTTATATTCACCGCCGCTGGTGATGTCGTGGAAGTTGCTGGCGTAGTTTGAACTCGTGCCGATCGAGTAGAAGTCCGGATTCAGGAAGCCGGCGGACGGAGCATTGCTGTTGGCGGCCTGCTCGTTCACCAGAGCCATGAATCCAGCCCAGCGGGGCGTGGAAAGACTGGTTCCTCCCAGCCCTCCCTGGCAAGTCCCTCCCGCGCACCACCAACTGTTGCAGTCCGCGTCCGCGGACACATCCGGACCATTGCGCAAAGTAGTGGAGCCGGCATTCGACGAATTGATCACGCCCGAAAGCTGCTGATAGCTGGGAATGGCAAAACCGTTGGTGCTATATCCGCCGCCGCTGCCGCCGGGACTGCCGCATGCCATCGTGAGGCCGGGAGCGAAGCCCCAGGAAACCTCAGACGCCCAGGGGCCACCCGCACCATTGGTGGTGAGCTGCGTGCCGCCGACTGAAGTAATGTAGGGATCGTCCGATGGGTAATAGGCCGGGTTGGTTGGGCTCCATGCGCCGCTGTCGTCCGAGGCCACGAACAGGTTCTGCCCCTGGGCCGCGAATTCCATGAAGATCGGCTCATCGGAGGTGGGATCGGCGGGAAGCCAGCCGACGGAAGCGCTGAGGTGTTTTGCGATGTCATCCGTGGCCATCTGGGTGAACGTATCGACGTCGTTCGATGCCTCGTACTCGATGACCGCGTTGACTCCGGGAGCCATGGAGTACGACTGCACGATGTCGGCAATCGGCTCGCCATCGTTGCAAGGACTGGGACAAGAGGTGTCATAGCCATCGATGGAGTCGGTAATGACGACGCTGGGATTGAAAGACTGGCCGATGGAACTGAAGTAGGCTTCGACGTCGCTCAGATTGAAGTTCAGACCAAAGATACCGATGGTTTGGCCGGCGCCGGTCAGCGTTGTCCCGCCATAGTAGGCGGCTCGCATATCGCTGCCAAGGAACTGTCCATCGGGGCCCGATCCGGTCTGCTCGGTACGCACGGCGCCTTTCGGAGCGAAGCGAAGCATCGGACGCGGCGGTGAGTAGTCGTCCAGGCCGGTGATGTGCCAGAGCTGCACGCCGGCAGCGGCGGTTGGCTCGCGATCGACGGCGTAGAAGGTGCGATTTTCCGTCGGGTGCTGATAGACACCCATGGTGACGTGGAAGGCTTTCTCAATACTGGCGACTGAGGCTCTCACATCCACGACCATGTGGTTGGGAGTTGTCCGGGTTACGGTCATGCCGTTCGCCTGCGCGAATCGGACGACCGTATCAACATCCGCCTGCGTGGGTCCGAACTGGTCTGTGAACTCCTGCACCGAGAGATAGTGGAGGTACGAGGGGCTTTTGGGGTTGTGGAGTTCGGTGACCAGCGTATCGAGCGCTGCCTGATTGCGGAGGGGCAACATGATAGCGAGCTTGAGAACGCGATCGGGAGGCAACTGGCCGACCCGCGCGGCACGGCCATTCATCACCACATCCCGGGCATGACGCGTCATCAGTCGCTTCGGCGCCTGAGCGAAGGAAGCCGGAAGCAAAAACGTTGCTGCGAAGGCTGCCACGAACACCAACCGCCGGGGGATGCTGCTTGAGTGGGTCATGGGAATTTTCCTTTGCGTACTTCGTGATGGGTTTCTGAGGCGAGGGGGCTTCTGTTCCGCGCTGGATTCCTGCTCGCGCCGCGTCGAGAGAAGCCAGGTTGCAGAGATCGATCCTGTCCGCGGAAGAGGTGATCGAGCGTGGGTCCCGACTGCCGTACGGCCCCGAGCACAGGCAATAACACCGATCCTGCAGATCTACGGGGCTGGAATCAGTTTTCTTACGACTGCGGTATGGTGCGAGGAGATGCTCTGCTGCGATTCGACCGGGCCAGGGTACCGCGGGATTTCAGCGGATTCACCAGCGTGGAAACGTTACCAAATTTTCACCGCTTTGCGCAAATGCCGAGATGCCGGCAAGGTGAATCGCTCGATTCTCCCACCGCGTATGCCGGGAGTGCCTGAGGAGCAGATACGTTCCGTCGAAGGAGGACGAGACAATTCCGGCTGGCAACGACAATGCCCTGGGCTTCTGCAAAACCGACGCTGCGGACCCTGCGCGTTGCAGGCACACGGCGAGTGCGTCGAAAAGACAGCGGAAGGTGAGCGATGCTCGCCTTCCGCACTTTCAGGATCAGTGTCTGGTTGCCGGGACCGGCGGAGCAACGACAATGCGATCGAGGTCCGGTGCATAACCGGAGGGATTCCCGATGGTGATTGTGTTGCTCCCTGCCTGCAGCTGAACCGGCAACACAACCGGAACCGGATCGCTGAAGGTGCTGCCATTGAGGTCGAGCTCTGTGGACGGGCCGCCGTTCACAGTGAAAAAGTAAGAACGCGGGCCGCTGGTCTGATAGTCAATCTCCAGTTGATAGGTGCCAGTCGCGGGCACCGTTACATTCGAGAAGGTCACTGAATTGCCCGCGCCGCCGCCGATGTTCCCGGCCTTTCCGAGTCCCGACGAGTAGTTACTGAACTCTCCCACGACCGTACCGCTCAATGTGGCAACTTCCGCTTCGTAGGTTGCGGATGCGGGAGGCGGAAAGTCACCGTTTCCACTTATGACAATGCGGTCGAGATCGGGCGGGTAGCTCACCGGACTACCGAACTGGATCGCATTCATCCCTTTTTCCAGATGGACGGGCACGGTGGTGCTGGCGGGCAGAAAGAAACTGCCGCCTCCGCAATTCAGCGTCTGAAACGCGCCGCCATTCACGCTGTAGAGATAGGAGCGCAGGCCCTGGGTCATGGAGTCTACCTCCATCAGGTACTCTCCGGCTCTGGGTACGTAGACGTTGTCAAAGGTCACGTTGTTCCCTGCCCCAAGACCCAGGCCACCCACTTTTTCTCCGCCGGAACAGGCAGGGCAGGCTGCGATCACCGCACTGCCGCCAAGGATCGCGGATTCGGCTTCATAACTGGTGGATGGGGACGGCGCGGGACGACCGATGCCACGAACCTTCAGGAGCTGCGAGCCGTGTGCGTTAAGTACCGCGGAGTAGCCGCCGAGTGATGCGCCGAGATCGCGATGTGCCCAAAGATCGCGCACGTCGACTGCATTGGTGAAGCCAAGCAGGCTCCAGGGAATTTGCGCATTGGTGACCGTTGCATTCATGTTGAAAATGCCTACGTTGTAAGTGCCATCACCAAGATCGCTGACCCATACCTCGACGTCGCCGTCCAGGACCTGCCTGGCGGGCTTGCCTGTCTGGTCCACAGCCAGTACTTCGTCATTGGTGGCTAACTCCTTGCCGAATTGATCGATGGTGGTGAGGTCGCCTCCGAGATAGATGGGAGCGTTGGCGAGCGCCCACAACGACAGAGCAGATTGTTTCTCGTCGTTGCTAAGCCCATCCAGTGCGCCGTCGCCGATGTCCAGCGAGTCCATATCGTTCCAGCCCACAGCGGGACCGGAGGCATTCTCCCAGCCGGGAAGATCGCGGAAGCGCTCGTAAATGCGCGGCCAGTCGGTGAGCGTGCCGCAGCCGCCCTCGCACTCCACGTCCTGGTCAATGCGTCGCGCGTTTGCGTATTGCTGCCAGACGCTCAGGTAGTCCTGATCGAGCGCCCAGGAAATCGTCAGCCAGATCGGACGTCCGGACGCAGCAATGGCCTTCGACC
>Ga0209380_10003311_pt1 | contig 10044 bp, 9 predicted proteins | sample HubBroMetageWFT6_FD_188347 | JGI IMG/M metagenome (GOLD analysis project Ga0209380, IMG submission 188347) | Warmed and freeze-thawed soil microbial communities from the Hubbard Brook experimental Forest, New Hampshire - Hubbard Brook CCASE Soil... | ecosystem: Environmental > Terrestrial > Soil...
CTGCCCGACCATCTCGCCGTGTTCGAACGCGGCATCGCGACCCGGCTGGATTTTTCGTATGCCGGACCGCAAAGCCGCCGGCTCGCCGAACTCGTCGCGTCGAACGCTCTCAAGATCGGCGCAATTCACACCTATCTCGAACTCTACGCCCGCGTGCTGGTGGACCTGACGCCGCAGGTCGCGCTCGTCGTCGCCGACAAGGCGGACCGCGACGGCAACCTCTATACCGGCCCGAACACCGAGGATACGCCCACGATCATCGAAGCTGCAGCATTCCGCGGCGGCATCGTCGTCGCGCAGGTCAATGAGATCGTGGACCGGCTGCCGCGGGTCGACGTGCCCGGCGACTGGGTCGATGTCGTGGTGCCGAGCCCGAAGCCCTATCTGATCGATCCGCTGTTCACGCGCGATCCCGCCAAGATCAGGAACGAGAACGTGCTGATGGCGATGATGGCGATCGCCGCGGTCTACGAACCCTACCAGGTGCGGCGGCTCAATCACGGCATCGGCTATGCGACCGCGGCGATCGAACTGATCCTGCCAACCTACGCCGCCCAGCGCGGACTGAAGGGCAGGATCGCCAGGCATTTCGTGCTGAACCCGCACCCGACCCTGATCCCCGCGATCGAAGCCGGCTTCGTCGACAGCGTCTATTGCTTCGGCTCCGAGTTGGGCATGGAACGCTACGTTTCGAACCACGCCGATGTATTCCCTGTCGGCGCCGACGGCAATCTGCGGTCCAACCGCGCGCTCGCACAGGTCGCCGGACAATATGCCTGCGACCTCTTCATCGGCGGCACGTTGCAGATCGACGCGCAGGGCAACAGCTCGACGGCAACAAAGGGCCGGATCACGGGCTTTGGCGGCGCGCCGAATATGGGCGCTGACCCGCGTGGCCGCCGCCACGACAGTCCCACCTGGCTGCGCGCCGGTCAGGAAGCGGGCGAGAGCCTGCGCGGACGCAAGCTTGTGGTGCAGATGGTGCAGACCCATCAGCCGAATGGCGCACCGAGCTTTGTCGAACGGCTGGACGCGTTCGATCTCGCAGCCTCGGCCGGTTTTGCGCTACCGCCGGTGATGATCTATGGCGACGACGTCACCCATGTCGTCACCGAACGTGGCGTGGCCAACCTTTTGCGCTGCCGGTCGCCGCTGCAGCGCGAAGCCGCATTGCGCGCCGTCGCCGGCGATACTGAGTTCGGCAGGCGACAGTCGCCCGAAATAAGCGACAGCCTGCGCCGCCGCGGCATCGTGGTGTTCCCCTCCGACCTCGGCATCGATGTCAACACAGCAACCCGCGACTGGCTCGCGGCCCAAACCATCGACGACCTCGTGAAGGCGTCAGGCGGACTCTACGTGCCGCCGGCGAAATTCCGCCCGGCCACGGTCACCCACGGTTGAGGATAGGAGGCAACTATGACCCTGAACACGCAAACCTCAAGTGGCCTGTCCAGCTCGAAGCCCGCGCCGGTCGATCGCGTGAAACAGCTCGCAGCGACACTGCTGTCGGAACGCGGCGAGGCGTCCGGCGCGCAGGTCGCGCGCGAACTGCACCACGTGCTGCACGCCCTCGATGCGGACGACCGGCACAGCTTCCAGCGTTATCTTGCGACGGAGTTTCAGCCCGACAAAGCGGCACTGCGCACAGCAGCGGAGCGTTATCTCGCCGACACCACGGCGGAAACCGCGGCCGCGCTCGCGCAGGCCGCCGATCCGCCCCGGCAGGAGCTGCTGCGGCGCATGAACGTGGCGCCCGGCGGCACCGGCGCGCTGATCGCGATGCGCAGCGAACTCACCGCGCATCTGCACGACGAGCCGGAGTTGAAGCTGCTCGATGCCGACCTCAGGCATCTGTTCGCCTCCTGGTTCAACTGCGGCTTTCTCGAGCTGCGGCGGATCGACTGGCAGTCCCCGGCGGCGGTGCTGGAGAAGCTGATCGCCTACGAGGCGGTGCATGAGATCAAGGGCTGGGACGATCTGCGGCGGCGCCTTGCGCCCGACCGCCGCTGCTTCGCATTCTTCCATCCCGCGCTTCCCGGCGAGCCGCTGATCTTCGTCGAAGTCGCGCTGGTACGGGGGCTGGCCACAGCCATGCCGCCGCTGCTCGCACGGGAGACGGATGAAGAGGCCGCACGGGCGCAAGCTGACACTGCGATTTTCTATTCGATCTCCAACTGCCAGGACGGCCTGCGCGGCATATCGTTCGGCAATTTCCTGATCAAGCAGGTGGTCGAAGAGCTGCAGGCGGAGTTTCCGCAACTAAAGCGCTTCTCCACCCTGTCGCCGGTGCCGGGCTTCCGGCGCTGGCTCATGCAGCGGCTTGCCGAAGGAAGCGATCCCGACACCGTGTTGTTGCCCAAACTCGAGCGCGATGGCTGGTGGCATGACTTAGCGCAGAGCGAGAAGCTGCGCCCCGCCCTGATGCGGCTGTGCGCGCTGTATTTGACGCGGCAGCCGTCACCCGGAAGCCGCGTCGACCCGGTAGCGCGCTTTCACCTCGGCAACGGCGCGCGGCTCGAACGGATCAATTGGCTCGGCAACGTCGCGCGCCGTGCGATCCAGGAATCCTTCGGCATCATGGTCAACTATCTCTACGACCATGACAGCATCGAGGACAACCACGAGGCCTTCGTGCGTGACGGGACCATCGTGCGTTCGCCCGATGTCGACGCACTGCTCGAAACTTCAGCCCATGCGCGGCGCTCGCACCCGGGCGACAGAAAGACGGTGAACGGCGACACGACATCGAAATCTCAGGCGTCCGGCAACGCTCTGCGCCACCCACGCCATGGAACCAGACCTTCCCACCTATCCTTGAAGGAAGAGATATCATGATGATGAACAGACGCGCTTTTTCCGCCGCCCTCGTGACCGGTGCTGCAGCTTCGCTGATCTCCACATGTGGCATGGCCGCAAATTTAACTCCAGCGAATGCGCGCAACGTCGTGCTTGTGCACGGACTGTTCGCCGACGGGTCATCCTGGTCCGAGGTGATTGCACGATTGCAGGCAGCGGGGCTCAATGCCACGGCCGTGCAAAACCCTCTCACAACGCTGCCCGACGCGGTGGCTTCGGCCCAGCGGGTGCTGGCGCGGCAGGATGGCCCGACGGTGCTGGTGGGTCATTCCTTCTCCGGGATGATCGTCACGGAGGCCGGTGTGCATCCGAACGTCTCCGCGCTCGTCTATGTGGCAGCGCGGGCGCCGGATGCGGGCGAGGATTACACGGCGTTGGCCAAGACATTTCCGACGCCACCCGCATCCGCCGGGATTGTCTTCGACGGCGATGAAGGACGTCTCAGCGAGGCGGCGTTCCTGCGCGATTTCGCGGGCGACCTGCCGGAAGCGAAGGCGAAGGTCCTCTATGCGGTCCAGGAGCCGTTCCAAAAGGCTCTACTCACGGGCAAGACCACGCATGCGGCCTGGCGGTCGAAGCCGAGTTTCTATGCCGTTTCCACGGAAGACCGGACGATCAATCCCGATCTCGAACGCTTTATGGCCAAGCGGATGGGCGCCAAGACCATCGAGGTGAAGGCAAGCCATCTCTCGTTGATCTCTCATCCCGACGAGATTTCCCAGCTCATCTTGGAAGCCGCGGGACAGCGCAGCTAGCGAGGCCTCAGGTTCTGGGGCGGCGCGGAAATCGCCGCCCCGGCGTCGATGCATTCACATCAAACGAGGACGAAAAGTCATGAAACGTTTCGGATCTGCCGCATGGAGCGGAAACCTGCGCGATGGCAAGGGCACGGTTTCGACCGAGAGCCATGCGTTGGACAGCTATCCCTATACTTTCTTCAGCCGCTACGGCGAAAAGCCTGGCACAAATCCCGAGGAGCTGCTCGGCGCAGCCCACGCTGCGTGTTTTGCTATGTCGTTTGTTCGAATGCTCGGAATGGCAAATCTCTTACCGGAACAATTGGAGAGCAAGTCCGCAGTCGTCATCGATAAGGACGGCGACGGCTTCGCCATTACTTCAGTGCACCTTTCCATCGTTGCGAAGATCCCCGGTATCGACGAAGCCACATTCCAATCCATCGCAATGAAAGCAAAAACAGGATGCCCAGTTTCAAATCTCATGAACACGAACATCAGCTTTGAAGCCAGACTCGTTTCCTGAGGTGCTTTATTCATTGAACGTTTGCTGAGATCCGGTGGCTTTGCGCCAAGGCTCCGCCGCCGGACGATGCATGGACGGAGACGGCGCTTGCAAGCGGAACTTCCGAGCCAGTTGTCCGCGGCGGCGGTGTAACTCCCGAGTATAGACGGCGGTGTTGCAGGGTGGCGCCGAGGCTCCGCCCCAGGGGTCGCGTTTCATCGGCTTTCAACGGCGCCATCCGCCGAGATGCTCAAAGAAGGCTATGGTAGAAAGGAACTGGAAATGCGTATCTTGAACATTGTCACCTCACCAAGAGGAGAGCGATCCGCATCCATTGCTATCGTGGATTCATTTCTTTTCGAGTATAAAAAGAAGACCAAAGGACTTGTGGTCGACACATTGGACGTTTGGACCGAGTCGCTTCCGGAATTTGGTGCAGAAGCGATAGGCGCTAAATACAAAGGTGTCTCCGGAGAGGCGATGACCCCATCGGAGAGAGCTACATGGGAAAAGATTAGAGAACTGGCGTCACGCTTTGAAAAGGCGGATCGCATCGTTCTTGGTATTCCGATGTGGAACTTTTCCTTTCCTTATAAGCTAAAGCAACTCATCGATCTTGCCTGTCAGAGGAATATGCTTTTCACGTTTGACGGGAAAGAATATGGACCAGCGTTGAACATCGATAAGGCATTCGTCGTGTATGTACGGGGGCAAAGCGAGGAAGCCGGCTTTCAGACAGTCTCTCCGCCTGGCTTTGAATATGTGACCAAGTACATAGAATTCTGGCTCCACTTTATCGGCGTGCACAGTATCACGACAATGACCGTTGAGCACACGTGGGATGGGCGAGCACTTGACATGATCGACGAGGGGAAGAAGCAAGCAGCAGGGCTGGCAAAACAGTTTTGAAATTCATGCTGGAATTCAATATCGGCGGGCGCCAGACACGGGCAGTATCAATACACCTTGCAGGACGCCAATCTCGACGAGCTGAACCAATGGTCGTCGAAGATCTTCGACAAGCTGAAGACATTGCCAGAGCTGCGTGACGTCGCAACCGACCAGCAGACCGGCGGCGCGACCTTGACCCTGACCATCGACCGCGACCGGGCAGCCCGCTTTGGGATCCAGCCGCAGCTGATCGATGTTGGGCTCAGAAGGGTCGCAGAGATTGCCGGCGCTACAGTCGCGCGGGCAATCCTGCTCGACATCGGGTACGATCCGGATCCACCCTTTGATGCTGGTCATCCCGATCGAGCACCCGAAGATGTCAAAGCGCTTCTGTCCAGCCGCTGCGAGAAGGCCAGCACGGCTTTTCGTGCTGGTATCGAGCAATCAAGCGTACTGTAAGCCGGCTCCGCGGTGGTCGCCAAGGCGGCTTTAATGCTCTTTGAACCAAAGCGAACCACCTTGGGCGAATGTCGGCCATCGCCTCATTTTATGTCGTTCCGGCTGAACGCCTGACCGATGTTGTTACCGCGGCGACACCGGTTCCAGGCGGCTGGTTTCGCCCCGCGCGCGATACGTTCTGGGACGTCCTGCGCGGTTCGAGCCGCGAGCTAGAGATATTTGCCTGGTCCGGCTGGGTGTTCAACACCCTCGATCTGTATCTCGAAAGCCGGCTCGGCTTCATGTACGCCAATTTCGGCGATGCTCACACCAGCCAGCAATTGTCGCAGGCGCGCGGCTCGGATTGGCTCGTATTGCCGGCAGCCTCGGCCGTCGAATTGCTAGCGGCGCTCGATGGTGCCGAATGTCCAGCCGACGATGTGACCGCCTTTGTCGCCAGCGAGTACGGCCCTGACGGCACCGAGGAAGAAGCGGCGGCGGTGCCTGCGGCGCTGACCACCCTGAAAGCGTGGCTTGCCGAAGTATCGCCCGGATCGATCGGGCTTCTTTCCGTCGGCTAGAGCTAGAAACAGCTTCAGCCCGGTCTCAACTTGCGACCGCCTCACGCCAGATCGAACCACCGTTTACTTGCAGGGCTGACCCGGGTGACGCGTCGCCTTTCAGGAGTGCTCAAAGCGCACTCGGACGACGCCTTGATCACGTAACGATTGAGGCTCCGGTCGGATCAGCATGTTGCGCGGAAGTCTGCTACAGCGGTGCGGAGCTTACCAACCCAACTTCGCCGATTCGACCTGCCGTTCCGCATTTTTGCAGCCTTACCTTTGCATCGCCCGTTATCCGCACCGGGCTGCTTTGGCATCGTCGGTTCGATGATCAACCCGCTCATCCGTGGCTGCGCAAGCTTGTCCAACAGACGGCCGAGACCCAATAAGCTTCATCCGTTTAGGCCGCGGTCAATGAGCAGGTTTTCGTAAGACTCGGCTCAAGCCGATTGATTGACCGTATGCGAGTGATGGCGATGAGAAGAGACCAAGGCATAAAGAGGGATTTGGTATTGGGCCAGCGCGGAAGTGAATTCATCCATAGTGCTGCAAGCTACCATATGGTCGCCGTACCCTCTCGTGCGAGACCTGATTTCGGCTTTGCGCGCGTAATGAGCGTCTTCAATTCGACTGTAGGCGTAGCCGCGGCTCAGCCCCTCTTCGGGCGTCCAGGAGTCGAAGGCATAGCCCCCGTCCCTCGTCAAAATTGGTCCAACGATGGTATGCATGGCAGGCTCCGAAGCAGGTCCGTAGACCAAAGGAGTAAGACTACGCAGACAAGGCCAAACGCTCGGGATGTCGAGCGCCGGCACTAGCTGACGAAACTTGCCGTCGCAGCGCGCTCAATGGGATGCCCCAGCGGCACGGGGTTTGCGGCGTCAGCCGCTTGTGACGCATCATCCACGTCAGACCCGTTTCGGTGTCCGCATTCGGTACATATTCGCACCCAACCCAGCCGCGGTGCCCGATGCGATCAATTAGAGCGAGGAGGCCGTCATAGTCGATTTCACCGCCGATCGGCTCGCCACGCCCCGGGTAGCCGGCGATTTGGATATGGCCTATACGAGCAAGATTACGGGCGATGGTGGAGGCAATCGGCTCGCCCATCGCATACATATGGCAGACGTCGTACAGCAGCGACACATTGCGGTCCCCGACTGCGTTGAGCAATGAGATCGCGTCCGCCGTGCTGTGCAGATAACTGCCGGGATGCGTCCGCGTATCGACCGGCTCGACCAGGATAGTGGCCCCAATGGACTGCGCCTGCCGTGCCGCAAATCGCAAATTCTCCACCAGCGTCTGGCGAATCGTGTCATCGCTGGCGCCGTGGGGCCTGGTGCCGGCAAGGCAGTTGAGGAACCGGCAGTCCACGGCTGCGGCGTAGTCGATCGCCTCTTGGACGCCTTCGCGGAACTGCGCCATTAAGTCGGGGTGGCACGCGATGCCGTGCCCGCCCTCTTCCGACCTTCCGGCCGGCAGGTTGAACGCGACCAAGGTAAGGCGGCGCTCATGCAGCCGCTCGGCTACCTCTTCCTTCGGGTGAGCACAGGGGAAGGCGAGCTCCACTGCGCCAAAGCCGCAGCGGGCAGCCGCCTCGAAGCGCTCGAGAAATGGCAGATCGGCGAACATCGTCGACAGATTGGCCGCAAAGTCGGGCATCGTGACCTCCCAGGTTCCTGTCGTTGGCGGTAGCGTCGTTCTCGTCAGTGAAGGCCGGCGAGCTTGGCGCGCTGGCGCACGAGGGCGAGCACGGTATCGATCGTCGGAGTGGGCACCCCGACTCGAACCCCGAGTTCTTGAACCGACGTGCACAACGCGTCGATCTCCATGGCGCGACCGCGCTCGAGGTCCTGGAGCATCGAGGTCTTATGCGCGCCGACGCGGGCCGCGCCGTCGATACGCCGCTCGATATCGACGCGGAAATTCACGCCGAGAAGTTCAGCGATCGCCTTTGCTTCGAGCATCATCGCGCGCGCGACTGCGCGGGTCCCGGGATCGCCGCAGATGACGTCCAGGGTGCCGCAGGTCAGCGCGCTGATCGGGTTGAAGCAGAGATTGCCCCACAGTTTCAGCCAGATCTCGTCGCGGATCCGCTCGCGGATCGGGGCATCGAACCCGGCCGCCGACAGGATCTCGGCAATCTTCTGAACACGCGGGCTGACCGTGCCATCAGGCTCTCCGATCGGCAGCTTGTTGCCGTAGACGTGCTGGATCACGCCCGGCTCGACCACCTCGGTCGCGGGATAGACGACGCAACCGATCGCGCGGTCGGGACCCAGCGTCCGCCACTGGACGCCATCGGGATCGACGCTCTCCACGATGCTGTCCTCCCACTCTCCACCGTGTGCGTAGAAATACCAGTAGGGGATCCCATTGACCGCGGTGAGGAGGGCAGTGTCATTGCCGATGAGCGGACGCATCGCCGGGACTATGGCGGGAACCGAATGCGCCTTGACCGCGATGACGACGAGATCTTGCGGACCGAGTTCGGCAGGGTCATTGGTGCAATGCGGATGGGCGACATATTCTTTGTGATCGATCAGCAGCTTTAAACCATTCCGCTGCATCGCCTCGAGATGGGCGCCCCGCGCGACGAGGCTGACCTCGGCCCCGGCGCGCGAGAGGAGCACCCCCATATAGCCGCCGATTGCGCCCGCCCCGTAGATACAGATCCGCATCTCGTGTAGCTCCCTCAGACAGAAACCGCCGGCTGGCAGGTGCGAAGCAGGCCGATGAGCGGCCAACCGATATCTTGTATTTAATATCTGATATATCATATGTCAAGCGCTTTCTTGCCTAGCGCCGCCCGCCCGCTCTCGGCCCTGGATTTAAGCGTGACCTAGTGCACAGATTCATTCAGTTGATGCAGCTCGACGTCCCCTCCGCGCTTTCCCGGCGAAGTTGGCACATGAAAAAGGCTCCAAAGTTCCCTTCTTATAGTATCTTCGGATTGACAAGGCCGTATTATTATGGTATTAGCAACAACAAATTAAGTATAGTTGAACGAGCCATCGAGCTATTTCTCGCGGGCTTTCGCAATGCTCCAGGCGTAACAAAGAGCGGAAAACTGCGAAAGAACAGCGAGCTCTCTCGCTGTTCTCGGCTCCGAAAACCGTCGACGGACCAGGATTTCTGCCGAGGGCAAGACATCGGTGGCTGATAATTTGCGACGAACAGCAAAAACAGCAAAATTGCCACGTCACACAACACCACCTGCGGGCGGTGCATCTTATGAATGCGTCTTTTAGACTAGCCTAGTCGCGCGATACGCAATGCGTTTGTGGCGCCTGGGGTGCCGAATGGGATGCCTGCGGTAATCACGACGGTTTCTGCGGTCTTGGCCAGCCCGTCGTGCTGGGCGACGGTTACGGCCCGTTCGACCATCTCGGAGACGCTCGAGACGTCACGCGTGTGGACGCAGTGCGCGCCCCAAAGCAGCGAGAGCCGCCGCGCTGTGTTTAGGTTCGACGTCAAGACGAGGATGGGAACCTCGGGCCGCTCCCGGGCGGCGCGCAGCGCGGTCGCGCCGGACGTCGTATAGGAGACGATCGCCGCCGCGCCGATGGTCTGCGCCACCTGTCGCGCCGCCTTGCTGATCGCGTCGGGCGGCGTGCGCTCAGGCGCCAGCTGGCCTGCCTCCGTCAGCGCTCGGTAGAGCGGATCCCGCTCAACCCGGCAGATGATCCGGTTCATCATCTCGACCGCCTCGACCGGGTATGCGCCGGAAGCGCTCTCGGCGGAGAGCATGACGGCGTCGGCACCTTCGTAGATCGCGGTGGCGACGTCCGACGCCTCGGCCCGGGTGGGCGTCGCTGACGCGGTCATCGACTCCAGCATCTGAGTCGCCACAACGACCGGCTTGCCGGCCATGCGACAGGCCTGGATAATTTGTTTCTGGATGGGCGGCACGTCTTCGGGCGGCATCTCGACACCGAGATCGCCGCGGGCGACCATCACCGCGTCGGCCAATTCGGTGATGCCTTCGAGGCTTTCGATCGCGAGCGGCTTCTCCAGCTTGACGAGGATCCCGGCGCGCCCGGCGATGAGCTCGCGCCCC
>Ga0209380_10003314_pt1 | contig 10032 bp, 9 predicted proteins | sample HubBroMetageWFT6_FD_188347 | JGI IMG/M metagenome (GOLD analysis project Ga0209380, IMG submission 188347) | Warmed and freeze-thawed soil microbial communities from the Hubbard Brook experimental Forest, New Hampshire - Hubbard Brook CCASE Soil... | ecosystem: Environmental > Terrestrial > Soil...
CCACACCTACCAGGTGCGCGATTTCGCGCCCAAGCGGGCCGCCTCGCTCGGCAAAGGCATGATCGGCGACTGCGTCGGCTACCGCCATGAAAACGGGAAGCTGATTTTTGTGCGCCAGATGTTTCAGGGCAAGACGGCGGCAGACGTGGTGTTCGAAGGCGCTGCGCCATGGTTTGCCACGTTCCAGGCGGGCGCGTTTCGCGCGGATCTGGTGGCGCAGGGTGCGTCGAAGGCGACCGTCACGCCAATTTCCGTGGATCTTAAATCGGAACAGATTCGAACGAAACCGCTCGAATTATTTCGCGAAGCAAAACAGGCCGTGGACCTTACGCAGGCGCCCATCCTGGTGGCCGTCGGGCGTGGCATCAAAGCTCCCGAAAATATTCCTCTGGCCGAAAAGCTCGCGAAACTCCTCGGGGGGGAACTGGCCGCGTCGCGTCCCATCTGCGATGAGGGCTGGCTGCCCATGGACCGCCAAATCGGCAGCTCGGGCCAGACCGTCGCGCCCAAGTTGTATCTTGCCATCGGAATCAGCGGAGCCATTCAGCATGTGGTGGGAATGAAGGGTTCGCGTACAATCGTAGCGATCAACAAGGACCAGAACGCGCCGATTTTCGAAGTCGCCGATTACGGGATCGTCGGAGATCTGTTCGAAATTGTCCCCGCTCTCAACGAAGCGCTCGAAAAGAAATAGCCGCCAATGAGTTGTCGGGACGTAGCTACTGGAGCCACACCGTGAAAAACAAAGTGAGTTGGTGGTTCTTGCTGATGGCACTTGTTGCTACGTCCTTTCTAGTCTTTGTCACCTTTCGGTTTTCACGTGAAGAATTGATGGTCGACCGATGCCTATCTGCTTATCACGGCAGTTTCAACTATTCGAGCATGACATGCGACCCCGTAACAAACCATCCTTACGTCTCCTACCAGGCGCAGCACCCACGTGATAAGTGGACCACTGCACTTGCACTTGTTTCTTTTGTGTCATTCTTGTCGGGCTACTTCTACACGAGAACTAACCAGATAAAGATATGATTTCAAAACTGCCCACTGCCACTCACCGTGAAGGATAGATGTGGGTGGCCCGCTATGCTAGACTCATTCAAAAGCTGAGGCAAACTATGTCCTTTGAAGACTACAAAATTGTGCTCTACCGACAGGAAGACAGTTCCTGGGTGGCAGAAATCCCTGCCATTTCAGGATGTTACGCCCTGATGCCGACCAGGGAGCAAGCGCTCGAAGAGCTAAACGGCGTCTTCCAGATGATTTCCGAGGAGTACCGCGAAAAAGGGCTCTCGCTCCCCTCCGACACGACGGAAATAGTGCATGCCTAGCGCGACGGCGCGCGAATTTCAGAACGCCGCAAGAAACCTTGGTTTCTCTCGCACGCGCCAGACAGGAAGTCACGAGCGATGGAATCATTCTGACGGCCGGGCCGTAACAATTCCTCTTCATGGAGGCCGCGATATCGGACCTCCGCTGTTCTTCAAACTTCTTCGGCAACTCGGAATCTCAGCGGATGAGTTTCAGAAACTTCGCTGACCAAAACGTTCTCCTCAGCCCGAGCATCCACAGATCTCGCCACAAGAGCCTGCCCCACGAGAGGGTTCTTAAAGCCTTAGGGAACTGAGCTTTTCGACGCGGCGCAACTCGGGGAAATTCCACGCCCACAGCGCCGTGACGATCAGCGTTCCGACGCCGCCCATGATTACGGCCGGAACAGCGCCGAACCATTGCGCCGTGAGGCCCGACTCGAACTGGCCGATTTCGTTGGAAGCGCCGATGAAGATCATTTCCACGGCGCTCACGCGCCCGCGCATTTCATCCGGCGTGGCCAGCTGCACCAGCGTGGTGCGAACCACGACGCTGACCGTGTCCATGGACCCGACCAGCACCAGCGCCAGCATGGACAGAACCAAACTTCGGGAGATGCCAAAGAGTATCGTGAAGACCCCAAAGCCCGCGACGCACCAGAGCATGGTCACACCGGCGCGGCTGCGAAAGGGCCGGTGCGCGAGGAGCAGGGCCATACTGCCCGCGCCGATTGCGGGAGATGCGCGCAAGAGGCCCAGGCCCCAGGGTCCGGTTCGAAGGATTTCGCTGGCGAATACGGGCAAAAGCGCCACCGCGCCGCCGAGCAGCACAGCGAAAAGATCCAGCGAAATGGAACCCAAAATGATTTTCTTTTCCCGGATGTAGCGGAGCCCTGCCATCACCGAATTCAAGTTAATCGGTTGCCGGGGCCGCGGCTTGGCATGAAGTTTGATTTGAGCCATGAGGAAAACCGCTCCTGCCGAGGCCAGCATCGAGCCGGTATAGACCGCCGCGGGCCCTCTTGCGACGGCATAAATAAGGCCGCCGAGAGACGGGCCCAGAATCGTCCCGGCCTGGTTTACGGAGCTGTTCCAGGCGATGGCATTCTGCAGGTGTTCTTCGGGGATGATCATCGGCACGAGCGAACGGCTCGCCGGGTTATTGAACGACCGCACCACGCCCAGCAGAACCACGACGGCGTACATCGGCAACACCGTGCGCAGTCCGCTCAGCGCATAGAAGAGCAACAGCGCCGAGCACACGCCAAATCCCGCATAGCAGGCCATCAGCAATTTTCGCCGGTTGAACGCGTCCGCCGCGTGGCCCGTGACCAGAAACAGCAGGATGCCTGGCGAGAATTGGGCCAGACCGACCAGGCCCAAATCGAGTGGCCGCTTGGTGATTTCGTAAATTTGCCAGCCGACCGCGACCGACTGCATCTCCAGGCCGGCCACGATCAGAAAACGAGCCAGCTGGTAGAGGGAAAAGTCAGGATACGTGAAGGCTATGCGCCCCGCGTTAGAGGAGTTCCCGGATTCGGCCATCAGAGGACTCTACTGTGCCATAAATTCCGGATTTGCACGAGGGGAGCAGGCCAGCTGATAATTTCTAGAGAACCGACCATGCGAACGAATGGAATTCGGCAAGTTTCGCAAAGTCACGCGCATTAGCTGTTATCACAGTTACTCCTACTCGGCCCGCACTGAGGGCGATCAATGCGTCATTGGTGAGGCGTCCCCGGCCAATCTGTTCGTAGCCATATTTTGCAGCCAGGCGCGCCAGCACTTTCCCGGTATGAATCCAGTCGCCCAGATTTGGCACTAGAATTCGCCGGGCCCTGTCGAAATCTCGCTCCAGGCGATCCACTGCTGCGTGCTCCTTCAGACCCGCCCCAGCGTACAATTCTTCGAGGACGACGGAACTTAGCCATGCGGGAGCAGACGACTCTGGTCGCCGAAGCGCGACAAGAGCATCTCGCCCTCCTCGAAGAGCGGTGATATAAACAGACGAATCGAACAGAACCGGGCTCACTTAGTCCGTCGCCTTTGCATATACATCTTTGATCTCGATTCCGCTTCCGAGGAAGCGCTCATTGGCTTCCCAGGCCAATTGGTTTCGCCGATGCTCGGAAAGTACCAGATCGAGGGCCCGCTCAATCGTCTCCGTCTCGGTATCGGTGCGCAGAAGTTTCTGTGCACGCGATATCTTGGTCGAGTCCAGTCGGAAATGTTTATGCCGAATTCGTGCTTTCGCCGATCGCACGGTAATCACCTCACAATTCTTATTGTAACACGTATGTACATAAATTTAACAAATATGAACATAGTTTCATTTCGGAAACACTCGCGCTAAAACTTGCGGCGGGGCGGGGCAATCGGGTACCGTCTAGGGTTGAAGATGGGCGCTAAACTTATGCTCGTCGGTCAGTCTAGGAGGGCGGATGAGGCGGACGGGGATGGCAGTTTTGGCGCTGGGGCTGTGGGCCTGCGGCGTGAGGGCGCAGCAGGCGCCCGCGAAGGCGCCAGCAGCGCCGCCGGCAAAGGCGCCTGCGGCGGCACCGGCGCAATCGACCGCGGGGCAAGCGCCAGCACAGGCTCCAGCGTTCAAGACACAAAAAGAGAAAGTCAGCTATGCGATCGGGATGGAAATGGGCAAGGGCGTGAAGGTCCAGGGGATCGAAGTGGATCCCGTCATCATGATGCAGGGCCTGAAGGATGCGCTCTCGGGCGGAAAGCCGCAGATGAGCGAGGAAGAACTGCGTCAAGTGATGACGGCGCTGCAGCAAGAGATTCGGCAAAAGCAAATGCAAGCCCAGCAGGCTGCCGCGACGGAAAACAAGACAAAAGGGGACGCGTTCCTGGCCGAAAATGCGAAGAAGGACGGCGTCGTCGCGCTTGCTGATGGTTTGCAATACAAAATTCTGACCGCAGGCCAGGGGAAGAAGCCGGCGGAAAGCGACACGGTCCTGTGCAACTACAAAGGGACATTTCTAGATGGGACCGAGTTTGACAGCTCGGCGAAAGCCGGGAAACCAGTGCCCTTTGAAGTGAAAAACGTAATCCCCGGTTTCAGGGAAGTCCTGCAACTCATGCCCGTGGGTTCCAAGTGGCAAGTCTTCGTTCCCTCGAATTTAGCCTATGGAGAGCGAGGAGCGGGCGGCGTCATCGGACCGAACGCCACGCTTATTTTTGAAGTGGAATTGGTAAGCATTCAAGAGACCCCGCCGACTCCGCCAGCCAAGCCCAATCCGCCTGCCGGGGGCGCATCAAAGGAGTGAGCCGGCCTGCAATGCCTGCCGCATTTATCTGCGAAGGAGTGCGCACGCCCATCGGCCGCTACGGCGGCGCGCTGGCGCAGGTGCGCACGGATGATTTGGCGGCGATTCCTTTGAAGGCGTTGCGCGACGAGTTTCAAAAGAGCGACTGGGAATCGGTCGACGAAGTAATTTTCGGCTGCACGAACCAGGCGGGGGAAGACAATCGCAATGTGGCCCGCATGGCGTTGCTGCTCAGCGGCATTCCGTACACTGTGCCGGCGATGACGGTGAACAGGCTGTGCGGTTCGGGGATGGAAGCGGTCACCGTGGCGGCGCGCGCGATCGGCGCCGGTGAGATTTCGCTGGCAATTGCAGGTGGAGTGGAAAGCATGAGCCGCGCGCCGTTCGTGATGCCTAAGGCCGCGGCTGCCTTCTCGCGCACCGCGGAAATTTACGACACCACCATCGGTTGGCGCTTTCCGAATCCGCGGATGGTGCAACTGTACGGGAACGAGTCCATGCCGGAGACCGCGGAAAACGTCGCCGAAAAATACAAGGTCGACCGCGCTGCGCAGGATTGCTTTGCGCTGCGCTCGCATCTAAAAGCCGCTGCGGCGCAGAGGGCCGGAATTTTCGCCGAGGAAATTGTTCCGGTACTGACTCCCGGCCCAAAGGGTACGGTGAAGACTGTTTCCGAGGACGAACACATTCGCCCGGATACGACCATTGAAGCGCTGGCTAAATTGCCCACTCCCTTTCGGCAGAACGGTAGCGTAACGGCCGGGAATGCTTCCGGGATCAATGACGGCGCCTGCGCCATGTTTGTGGCTTCGGAAGAAGCGGCCGCAAGCTTTGGCTTGAAGCCGATCGCGCGCGTTGTGGGAGCGGCGACCGCAGGCGTCGAGCCGGACTGCATGGGAATCGGGCCGATTTATGCGGTTCGAAAGCTACTCAAGCGCTGGAAGATTTCGATGGAAGACGTCGGGGTGTTCGAATTGAATGAAGCGTTCGCGGCGCAGGCGCTGGCCGTTACGCGGGAATTGGGTTTGCCGGACAACAGCGAAAAAGTGAATCCCAATGGGGGCGCTATCGCGCTCGGCCACCCGCTGGGAATGAGCGGAGCAAGATTAGTGTTAACCGCTGCGCGGCAGCTGCAACGCATCAAGGGGCGCTACGCCCTGGCGTCCATGTGCATCGGAGTGGGGCAGGGCATTGCGACCTTGCTCGAACGGGTGTGATGGAATTGCAGGACTGCGGCCGGCGGTTTTGTAGCGCCGGCGTACCGCCGGCATTTTTTCCAACCCTCGGAACGATCTAGCAGAGCCGGCGAGACGCCGGCGCTACAAAACCTCGCGAGTGCATTTATTCTTTCTTCATTCGCGCAACGCACAGCTCCAAATGCTTGTGCATTTCCTCGGCGGAGCCGTGGCCGATGCGGCCGTGGCCTGGGAGTACCCATTCGAATTGGCAGGCGAGCAGTTTTTCCATGGAGCGCGTCTGCTCGGCCCAAGAATACCAGCAGACATCGCGGAAGGCCGTCAAGGTTTCGCGTTCGGGTGACCATGCGAGATGATCGCCTGTGAACAGCACTTTATCGCGATACAGAAAAACCTGGTGGCCGCGAGTGTGTCCGGGCGTGGGGATGAGCAAGAGATCATTGTCGATTTTCAGGGGAGCCGTTCCCGTAGTAACGCGCTCGATGCCGCGCGCGGCGGCGCCGTCCGCCTCATGCATGACGCGCGGGCAATGAAAATGAGCGGCAAATTTGACGTGATCGGCGATGTCGTCGCGATGCGAAAGGATCATGAGATTGACGCCGCCCATTTGCTCGATGCGTTTGGCGAGGGGATTGTTGAAGCGCGGCGAATCGACCAGAACGTTCCCGCCCCGCTCCTGCGGTCGCACGATCAAGTACGACCACGCGCCGAAGCTGGATTCCGATGTGAAGCCGCAAAAATAAACGTCATCCACGACGAGGGCAGGAAAAGCTTCGACGCCGGAGCGGGCGCTGCGGCGGGATACCGTCCCGATGGAAGCGGTCGGGCACGCCACCAGCGCCATCAGCGCGCGGTGTAGTTCGCCGGGATTCCGCGGCTGGCGGTAGACGCTGGATTTGCCGCCGTGATCGCGAAAACTCGCCGGGGCAATCTGGCGGCACGCGTCGCAATCGATGCAGCTCGAGTCAACGAAGAATTCGCCTTCGACATTTTGCTGCAGCCGTTCGTCAATCTGCGCCATTGATTGTTGGATTCCCGGTGACCCTCGAGGGTCACTTTATTATGGGGGTCAATCACCGATTTTGAAAACCGACAGGCTGAAGCCCGTCCTACCTGAAAATACCTTATAATCCATGCGCTCTGAAAGGCCCGGGGTTCCCGGCGAGGTGAGGCATTGGCGGCAAAAGCGAATCGCGCAAAATCCAAGTCTCGAACGAAACCTGTTCCCGCAAAGAAGCCGGTGGTCCGCCGGAAGAGGCTGAAGATTGCAATTGCGGGGTTCGGCACCGTGGGCCGGTCCGTCGCAAAATTGCTTTGCCAGGAAGCTGGCGGCACGTTTGAGCTGACCTATATTTTCAATCGCGGAGTGTCGCGGAAAAAAGCGGATTGGGTGCCGGCGAGCGTGCGATGGACGGAAAGCATCAGCGAAGTGCTTTCGTCGGACATTGACATTTTTGTGGAGCTGGCCGGAGGAGTGAAGCCCGCGGGCGATTGGATTCGTAAGGCTCTGCGCGCGGGAAAATCGGTGGTCACGGCGAATAAGCAATTGATCGCCGAGAGCGGGCCGGAACTTGTCGAAGTTGCGCGCGAGGCAGGCAGGCGCCTCGAATTTGGAGCGTCGGTTGCCGGCGGCATTCCGGCAATCATGGGGATTCAGGACGGCTTGGCAGGAGACCGCCTTTTCAAAATTGCGGGCGTGCTCAATGGCACCTGCAATTTTATTCTGACAAAAATGGAGGCGACGGGCGCGAGTTTTGGAGCGGCGCTGAAAGAGGCGCAGGAACTGGGCTACGCCGAAGCCGATCCGACGAACGACATCGAAGGATATGACGCGCGCGCCAAGCTGGTGATCCTGGCGCAAGCCGGCCTGCGCGTGCGATTGCAAAGCGAGCAGATTCCGTGCTGGCCGATTTCCGCCGTCGAGGCTGTCGATTTTGCCTACGCGCGCGAATTGGGCTGCGCCATACGGCAGATTTCCCTGGCCAAAAAAGAAACGGAAGACGGGTTGAGCGTGCGCGCGTTTGTGAGGCCCGCACTGGTTCCCGCTTCGTCGCTCGTGGCGCACGTCGAGGGGAGCAAGAATCTGGTGATGGCTACCGGGCAATACGCGGGGCAAATGGTATTTTCGGGTTTCGGGGCGGGAGGAGATCCTACCGCGGTCGCCGTAGTTTCGGATTTGTATTCAATGGCGCGCAGCGGAGCAAGTCCATCCGGGAGCCTTCACGAAATTGAGACGCCGAAGGATGTGAGCGGAGAATTCACTGCGCCGTATTATCTGCGCTTCGTGGTGAAAGACCGGCCCGGGATTATCGCGGCGGTCGCCACCGTATTGTCGCGCTATGGGATCGGCATCGACGCGGTGTTGCAGCGGCCGGGATATCCGCACTCGGCGCTGCCGTTCATCATCACACTGGAAACCGCTCGCAGCGCGATGCTGGGCTGCGCGCTGCAGGAAATCAACCGGCTCGATTTCCACGTGGAGCCCGTGCTTTGCATGCCTATCCTTGTGGATTGACAGTCATTACTGGACATACTGCCGGTGAATTATGTAGCACAGGCACTCTTGCCTGCGCGCTTTTTGCGATCCTTGCTAAATCCGCGGTGTACGTGCAGTTTACAAAACCGCACAGGCAAGAGTGCCTGTGCTACTAAAATGCGGTAGAATCCGGCTACATTCCTTCGCCACGAGTCACAGGAGGAGCCATGAAATCAGCTTTCAAGTACGCCGGTGTGCTGACCGCTGTTCTGTTTCTTGCCGCGTTCGCCCAAGCGGCGACCGTTACCGGCTCGGTGAAGAGTCCGGACGGGACTCCTTTCCGGGGCGCGTTCGTGCAAGCGCAGAACACGGGCACGCGTGTCCTGGTCAGCGTGTTGACGGACAAGGATGGCCGCTACCGGATCGAGAATTTGCCCGCGGGCAAATATCAAGTGCAGGTGAAGGCCGTGGGCTATCGCGCCGAATCGCGCACCGACGTGAGTTTGACGGCGGAGCAGAATGCTTCCTACGATTTTGCGCTGCAGAAGGGAATGGTGCGCTGGAGCGATCTCTCCCAATATCAGGGCGAGGTTCTGTTCCCCGAAGCCAAGGGGAAAGATTTGCTTGTGGGGAGATGTTTCGCTTGCCACGGATTTCAGTCGCGCATGGCGTCCGCGCGGCGCGATGAAGAGGGATGGCGGGACCGCGTCGCTTTCATGAAGGAATCAATGCACTTTTTCCTGGGCGGAGTTGGCAGCCCATTCAACGACCAGAATGCGGCGGACGTCGCTTCCTACATCAACTCGCTATTCGGCGAGGAATCTGTTTTGCCGAAGTCTCCGGCCGAAATGCCGAAATACAAGGAACTGGTACGGACTTTCGACGATGATGCGATGAAGATTGTCTACGTCGAATACGAATTGCCTGGCCCGAATCGCATGCCGTGGAGCGCGTTCCCGGACAAAGACGGCAGCTACTGGATGCCGTATTACGGCGACGCCAACAAGATCGGCAGGCTCGATCCGAAAACGGGAGAAGTGCAGGAGTATCCCGTGCCGAACCACGGTACGGCCGCCATTCACTCCGCGGTACCCGCGCCGGACGGCAGCGTCTGGCTAACCGAGCAGGGCTCGAACAAGCTGGGACATTGGGATCCCGCGACTCGCGCGATTACGGAATATCAGGATGCGTATATCCCGGGGAAGGAGGGAACCATTGCGGGCGGATCCAAGCACACGCTGCGGATTGATGCGCAGGGAAGAGTCTGGGCGACGGGCGGGCCGCTCACGGTTTTCGATCCGAAGACGAAAACGTTCACGCAAATTAAGGAAATCCCTTCCGCATATGGCCTCGCTCTAGACAAGGATGGGAATTGCTGGTTTGCTGAATTTGTTCCCAACGGGAAAATCGGGAAGGTGGACGCGAAAACGCTGCAGGTGACCAAGTGGCAGCCGCCCACGCCGGACGCGCGTCCTCGCCGCATCCAGATTGATAACGACGGGACGATCTGGTTTGCGGAATTTCAGGCGGGAAAGATTGGGCAGTTTGATCCGAAGAAGGAAACGTTCAAGGAATTTACGCTTCCGGGGCCGGAGACGACTCCCTACGCGCTGGCGATCGACAAGAACCACACGCTGTGGTATTCGTCCGAGCATCTTGATGTGATCGGGAATCTCGACCCGAAGAGCGGCCACGTGACCGAGTATCCGTTCCCGCAGGCGGAGAACACCATGCGGGAGTTCTATCTCGACGCGCAGGGGCGCATGTGGTTT
>Ga0209380_10003316_pt1 | contig 10031 bp, 8 predicted proteins | sample HubBroMetageWFT6_FD_188347 | JGI IMG/M metagenome (GOLD analysis project Ga0209380, IMG submission 188347) | Warmed and freeze-thawed soil microbial communities from the Hubbard Brook experimental Forest, New Hampshire - Hubbard Brook CCASE Soil... | ecosystem: Environmental > Terrestrial > Soil...
GCAGGTCGAGGATGTGCGCCATCACGGGCCGGTCGAGCACGGGCACCATCGGCTTGGTGATCTCGTACGTCAGCGGGCGCAGCCTCGTGCCAAGGCCCGCCGCAAGGACCATCGCTCTCATCGACGGCGTCTAGTAGCGGTAGTGATCGGGCTTGTACGGGCCGTTCACGGGCACGCCGAGGTAGGCCGCCTGCTCGTCGGTGAGCTTCGTCAGCTTCACGCCGAGCGCGTCGAGATGCAGTCGCGCGACCTTCTCGTCCAAGTGCTTCGGCAGCACGTAGACACGCTTGTCGTACTCGTCGTTCTTTGTGAACAGCTCGATCTGGGCGATCGTCTGGTTGGAGAACGAGTTGCTCATCACGAAGCTAGGGTGTCCGGTCGCGTTGCCGAGGTTCAGCAGGCGACCCTCCGAGAGCAGGATGATCGCGTGACCGTCTGCGAACACCCACTTGTCGACCTGCGGCTTGATGTTCACGCGCTCGATCCCGGCGACCTGCGCGAGGCCGGCGATGTCGATCTCGTTGTCGAAGTGCCCGATGTTGCCGACGATCGCCTGGTGCTTCATCCGTCCCATGTCCGCGGCGGTGATGATGTCCTTGTTGCCGGTCGTCGTGATGAAGATGTCAGCGCTGTCGATCACGTCCTGCAGCGTCTTGACCTCATAGCCCTGCATCGCGGCCTGCAGCGCGCAGATCGGGTCGATCTCGGTGATCACCACGCGCGCGCCCTGACCGCGCAGCGATTCCGCGCAGCCCTTGCCGACGTCGCCGAAGCCGCAGACCACGGCGACCTTGCCGCCGATCATCGTGTCGGTCGCGCGGTTGATGCCGTCGATCAGCGAGTGCCGGCAGCCGTACAGGTTGTCGAACTTCGACTTCGTCACCGAGTCGTTCACGTTGATCGCCGGGAACAGCAGCTCGCCCGACTCGACCATCTGGTACAGCCGGTGCACGCCGGTCGTCGTCTCCTCGGTCACGCCTTTGACGCTCTGGCCGAGCTTCGTCCAGCGCTGCGAGTCCTCTGCCAGCGAACGAGTCAACAGCGAGAGGATCGCCCCGAGCTCCTCGGAATCGGCGCTCGCCGGGTCCGGTACCGCGCCGGCCGCCTCATACTCGGCGCCCTTGTGCACGAGCAGCGTCGCGTCGCCGCCGTCGTCGAGGATCATGTTCGGCCCATCCTCGCCGGGCCAGCAGATCGCCTGCTGGGTGCACCACCAGTACTCCTCGAGCGTCTCACCCTTCCAGGCGAACACAGGGACACCGCGCGGGTCCTCGGGCGTGCCCTCGGGACCGACGGCGACCGCGGCCGCGGCGTGATCCTGCGTGGAGAAGATGTTGCAGCTGCACCAGCGCACCTCGGCGCCGAGCGCGGTCAGCGTCTCGATCAGCACGGCCGTCTGGATCGTCATGTGCAGCGAGCCCATGATGCGCGCGCCCCGCAGCGGCTGCGCGCCTGCGTACTCGCGGCGAATCGCCATCAGCCCGGGCATCTCGTGCTCGGCGAGCGTGATCTCCTTGCGCCCGTAGTCGGCGAGCGACAGGTCGGCGACCTTGAAGTCGGTGTGGGTCAGTGTCGCGGTTGGGGTCATCGTGGTCTCCATGGTACGGGGATGGTCAGCTCGCCGCGAGTGCCGCCTTGAGCTCGTCGATCGCCGGCACCGGACCGGGATCGACGCCGCGCAGCACCGCCAGGTAGATCGACACGAGATCGCCCAGCAGCACGAGCGAGATCACGCGCTCGATCGTCGTCTCCCCGCGCGTCTCCAGATGGAAGCTCGCGGCCGCGCTGGGCGCGATCAGGCGCTCGGTCAGCGCCATGCGCTCCTTCACCCGCGGGTGGGCGTCGGAGTCGTCGAGGAACACCGCCGCGAACCGGCCCACCTCGCGCGCGCCTTCCCAACCCACCAGCTCGTTGTGATCGAGCTCGGGCAGCTCGTGCGTGAAGCACGGCAGCTTGGAGTTCTCGTTGATCTGCGTCTTCCAGCGATACGCGATCGGGGTGCTCAGGCCGGCGCCCGCCACCACCGGGATCGTGCCGTAGAGTCCGCGGGCGATCGTCTTCGCGAGCGAGTCCTCGGGCGCGTCCGGACCCCACTCGGCGACCAGCTGCTCGGTGTGCGAGGCGGCCACGTCGATCTCCGATGTCAGCCGCGGCCCCGCGCCGCACAGCGCCGCGACCTCCAGCGCCGCGACCGTCATGTAGGCGACCGCCGCGCGCGGCTGAAACCCACCGGGCAGCGGGATCACGGGCACGCCGTCCGCGCGCGCCATCTCCGCCAGGCGTCCCCCCGTCGTCACGACCGTGCGCTGAGCCCCGAGCGCCCCGGCGGACTCGTAGCAGGCGAGCGTCTCCTCCGTGTCGCCCGAGTAGCTGGCGCACAGCACCATCGTGTCCGGGGTCGTCCACGGCGGCAGCCCGTACGCCCGCGTCACGAATATCGGCCGCGAGGCGTGGTCGCCCAGCGCCGCGCGCGCCAGCGCCCCGCCGATCGCCGAGCCGCCCATCCCCGCGACGACGAGCCCGGCCGAGGTGTCCCAGCCCTGCATGATGATCGCCGACTCCACCCGCCACAGCGCGTCGCGCAGGTGCTCGGGCAGGGCGAGCACGTCCTCCAGCTGACCGGATACATCCACGCGCGCGATCGCCTCGCGCGAGAGCGCTCCCGCGTCCGGGGTCGCCTGCGCATCGGGGGTCGTCTGCGGCGTGCTCATCAGAACTTGATCGCTCCGTCGGGAATGTTCACGCCCGGGAAGATACGCGCCCCGCGGGCAATCGTGTTGTCCGCCCCCACGGTCACGCCCTCGCCGAGCACCGCTCCGCCTTCGATCCGGCTGCCATCGCCGACGCGGCAGCCGGCCGCGACGATGCAGTCGCGCAGGGTGCAGCCCGAGCCGATCTCCGCACCGCTGAGGATGACCGAGCGCTCGACCGTGCTCCCGGGCCCGACACGCACGTTCTCGCCGAGCACGACCAGGCTGCCGACGTGCGCGCCCGGGGCGACGTGGGCGCCACGCTCGATCACCGCCGGGGGAATCGCCCGGCCGTGGACCTCGGCGCCCGGATCGACCGCCAGCCAGCTCTCGCCCAGGCGCGCGCGCACCGCCGTGTCGACGTTGCCCTCGATGATGTCGAACGTCCCCTGCAGGTAGCGCTCGGGCGTGCCGATGTCCAGCCAGTAGGCGTCCGCCGGAAACCCGTACAGCCCCGCGCCGATCAACCGCGGCCATACCTCGCGCTCGATCGAGACGTTGCGATCCGGCGGGACCAGCTCCAAGATCTCGCGCTCCAGCACGTACGCGCCCGCGCTGATCAGGTTCGTATCGATCCGGTCCGAGCTCGGCTTCTCCACGAAATCCCTGACCGAGCGATCCTCGTGCAGGTGCACCAGCCCGTACGCGCTCGGGTCCGCCACGGGCGCGAGCGCGAGCGTCGCTCGCGCGCCGGTGCGCTCGTGCTGGGCGATCTGCCCCGTCAGGTCGATGTCGGTCAGCACGTCGCCGTTGAGCATCAGAAACCGCTCGTCCAGCAGCCGCTCGGCGTACTTCAGCGCGCCGGCCGTCCCGCGCGGGTCGGGCTCCTCGACGAAGCGCAGCGCGATCCCGTAGCCCGACCCGTCGCCGAGCACGTTGCGCACGCTCGTCGCCAGGAACCCGCACGACATGATCACGTCGTCGATCCCATGCCCCCGCAGCCACTCCAGCATGAACGCGATGAACGGCCGGTCCACGAGCGGGACCACCGGCTTGGGCACGGTCGAGGTCAGCGGGCGCAGGCGCGTGCCCTCCCCGCCGACGAGGATCACCGCCTGCATCAGATCGCCCCCCCCCGGCCGATGCCTTCGTAGGTGAGCCCGGCGCCCTGGATCGTGCCGGCGTCCAGCGCGTTGCGCCCGTCGATCACGACGGTCCCGCGCATCGTCTGAGCGACCTCGCCCCAGTCGAGCTCCACGAACTCGGGCCACTCGGTGACCAGCACCACGGCGTCGGCGTCGGCGACGGCCTGAAGGGCCGAGCCCGCGAGCTGCAGGCCGCCCATCAGCCGGCGCGCCTGCTGCTCGGCGACCGGGTCATACGCCGTGACCGCGGCTCCGTCGGCGCTCAGGCGCGCGGCCAGCACCAGCGAGGAGGCCTCGCGCATGTCGTCGGTGTTCGGCTTGAACGCCAGCCCCAGCAGTGCCACGCGCTTGCCCACGAGGCCACCCAGGTGCTTGTGCAGCTTGCCGATCACGCGCCGCTTCTGCAGCTCGTTGACCTCGATCACGGCGGTCAGCAGCTGGAAGTGATACCCGGAGTTGCCCGCCAGCTGCTTGAGCGCGTCGACGTCCTTGGGGAAGCAGCTGCCGCCAAAGCCGATCCCGGCCTGCAGGAACTTCGGTCCGATCCGCTCGTCCAGGCCCATCCCGCGCGCTACCTCGATCACGTCGGCTCCGGTCTCCTCGCAGACGTTGGCGATCTCGTTGATGAACGAGATCTTCGTCGCCAGGAACGCGTTGGACGCCAGCTTGACCATCTCCGCGCTGGCGATGTCGGTGCGCACCAGCGGCGCCTGCAACGGCGCATACAGATCAACCACCGCCTCGCCGGCCCAGTCGCCCTCGTCGCCCACGACCACCCGATCGGGTCCCAGGAAGTCCGCGACCGCCGAGCCCTCCTTCAGGAACTCGGGGCAGGACACATAGCGCAGCCCCTGCTTGCCGCGCTCGGCGAACCCGCGCCGGATCGCGGCGCCCGTGCCACACGGCACCGTCGACTTCATCACGAGCGCGTGGCGGTCCGAGACCGGGATCGCATCGACCACGGCGTGCACCGAGGACAGATCGGCGTCGCCGCTGTAGGTAGGCGGCGTGCCGACCGCGACGAACAGCAGCCGCGCGTGCGCCAGCGCGTCGGAGAGATCCGTCGAGAAATGCAGCCGCTGCGAGTTGCGCGCCAGCAGCTCCTCCAGACCCGGCTCATAGATCGGCACCTCACCGGCACGCAGACGCTCGATCTTGGCGGCGTCGATGTCCACGCAGTACACCTCGCTGCCCAGCTCGGCAAACCCCGCGGCGGTGACCAGCCCGACATACCCGGTGCCGATCACTCCGATCGGCTCTCGTTCGTTCGCGACGCTCATGGAGTCGCGTAGGCTAGCCGGTGTGACGCCGGACCGGTGACGCACTTGAGAACGGCGGTTAGGCGCGCCCGATCGGGCTCACTACGCGGATGCGTCCGCCGGCTCGGCTTCTTGCACCAGGACCAGCGCGCGGTTCTCGGCGAACTGCAGATATCCCTCCCCCTGCTTGAACTGCACGACGTCCGTCTCGGAGCGATACAACCGCAGCTCCGCGGGCTCGAGCGTCGCCAGCATCGGCTCGTGATTCGCGAGGATGCCGACGGAGCCCGCGCTCGTACGCGTGGAGATCATCTCGATCTCCTCGTCGAACACGACGCCCCCGGGGGTCAGGACTTCGACTGGGAACTTCGAGCGCGCCATCAGGACCCCATTTCAGGATTCAGTTGACTACGGCGCATGCGCCGTAGTCCCGACGGGCGCATGCGCCCGTCGGCGGGGCGGTGCATGCACCGCCCCGTTCCATCAGGTTTTAGAAGCATGTCCCTCACGCGCGCCTCAGTCTTTCTTAGCCGCCTCGACTACATCGTCGATCGTGCCCTTCAAGAAGAAAGCGCTCTCGGGCACCTCGTCGTGCTTGCCCGCGATGATCTCCTCGAACCCCCTGATCGTCTCCTCGATTTTCACATACGCGCCGGGAGTGCCGGTGAACTGTTCGGCCACGAAGAACGGCTGGGACAGGAAGCGCTCGATCTTGCGCGCGCGCTGAACCGTCAGCTTGTCCTCGTCGGAGAGCTCGTCGATGCCGAGGATCGCGATGATGTCCTGCAGCTCCTTGTAGCGCTGCAGGATCTCCTTGACGCGGTTGGCCACGCGAAAATGGTCCTCGCCGAGGATGTCCGCCTTGAGGATCGTGGAGTTGGAGTCCAGGGGGTCGACGGCGGGATAGATGCCTTTTTCGGAGATCGCCCGCGACAGCGCGGTGGTCGCGTTCAGATGGGCGAACACAGACGCCGGAGCCGGGTCGGTGTAGTCGTCGGCGGGCACGTAGATCGCCTGCACCGAGGTGACGGAGCCGCGCTTGGTCGAGGTGATGCGCTCCTGCAGCTGACCCATCTCGGTCTCGAGCGTCGGCTGGTAGCCGACCTGGGAGGGCATCCGACCGAGCAGCGCCGAGACCTCCGAGCCGGCCTGGACGAAGCGGAAGATGTTGTCGATGAACAGCAGCACGTCCTGTCCCTCGTCACGGAAGTGTTCGGCCATCGTCAGACCCGACAGCGCCACGCGCATACGGGCGCCCGGGGGCTCGTTCATCTGCCCGAACACCAGCATCGTCTTGTCGATGACGCCCGATTCCTTCATCTCCAGCCACAGGTCGTTGCCCTCGCGCGAGCGCTCGCCCACGCCGCAGAACGCGGACAGCCCGCCGTGCTCCTTGGCGAGGTTGTGGATCAGCTCCTGGATCAGCACGGTCTTGCCGACGCCCGCGCCGCCGAACAGCCCGACCTTGCCGCCCTTGGCGTAGGGCGCGAGCAGGTCGATCACCTTGATGCCCGTCTCGAACATCTCGGTCGTCGGCGTCAGGTCCTCCACGCGCGGGGCGTCCTGGTGGATGCCGCGGCGCTCGACGTCCGCCGGGAGGTCGGCGCCGAGGTCGATCGGTTCGCCCAGCAGGTTGAATATCCGTCCCAGCGTCGCCTCGCCGACCGGCACCGTGATCGGGCCGCCCGTGTCGATCACCTCGGTCCCGCGCGCGAGCCCGTCGGTCGTGTCCATCGCCACCGCGCGCACGCGATCGTCGCCCAGGTGCTGCTGGACCTCGCACACGAGCACGTCCCCACCGGCCTCGGTGCTGATGCCGGGCGCCTCCTCCTCGGCGGCCGCGGCGGGGCGCGCGATCGTGATCGCGTGGTTGATCTCGGGCAGGCGGTCGGGAAACACGGCCTCGATCACGACGCCCTGGATCTCCTCGATGCGCCCGACGTTGCGCTTGCCGGCGGCGGCGCCCGACCCCTCCGCGCGCTGCGGCGCGTCGGCCGGCTCAATTGTGGTGCTGGTTGCCATTGGCTGTTCGATTCTCCCTCTGTATCTCTGTCTGTGTTGAAGTTCTTGTCGAGCTCCGCCTCGGGCCTAGCTGAGTCCCTCTGCGCCGGCCACGACCTCCATGATCTCCTGCGTGATCTCGGCCTGCCTGGCACGGTTCATTTCGAGCGTCAGATCGGTGATGATCTCCCCAGCGTTCTCCGATGCGTTGCGCATCGCGGTCATCTGCGCGCCGAAGAACCCCGCGGCCGACTCGACCAGCGCGCGATAGATCGAAGTCTCGACATAGTCTGGCACGAGTCGCTTCAGGATCTCCTCCGCGTCGGGCTCGTACTCGACCAGGGCTTTCGGGCCGGCCTGCGCGGCGCGCTCGCCCGCTGCTCCGCCGGCACGGGGTCCACCCCCGGAGGCCCTCGCGGTCCCGGTCCCGGCTGCCTCCCCACCCGCCTCGCCGTCGTCGCGTTCCTGCTCGCCGGCGATCGTCGCACGCGACAGCGGCAGCAGCGTCTCGCGCGTGACCTGCTGGGTCAGCGGCGAGACGTAGGCGTTGTAGATGATCTCCACGCGATCGACGGTGCCGTTCGTGTATGCCTCGATCAGCTCAGCGGCGATGTCGCGCGCGTCCGCGTAGGCCGGTTTGTCGGTGAACCCCGTGTACGCGCCGCTCAGCTCGCGGCCGCGGAACGTCAGCGAGGACACCCCCCGGCGCCCGGTCGCATACCAGGCCGTCTGCTGCCGGTCCTGCTCCTGAATCTCGGTGCCCGCACGGATGCCGGCGCGGATCACCTGCGAGTTGAACCCGCCCGCGAGCCCGCGGTCGCCCGTCACCAGCAGCAGCCCGACGGTGCCGATCCGCTCGCGCTCGCTCAGCAGCTCGAGCTTCGACGCCTCGGCGCCGGCGTCCAGCGCCGCCTGCCTGGTCATCCGCCGCAGGGCATCGGCATACGGGCGCAGCGCCGCGATCCGCTGCTCGGCCCGGCGCAGGCGCGCGGCGGCGACCATCTCCATCGCGCGCGTGATCTTCTGGATGTTCTTGACCGAGCCGATCCGGTTCTTGACGTCTCGCTGTGAGGCCATGGCAAATGCGCGTTCTCGACGGCGGGCGTGGCGCTAGGCCGCCGCGGGCTCCTCCTCCCGAGCGGAGTCCTCCGGCGCGCGAGCAGCCTCGCTGTCCTTGGGCGCCTCGTCCTCGTCCAGCGGCTGACCCTCCTCGTCGAGGTCGTAGCCGAAGTCCTGAGCAAACGAGCTCACCGCGTCGCGCAGCGCCCGCTGGGTCGCATCCGACCAGTCGCCGCCCGCGATCCGCTCGCGCACGTCTGCGTGCTGGGCGTGCATCCGTTCGGTCAGCCCGAGCAGGAACTCGGACACGCGATCGACGTTCAGCCGGTCCAGGAACCCGTTCGTCGCGGCGTAGATCTGGGTGGTCTGATCCTCCACTGCCAGCGGCGCGCGCTCGTTCTGGTTGAGCGTCTTGACGATCCGCTCGCCGCGCGCGAGCGTGCGCTGCGTGTCGGCGTCGAGGTCTGAGCCAAACTGGGCGAACGCCTCGAGGTCGCGGTACTGGGAGAGCTCCAGCTTGATCCGCCCGGCGACCTTCTTCATCGGCCCGATCTGCGCGTTGCCGCCCACGCGCGAGACCGAGATGCCGACGTTGATCGCGGGCCTGACGCCCGAGTTGAACAGCTTCGGCTCGAGGAATATCTGCCCGTCGGTGATCGAGATCACGTTCGTCGGGATGTACGCCGACACGTCCCCGGCCTGCGTCTCGATCACCGGCAGCGCGGTCAGCGAGCCCCCGTCGAGCTCGTCGTTGAGCTTGACCGCGCGCTCCAGCAGGCGCGAGTGCAGGTAGAACACGTCGCCCGGATACGCCTCGCGGCCCGGCGGACGGCGCAGCAGCAGGGAAATCTGACGGTACGCCACGGCTTGCTTCGACAAATCGTCATACACGATCAGCGCGTCCTCGCCGTTATCCATGAAGTACTCGCCCATCGCGCAGCCGCCGTACGGCGCCAGATACTGCATGGCCGCGGGGGTGGATGCAGAGGCTGCGACGATGATGGTGTGCCCCAATGCGCCGTGCTCTTCGAGCTTGCGGACCACGTTGGCGATGGAGCTTTGTTTCTGCCCGATGGCAACGTAAACGCACTTAACGCCCGTGCCCTTCTGATTGATGATGGTATCGATGGCCACCGCCGTCTTGCCGGTCTGGCGGTCGCCGATGATGAGTTCGCGCTGGCCGCGGCCGATCGGCACCATGGCGTCGATGGCCTTGAGGCCGGTCTGCACCGGCTGCGACACGCTCTTGCGGAAGATCACGCCCGGCGCCACGCGCTCGAGCGGCGATTTCAGCTTGGCATTCACCGGGCCTTTGCCGTCGATGGGCAGCCCGAGCGCATCGACGACGCGGCCGAGAAGCTCGGGGCCCACCGGCACTTCGAGGATGCGGCCCGTGGTTTTGACCACCGAACCTTCCGAAATGTGCTTGTAGTCGCCGAGCACGACGGAGCCCACCGAATCCTGCTCGAGGTTCAACGCCAGGCCGAAGGTGTTGCCGACGAACTCGAGCATTTCGCCGTAGCGCGCATCGGCCAGCCCATGGATGCGTACGATGCCGTCGGTGACGCTCACCACCGTGCCGACGTTGCGCGCCTCGTTGGCGGACTGGAATTTTTCAATGCGCGCCTTGATCAGGTCGCTTATTTCCGATGCCTTGATGGACATATCAATCCTCTAAATCAGTTTAGCTTCCCAATTCCGTGGCGAGTCGTTCCAGGCGGCCCTTCAGCGAACCGTCGATGACCAGATCCCCCGCGCGCAGCACCGCGCCGCCCAAAAGCGTCGAATCGACGCCAGTTCGCATGTGCACCTGGCACTTGAGCCGCGTGCTCAAGGCTTGTTTGAGCTTTTGGGCTTGTGCATCGTTCAGCGGCACC